>Ga0105047_10012061_pt1 | contig 13951 bp, 10 predicted proteins | sample MAT04_FD_78384 | JGI IMG/M metagenome (GOLD analysis project Ga0105047, IMG submission 78384) | Freshwater microbial communities from Lake Fryxell liftoff mats and glacier meltwater in Antarctica - MAT-04 (megahit assembly) | ecosystem: Environmental > Aquatic > Freshwater > Ice > Liftoff...
GAAGGCAAGACCCTGGTCGCCACCGGCCCGGTTTATCTCAATGCGTTGGCCGGCAAGGGTGTCCACGTCATCACCGTCAACGACTATCTGGCCCAGCGCGACAGCGAGTGGATGGGCCAGGTCTACCGATTCCTGGGCCTCAGCGTCGGCGTCATCGTCCACGGCCTCAGCCAGGCCGAACGGCAGGCCGCCTATGGCTCGGACATCACCTACGGCACCAACAACGAGTTCGGCTTCGACTATCTGCGCGACAACCTGGTTTATGACGCGTCCGAGATGGTCCAGCGCGGTCATAACTTCGCGATCGTCGACGAGGTCGACTCGATCCTGATCGATGAGGCGCGCACGCCTCTGATTATTTCAGGTCCCACGGACGACAAGAGCGATTTCTATCGGACCATGGATCTGCTGGTCAAAGAGCTGATCACGGACACGACGACCTACGAATACGACGAGAAGCAGAAGCAGGTAATCCTGACCGAAGAGGGCTCGGAAACCATCGAGGAGATGGCCGCCGCCGCCGGTCACCTGGAAGCCGACAGCGCCGGCCTCTACGATCCGGCCAACATCTCGGTGGTGCACCACATCAACCAGGCCCTGCGCGCCAACGTCATCTATGTGCGCGACAAGGACTACATCGTCCGCGCCGGCGAAGTGATCCTGATCGACGAGTTCACCGGTCGCATGATGCAGGGCCGCCGCCTGTCGGAAGGCCTGCACCAGGCCATCGAGGCCAAGGAAGGTGCCGTCGTCCAGCCCGAGAACCAGACCCTGGCGTCGGTCACCATCCAGAACTACTTCCGTCTCTATGCCAAGCTGTCGGGGATGACCGGCACGGCCTCGACCGAGGCCCAGGAATTCCTCGACATCTACAAGATGGATGTCGCCGAAATCCCCACCAATCGGCCCGTGGTACGGATCGACGACGACGACGAGGTCTATCGGACGTCGGCGGAAAAGAACCGCGCGGTCTGCCTGCTGATCGAGGACTGCTATCGCCGCAAGCAGCCGATTTTGGTGGGCACGGTCTCGATCGAAAAGTCGGAACTGCTGTCCGAGATGCTCAAGGCGCACACCTTTGAGCTGGATGGCAAGACCATCCGCGGCTTGCCGCACAGCGTGCTGAATGCGCGCTATCACGAACAGGAAGCCGGCATTGTCGCGGATGCCGGCGTGCCCGGCGCCGTCACCATCGCCACCAACATGGCCGGTCGCGGCACCGACATCCAGCTGGGCGGCAACGTCGACATGCGCCTGGCCAGCTGGCGCGAGGAGCAGCGTGACGCCGGCACCGAGGTCACCCCCCAGCAGGCGCTGGACAAGAAGGCCGAGATCGAAGCCGATATCAAGGATCTGAAGGAACAGGCCCTGGCGTCAGGCGGCCTGTTCGTCCTCGGCACCGAGCGCCACGAAAGCCGGCGCATCGACAACCAGCTGCGCGGCCGCACCGGTCGTCAGGGCGACCCCGGCCACTCCAAATTCTTCCTGTCCTGCGAGGACGACCTGCTGCGCATTTTCGCCGGCGAGCGCCTGGACTCTATCATGCGCACCTTCGGCGTCCAGGAGGGTGAGGCCATCACCCACAAGTGGCTGAACAGCGCCATTGCCACCGCCCAGAAACGCGTCGAGCAGCGCAACTACGAGATGCGCAAGAACCTGCTCAAGTACGACGACGTCATCAACGACCAGCGCAAGGCCGTCTTCGAGCAGCGCCAGGAGTTCATGGAAGCCACCGATCTGCAGGAGATCATCGGCGAATTCCGCGACGAGGTGATCAGCGAATTCGTGGTCCGCCACCTGCCGCCCAAGGCCTATGCCGAGCAGTGGGACATCGAGGGCCTCGACGCCCAGGTCCAGCAGAACCTCGGCCTGCAGCTTCCCCTCGCCGACTGGGCCGCCGAAGACGGCATCGGCAACGAGGAAATCGAGGAGCGCCTGCGCAAGGCCGCCGACGCCCGCGCTGTCGAGCGCAACCTGCTGGTCGGCGAGCATATGCGGAACATCGAAAAGAGCTTCATGCTCCAGACGGTTGACCTGCAGTGGCGAGAGCACCTGATGCACATCGACCACCTGCGCACGGTGATCGGCCTGCGCGGCTACGGCCAGCGCGACCCGTTGAACGAATTCAAGACCGAGGCCTTCACCCTTTTCGAAAAACTGCTCAGCGACCTGCGCCTGAACGTCACCCGCTGGCTGATGACGGTGGAATTCTCGTTCCAGGAACCCCCGCCGCCCCCGTCCACGCCGTCAACCTTCGAGGTGCACCTCGATCCGCTGACCGGCGAGAACGAGGTCCCTGGCTTCCGACCCGGCGGCCTGCTGGCCGACCAGCGCAAGGCCCTGCCCGTCTCGGCCCTGCCCGAAGGCTGGCAGAACACCGGCCGCAACCAGCCCTGCCCCTGCGGCTCCGGCAACAAGTTCAAGCACTGCCACGGGGCGTTGATCTAACGGCGGCTCCCACCCGCGCACGGAGACCACCATCCATGACCAACCTCAAGCGCTGGGTGCTGCAGCATCGCCCTGTCGGCGACATCAAGGCAGGCGACCTGAAGCTGGTCGAGGAACCGATCCGCGATCTGGCCGACGGTGAGGTGCAGGTGCGAACCCTCTACCTCTCGCTCGACCCCACCAACCGCATCTGGATGAGCGATCAGGACCAGTACATGCCGCCGGTCCAGATCGGCGACACCATGCGCGGCGGCTCATTGGGTATCGTGGAACGCTCGCGGTCCGACCGGTTCAAGCAGGGTGACGTGGTCAATACCGGCCTGGGTGGCTGGTCCACTCATGTGATCACGAACGCCATGATGCTGTCCCCGGCGCTACAGCTGCCGGGCGTGCCGCTGACCGCCTACATGAGCGTGCTGGGGGCCACGGGCCTGACCGCCTGGTTCGGGATGTGTGACATCGGCAAGCCGCAGCCCGGCGAGACCGTCGTCGTATCGGCCGCCGCCGGGGCCGTGGGTTCCATCGCGGGCCAGATCGCCAAGCTCAAGGGTGCCCGCGTCATCGGCATCGCCGGCGGCAAGGCCAAGTGCGACTGGCTGGTCAATGACCTCGGGTTTGACGGCGCCATCGACTACAAGAACGAGGATGTGGGCGCGGCCCTCGACCGGCTGTGTCGAAATGGCATCGACGTCAACTTCGAGAACGTCGGCGGCGAGATCATGGACGCGGTGATGTCGCGCATGAACAACTTCGGCCGCATGGCCCTTTGCGGCATGATTTCCACCTACAACAACGACGACCGCCCTGCCGGCCCCAAGGACTTTGCCCAGGTGTTGATGCGCCGCCTGACGATCAAGGGCTTCATCATCATCGACTACCTGCCCCGCGCCGCCGAGGCCATGGCCGAGCTGATCCCCTGGGTCATGGAAGGCAAGCTGAAGTGGAAGGTTCACGTCGACCAGGGTCTGGAAGGTGCCATGGACTCCCTCCAGCGCCTGTTCACCGGCGACCACGACGGCAAACTGCTGATCCAGGTCTCGCCGGAGCCCTGACGCCACCCGCCCCTTGCCGGACGTCAGGTGAAGGCGTCCACACTCCCGCTCTCAAACGGGAGATCACCAAACATGCCCGCCCTGCCCAAGGCCTGCATCATCGGCGCGGGATGTTCCGGGTTCACCACGGCCAAGCGGCTGGCCGACCTGGGCGTCCCGTTCGACTGCTTCGAGATGTCGGACAACATCGGCGGCAACTGGTACTTCCGGAACCCTAACGGCAAGTCAGCCTGTTACCAGAGCCTGCACATCGACACCTCCAAATGGCGTCTGGCGTTCGAGGACTATCCGGTGCCGGCCGACTGGCCGGACTTCCCCCACCACGCCCAGCTGTTGCAGTACTTCAACGACTACGTGGACCACTTCGGCCTGCGCGCGAAGATCACCTTCAACACCGCCGTCACGAACGCCGAGCGCACCGCCGACGGCCTCTGGTCCGTCACCCTGTCGACCGGCGAGACGCGGCTCTATGACGCGCTGATCGTCTGCAACGGCCACCATTGGGACGCCCGCATCCCCGACTATCCCGGCCACTTCGACGGGGCTCACTTCCACGCCCACGAATATCGCACGCCCTTCGATCCGGTCGATATGCGCGGCAAGACCGTGGTGGTGGTCGGCATGGGCAACTCGGCGATGGATATCGCCTCGGAGCTGGCGCAACGGCCCATCGCCAAACGCCTGATTGTGGCCGCCCGGCGCGGCGTCTGGGTGTTGCCCAAGTACATGGATGGCAAGGTGGCCGACAAGGCGTCCATGCCGCACTGGATGCCGCGCAAGTTGGGCCTGGCGCTGGCCCGCGCCAAGATCAAGAAGACCGTCGGGCGCATGGAAGACTACGGCCTGCCCAGGCCCGATCATGAGCCGCTGGAAGCCCACCCCTCGGTGTCCGGCGAGTTCCTGACCCGCGCCGGCTGCGGCGACATCACCTTCAAGCCCAACATCGCCGCGCTGGAGGGTCATCAGGTCCGCTTCGAGGACGGCAGCGTCGAGACCGTGGACGCCATCGTCTACGCCACCGGTTATCGGATCAGCTTTCCGTTCTTCACCGATCCGTCCCTGCTCCCGGACGCCGACCACCGTTTCCCGCTGTTCAAGCGGATGATGCAGCCGGGCGTGCCCAACCTCTTCTTCATGGGCCTGGCCCAGCCCCTGCCCACCCTGGTCAACTTCGCCGAACAGCAGGCCAAGCTGGTGGGTGCCTGTCTGACCGGTGCCTGGCACCCGCCGTCCCCTGCCGGGATGGCCCAGATCACTCGCGACGACGAGGCCCTGCACCTGGGCCCCTATTACAAGGCCGCCCGCCACACGATCCAGGTGGACTTCGGGATCTACTGCCACGACCTGCTGAAGGAGATCGACCGCGGCGCAAAGCGGGCAAAGGCGGCGGGGAACAGCCTGCTGGTGACGGCGCAGGCCTGAAGGCGGCGCGCCTCAGGCGGCCATGGCCCTGGCGTCGCTGATCATCAGCCCCGGGACGCTGGGCGCCCGCCAGGGGCTGACGCCGGCCAGCACCAGCAGACCCGCCAGGATGCCGAGGTTCTTGATGAAGTTCTGCAGTTCGTGGGCACCAAGCTGGCCGCTGAAGTTCCAGAAATCATGCAGCAGCACATTGATCACCAGGATGTAGACCACAAAGCCCAGGGCGTTGAACCGCACAAACCGGCCCGTCATCATCAGCAGGGCGCCCATCACCTGCGCGACCCCCGCAACCACCAACAGAGGTGCCGGGTTGAGGATGCCGTGGGCGCTCATCAGACTGATATTCATGGGAAACGCCACGAACTTCAGAAGGCCCGGCAGCAGAAAATAGAGCGCCACAAGCACACGGCCCGACGTGATCATGAGGTGCGACGGCGGCGAGATCTGAGGCATGCGCGGAGGCTTCACAGGACTTTCCTCGCCTGTCAAATTCGCCGGATACCGCGGACGGCGCGGTTGATCTCGATCAACGCGCCGGGGGGTGACCCTGTTCTAGGCTGAACCCGGTGCTCAAATCTCGCGTTGATGCACCGAACCCACGGCTGCGCAGCCCGCGACAGGATCTCCCATGTACACGCACATTCTCATCTCCACGGATGGCTCTGACGTCGCCCGGAAGGGCCTCGACCAGGGGCTGGCCCTCGCCAAAAGCCTGGGCGCCAAGGTCACCATTGTGACCGTGACCGAGCGGATGCCGGTCTACTACGGGCTCGACGCCGGCGTGGCCGCAGTCGTTTACGACGGCTATGGTGCCAGCCAGAGGGACGCCGCTCAAAAGACGCTCGCGGCCGCAAAGGACGCTGCCGTCCGGTTGGGCGTGACGGCCGACACGGTGCTGCTGGAAAACGTCCTGCCCGCAGAGGCCATCCTCGATGCGGCCAAGACGCACGGCTGCAACCTGATCGCCATGGCCTCCCACGGCCGGCGCGGTCTGGGCCGCCTGGTGATGGGCAGCGTGACGGCCGAGGTCCTGGCCCACAGCCCGGTTGCGGTGCTCGTGGTTCGCTGATCCGGGCCCGCAAACCGGACTTTGCCGATCTCCGGTCCGGGTCTAGTCTCCAGCCTCTTTAGAAGGGATATCCCCCTTCAAGCGAGGACTGCGATGAGCGACGCCGTTGGCCCTGGCGATCTGGTTCTCTGCGTCAATGCCGCCCCAAATCACGTCACGGGACAGCCCGTGCCCCTCCAGGCCGGAGAGACGTACCGCGTCATCGAGGTCTGGGATTACGCCTGCCCCTGCGGCCGCGGCGACGCCCTGCTCGACGTCGGCATCGACTTCGCCTGGTGCCAGACCCGCTTCCGCCTGCTGCCCAAACCCAAAGCCCAGACCCGCGAGCGCAAGGTCACGGCACCGCGGGAGAAGGAGACGGTCCGGTAGGGGGGGGTGATGAAACAGCGTTGTCGCAGATGATGCCCCGACCTCCTCCGCGAAGCGGCGGGAGAGGGACCGCCCGCCGCTTTGCGGGAGGCCGAGGGGGCAAGCCGCACCCTCGGTGCCCAGCAATGCGTCTGCGCCCCGGTTTCCGCACCAATCCGGTCATCCCCGCGCAGGCGGGGACCCAGATCATAAAGCTCGGTGGAGCCAGGTGACGCTCACGGATTCGGGCGGGGCCGCCCCCGGAGCCGAGGCTTGGCGACGCGCCCGGCTTGATAGGGGTAGGTAAGCTGTCATTGGGACTCCCTGGAACTGCCTAACTCCCCAATTGACGGTCTGCTGCGCCTCCTCGCTGAATCAGTCGCCAAAGAAGCCCTCGTCAATCGCTTTGATCTCGACCGTATCTCGCACCACGACGCCTACGGCATGACGCACCATAAGCTCGGCGAGGCGGTCTCCATCGACCAACACTACATGGGTTGATGATCTCTCGGCGTGGTCCTTTGCCTGCTTGGTGAAGGCCGACGCCGTGACGAACAGGCCCTTGTTTGCCCTCTTGATGTTGAGTGCGCCAATGAAGCTGTTGATCGCGTCGGGACCAACGGTGTTGCCGTCTTTGTAGCGTTTTGCCTGAATGTAGACGCGGTCGAGACCAAGGGGGTCCTGGTGAACCACCCCGTCAACGCCCCCGTCTCCCGACCCGCCAAGAGCCTCAGCCATTTCTTCGCGGCCTTGGCCGTATCCCATCCGTATGAGCAGGAAAGTGATAAGGGCTTCAAAGTCGCCCGGCGTCATTTGACGGACACGGTCGAGGACTTCGGCTCTTAGGCTCGCATCCAGGTCCCCGCGCGCCGCCTCAATGCGCTCCTCTGGCGTGATCGCTTGAAATACCGGCGCGTCCGACTTGGCTTCGATAAGTACAGGAACCTTGCCGTCAGGCTCACGCTGCCGCCATGCTACGAACGCAGGGTACTGGTTCAGGAGATCATTGCTGATCGCTGGAAGGCCCTTGGCGAGTAGCGCACGTCCCTCGTCGGTTACCTCGAAGTGGCCCCTCCTCGTAGATCGCAGGAGGCCAGCCCGCGTCAGGTATTGCTTTGACCAATGTAGGCGGTTGTGGAAGACGCCTTGGCGACCGCTGGGCAGTCGCTCAGCCAGTTGCTCATCGGTGAGCTTGAGGTCTGTCGCGACCAGCGGCTGCACCTCCATAATGCTCATCGGTCGCTTCATCGTGGCGGACCGTTTGAGTAACGGCAGCATGAGAGCCTGATAGTCAGGCACAGCCATTTGCAATGCTCTCCTTTGGCGGCGTCCGCCGACCTCACATAAGCCTTGCGCATGAAATTGGGGACGCGCGCGACTTTCGATGTCCAAACCCGAGCGTGATCAGTAAGTCGTACCGGGTCCCGTTTTGCGGACATGGAACGGGATGCAGGGACCTGGGCAAACTGTCCCGATCACAAAGGGAACTCTCATGGCGCTGAAGATCGGGTCTGTCGTCGCGGGTCTGGCTCTGGCCGTTGCTTTGTCGGGAACCGTTTCGGCGGCACCCTGCGACGCCGCAATCGCCTTTTCCTCCGCCCGCCAGGGTGTCGAGCTGCTGGTGCTGAAAAACGGCCAGCCAGTCTGCGAGCACTACGCGAACGGCGGCGCGCCGGACAAGGGCTACGAGATCTGGTCGGGCACCAAGAGTTTCGCCGGGATCATGGCCGCTGCGGCCGTGCAGGACGGTCTGCTCACCCTGGACGAGCCGGTCGCCCGGACGATTACCGAGTGGCGGTCCGACCCGCAGAAATCGAAAATGACCATACGCCAGCTCCTCTCGCTGACCGGCGGTCAGGGTGGTCCCGTGGGCCAGGCACCGACCTATTCCGCAGCCATCGCGGTGCCGCTGACGGCCGAACCGGGCGCGCAGTTCCAGTACGGTCCGACCCCGTTTCAGGTCTTCGGCGCGATCATGAAGCGCAAGCTGGCGACCGCAGGCATGCAGCCCGACGTTCTGGCCTACCTCAAGACCCGCGTACTCGACCCCATCGGGGCCAGGCCAACCAACTGGCGGCTGACAGTCGAGGGCGACCCGATCCTGCCGCAGGGCTCTGTCTGGAGCGCGCGCGGGTGGGCCAGGTACGGGGAGTTCATCCGGGCCGGCGGCAAGGTGGGCGGCAAGCCGATCGTCGATCCCGCGACCTTCGCCGAGCTCTTCAAGGGCTCCGCCATCAACCCCGCCTATGGCGTCAGCTGGTGGCTGCCCCGCGCGACGACGGCGGCTGACGTGGTGACGGCCAGCCTCGACCTTGGTCCCCATGAGGCCGAGATGCCGGCCGACCTGGTGATTGCGGCCGGCGCAGGGAACCAGCGCCTCTATGTGATCCCGTCGCTTGGCCTGACGATGGTGCGTCTCGCCGACTTCGATCCTGCCGCCATCATGGCGGCCCGGGCCGCACGCGCCGCCGGATCGGCCAACCCGGCGACGAAGTGGTCCGACTACGCTTTTCTGAAACTGCTGATGGCTGACCCGGCTCTGAAATAGCCTTAGCCGCTGGCCCGCACGCGGTTCTCGACCCAGCTCTGCATATCGGCGACGCGGCGTTCCAGCATCTTCTGCTGGCGAGGGTCGGTGAGGACCAGGAAGCGGCGGTGCTCGACAGCGTCCAGCACCATCCCGGCCACCGCCTCAGGCTCCACAGCCTCCGGACCGAACGCCTCTCCAAGGCCGTAGCCTTCCGGGCCCTTCGCGGCGGCTGAAAGGCGCACGTTGTCAGGCAGCGGCGTGCGCACCCCACCGGGACAGAGCACCGACACACCGATCCCCTTGGGCATGAAGTGGACGTAGAGGGTCTCCGAATAGCCCACCAGGGCGAACTTGGAGGCCGAGTAGCTGGCGCTGTGCGGCCGTCCGCCCACCAGGCCACCGATGGACGCGGTATTGACGATATGGCCAGAGCCCCGGGCGATCATGTCGCCCGAGAATGCGCGCACGCCGCGCACCGCCCCAAAGAAATTGATGTCCATGATCCACTGCCAGTCGGCGGTGGGCATCGCCTCCATGGGCCCACGCAGCATGACGCCGGCATTGTTCAACAGTATGTCGGCCGGGCCGAAGGCGGCCCGGGTGGTGGCGGCCAGGGCGTCCACCTCCTCGTCGCTGGCAACATCGCAGCGCACCGCTATGGCCCTGCCACCGGCAGCCTCGATTTCGGCGACGACGGAGACCAGGCCGGGCACGTCGACATCTGCGGCCACGACCGACGCCCCCTCGGCCGCAAAGGCCCTGGCGCAGGCCCGGCCGATGCCGCTGGCGGCGCCGGTGACGACGGCGACCTTGCCCTCGAAGCGGCCGCTCACGGCTTGATCTCCACACCGGCCTCTGCCCGACGGGGCAGCACGCCCTTGCGATCGGGAACAGCGCGACGCTCCTTGATCCGCCAGCCTGCGGCGGTCTTGACGAGGTCGTCCTCGTAGACGCTGGTCAGGCCAGGAACCGGCGCCCCGCCGCCCACGCTCTGCATGACCAGCAGGTAGGTCCTGGCCCGCGCCGTGGTCTCCGTCTGGTCATGGACCATGGTGTTGGTCTGGATGTGGCGGTTCTGGATCTCGCCGCGACCGGCGATGGCCCGGGCCGAGAATTTCACAATCGCCGCACGGCCCTGGATCCGGATCTCGTCCGGCATGCCCACCCGCCCCACGAAAGCGCCGTCTTCGGTGAAGCAGTCGGCATAGGCCTCCGGGTCGAGCCCGTCTGCGGCGTGGGAATAGCTCGCAATGAGGTTGAGAATTTCCAGCCGGTCTTCCACCCAGGACATCGCGCCGCTCCCCGCTTCTCTCGTTACTGCAATTGCTAGCAGCCCGGCGGTAACCATTCATCTGAATTTGATTCGGGCGAGCCCGGGGGGCAGGAAAAAGCGGCCAACGCCCTGCCGCCGGGACGCTTTACAGCAGCGCTCATTTGTTCTTTTTTTTTCCTGTCTTGGGCACCGGATGGCCGGGACCCCGGTCGATTGCGCGCCGGGCCAAGGGCTGTTGCAGCGCCGGAGCAGGATCGGTTGGAGACCGAACACTTTGTGGATCGGGCTGAAACCGGCGGGCTTGTCATTGCGCCGGAGCGGGGGCCTGCCACCGGCCTTTCACGGCGTCACGATGGCAAAGTCCGGCTTCGGCGGGGTCAGCCAGCCCAGCATCCGCGCCAGCGCGCCGGCATCACCCTCGGCAGCCATACCCGTCGCGGGCTGTCCCGCCATGGCCACAGCCAGAAACTGCGACCGCGGCATCGTGAACACGCCATCGGCCCGCCCCGACCCGGGATCGGCCTCATAGGTCAGCACCGCGTTGCGCACACTCACCCGGAACCGCTCCTTGCGATCCGGGAACACCAGATCGACGCTGACGGCCCCGTTCTTTGCCTTGTCCGGATCCAGCCGCACCGCCAGCAGGTCCAGCAACATTGGCGTCGAGGTATTGCGCACCAGATCAATGGCCGCGCCCTGCCCGCGCGCCGGTCGCACACCCACCCTCAGTTCCTGCGCGCCCGACAGATAGATGTTGCGCCACAGCGAGCTCTCGGCTCCCGCCGCCTGACGCTCATAGGTCCGCGCCAGCAGATCGCGGGCGGGCTGGTTTGCCGCATCCGCAAACACCAGCTTGTTGGCCAGTTCCCCCGCCCAGCGGTCGTCGCCCTTGTCGAAGGCGGCTTGCGCCGCCGCCAGCACGCTGGCCGGTCCGCCCATCATCGCCACATAGCGCGCCGCCGCGTCGGCCGGCTCCAGCGGCGCCAGGCTCACCGGGTTGGCGTCGTACCAGCCCATGTAGCGCTGATAGACCGCGCGGGAATTGAAGCTCATCGAGCCATAGTAGCCGCGGTTGTACCACTCACGATCCAGCGCCTCCGGCAGCTTGATACGGTTGGCGATCTCGGACCCTGTCAGCCCCTCATTCATCAGCCGCACCGTCTGGTCGTGCAGATATTTGTAGGCGTCGCGGTGCTTGGCCAGATAGTCGCCGATCACCGCCTGGCCGAACCGGGGCCACCCGTGGCTGGTCATCAGGATATCACTCTTGTCGCCATAGAGCCGGATCGACTCGGATAGATAGCCCGCCCACTCCTTGGCATCGCGTACCAGCGCGCCGCGCGGGGTCAGCACATTGTGCATCGTGGGATTGGCGTTTTCCGCCAGGTCCAGCACCCGCAGGTCCGGCAGATAGATGTTCATCTCGGCCGGTGCCTCGGTGCCCGGCGTCATCTGGAACTGCAGCCGCACGCCGTCGACCACCCGCTCCTCTCCCGTCCTTGCGATCTCCACCGTGGGCGGGATCAAGGTCATGGTGCCGGGGCTCACCGCCATGCCGATCCCGGCGCTGACCTGCCCCGTCACGCCCTTGGCCAGGAAGGTCCCGAACTGATAGGTCGCGCGCCGGTTCATGGCCGGGCCCGCGATGACGTTCTCGCTGACCGCATGGTCCATGAACCCGACCGGTGCGATCACCTGCACCTTGCCAGCATCGACGTCGACCTGGGCCACCATGCCGCGCGCGCCGCCGAAGTGGTCGCCGTGGCTGTGGGTATAGATCAGCGCCACCACCGGCCGCGCGCCCAGCTTCTCGTTGGCCAGATCGAGGGCGGCTTTGGCCACCTCCGACGAAGTCAGCGGGTCGATCACGATCCAGCCGGTCTTGCCGGCGATGAAGGTGGCGTTGGAGATGTCGAAGCCGCGCACCTGCCAGACGCCCTTGGTCACCTCGAACAGGCCGTGCTTCGCCAGGATCTGCGACTGCCGCCACAGGCTGGGATTCACGCTGGCCGGTGCCGGGCCTTTCAGGAAGTCATAGGCGTTCAGGTCCCAGACCAGATTGCCACCGGCCCCAAGGATCTTCGGGTCCGCCCGCGTGCCAACAAAGCCGTAGTCGGCAAACATGTAGTCCCGGCGATCATTGTAGTCCGGCCCAGCCATCGCTGCGGATGTCGATACGGCCAGCCCGGCCGCCAACCCGATGATCAGCGCTCGCATCAAGGCCTCCCCAGGTGTGTTGACGGCCTCACAGGTGACGGGCTGTCTTGTGCCCTCTGGATGGAGGATCGGGCCGGCATGATCAAGCCGTTGGCAATGATTGTCGGCGTCCTTTGGCCTTCCGGCGCTGTCGTCGCCGGTCAGGGCCTGAACCCCAGCGCGCGCGGCACCAGCCGCCCGGCTTGGCCTGCGATGCGAGCGGCGTCGCCCACCCACTCACAGATCCAGGCCCGGGTGTCGCGGGGATCGATCATCTCTTCGACCTGGAACCGGTTGAGCGGCCCGACCGGCCCGCGGACGCTTTCGATCCGCGCCTCGATCTCGGCCCGCATGGCCACGGGGTCGGCGGCCTCGGCCAGCTGGCGCTTGTAGGCCGCCTCGATGCCGCCCTCGGGCGGAATGCCGCCCATGTCAGCGGCCGGCCAGACCACCCGCGCCGAAGCTCCGACTCTGGGCGTCGCATAGTTGTTACCGGCGACGCCGAAGCTGCGACGGACAATCACGGTGAAGATCGGCACGCTGACCTGAGCAAACGCGATCATCCACTCGCCGCCCTTGCGGATGGTGCCGGCCATCTCATGCTCGATGCCCACGGCAAAGCCCGGGTTGTCCACCAGATTGACCACCGGCAGGTGGAACAGGTCGCAGAGATCCAGATGCCGCTTCAGCTTGTCACAGCCATCGGCGGTCAACGCACCGCCGTTCTCATGACGGCTGTCCGAGGCGATCACGCCGACCGCATGGCCGCCGAACCGCGCCAGTCCGACGATCTGGTCGCTGCCCCACAACGCCCCGATCTCGAAGAACGAGCCTTTGTCCGCCATCAGCCGGATGGCGCGGCGCATGTCGAAGGTGGCCGTCCGCTTGCGCGGCACAATGGAAAACAGCTCATCCTCGCGCCGGTCAGCTGGATCGTCCGTGATCGACACCGGGGGTGCCTCGTAGACGCTGGCCGGCAGGTAAGAGAGGAACCTCCGGGCCATGGCGACCGCCTCGTCCTCGCTCTCCGCCAGATTATCGACCGAGCCGTTCAGGCAGTGGATGCGCCAGTCACCCAGGTCCTCTTTGGTGACCTCGTAACCCATGGCGTGGCTCACGACCGGCGGCCCGGCCACGAACAGCTGGGCAGTGTCGCGCACCATCACCGAGAAGTGCCCCAGCACCGCCTTGGCCGCACCAAGCCCGACCACGCTGCCGAGCAGCACATTGACCACGGGCACTGTGGTCAGTTGCTGGGCATAGAGACTGCTGCCCAGATGTCCCGGCAGGAACGATCCCCCGCCCCCCGACACCCGGGGTCGACCGGCGGTAATGGCACCGGAGCTCTCACGCGCCGCCGCCTCGCCCTTATCCTGTTGCGGCACCATCGAGGCGACGCTGCCGCCGCCGGATGACCCGTCCAGCAGCCGCACCGAGGGACAGCGGTACTCGATGGAAAGCTCGTCCAGATAACGGCTTTTCTGCCCGATCGCGCCGTCCGAGTGGCCGCCGCGCGAGGTAAAGTCATCGGCACAGACCACCGTGCGCCGCCCCGAAACGCCGCCCCAACCGCCTACGTGGTTGGCCGGCGTGAAGCCGGCCACGCCGCCATC
>Ga0105047_10012064_pt1 | contig 13949 bp, 12 predicted proteins | sample MAT04_FD_78384 | JGI IMG/M metagenome (GOLD analysis project Ga0105047, IMG submission 78384) | Freshwater microbial communities from Lake Fryxell liftoff mats and glacier meltwater in Antarctica - MAT-04 (megahit assembly) | ecosystem: Environmental > Aquatic > Freshwater > Ice > Liftoff...
CTAGTAAATTCAACAGCGTGGCGTGCAGGTCGTGGACGTGGACTTGACCCTCGACGGCGCCGAACCCCATGTCATCGGTGCTGCCGTGAACGTGGCCCGACTTGACTCCACCGCCGGCCAACCACATGGTGAAGGCGTCGACGTGGTGGTCGCGACCGAAGGTGCCCCGCTCTTCACCCATCGGCGTGCGACCGAACTCGCCGCCCCAGACGACCAGTGTGTCGTTCAACAGACCCCGCCGCTTCAAGTCGAGGATCAGTGCCGCGGAGGCCTGATCGGTCTCCAGCGTCGTCTTCGTCAGTGCCTTGTCGAGGTCGGCCCCCTCGCCGCCGTGGTGGTCCCAGTCGGTGTGGTACAGCTGGACGAACCGGACGCCGCGTTCGATCATCCGACGGGCGAGAAGACAGTTCATAGCGTAGGAAGGCTTGCCCGGCTCAGCTCCATAGAGGGCGAATGTCTCCTGCGTTTCCCCATCGAGCGAGATCAATTCGGGGGCACTCGACTGCATCCGGAACGCCGTTTCGTAGGCATGGATGCGTGTATCAATCTCTGGGTCGTGAGTCTGTTGAACCCGCTGTTCATTGAGCTGTTTGAGAGTCCCGATGAAGTCTCGCTGACCATCGGGCGTCACACCCGGAGGGTTGTCGAGGTGCAGGATCGGTGCCCCTTGACCCCGAAAAGGAACCCCCTGAAATGTCGTCGGGATGAACCCGCTCGACCAGAGAGTGTTCCCGCCGCGCGGCCCCCGCCCCCCTGATTGCAGCACCACAAATCCCGGCAAGCTCTCGGACTCACTGCCCAGCCCATAGGTGACCCATGAGCCGAAGCTCGGGCGACCGGGGGCCTGGAATCCGGAGTTCATAAACATCTTGGCCGGGCCATGATTGAAGACATCGGTCTTCACCGCCCGCAGCCAGCAGACCTCATCGACGATCTTCTGATGATGGGGAAGCAGATCACTCAGCTCCATTCCACACTGACCATACTTTGCAAATGATCGATTCGAACCCAGCAGCTTGGCATCGGGTTTCAAGAATGCGAATCGACGCCCCTTGGTGAAGCTCTCCGGTGGGGTCTGCCCATTGAACTTCTTCAGCTCAGGCTTGTCGCTGAACAATTCCAGCTGGCTCGGGCCGCCCGCCATGAACAGATAAATGACGTTCTTGGCCTTCGCCGGAAAATGTGGCTGACGCGGGGCCATCGGATTCGGCGCTGCCTGAGCATCCCGCTGAAACAAGTCTGCCAGCGCGAGCGACCCAAATCCCAATCCACAGGTCTGGAGAAAATGCCGCCGCTGCTGCGAAGTCGAGAGAGCGGGGAGTTGCATGTCAGTCTCCAAAGATCGGGGAACACTTATTTGAACATCGACCACGGTCAAGAAGCAATGCCATCGGTGATGGGACGGGGCAAATGTCCCCGTTTCACAAGACTCGGGTTTCTCGCCGTGGTCGACTAGACTGTGTGTTGCCGCTTCGGATCTCCCGGACGGTTCCTCTGTCGATTGTGCATCATGTCGCTGACTCCCGAAGCTCGTGCTTACCTCGATGTGTTCAAAGCCACCGGGACTCCCATGGAGTCTGGCTCGGTCGAAGCGGCCCGCGCGATGGTCGCTCCCTTGAAGACCAAGAGGGAAGAAGTCTCGGCGATTCGAGACATTTGGATTGCCGGACCCGAGAGTGAGTTGGCGGCGCTGGTCTACACCCCGTTGGCTGGCGAGGACCGCGAGGACTTGCTCCCCACAATCGTCTTCTTTCATGGGGGAGGCTGGGTTGTAGGTTCTTTGAAGAGCCATGACGCCACGTGTCGGCGGCTGGCCAATGCGATGGAGGCGATTGTGATTTCCATCGACTACCGATTGGCTCCCGAAGCGAAATACCCCGCAGCTGCGGAGGACTGTTACGCGGCCACGGTCTGGGCATCAAAGTTCATTGAGAACTTTGGCGGTGACCCGACTCGCCTGATCGTGTGCGGAGATAGTGCCGGGGGGAATCTGGCAGCTGTCGTGGCGCTCATGGCTCGCGACCGAGGCGGACCAGCAATCGCCGCGCAGGTGCTGCTCTATCCGATCACTGATCACAATTACGACACCGCTTCGTATCGCGAAAACGGGAGCGGTTACTTCTTGACGACGGAGACGATGAAGTGGTTTTGGAACCACTATCTGGCCACACCGGAACAAGGCAGCGAACCGTATGCATCACCACTGCGAGCCGATTTGGCGGGGCTGCCTCCAGCGATCGTGCTGACTGCTGAGTACGACCCACTGAGAGATGAGGGGAACGCCTACGCCGATAAACTGAAACAAGCCGGAGTCACTGTTCGACGGATCGCCTGCCTGGGGCAGATCCACGGCTTCCTGCGACGGCTCGATGTCTTCCCCAAGGCAGCGGGCGGAACGTTGATTGGCGTGTGCAAGCAACTCCGAGAGATGCTCGGCTGGCCCGAGGTCGAAGCAATGGACGAGACACGATGACCCCGTACGAACAGAACCGGGTCGCGTGGAATTCGCTCGCCAACCAGAGCAGCCCGTTCGCCAAAGTCGCCACCGATCTCGAGTGTGCCCAGCCACTGGTCCAGCTCGACAGTCGCGGCTGGCTGCCGGGGAGCGTACAGGGGTTAAAGGTGCTTTGCCTGGCTGCGGGTGGCGGATGGCAATCGATCCTCTACGCAGCTGCTGGGGCCGAGGTGACCGTGGTCGACCTCAGCCCGGGGATGCTGCGGCTCGATGCTCAGGAAGCAGAACGTCGAGGGTACACGCTGAAGCTGATCGAAGGGTCAATGGACGATCTGACGATGCTCGATGCCGAGAGTTTCGACATCGTACATCAACCGGTCAGTACCTGTTACGTCCCCCGTATCGAGGCTGTGTTCTCGCAGGTGGCGCGGGTGCTGAAGGACCGTGGGATCTATATCAGCCAGCACAAGACGCCGACCTCTCTTCAAGTGGTCGACCACGACTCGCAGCAGCGGTATCTGGTCGGTGTCTCGTACTACATCGGCGATGACCCGCTGCCCGAGGTGGCCGATGTGGCCTATCGCGAGGCTGGGACGCGCGAGTATCTCCACCGCTGGGAAGAACTGGTCGGCGGGCTCTGCCGGGCCGGGTTCGTGATCGAAGACCTGGTCGAACCCAAACGCGGCAACCCCGACGCCAAGCCCGGCCACTTTCGCCATCGCGGAATGTTCGTCGCCCCCTACGTCCGAATGAAGGCCCGCCGCATCGCCGATCGCAACTCGATGACCGGGGGATCCCCGACAATCTGGACGCCTTGAGTTCAGCGATTTCGGAGACAGCGAAGGCCATGTTCCGAGACACTCTGCACGGCTCACGGAGCCGTGGGACCGGCATCCCCAGAATCGCGGCATTCTCCCCCACAATTAAAAGTCGATCTTTGCCCGCACGCCGGCCAGCAGTGACGTATCGACGCGTTGCCGGAAGGGGTTGATCACTTGCAGGTCAGGAGTGATGTGGCACCAGGGAGTGACGGCGATGTTGTAGTAGAGTTCGACTCCCTGCTCATTGCCCAGTGGAAGCAACACGGGGGCGAAGTTTTTCACCGCGTCGCTCGTACCCGTGTAAAAGTACCCGGCGCCGAAGGTGTCGTTCTGGCGGTTGGCAATCGGGCTGGTGCCGCTGACTCCCGCGTTTGCGATCCAGCGAATGGGCGAAGGGTTGTTGTCCGCGAGTCCCAGCGTCCCGAAGACTCCCCAGCGCTTTCGCGGGTCGGTCTGAGACGCCCACAGGGCCTGATCGAAGCTATATCCCATCGACCATGAGCCCTGCTTGGGGGTCGACTGAACCACGAGACCGCCCGATGGATCGAAATAAATAGACGGCGAGAGGTTGGTGTAGCTTCCCGTGCTGTACGTTCCGATGAGGCTCTGTTGTCCGGGCAGATTGAAGAACTTCGTCGGCAGATTCGCCTGAGCCACCATCGTCACTCCGTTATCGAAGAACGATTCGAAACCGGTTGTCGTCGGGGTCGAGTTCGTGTCGAACACGGAGAACGCGAAAATCGGCTGCATGTTCTTCAGGTAAGCGAAGCCAGCTCCGTACGCTGAATAGGGAACCGTTCTCACCAGAACGGGATTCAGCATCAGAGAGGTATTCATGAATCCGTTGGTCGTACCCGCTCCGGTCAGCGGCTGTTTAAAGTCATCAAATGTGTTGATCTTGCCTCCGAAAACCATGAAGTCCTCGGACAGGAATTGCGTGAACTTCACGCCGCTGAGAGCGGAAACGCTTCCCCTTGGGAGCGGCAATCCCAGTGCCAGGTTCGGCGGCAGCAAAGTGCCCGCCAGCGAATTGACGCTCTCGCCGTAACGGCTTTCTCCATGCAGGGTCACCAACGAACCCTTCCACAGACCGGCCTTCTCTCCGTCAATGTTGACGAACAAATCATTGCGTCCGCCATACTCAAACGCCCGCTGCACCCCTCCGTGTGTGACACCCTGATAATACTGCGTCGTGCTTAAATCGAACGTCACGCCCTGCTCTGCCAGAGAAGGGCGCAGGCCCATCCAGTCGCCGGTGAGCTTGGATTGCTGAAACAGCGAATCGCAGAAACCCGAGTCAGAGAACAGCCCCGGGAACAATCCTCCCGTGCCACACTCTCCAGTTCCGCAGCCTTCATTATCTAAATACACACAACTGTCATCTGCGGATGAGCAACTGACCGGAGTGGTGAAGTCGTTCGCTTCCAGAAGCCCGCACAGGGAGAGCACGATCCCAGGTAGAAACCTGGCCGAATTCACGAACCACCGATTCAGGCACTCCATCGTCCGCATCCTTGCGAAGTACACTGGCCAAAGGTCAATGATCGGTTTTTGTTCGGAACAGCTGAGCGAGGCGATTGAGTCGGACTTCTGGATTTGCGAATCCTGCTGGATTCACCCGACCGCTTTTCCTGTTGTATCGATTATTCAAGGCTTCCACGGCATGCGGATGTCGCAGGGTGGATCGCTCGCCCTTGTACTCGCCGCGTGTCCCGCGACAATGGGGAGAGCTTTCCCCCTGCCTCACTGCCGAGCCCGTTATGGCGATCTTCGAAGAGAACATTCTGCTGCCGATCTCACGCGAGGTCTTGTTTGACTTTTTGGCGAGACCGGCCAATGTGACTAAGATCAGCAGTGCGAGCATGGGCCTCAAGTTTACCGAGGCTCCGGAAGTGGTCTCGGTCGGTTCACTCATCAAGATTCAGATGGTGGCCATGGGGCAGGTGCAGAAGGCGATCCACGAGATCACCGTCTTTTCTCGCCCGGATTTGATTGTCGAGGTTCAGATCGAGGGGCCGATGAAGAGCTGGCGGCATGAACACCGGTTCGAAGCAGAGGGCGACCAGACGCGGATGATTGATGTCGTCGAGTACACGAAGCCGGGCGGGATCATCGGTTTGTTGCTGTCAGAAGCGAAAGTTAACGACATGCTGGAGGAGAACTTCTTCCAGCGCGAACAGAACATCCGCCGGCTGATTTCTCAGGGACAACTGACTTGAGCACCCCGCCTCGCACTCCCCGGTTGCCCTCTCGCCCCACAGCGGATGGGGACAGCTACACCTGGATGGGGGTGCTGTGGCTGTTGGTCATGGCAGGCGGGTTTCTGGCCCTGGTCACGTTGATCATCCCGATCAATCTGCCTGTGCTGCTGGGGATTGTGGTCTTTCTCGGTATGACCATCTCAGTCCATCTTGTCTTGGGCCGGTGGGTGGCGCGGCACATTGCGAATTCGACCACCGATGCCGAGAGAGATCCACCTCAGTAGAGCAGACATTCCTGTCTGCTCCTCCCCTCTAAAAACAGACAGGAATGTCTGTTCTACTTTCGTCCGAGTTCTGAGACCGCCATGTCGACCGCAGCCAGCCCCCCACCCGAACATGCCCAGGCCTATCGTCCCTGGCGGCGATCCGGCACTTGGATGGTACTGATCATGTTCGCATTTGCCTTCGCGATGATCGGGTTAATGTACCTGTACTGGGAATTGCACACCCGCCCATTTCGCCCTTTGCAAATCGCGATCAATGCTCGCTATCCGAACTCGATGCCCCGCGTGATTGGTGGGAAACATAAGAGCCATCAACCGGGAAGCAAGACGACTCTGCGAATCGTCATTGCAGTCGACTTCGATCCGACCGAGGGAATCCCCCGGCCTGAGGGGACGAAACCAGAAGACGAAGACCGCCTGACCGTGACCGACGCGATGGTCCTCGATCCGCGCGTCGAACAAGCCTATGCCTCGTTGCTCCAGCTGGCGAAAGACACCACCGACCTGACGCCCTATGAGTTGATTGAGATCTTTCTGGAACATCGCAGGCCGGAGAAAAGATCGCGCACCTTGTTTGCCACCCGTTCTCAAGAGGAGTGGTTCAAGAAGTATTCCATCGCGTCAGTGACCGCACCTGTCGGACCAATCGCGGTGCCCGTCGATGCAGTTGTCACGCCCGCAGAAAAATAAAAGTCTGCTCGCTAAAGACTCGGGGGCTAATGCCGCCCCGCTCGCCAGCAGTGATGAAACGCACAACGCATCGATTCCTGGGTGACAGGAAGTCGATGCGTTGCGAGGAGTAGGCTGCTGCGTGGTGCCCGGAGCGTCAACGAGGCGGGGGCCGTCTGTTGCCTATTCCGTTTTCTCTGCTGTAGCGGCGGGCTTCGGAGTGGTGGTGCGAGTGCCACTCACCGGCTTGACGGTTTTCCCAGTCCCGGACTTTGCCTTGTTCGCGGTGGACGCCTTTCCCGCAGGAGCTGTCGAGGTTCGGTCGAGATAGTTGTGGATCTCGGCCTTATCCTTGATCTCCTGGAACGTGGTCGCCACAGCCACCTGAGTTTTCTCTTCAGTCACCTGAGCATACAGCTCGTCCCACACATCCTTGGGGTCGGTGATGACCTGTTCCGTGCGGCCTTCACACTTCAAGATGAAGTGCTGCTCTCCCACTTCGATGATCTGAGAGATTTCGCCTTCCTTCATTTTGAAGGCCACCGACTCCAGCTGAGGCATACCGCCGTGCTGCCGAATCGGGGGCATCGCACCACCGAGGGAGCGGGTGTTGGGGTCGGCGGAGAACTCAGCGGCGAAGTCTTCGAACTTTTCGGGTTCGGCTTTGCACTTTTCCCAGATCTGTCCGGCCTGACGTACGTTCCCGTTGACGAGGATCATACGGGCTTTGACACGCGGACCGTAGTCGCGTTCGAAGGCCTGCAGCATGTCTTCTTGGCTGACTTTCGCTTCCGCCTGGAGACCGGCCAGCTTCCGCAAAGCCAGCATCGGCCAGATCACTTCATTTTGATACTGCGCAGGAGTGACACCGCGTTCAGCAGCCAGCATGGCGTACCACTGGTCAAGCGGCAGCTTGTACTTCAGGGTGATGCTGGCGATTTCTTCTTCCACTTCCGCCTTTGTCACCGTGACGGCCTGGCGATCACACTCCTGTTGAATCAGGAGCCGATTGATCATGTTCTCCAGGATTTCTTTGCCGTGTTTTTCGACGCTTTCTTTGGCGACTACGTCGAAGGAAATCGTCTGATTGTTGACGCGGGCCAGAACGTCCGATTGAGCCGAGGAATCGCTCGTCGCCCGTCCCTTGGAAGAAGTCGCTACCGATCGAGCGGGCTTCTCCGCAGTCTGAGAGGCTGCGGGTTCTGGACGCAGTATCTGAAACAGGACGCCGGCACCGATAGCGACAGCAGCTGTGCCGCCGACGATTGTCCCCCAGCGTTTGCGGGGCCGACTGATATTGATCGAGTTAGTGATGGTCGGTGTCGAGACGGATGCCGTCTCGGAGGCCGAGTGAATCCCTTCACTCATGATGACGCACTCCTGCGGGGTCCGGAGAAAGATCGGTCAGAGTCTCCCCATCCCTGGGGGGCGACCGCCCGAGACCGGCAGACTTCGCCGCTCTCAAACGCCGGGGTTATACGGGGAATTGAAAAACCAGGTCAAGCGGTGTTTTGGAACGACACGGCCAAGAGGATGCCATACACCTCAGCTGTGTGATGTGTGATGCAAATTCACCTCAATGGCGGGGTGAGATGTGGTTGCGAGTCAACACATAGAGAATCGTCTTTCGTAAGATGAAAAACAGGATTTGCCTCCCTGTAAGAGTGGCGTAGGGTTTCTGCATGCATGGCTCATTGAGCATTTTGGCCCCGTGTGGCAGCGGATTCCCACGGACAGCTGCGGTGAACACGAGAGACACCGGACCAAGCCAGAGCGGGCATTGCGGGCAGTTTGAAGGAGGACGATATGTTGGTTCACAAGACTGAAACACGACAGGGAATCGAAGCGACTGCTTTGTCGTCAGTGGAAATCCAGTCGCGCACACTCAACCGTTTCCCGGAAGTCATCGAATCGGCCTTACGACGAATCGTGCATGACTATGTGTCAGGCTGGGGAATCGTGTTGACACATTCGATTCGGGAGCAACGTCGCAAAAAACAAATCTGGAATCGTCGGGCTTCGGAACGACTTTCCTTCAGCCGCCCAGTCTGGGTTCACAAAGCCCAGTGGGCAGACGTATCGTCTCCTACAACTCCAACGCTGTTTGTGTCTCATGGCGACGAGAACTCGCAGGACGGGATGTTTCTTGTCCACGATCTGTCCCCGTCCGGAATCGGTCTGACAAGTGATCGCGTCCCCAAGTCCCGCCTGATCGTTCTGGAATTTGACTCCTGGAAGGGACGGCCGGTGGAAATCGTTTTATATCTTCGTTGGCGAAGACGAGTTGCCACGCAGAACTATCGCTGTGGCGGAAGTATTCTCGGTGTTCTGATGCCTGAGTAATCTTCGATGTTCGAGACTCGGGTGTGGCCTCTACTGCTTGCTGATCTCACTGGCCGGGGGCTACCATGAGGTGCGGAATTCGTTCTCTCACCCGGTCGGAGCCACTGATGGCCAGTTCCCGTTTTCGAATCGCCAGCTTGACAGTCTTGTTCGCCCTCTGCTCGGCAGTGGCGTTCACACATTTCCGACGTGAAGGTGGCGAGGAGACCGCGCGGGCGGCCCAGTCCTTTCTGAAGCAACTCTCTCCCGAGCAGTTGAAAATTGCCCAACTGGCCTATGCCGCTCCAGAGCGAGTCGACTGGCACTTTATTCCTAAGCCTGCCCGCAAAGGGATGCAGGTCAAGCTGATGAACCCCGCCCAGCGAGAGGCGTCGTTCTTGCTCCTGCGCAGCGTGGTCTCTCAGCTGGGCTACAAGAAGGCCACGACGATCATGTCGATGGAAAAACTGTTGTATGAGCTGGAAGGGGGCAAGGGAGCCAACATCCGAGACTCCGAGCGGTATTTCTTCACCGTCTTTGGCGATCCCGCCGGGACTGAGCAGTGGGGCCTGTCGATTGAAGGGCACCACATGTCGCTCAATTTTGTGCTGCAAGGAGATCAAGTGATCTCTTCCACGCCTCAAGTGTTCGCTGCGAATCCGGCGACCATTAAGAATGCCAATGCATCGGGGTTTGAACTCGGGATGCGCCTTCTCGGTCGCGAAGAGCAGCTGGCGTTTGACCTCGTATTGTCCCTGAGCGCTGAGCAGAAGGCTGCCGCAATCTTCGACAAGACGGCTCCCAAGGAAGTTCGGAATGCCGGGATCGCTCAGCCGCCAACGGATGCTCCCATCGGTATCCCTGCGGGAAAGCTCACTGCTGACCAGCAGAAGCAGTTGCGAGGCTTGCTGGAAGAATACTGCGCTGCGATGCCGGACCATGTGGCCCAGGCGAGAATCAAGGAACTTGATGCTGCGGGATTCGATCGAATTCACTTCGCCTGGGCGGGAGCCACAGAATCAGGGATTGGGCACTACTACCGAATTCAGGGGCCGACTTTCCTGGTCGAGTTCGTGAATACTCAACCCGATGCGGCCGGGAATGTCGCCAATCACATTCACTGTTACTGGCGAGATATCCGAGGCGATTTCGCCCTCCCCGCAAAGTAATTGCCGGTCATCAGTGCAGTGCTAGACCGGTGGGATGTAGGTATTGAGCTGGGCGGCGTAGTCCTCGCGAATCGGGCTGAACACATCCAGCACGGTGGCTGGACCGTCAATCGCCACAGCCCGGTGAGGCACATTTGGCGGGATCAAGAACAACGAACCTGCGGAAACCACACGGGTTTCATCTCCAATAGTCAGTTGCAAAGTCCCTCGCAGCAGAATCCCGCCCTGTTCATGGGGATGGTGATGCAACGGGACTTCGGCTCCATTATCCATCTCCAAGTAGGACAGCATCAGATGCTGGCCAAAGGGAGTCCGCATGCGGCACCCGGGTACGGGTTCGATTTGCGGAATGCGGTCGAGATCGATGAATGGCACGGCACAACTCCCAGGGGCGAGGGCACTGTCGGACCAGATGTGGTCGAGTGGTCAACACCCGAGAACTAAATACTTCCTCACGCAATCGAAAGTTCGGCTGCAGGTAGTGGGGAATGGATCAACCACGAAGGTCACAGAGGCACGGAGGGGAAGAGGGAAAGCTCGCTGGTCGCAGCCACCTCTCATCTCGTAATTGTATTTCCGACTGACCATCAGCTCAAATCCACTTCATCACCCTTGGTCCCCAGGCCCCCCTTTTTTTGCGGCACCTCTTTTTCTCCGTGCCTTCGTGACCTCCGTGGTGAATCATCCTGCCGTTCAACCCGCGAACTGAGTTTCGATTCAGCGGGGAGGCACTGAGATTATCAGAGCAGTCAGTGAACAGAAGCCTACCCCAGAATGAAAAGATGTCGCCTCGAACCAGTGTCGGGGCGACATCTCTGCCTGTGTGACTCACTTCACCCTCAATGAAGCGGCTCCAAATCGCGACAGTTGCAAACCGTGACGGTCGCGGTGACGCCGGTGGCGGTCAAACTACATTTGCAGCTTTTGCTTTTGCGAACACACGTCCACGTATACTTTTGGATCGTGACGACTGTGGCTGCATAATCCGATTCACAACGGGGGACGTTGCCTTCGGTGATGACCCCATTGCCGCACAGACCGGGGATTGCGTTCTCCCATGTCTCAGATGAACAGCCGACGGAAAGGCACGATCCATCACCCAACTCGACACAAGTTCCGTTGTTCGCATTCGGGGGGACCGCATGAGGAGGTTCACACTTGGAAGGCTGCATAATCTCTGGATTGAGACCACAGCTTGCCATCGCCTTCAGCGGCTCGAAAATCAGGGCGAAACCCGCAAGGATGACCATTGCGGGGAAGAACACGCGTTTCATTTTTAGACCCTCTTCAAAAAAGCCATCGACCCGTCTCGGAACACCCGAACGGCGCCGAAGACAGAATTAGTGTTTTGGTCCTTTGAGCGACGCGTTTTTCCACATCCAGACCCCTAAAACAATCAACGCAGCTCCGTTCATGACGAGTACTGCACGCATGGGGAGCGACATGGGGGTTATCTTTTGGAGTTGAGTGGCGGCGACACTGGGAAGCTGAGAAACCGATTCCGGAATCAGCGTCCGCACGTCCGCGATACTTTCCCGAGGAACATCGAGTCCGGTCCCACCTGCATCGCCTCGAAAATCGAGAACAAACCATTTCTCGGGCTTGTCCACCACGAAGGTTTCCACGGGAATCGGTTCGTTGAATCGTGCTTCGTCCAAGAGGGCCAAGTCGAAAGTCAGGACCTTTCCCTGAGAGTAGCGAATCGTAAACACGCAGCGTGGAAACGTGATGCCTCCCGCGAATGTTGTCAGTCCGGAGTACATCACCTCCTGAACAAGTTCCGAACCGAGGACATGTTCACGTTTTGTGAGAATCCCCGTGGCCCAGTCGACCGTGTTCGTTGATGTCAGCTCTCCGATTTGAGAGCCAGCTGGAATGACGGTCACTAACCGCACTCGATCGCCCTCCCGCTCCGCACGACCTGGCAAGTTGCCTTGATCGCGGGAATTCAGAGGAGAACGAAACAGACTGAGATTCAGGCCCTCGCTGGGTGTGCGGCCGGGCTCGTAAACGTGGATTTGCTTGTTGTCGCCATCACGAATGAAACTGAAGTCAGCGACATTAATATGAGACAGCAAGCCGATATCGTGGCGGTTGAACGTCCCTTGTTCGAATAAATGGCGAACGGGAGCCTGGAACGTGTCATCCGCTCCGGTCACTTCCCGTAGTAATTCAGTAACACGTTCTGGATACTCTTCGATTTGATATCGCGAGAGGATCTCGTGCATTTGAACTTGTGTGATCGGAGTCGCTGGCGAGATTTGAAAATAGACTCGAAACTTAGCCTCACAGGAAACCACATCGGTATTCATATTCTCCCACAAGGGTTCCAAATGTTCCATCGCAGCTGTCACTTCGGGACGAGTCGCGGGGACAGCTGTGGCTACGGAAACATCAGGAGCCGCAACAATTGGTTCTTCCGCAGAGAGGATCGCTGGGGCTTCTCCGCAAAGCAGAATCACGCAACATAGCATCCTGCGAATCGCGACCGATTCTCCACGCCAGGCGACCATAATTCGGAACTCGAGTGCATTGTGAAAACTCATCAGATGTGGATCGGAGCGTATCACCCTCGTTGAGAGACTGACAACCCATAAAATGAATTATTTACAAAATATGAACACCATTCTGACACTTGCATGCGTATTTTCACTGCAATCGAAATGCAAACGACCACAGTCACGACAGTCCATTGTGACGCAACAATGATTCCGCCGAAGGCTCTCGTCCGCGGAACTCTCGGAAGATCTCCATCGGATGTCGACTCCCTCCCAAAGCCAGGACTGTGTCTCGAAAGCGGCGCCCTGTTTTCCGGACTGCGGCTTCATTGTCCAATCCGGCCTCTTCAAAGGCAGAAAACGCATCGGCACTGAGCACCTCTGCCCATTTATAGCTGTAATATCCCGCCGCATAGCCTCCCGCAAAAATATGAGAGAAGGCGCACAGGAACCGGTCTTCGGGGAGCATGGGCAATACGGAAACTCGCTCCATGACCCGTTTCTGGACATCAAAAATACTCTCCCCGCCTTGGGGGTCGAATACGGAATGCAATTGGAGATCGGTCATGCCGAACGTCAACTGTCGGAGCATCATGGAGCCCGCCCGAAAGGTCTTCGCAGCCAGCATTTTGCGATAGAGTTCGTCGGGGAGGGTCGCTCCGGTCTGGTAATGCCGGGCGAGCTTATCGAGCGTTGGACGGTGATAACACCAGTTCTCCATGAACTGACTCGGCAGTTCGACGGCGTCCCACTCCACTCCCGCGATTCCTGCGGCATCCGGGTAATTGACAGTCGTCAACATGTGCTGCAAGCCGTGCCCGAATTCATGGAAGAGAGTCTCTACCTCGCGAAACCCCATCAGCGAAGGGGTCTCTCCCATCGGGGGAGTGGCGTTGCAAACCAGGTAAGCCACGGGGAGCTGGCACTCCTGCCCTTGCGGACGACGGCTCAAACAATCATCCATCCACGCCCCAGGGCGTTTTGTCTCCGGACGTGAATATGGGTCGTAAAAGAACCCGGCAATCGGAGCCCCCGCCTCATTCCGAACGGCATAGTATGTGACATCTGGATGCCAGGTCGCGACATCCGTTTCTTCGATCGTGATCCCAAAGAGTGTCTGTAAGAGATCGAAGAGCCCCTTCAGAACGATCTCGTGTGAGAAGTAGGGACGCAGATCTTCTTCCTTGAAGTCGTAGCGTGCTTCCCGCAATCGCTCCGCCCAGAATGCCACATCCCAGTGGGCGATGGGCTCGTGTTGTTGATTTTCACGAGCCAGCTCCGTCACTTGATCGAGATCGTGACGAGCTGCGGGGAGTGACGCGGTCAGGAGAGTCTCAAACATCTCTTCGATGGCAGCCACACTCGGGGCCATCTTCTGAGCCAGACTGAGTTCCGCGTAGGTCTGGAAACCCAGGAGCTGGGCTTTCTCCTTTCGGAGTGCCAGATGTTTCACGCACAGTGCCGTGTTGTCGAGTCCCCCCGAGGATGCACGCGTCATATAAGCCCGGTAAACCTGCTCCCGCAGAGATC
>Ga0105047_10012065_pt1 | contig 13949 bp, 10 predicted proteins | sample MAT04_FD_78384 | JGI IMG/M metagenome (GOLD analysis project Ga0105047, IMG submission 78384) | Freshwater microbial communities from Lake Fryxell liftoff mats and glacier meltwater in Antarctica - MAT-04 (megahit assembly) | ecosystem: Environmental > Aquatic > Freshwater > Ice > Liftoff...
CGCCGAAGGCGAGTCGGGGAGGCTCGCGAGCGCAGCGAGCGAGGGGGACGAAGTCCCCACTTGAGTAAGAACTAAATCTCCGAGCTCGATTCGAGGGACGAGAATCGTGCTCGGTGATTTAGGTAAGCATGGTCGCGCGGATCGCCCGGTCTTCCTCGCCGAGCGCGCGGATCGCATCGAGGGAGTGTTCGGAGATCTTGCGGTGTAGTCGCGGGCTGGGCGACGCATCGAGCATGTCGCCGAAGTCGATCGGCTTGCCGAACACGACCGTCACGGGCGCGCCGTTCTTCATGAAGTTCGAGCCGACCTGGCGAACGATGTCGTTGCCGAGCCCGTTCACGAACACGGGGATGACCGTTGCCTTGCCGCGCGAGGCCTGGATGATGCGACCGACACCGCCCTGCGCGGGCAGGAGCGTGTACGGGTCGTCCGTCTTGTTGCGCATGCCCTCGGGGTGGAGCCCGACGAACGCGCCGCCGTTCTTGATGAGCCGCACGACCTCGTCGAGGCTCGCGAGGTTCAGCGCCGCGCGCTTGCGCTCGCGGAACACCGGCGGATACATCGCGAAGAAGCTCATGAGGCCGTTGACGGCGAGGCCGAGCGGCTTGTCGTAGAAGAACTGCGAGCGCACCGGGAAGACGAGGCGCTGGGGCATGCCGCGCTTCACGAGGTACGCCGTGACGACGTAGAGATCGAAGAAGCTCCGGTGGTTCGAGACGAGGATGGTGCTCGCGTCGCGATCGAAGCGCGGCAGGCGGTCCTCGCCGTGGACGTGGCGGAGGTTCTTGATCGACTGCTCGATCCAGTTCGCGCCGACATGGCGCTGGAGGAACCGAACCGTTCGGTCGAAGGGCACCGAATCGAACGTCTTGCGGACGAAGCCGATCTGGAAGCGCTCGACCGGCGTGAGCGAGTCGTCGCCCACGGCGAGAAGATCGCGGGTCGCGACGTCGTCGATGGTACGCGCGCGGGTAGGCTCTTTCGGTTCGGTCGTCACGCGGGCGGCTCCGGCTTCCACCGCGATGAAATGGCCAAACCATGAGCCGGCGGCAAGCCCGAGCCGTGCGATCGACGGCGGTTCTGTCGATACAGAATCGACAGACCGACGCGCGACGGGCGTCAGCAGCTGCCGTGGCCGGTCGGGAAGATCTTGCCGGGGTTCAGGAGCCCGCTCGGGTCGAAGACCCGCTTCAGGTCCTGCTGGAGGGCAATGAGCTCGGGCGACTGCTCGAGCGGCAGGTAGGCCGCCTTGAGGACGCCTATCCCGTGCTCGCCGGAGAGGGTGCCGCCGAGCCGGATCGTGGCGCGCATGAGACCGTCGATGGCGCGATCGACCGCCGGCCGCTCGGCCTCGTCGTTCCAGAGGAAGTTGACGTGCAGGTTGCCGTCGCCGGCGTGGCCGTAGGTGAGGTGACGCACGCCCGTCTCCTCGCCGATGCGGTCGACCTCGACGAAGAGATCGACGAGGCGCGAGCGCGGGACGACGATGTCCTCCGAGAGCTTGTACTTTGCAAGCTTCCGTGTCGCCGGGGAGAGCTGGCGGCGGGCCTCCCAGAGGCGGGAGCGCTGCGAGGCGTCCTGGGCGGCGACGACGTCGATGGTCCTTCCGCCCTCGGTGAGGGCATTGCCGAGGCGCTCGAGCGCATCGTCGAGCTGCGTGCCGGCGTTGCCGTCGACCTCGACGAGAAGCATGGCCTGCGCGCGCGGGTCGACCGCGACGCCCTGATTGCGAATGGCCACGAGGGTCGGGCCGTCCATCAGCTCGAGGCAGCGCGGCACGAGCCCGGCGGCCACGATGCGACGCACGGCGTCGGCGGCGGCGCGCACGTCGTCGAAGAGCGCGAGCACCGTCGCCACCTCGGTCGGCTTCGGCACGAGCTTCAGCGTGACCTCGGTGAACACCGCGAGCGTGCCCTCACTGCCGACGAGCAACGCCGTCACGTCGTACCCGGTGACGCCCTTGATGGTGCGCTTGCCGGTGCGAACGACCCGGCCGCCCATGAGGCAGGCCTCGAGCCCGAGGACGTACTCGCGGGTGACGCCGTACTTGAAGGCGCGAGGGCCACCGGCGTTCTCGGCGACGTTGCCCCCGATCATGCAGGTCTTCAGCGAGTTCGGGTCGGGCGGGTAGAAGAGGCCCTCGGCCTCGACCGCCGCGTGGAGGTCGGCCGTGACGAGGCCCGGCTGCACCACGGCGAGGAGGTTCTGGCGGTCGATCTCGAGGATGCGGCCCATCGTGTGGGTCGCGAGCACGATGCCCCCGGCGACCGGGACGGCTCCTCCGGTACGACCGGTGCCTCCCGCGCGAGGGGTCACCGGAACGCCGTGCTTCTCGGCGATCGCGAGCGTCGCGGCGACGTCGGCCGTGTCCGCGGCGAGCACGACGGCGTCGGGCACTCGCCCGATGGCCTCGCTCTCGTCCGTCGCATGGGCATTGCGCCCCGACTCGCTCGTGTCCACCTTCGACGACCCGAGGTGACGGTCGAGCTCCGCGAGAGCGCGGTCGACGGCGTCGCGTGCGGGCAAACGAACCTGGGGCGCTGCTACGAGCACCCTTGTTTCATAGCACTTCCAATAGAATGGTCGTGTGGCTCACACGACACGAGACTCCCGAAAGTCGCTCAGGTCCGACCGCAGATGATCCGTGAAGGCGCGAGAGGCACGCAACCCAAGCGCCACGACGACCGCTGGGAGACCCTGAAGCGTCGCGTCCAGCTCCTCGCGCGCCTGGAGGGGCACGCGGTGCTGCTCGCCTCGGGCGTTCACGCCGCGACGCCCGTGCGCGTGGTCGACGCCGACCGCATCGCGCAAGCGCTGCGCGAGCGGGGCGTGCTCGATCGCGCGACCTTCGAGAGCGCCCTCGCGAGCGAGCGGCCGCCCATGGCGGTCACGCGCGAGGTGCTCGCGACCGCCCAGCGCGACCTCCGCGCGCTCGCCACGCAGCCGGCGCTCTCGCTCGCGCGCGAGCGGCGGCGCGCGCTCGCCCGTTACGGTGACGTCGACGAGGCGTGGCTGAAGGACAAGCGCGCGCAGGTCGACATGCTCGCCGGCGCCGTCCAGTGCTCGGTGCCGCGCTCGGCGGAGGAGTGGTTCGAGGGCGTGGTCGACCTCGTGCGCCTCGTCCACGGGGCAGCCGCGGCGACCGCGCTCGATGCCGCTCGCGTTCGCCTGACGTCGCTCGGCGCGGAGCGGCGCCGAGTGACGCAGGAGCGCATCGACGCGCTCGTCACCTCCCTCGAGACGGGCGAGCCGCCCGCCGAGCCCGACCTCGTGCCCCTCGCCGCCCGGCTCGAGCGCGCACGCGATCTCCCGGGGCGTGCACGGCGGACCCGCGTGCTCGACGTCCTCCGCAAGGCGCTCGCATGGCCGGAGGCGCCGGCCGAGGCCGTCGCCGATCTCGCCGCCCCGCTCCGCGAGAAGAGCTTCGCGCTCCTGGTGCGCGAGGCAGGGCGTCACATGGTGCGCGCACTGCCCTCCGGTCGCGATCCGGCGCTCCGCGACGAGACGCTCACGATGCTCGCCTTCTACGGGCTCTCGTTCCGCATCGGCGACGACGGCGTGCCGCTGATGTCACCCGAGGACATCGAGAACGCGATCAAGAAGAAGGCCGACAGCGCGGAGCTCGCCAAGTCGAACCTCACGCTGGCCCAGGCGCTCGCGCTCGTCGATCTGCCCGTGAATCGGTTCCAGCGGCGGCACCTCGCCGAGTGGGTGGCGCAGGGCCTCGAGCTCGACCTCGTCGTGCGCGCCCAGAAGGAAGGCCGCGCCGACGCCCTGGCGCGCGCGCCGAACGTCCGCGCGGCCCGCGCCTTCGCGACGTGGGTGACGCGGCTCGTGCCGCACTACCGCGCGCTCGGGATCACGTTCGAGCTCTCGCCCGAGCTCTTCTCGCATCTTCCGAAGAACGAGGACGTGGCGATCCTCGCGGTCTGCCTGATGGAGCAGGGGGCTGGGGGGGCTGGCGCGGCGGCCGGCGCCAAGGCGCAGGGCGCGGACCCCATCGCCGTCCTCGACGCGACGCTCGGCATGTTCAGCAAGCTGCCGACGAAGGCGGTGAGCATCCTCGTTCGCTTGAAGGGGACGACGCCGGGCGCAGGCCGCCAGGCCTTCCCCGAGCTCGCCGGGTGGCTGGGCGACGACACGCTGCTCGACCGTTTCGTGCATCTTGCACACATCGCCGGCGTCCCCGTCGCGCTCGGAAAGCAGCTCCGCGAGGACTTCGAGCATGGGGACAAGGCGGCGCTCGAGCGCGCGCACCTCGCGGCGATGCCCCATCGCTCGCCGCGACAGGAGGCACGCCTCGCCACGCTCTCGGCGGGCGATCGCACGCTCGCCGCCGCCCCGCGCGGGCGCACGAAGCGCCGCCTCGCCGAGCGCATCGACGAGCTCCTTCCGCTCGCCTACCGGCGCGAGCTCGACGCCGCCTTCCGCGAGATCCTTCGCGATGCGTGGGGCATCACGGTCCCTTCGCTCACGCAGGCCTGGCGCGACGCCGTGCGCTTCTGGCTCGTCGTCGACGACAACCGCGAGCTGCTCGGGCGCCTCCTCCGCGAGGCGGCCGACGCCCCGCGGCGTGACGTGAAGCTCACGTTCGCGAAGAACCGCGAGTGGATCGCGAAGACGCAGCAGAAGCTCCGGCTCGGCCCCTGGTTCGCCTCGCGTCGTCAGGAGCTCTCCGTGGAGGGCACCACCTACGTGGTCGCGCTGGAGGAGGACCCGCTCGAGGTGCTCCGCATGGGCATCCCGTTCGGGACCTGCCTCGCCCTCGACACCGGCTGCAACGCGGCCTCGACCGTGCTCAACGCGATCGACGCGAACAAGCGCGTGCTCTACGTCCGCGGTCGCGACGGCAAGGTGGTGGCGCGCAAGCTCGTCGCGATCACGAAGGAGCTGAAGATCGTCGGCTACAACCTCTACGTCTCGATGCGCGGCCCCGGCGAGCGCGCCATTCGCGCGGCCGTCGACACGATGTGCCGCGCGATCTCGAACGAGGTCGGCGCGCCGCTCGCCGGCACCGGCGAGCCCGAGAAGATCCACGAGGGCTTCTGGTACGACGACGGCACCGTGCCGTGGGGCGAGGATGTCGACGTCGCGTCGTACTGCCGGTCGCTCGACCTCGCGATGCCGCCGAAGTGGTTCGACGCCATCGCCACCGAGGCGCGCGGGCGGCTCGCGATGGACGCCGGCGACGTCGAGTCGGCGCTCGCGGTGGTCACGCGCTGGGACGGCGGGCCCGCGAACCTCGGCCTCGGGCGCTGGCTCGTCGATCGCCTCGGCGAGCGCGAGTCGGTCCGGCGCGCGCAGGAGCATCTCGCGCTGGCGCCAGCGATCCTCCGCTCGCTCGCGAGCTCGGGCGAGGAGGGCATGGTCCGCGCGCTGGCGACGGCGACACGCCTCGACGAGTCCTCGTCGGCGCACGCCATCCCCGCGCTGCTCGCGGCCTTCCCGCGCTCGTCGCGGCTCGCGGCCGCGGTCGCGGACATGGCGGTGCGTGCGCTCCGCGTGTTCCCGCGCTCGAACGACCACGGCCTCGTGCACGTCACGATGAACGTGCTCGACAGGCTCCTCGACGGCGTCGCCGAGTCCTTCGACGCGCTCGATCGCGTGGACGAGACGTGGCGCGCGTTCACGAAACGCGAGACCGAATGCGAGTCATGCCGCATCGAAGCCTGGGAGCGATGCATCGCGGCCGTGGTCTCCGCGTACGGGCGTGCGCCCGCTCCAAACGCCGTGGTCGCCTGCATGATGAGCCGTCACCGCGGGCCCATCGCGCAGCGCGCGGCGCTCGCGATCGCGATGCGCCACGAGCTTCCGCAGGGAATGCGCGCGCTCGCGAGGTTCACCGCGCTCCACCCGGGCATCGAGCTCGAGCCTCTCGTGCTCGCCGCGCATCTCTGCCAGGCGCGCGTCGAGTCGATCAGCGAGTCGCTCGCGAAGAAGCTCCCGCGCCCGCACCGCGCCCCCTTCGAGGTGCTCGGGGAGCGGCTCTTCTCCTGCGACGGCATCGAGCGCGTGCTCGAGCGCTGGCCGGACCTCGAAGGAAGGCCGGCCGACTCGTGGAGCCCCGGCCCCTGGGAGCTCGCCTATCTCCGTCTGCGGCCCGCCGCACCGATCCGCGACGAGCTCTTCGCGATTGCGGCGCGGACGCCGGCCGTCGCGACGCGCGCGATGGAGCTCCTCGCGAGCCTCGGCGACCTCGAGCGGCTGGAGCGGCTCCGTCTCCTCGCCCGGGAGCGCGCGAGCCTCGCCTCCGGCGGTCCGAAGCGCACCTCGCCGGAGATCAACGAGACGAAGACCTGGAAGTCGACGCTCGACTGTCACGCCGCGGCGCAGGCCGCATCCGTACAGGTGGCATCGACTCGTGCGGGAGCACTGCCGCCCGGCGGCGTCGGCCGGCGCGACGTCGTCGACCGGAGGCTCGTCGCCCTCGCGCTCGTGAAGCTCACGACGCCCGACACGACCGACGAGGAGCGTGGTGTCGCCCTCGACGTGATCGCCGCGTGGCAAGGGCGCGAGCCGCGCTGGGACGACATGCTCGAGGTGCTCGCCCGCCAGGGCGACGCCGTCGCGCTCACGCGCATCCTCGACGACAAGTTCAGCTGGAGCAGCATGCTCCGTCCGGAGCTGGTGACGGCGATCTGGCAGGTCGAGGGCGCGAGGGCCTCGCTCGTCGCCGCGCTCGCGCGGAACGCGGGTGACGACTGGTCGGCACGTGCCACGGCCTGCGAGCGCGCCGCCGAGCGCCAGGGCGTCCTTGTGGACGGTCTCTTCGAGGCCTGGGCGCTCTCCCTCGTCAAGCATGGCTCCGCGGCGACGGTCGCCGAGACGGAGACGACGGATCAGCTCGATGTCCTGATTCGCGAGGCGGTCACGAAGGCCGAGCCGGTCCACGCGGTCGCGCTCTACGAGGAGCTCCTCGACGACCTCTCCGCATCCGTGTTCGTGCGCGCCGTGAGGCGTTTACCGCGTGATCGTGCGGCTGCGCTCCGCGACGCGGTCGGCAAGCTGCGCTTCCTCGGTGAGCGCGGCGCCGCGAGGAAAGCCTGGCTCCTCGCGACACGGCCCTTGAAGAAGACTCGCTCCTCTTCTATCGAACGAGGGTGACCGAGTTCATCCGCTTCAAGGGGACGCCTACCTATCTCACCAACGACGCGATCGAGGCCGCCGTGAACGCGGCCCTCGCGCTGGAGCGCCCGCTCCTGGTCCGCGGAGAGCCCGGCACGGGCAAGACGCTCCTCGCGGAGGCGATCACCGAGGCGCTCGGGATGGAGATCATCCACTGGCCGGTCAAGTCGACGACGCGCGCGCAGGACGGCCTCTACGTCTACGACACGGTGCAGCGCCTCTACGACTCGCGCTTCGGCGAGGGCGACGTGAAGGACATCCGCCACTACATCAAGCTCGGGCCACTCGGCCGCGCCTTCGCGGCGAAGGAGCGCGTCGTCCTCCTCATCGACGAGGTCGACAAGGCGGACCTCGAGTTCCCGAACGACCTCCTCCACGAGCTCGATCGCATGCGGTTCGTCATCGGTGAGACGGGCGACGAGATCGTCGCCGCCGAGCGGCCGATCGTCGTCATCACGTCGAACAACGAGAAGGAGCTCCCGGACGCGTTCCTGCGCCGCTGCGTCTTCCACTTCATCGACTTCCCCGACCCCGAGCTCATGAAGCGGATCGTGAAGGTCCATCATCCGGACATCGAGCGTGAGCTCGTCGACCAGGCGGTCGTCACCTTCTACCAGCTGCGTGAGCTCCCGCGTCTCCGCAAGCGTCCGTCGACGAGCGAGCTCATCGACTGGATCGCCGTGCTGCGACGCGCGGGCATCGGCGGCGAGCGCTTCGTGAAGGAGCTTCCGTTCCTCGGCGTGCTCCTCAAGAAGGAGCAGGACCTCGAGACGCTCGGCGCCGCAAAGAAGGGCGGCTCCTGGCGTAACTGACTCGCACCGAGCGCGCGTCGACCGCGCGCAGGTGGTGCGTGAGATGCAGCCGTTGCGCTGCTACATCGCGCCTGTTCGGCGAGAATCCGCGCGAACGCTAGCGGCACTGCCCTTGCTCGTGCGCGGGCATGGCCATGGCGACGAATGCGGCGACTGCGACGGCGGAGCGCACCGCGACCACGACGAAGAAGGCCTCGCTCGCCGAGCTCATCCAGCGCGAGAACAAGCGGAAGCGCGGCAAGAGGCTCCTCCTCGTCCTGCTCCTCGCGGCCATCCCTGTGCTCGCGTTCGGCATATGGGCGATCGCCCGGCCCAAGCCCGTGCCCATATCCGCGCGCTTCCGCGCGGCGAAGGTCACGATGGGCGACGTCGTCCGCGAGGTCCACGCGACCGGGCGCCTCGAGGCCGTCACCACCGTGCAGGTCGGCGCGGAGATCTCCGGACGCATCTTGACCGTCGAGGTCGACTACAACGATCGCGTCAAGGCCGGCCAGGTGCTCGCGCGGTTCGATCGTGCGGCCCTCGAGGCCCAGCTCGCGCAGATCAACGCGACCCTCGCGGCAGCGCGCGCCGCCGTCGAGCAGTCGAAGACCGATCGGGAGCGCGTCGCCAACGACAAGGAGCGAACCGTTCGACTCTTCGCGAGCAAGTCGGTCTCCGAGATGGAGCTCGACAACGCCACGGCGGCCGCTCGGCTCATGAGCCAGCGGGTGTCGGCCGCCGAGGCCCAGGTCGCCGCGCAGCAGGCGGCGTACACGATCGCCAAGACGAACCTCGATCACACCGTCATCCGCGCGCCGATCGACGGCGTCGTCATCACGCGGAACGTCGACCCCGGACAGACCGTCGCGTCGATGCTCCAGACCCCGGTGCTCTTCACCGTCGCCGCCGACCTCCGCAAGATGCACGTCATCGCCTCGATCGACGAGGCCGACATCGGCGAGGTCGCCGTGAAGCAGGCGGCGACCTTCACGGTCAATGCCTACCCGTCCCGTACCTTCGACGGCGTCGTCACCGAGGTCCGCAGCTCGCCGCAGATCGTGCAGGACGTGGTCACGTACGGGACCGAGGTCGAGGTGGACAACTCCGACCTCGCGCTCAAGCCGGGGATGACGGCCTCCGTACGCATCCGCACGGCCGCCGCGAGCGCCGTGCTGCGCGCGCCTTCGGCGGCGTTCCAGTTCAACCCGCCCGGCGAGAAGCCGAGCGCGGAGCCCGGCGTATGGGTCCTCTCGGGCAACGTTCTCCGGCGCGTGCCGGCCAAGCCCGGCATCTCCGACGGCGAGCTCACTGGCCTCGCGCCGGGCGAGCTCGAGTCGGGCGACGAGGTCGTCTACGAGCTCACCCCCGAAGGGAGGAAGGCCTATGGCATCAGCCACTGACGGCCCTACCCTCCTCTCGCTCCGCGACGCCGTGAAGGTCTACGGAGAGGGCGAGTCCGAGGTGCGCGCGCTCGACGGCGTCGACCTCGACATCCAGCCCGGCGAGTTCGTCGCGATCACCGGCCCTTCGGGCTCGGGCAAGTCGACGGCGATGAGCATCCTCGGCTGCCTCGATCTGCCGACCGAGGGCGCGTATCTCATCGAGGGGATCCCCGTGCAGGACCTCGCGCCCGACGTGCTCGCGGCGCTCCGCAACTCGCGCTTCGGCTTCGTGTTCCAGCAGTTCAACCTCCTCACGCGCACGTCGGCGCTCGAGAACGTCGCCATGCCGCTCGTCTACGCGGGCGTCCCTGCGCGCGACCGACAGCGGCGCTCGATGGCGGCGCTCGCCGCAGTCGGCCTCGCGGGCCGCGAGCAGGCTCGCTCCAACCAGCTCTCGGGCGGCCAGCAGCAGCGCGTCGCCATCGCGCGCGCGATCGTGAACGACCCGGAGATCATCCTCGCCGACGAGCCGACCGGAAACCTCGACTCGAAGACCGGCACCGAGATCATGCAGCTCCTCCAGAACCTGAATCGCGAGCGCGCCATCACGGTGCTCATGGTCACGCACGACGCGAAGAGCGCGGCCTATGCGCCCAGGCAGGTCCACTTCCGCGACGGGCGCATCGTCTCCGACGAACAGAGGGCGGCATGAATCTCACGGCCACGCTCCCTCTCGCCTTCTCCGCGCTCCTCCGCAACAAGATGCGCTCGATGCTCACGATGCTGGGCATCATCATCGGCGTCGCTGCCGTCGTGATGATGCAGTCGATGGGCCGCGGCGCGACCGCCTACGTGGGCGAGGCGATCAGCGGTCTCGGCAGCAACATGCTGGTCGTCATCCCCGGCACGGCGCGCGGGATGCAGCAGACGTCGATCGGCGTCCCGCTGTTCACCGCGGGCGACCTCGACGCGATAAGGCGCCAGGCGCACGACGTCGCCCTCGTCTCGGCGGCAGGCTCGCGTATCACCCGCGTCGTGGTCGGCCCGTACAACCGCTCGGTGACCACGTCCGGCGTGACGCCGGAGTACTTCGCGATCCGCGCGTGGGGTGCGGGCTCGGGGCGGCTCTTGAACCAGGAGGACGAGCGCCAGGCCTCGACCGTCTGCGTGATCGGCCAGACCGTGGCCGACGCGATGTACCCGGGCCAGAGCGCGCTAGGCCAGGAGATGCGCCTGCACCAGCTCGCGTGCCGCGTCGTCGGCGTGATGGAGCCGAAGGGCGCATCGGCCTTCGGCATGGACCAGGACGACGTCGTCTTCATGCCGTACGCCACGTTCTCGCGTCGCATCATGGGCAGCGATCGCGTGCAGGTCTTCATGGCGTCGGCAAAGGCGCCCGACCGCATCGAGGATGCGAAGGAGCAGATCACGGAGATCCTCCGGCGCCGTCGCCACGTGCGCAAAGGCGACGAAGACAACTTCGCGGTCCGCGACCCGCGGGAGCTCCAGGCCCTGCTCCAGTCCGTCACCGGGATGCTCACGACGCTGCTCGCGGGCGTGGCGGCGGTGTCGCTCGTCGTGGGCGGCATCGGGATCATGAACATCATGCTCGTGTCGGTCACCGAGCGGACGCGCGAGATCGGCGTGCGCCTCGCGATCGGCGCGCGCGCCGGCGACATCCTCACGCAGTTCCTCGTCGAGGCGATCGCGCTCTCCGCGGTCGGCGGTGTCGCCGGCATCGGCATCGGCCTCGTCAGCGCGATGGGCGTCGCCCGTCTGATCCACGTTCCGTTCGTCGTGCCGGGGATCGCCATGCCGATCGCCTTCGGCGTCTCCGTGCTCGTCGGTGTCGTGTTCGGCGTGTTCCCCGCGCGGAAGGCCGCGCGGCTGAACCCGCTCGCGGCGCTCCGCTACGAGTGAGCGCCGCGAGTCAGATCACTGGAACTCGCCGCTGCCGCCCTGCTGGCAGTTCATGCACTCGGCGAGCCCCATGTTCTCGGCCTTGCGGCACTTGGACGGGCAGTACTTCACGCGGTTGAAGACGAACGCGTTGCCCGCGCCGTCGTCGACCTTGTCGCAGAGGATCGACTCGCCCTTGACGGTCATCTCGCCGTAGCCGCCGGTCGCGTTCCACGCCTTCGCGCAGTTCTGATCGGCGCTCGTCCACGCGGGGAGCGGCGGGAACGCCTGCTCGACGTTCTCGACCGCGTAGTCGCCCGTGACGCACTGCTTCGTGAGCGAGCAGTCGGTGGGCTTCGGGTTCGCGAAGTCGCCGGCCTTCAGCTCGTAGCAGAGCGTGAAGCGACCGGCGCAGTCGGTCTTCAGCGTGTCGGTCGTCCACGGGCCGGGCGGCACCGGGCCGGGGGCCGTCGTTCCCTGATCGGTGCACTTGGCGGGGTTGGGGCCCGCGCCGTCGTCGTCGTAGGTCGACACGGCGAGGAACGCCGTCTGGATGACGCACGAGCCGTCCGGGTTCAAGTCGGCGCTGCCGCAGTACTCACGGAAGCACGGCGAGAGGTTCGCGAGCTTCCACTGTCCGATCGAGAAGCACTTGCAGGCGGGCGCGCCCTTCGTCTGACCGGCGGTCGGCAGGACCTGTCCGTCGCACGGGCCCCAGGCCTTCGTGTTCTCGCTGGTCTGCTTGCACTCCGTCATGCCGTCCTTGCAGACGCCGTTGTGACGGTTCGCGCGCAGGCCCGTCCAGCATGCGGCCTTCTCGCCGACGGTGGTGCAGCCGCAGCCGGGCTTGTTCTTGTCGCTCGGGCACTCGGGCGTGCCCGTGACGGTGACCTGCGCGGGCCCGCCGTCGATCACACAGTACTGCGGAGGCGGGTCGTTCGCGAACGGATCGCCGCTGTCGGGTTTGTTGTTCGGATTGAACGACCCGTCCTCGAAGCCGGCCTCGGCCGCGTTGGGATCCGTGAACGTGCTCCCGTCGTCCGAGCCGCACGCCGGCGACGCGAGGACGACGAACACGACGGACGCCGTGGCGCCCAGACCAGCCAAACGAGGGAGGAGATTACGCATGGAGGGAAGCATGGGCTCATTGAGTAAAGCACATGCTTTCAGATGCGTCAGATGGAGCGCCTTCGATCCAGCGCGCGCAATACGTGCCGGGCGAAAATTACTTCGTGACTGGCAGACGGCGCTTGCCGCCGGGGCCGCCGCTGCGGTCGATCAGCGGGGCTCCGCCGTCGTCACCGAGCTCCTCGACGCGGGCGGCCACGACCTCGACGACCTTGTCAGCCAGGTCGAGGAACGCGGCGGCAATGGGACTGTCCGGGGCCGCCTGGACGACGGGCGTGCCCTTGTCGCCCCACTCGCGCACCGTCTGATCGAGGGGGATCTGTCCGAGGAGCGGCGCCTTCGCGAAGTCGGCGACGGCCTGACCGCCGCCCTTGCCGAACAGCTCGTGCTTGATGCCGGCGGGGTCGATGAACCAGCTCATGTTCTCGATGACGCCGAGCACGGGGATGTCGACCTTCACGCACATCGAGACGGACTTGAAGACGTCGTCGGTCGCGACGTTCTGCGGCGTGGTCACGATGACCGCGCCGGTGACGCTCGTGCGCTGCGCGAGCGAGAGCGCGACGTCGCCGGTGCCGGGCGGGAGGTCGAGCACGAGGTAGTCGAGCTCGCCCCAGGCGACGTCCTTCAGGAACTGCTGGAGCGCGCCGTGGAGCATCGGCCCGCGCCAGATGACGGCGCTCTTCGGGTCGTCGAGCAGAAAGCCGATCGACATGAGCTTGATGCCGAACCGCTCGAGCGGCTCGATCGTCTTGCCGTCGGCCGAGACGGGCCGACCCGTGACGCCGAGCATGGTGGGGATCGAGGGGCCGTAGATGTCGGCGTCGAGGAGGCCGGTGCGGTAGCCGCGCTTCGAGAGCGCCATCGCGAGGTTGGTCGCGGTCGTGCTCTTCCCGACGCCGCCCTTGCCGCTCATCACGAGGATGACGTGCTTCACACCCGTGAGCGGGTCGTCGGCGCTGGCGGGTCGGCTCTTACCGGAGGTCGAGGGCTCGGACATGGCTCGGACGTAGGCGCTATGCGGGAGGCCGTCAACCCGGTGCGGTCACGTGGCGGCGTCGAAGATCGCCGCCGCCCCAGCCAGCACGGCCACTCACGACAGCTTCATTTCCGTCGTCCCCGTTGCCGTTTGCTGGCGCTACCTCTGCGGCGGAACGCGACCGCCACCAGCATCACCAGCACCCCAAACTCGCTCGGCGCCGCCCCCCCTGACGCATTGCAGCCCGACGCCTCCGCGTCCGTGCCCGCCACGCATGCTCCGGTCGCCGAGCAGACGTTCGTGGACACACAGTCGTCGACCGAGGCGCAGACCGTCTTGCACTTACCGGTCGTTCCGCAGTGGTACGGCGCACAGTCGGTGAGCACGCCGTCGGCGTTCACGCTCTGCGCGTCCGTCGCACACGAGTTCTTCGGCACGCACGTGCCATCCTTGCCGCAACCGAAACCCTCGATGCACCCAGCTCCGCTGCTGCACGTCGAGAGACAAGCTCCCCCCCTGCACAGCAGGTTGCCGGCACACGCGCGCGGCGCGCTCTTTCGGCAGGTGCCTGCACCGTCGCACGTTCCCGGAACGAAGAACTCGCCACTGCATCCCGAAGAACACGCCAGCTCCTCCGCCGCA
>Ga0105047_10012066_pt1 | contig 13949 bp, 14 predicted proteins | sample MAT04_FD_78384 | JGI IMG/M metagenome (GOLD analysis project Ga0105047, IMG submission 78384) | Freshwater microbial communities from Lake Fryxell liftoff mats and glacier meltwater in Antarctica - MAT-04 (megahit assembly) | ecosystem: Environmental > Aquatic > Freshwater > Ice > Liftoff...
CGAAAACAGCAGGGCCGGCCGCTCGAAGGCCGCAGCCACTTCGCGCAGGATGAAGATCGCTTCTTCTTCGAGGTGGTCCAGATGGCGCTGATCGACGGACGCCACCAGTTCTTGCAGATGTGCAGGCGCGTTCATGCCTTTGCTCCCAGTTCTTCGTTGGTGTGTGCAGCGTGCAAGCCGCACTCTTTCGCGTTCTCAGATTGGCTGTGGCCAGCCGCTTGCGCGTCCTCAACTTCGGAAATACCGAAGTTAGCCTGCGCCGAAACGTCGCTGCCAACCGCCTCGCTCTGCGAGTCGCCGGCGTCCGCCGGGGAATGCGACTTGTGCAAGCCGCATTCCTTGGCATCGTCGTTTTCCCACCACCAGCGCCCGGCGCGGAAGTCTTCGCCGACGGCAATCGCCCGCGTGCAGGGCGCGCAGCCGATGCTGGGCATGAACTGGTCGTGCAGGGCGTTGAAGGGCACGTCGAAGGCGGCGATGTAGTGCCAGACGTCGGCCCAGCTCCACTCGGCCAAGACATTGAGCTTGCTGCGCCCATGGCCATCGGGCTCGGCAAACGGCACCTCGGCCCGGTTGCTCGATTGCTCGCGGCGCAGGCCGGTGATCCAGGCGCTGCGGCCGGCCAACATGCGGCTCAGAGGTTCGAGCTTGCGGATGGCGCAGCAGGCTTTGCGCAGGCCCAGGCTTTCATACATCGCCCGCTCGCCGTTGGTCTTGACGAAGTGAATGACGGACTCTTGCACGGGGCTGAAGACCTCGACCGTGATCGCGTAGCGCTGTTCGATGGCCGGGATCAGCGCCAAGGTTTCGTCGTGCAGCTTGCCGGTGTCGAGCGTGGCGATGGCGATGGGCAGCGCGTGGCGGGCGATCAGGTCGGTGATGACCATGTCTTCCGCGCCCAGCGAGGTCGATTGCAGCAGGCCGGTGCCGTGCTCGGCGACCGCTTGCTTGAGCAGCTCGACCGTCGTGGCCAAGCGCTCATCGAAGCCCGCAGTCTTGCGTGCGTCGAGTCCGATGGCAGGTGCGCTGGTCGGCGCATATAACGATGAGACTTCGCCGCTCATGCCGCTCATCCTGCTTTGGCCAATTCGGCGAAGTGAGGCTTCGTCGCCTTCACATCGCCTTGATAGTGCGCGGGGAAGAAGCTCAAAGCGCGCTTGGCGGCTTCGACGCTTTCACCGGCGCGGAGCTGCACGGCATCAAAGCCGGTTCGCGCCAGCAGCGGCAGCATGTCGACCAGCACTTCGCCGGTGGCGCGAACCTCGCCCGCAAAGCGGTAGCGCGAGCGCAGCAGATGGGCTTGGCTGTAAGCGCGGCCATCCACCCATTTCGGGAAGACGAGGGCCACCATCGCGAGGCGCGGCAGATCAGCGGCCAAAGTCTCGATGTCCGCATCGTTCGGGAACTCGACAGCGGTGGCCAGGCCTGTGGGCCAGTGATGGCGCACGGCATGCCATTGCTCCAAGGTCAGCAGCAGGTTTTGCGCTGGATCGGGGTCGGGCTTGGGGCCGTCTTCGCCGCACACGCGGTGCCAAGCCTGGTGTTTGATGTCAATGAATTTCATGGTGTTCTTCAGTGCGCGCGTGTCAGGGTGCGAATGGCGTTGGCCGGGGCCTTGAAGGGCTCGATGCCGATGCGGCGCAAGGTGTCAATGAAGGTCTCACCCGCCGTGCGCGCGGCGCGGTAGGTTTGCACCACGGACTCGATCACGTCCGGCACTTCATCGGCCGCGAATGACGGGCCGATGACCTTGCCGGTCTGTGACGGGCCGGACAGCGTCGCGCCGTCCGAGCCGGCCAGGGTGATTTGGTACCACTCCGAGCCATCTTTATCGACGCCGAGGATGCCGATATGGCCGCTGTGGTGGTGGCCGCAGCTGTTGATGCAGCCGCTGATATGCAGGTCGATCTCGCCGATGTCGTAGAGCTCATCCAGGTCGTCGAACCGTTCGTTGATCGCCTGCGCGATGGGGATCGAGCGGGCATTCGCCAGCGAGCAGAAGTCGCCACCAGGGCAGGCGATCATGTCGGTCAGCAGGCCGATGTTGGGCGTGGCGAAGCCGTTGGCCCGGGCGGCCTCGAACAGCGCGGGCAGCTCGCTTTCAAGCACCCAGGGCAGGATCAGGTTCTGGTCGTGGCTGACGCGCAACTCGCCGTGGCTGAAGCGGTCGGCGATGTCGGCCGCGGCGTCCATCTGCGCGTCGGTTGCGTCGCCGGGGGCGATGCCGTTGGCCTTCAGCGACAAGGTGACGGCGCGGTAACCGCTGAACTTGTGGACGCGAATATTGCGCTCCAGCCAGCGCTTGTACGGGCCTTCAGCGCCGGCAAAAATATCGACGGCGGGCACGGGCTGAACGCCGGCCGGCGTGGTGAAGCTGGCGGTCACCCGGTCGAGCTCCGCTTGCGGAATCAGATGCGCTGCGCCGTCCACATCGTGCTCAAGAATCTGCGCGAACTCGGCGTTGACGTCATCGAAGAACTGCTGCCCCTCGGCCTTGACCAGAATCTTGATGCGCGCCTTGTACATATTGTCCCGGCGGCCATAGCGGTTGTAGACCCGCACGATGGCTTCGATGAACACGAGGATCTGCGCCCAGGGCAGGAACTCACGCACCACCTGGCCGATGATCGGCGTGCGGCCCATGCCGCCGCCGACCAGCACCTTGAAGCCGACTTCGCCGGCCTCGTTCTTCAGCAGTTGAAGGCCGATGTCATGCCAGGCGATGGCGGCGCGGTCCTCCAGCGCACCGCTGATCGCGATCTTGAACTTGCGCGGCAGGAAGGCGAATTCCGGGTGCAGGGTGCTCCACTGGCGGATCACCTCGGCATACGGGCGCGGGTCGACGATTTCGTCCGGCGCGACACCGGCAAAGGCATCGCTGGTGGTGTTGCGGATGCAGTTGCCGCTGGTCTGGATGCCGTGCAGATCGGCATCGGCCAGCACGTCCATCACGTCGGCCGAATCGGTCAACGGGATCCAGTTGTACTGCAGGTTCTGGCGGGTGGTGAAGTGGCCATAGCCGCGGTCGAATTTTCGGGCGATGTGCGCCATCGCGCGCAACTGCTTGGAAGACAGCGCGCCATACGGCACGGCCACCCGCAGCATCGGCGCGTGGCGCTGCACGTACCAGCCGTTTTGCAGGCGCAGCGGGCGGAACTCGTCGTCACTCAAGGTGCCGTCGAGGTTGCGCGCCAACTGGTCGCGGTATTGCGCGGCGCGGGCGTGGACGAATTGGCGGTCGAAGTCGGTGTAGGCGTACATAGATTCTTTTAGTGAATGACTTTCCAGCCGGCCAGGACCAGAGAAACACAAAGCAGACCGCGCACGATGCGGTCCGGCAGGCGACGGGTCAGCTGCGCACCCAGCCAGATGCCCGGCACCGAGCCAATGAGCAGGGGCACCAGCAGCACCCAGTTCACATGGCCGAGGGTGGCGTGGCCGATGCCTGCCACCAGGGTCAGCGGCACCGCGTGGGCGATGTCGCTGCCGACGATGAAACGGGTTTCCAGGCGGGGGTAGAGCAGCAGAATCAAGGTCGCGCCGATGGCCCCGGCCCCGATGGACGACAGCGACACGAGCACGCCCAGGATCACCCCCGACGCGACGGTCAGCGCCGGGCGGCGCGCTTCGGTGATCACATGTTCGAGCCTCAGCCCGAGCGCCTGCCAGGAGGCCTTGAACGCCACCACCACGGCCGTCAGCAGCAGGGCGATGCCCAGCGAAAACGTCAGCGCCTCGGCCCAGCCCTTGGTGATGCCGGTGAAGTGCATCAGCGCGACCGTGCCCATGGAGGCCGGGATGGAACCGATCAGCAGGCGGCGGGTGATGTCCCACCGCACATGGCCATGGCGCGCATGGGCGACGGAGCCTGAAATCTTGGTCAGCCCGGCGAACCAAAGATCGGTGCCGATGGCAACAGCCGGGTTCAGCTTGAACACGGTCAGCAGCAGCGGCGTCATCAGCGACCCGCCGCCCACGCCGGTTATCCCGACGATGGCACCGACGCCAAATCCGCTGACCACTGCAATCCAGTCCAAACCTGCTCCCCGTTGAAGGGCTGCTCAGTAGCAACCCTAGGGGCGCGACTGTATTGCAGGTTTATAGATATGGAAACAATGAAATCGTTGGTTGCTTATGTTGTATTCGAATATGAAGGCGTGGGGCACCCGCCGTGCTGTCAGAGTTTGACCGGCCCGGTGTCGCCCGTCGAAACGGCTTCGCGCGCTTGCTGCTGCCGCACCCGGTCGATATAGCCGTCCGCGCGCTGCAACTGCGCCTCGATCAGCTTGTTGTTGCTGCCCATCGTCTCGATGGCCTTGGCGCGGAAGCTGTCCATCGCATCCATCGCCTGAAAGGTCTGGTCGAACATCGATTGGATCTGCTCGATGCCCAGCATCGGGTTGGCGGCGAACTCGGCGGTCTGTTCAACGTGCTGATTCAGCGCCGTGCCGGTCTGGTTGATGAGCGTGCCGATGGTGGCGTTGACGCCTTTCAGCATCTGCATCACCTCGATCTGGTTGCCGGTGGCGCGGGCGACGGTCTGGGCCACGGCCAGGGCACTCATGCCGGTGGTGGCGACGCGGTCACAGCCGATCATCATTTCGCGGCCGGTCTTCTTCAGCACGTCGAGCGCCAGATAGCCGTTCACGCTGACTGCCTGTTGGGTCTGGATGTCGGCCAGGTTCTGGCGGGCGTAGAACAGCACTTCCTGCTCCAAGGCCTTGGCCCGCATCGGATCGACAGCGCGGAGCGCCTCGACACGCTCAGCCAGGCGGCTGTCGAGCGTGCGGGCGAAGCGGGCGGCCGCAGCCAGCGACTGCATCGCGGCCCAGAGCTTGCCGCGCGAGGCCTCGATGTCGATGACGTCCTTCTGGATGTCGTCCTTGGCGGCATACAACTGGCTCATGCTGGTCTGCAGCTGGCTGGCGGCGCTTTCGAACTTGCGGAAATAGGCCTCCAGCTTGTTGCCAAAGGGGATCAGGCCGAGCAGCTTGCGGGGCTGGAGCAGATCGCCATCCTTGCCGGGGTTCAGCTCGTCGAGCTGGCTGCGGATGGCGCTGATCGCCTTGTAGGCCGGCGTGTCGGCAGCGCCGACAAAGTTGCGCTGCATCAGGCCGGTCTGCATCAGGCTCGCAGCGAAGCTGATTTCCTGTCGGCCGAGCTGAAATGCACTGTCGAGCCGCGCCTTGAACGGCTCGCTGTGCAGGTCTTCTTTTTCCAGCGCGTCAATGAAGCGCTGCACCTGTTCGTCCACCAGGTTCGCCGTTTCAGGCTTCAGCGGCACCGCTTCAAGCGCTTGCGGTGGCTCGATCGGGGTGATGACCTCGGGCGCGGTCAGGGTGAAGACGGGCGGGGTGGTGGTGTTGCTCATGGCTGCTTTCCTCCAAACTTTTGTTTCAAGAATTCGCTGTGGGTCAAGAAGGCCTGGGCGTCCTGGCTGGCCAGGTCATCGCCGAGTTGTTCGACCTTGGCTTCCAGCTCGGCCAACACGGCTTCAAACGTGGCCTGGGCCGTCTTGCCATTGCCCAGCACCTTGGTGCTGGCGAAGTGGGCCGGGATGCTCAGGTAGGTGTTCAGGGCCTCGGGCAGATAGCTGATGGCGATGTGTCGCGCATGAAAGCTCTCCTGCAGCGGGAGGCGGCCCTTGCTGCGCTCCCATTGGTCGAGCAGGGCTTCGAGGCGCACGCAAAGTTGCTGGATGCGCGAGGCCAATGGTGCCGCGATCCGTTGGCCGGGGTTGTGCTCAGTCAATCTGCGCACGCCGGAAAGCGCACGGCCCATCGCCTCGCGGGCATCGCCTTCGTCAGGAAACTGAAGCGCCTCCCAGGGTGCTTCCTTGAAGCTGGGCCAGCCCCACCACAGTCCGCCCACCACCAGCCCGCCGACGTAGCCCAGCGCTGCCACGCCGAGCCCAAGCCCGCCCAGCAGACCCAGGGCCTTGAGCACGAGCACGGCGGTGGCGGCGAGCAACCCGCACCAATTGGCCGGGGCATTGAGCCATCGGAAAAGAGCCGTCATGGCAGTGCAGTCATTGGTAGGCGCGGATGTCCTTGAACACGGCGTACAGCGGCGTCTTGCGCGCGTCGAACACCTTGCCGCCAGTGGTTGCCACCAGCGCTTTCAAGTCAGCCTCGGCCGCATCACCAAACAGCACCATGAAGACCGGAATCGCGCGCACATCCTCGGGAAGTTCCGCGTAGGCGAGCTTGAATGCGGCCAGATTGCGGCCCTCGGTGTTGACGCCGTCGGTGAAGGCCACCACCGAGTACTGGTAGTCGGGGTTCAGCTTGCGCTGTTCGAGCATGTGCTGCAGGCCCGCGAGCACCGCGTCGTAAAGCGCCGTGCCGCCGTCCATGCGCAAGCCGTCGGCGGCGTCGCGCACGCGTTGAAGTTCGGCCAGTTTGGCTTCGGTGTCCGACTGCGGCAGCACGCCCTTGGCGACCTTGCTGCCGGCCGGAATCTCGAACGGCACCGGCGCGCCCGGGCGGCTGTTGAAGGGCAGAAACCAGAGCCGCTCGCGGTTGGTCAGCTTGGCGACGCGGCCGGTCAGCGAGACATCGGCGCCGGCCAGGTAGTGAATCGCCTCGACCAGTTGCTCGCGCCGACTGCCCTGCATGCTGCCGCTGGTGTCCAGCACGAAGGTGCTGGCGATCGGGCGACGGAACTCGTTCAGGTAGGCATCGATCAGGCCGTCGGCCAGTTGCCGGTCGGGCGAGAAAGGCAGCTCGATCTGGACGCCCCGCGCCGGCAGGATGTCCTCGACCTGCTTGGCCAGCTCTTGGCGCATCGGACGGCGCAGGGTCTGCCTGGCCAACCAGAGCTGGGCCGCATCGCCCTTCAAGTAGTCGGCCACCTTCAGGTAGTCGGCCCGCCTGGCCTCGTTGAGCAGCATGAAGGGATAGTCGGCCGTGGCGACGCCTTCATAGGGGTAGATGAGGTGCAGTTTCTCGCGCAGCTTGCCGCTGGCGTTGAGGCTCATTAGCCAGCTCTCGTAGTTGATGAAGGCGTTGGCGCGCGTGCCCTGCTGTTTGGTGAATTGCTCGGCGAGGTAGGTGGAGTTGTCGCCGACGATCTTGTAACCCTTGAGGAAGTCGGCAATCGCCTGGCGGTCGACGTCGGCGGCGCTCAGCGCCTCGCCCTTGCCGCCCGCGGCAGCCACCACGCCCAGCAAGGCCATGAAACCCTGGTTGCTGGTGGCCGGGTTGGTCAGCGCGTAGCGAAGTTGGCCGTTTTTGGCTGCGTTGGCGATGTCGGCCCAGGTCAGTTTCGCGTCGGGCTTGTCCCAGCCGTACTTGGTGGCGTCGCTCTGGCTCACGCCGATGGCAATGGGCGAGAGCACGATTTTTTCTTGCAGCTTGACCTTGCCCTGGCCCGCAGCGTCGCTGAGCAGGTATTTGGCATTGGCGAACCAGGCGGCGTCGGCGGCTGGCTTGTCGCCGGCGTCCCCACTCAGCACCTCCTGCGTGCTTTCCATCGTGCCGCCGAAACGGAACTTCACTCGCACGCCGGTGGCCGCCTCGATCTGCGCGGCCAGGGGCTCCACGTCCTTCAGATCGCTGGTGGCCAGCACATGCAGGGCGGCGGCTTCGGCCGGCGGTGCGCTCGCAACAGGCGCAGCCTCGTCCTGTTTGCCGCAGGCGGCCAGGACCCCAACGATCAAGAGCACGGCCAGTCGTTTCATTGGTTCATCTCCTTGCTGACGATGTCGATCATCTCGAACATCACATCGAAACTCGGCGGGTCCACCACCTGCTTCAGTTGGGTTTCCACGGCCAGTCCGGCCCGTTGCGCGGCCGCGGCAAAGGCCGTCGGGTCGCCGGTGCGAAAGCCCAGGTCCAACGCAATCGCCTGCAGCTCCTTGTTCGCGACCAGCAAGTCGGCCAGCTTGCGGCCGCGCTCGTTCATGGCCACCAGCACCAGTTTGTTGACGATGGTGGGCTGCGGGTACATCAGCACCATCTCGGGCCGCAGCCCGCCCTTTTGCGCCTGCGCCAGCATCTGGCTTTCGTAGATGAAGGCCAGCGGCGTCTTGCCCATGCCGATGGCCAGGTAGTCGTCAAACGCGCCGTTCACGTAGTTCTCTTGATAGCCTTGGCGCTTGAACAGCTCGGCCAGTTTCAATGCCAGCTCGCCACCCCGGATGCGATCACTGACCACCTCGCCGTTCAATGCCTGCGAGGTCAACGCGAGGTACATGGCGGCCGAGTTGCTGCGCCGAATGTCGGTGGTGGAGACCAGCAGGCTGCGAGACACGGCGTACTCGCCGCTGTCCTTCAGATCGCGCCAGCGCTGCTTGGCCAGCATCGCCTGCGTCAGCTTTTCCATGTCGAGACCGTAGACCCTGGCACCCAGCGGCCTGGCCATCTGGTTGGCCACCAGAATCTTTGCCACCGGCTCCCAGGAAGCGACCACCAGCGGCGTGTGGAAGGGCGAACTCTGCGTTGCGGACTTGTTGGCCTTGCGGGCCGCGTCGACGATCATGTTGGCGGCCACCACCCCGCTGGCAAAGAAAAAATCAGGCCCTTCGGCCAGCTTGCCCGCCATGTCGCGGCTGCCGACGCGGGATGCCTGCACCGGCAGCCGGTTCATGTTGAGCAGTTTGATCACCCGCTCGTCCTTGAAAAAGGGCTCCACGTCCACCGCCACCAGGCCGCGCAAGGCCTCGGTCTGCGCGACGGCGGCCGTCTCCTGCGCAATGAGTTGGGTCTCTTGTTGGCTTCGCATCGCCCAAAAAAGCGCGCTGCCAAACACGGCCAGCACAAGCAAGGTGCCGACGATGCGCTTCGGGTTGTTCATGGGGCGGGCTGTGCCTCCTCAATGCGATGGCTGGCAGTGTGCCCGAATGTCGGGCGCTGCCAAAAGTCATTGGCGTGCGAGCGTGGCCAGCGCGGTCACCTGCTCGGCGATCCGCGGCGGCAGCGGCTCATCACCCGCCAGCATGGCCCGTATCAGCGCCGCATTGCTGTCCGCCTCGCAGGCCGTGTTCAGCGGCCAATCGATGTCAGCCGTGTCCTGCGGGTGCAAATCCTGCCGGACGCCGTCGATATAGCCGTAAAGCTGGGCGCGGCGGCGCAAATGGGCGTAGGCCTCGCCCTCGCTGGCGCGCATCAGCAGGGCGCGGCCGTTGTTGGTGGTCAGCGGCAACAGCGCCTCGCCCATGCTGAGCACGTACTCCGGGTGCGTGACCGCGATCACACGAACGCTGCGGCCCGGTGCGGCGTCGAGCAGCTTGGCGACGCTGTGGCCGCTGTTGCGCAGGCCCAGGCGCGGCCGAAGGGCCATCAGGCGGTCGAGGCCGGGGTTCAGCGCTGACAAGGGCAGGGCGGCGAGGCGGGTGCTGGCCAATTGGGTGGTGGCCTCATCCACGGTGGCCGAGACGGGCAAGCCCAGCGCCGCCAGCAGCGCGAACGGGCTCTCTCGGCTGTCGAAGTCATGCCGTCCGAACATCAGCACCGGCACGCCTTCTCGCGCCAGCAGCAGGGCCACCAGGGGCATCAGATTGGCTTGCTTGCGGGCGCCATTGAAGGTGGGCAGCAGGACGCAGCGCGGGCCATCGGGAACCGCGACCAACGCGGTTCGGGACTGCATCGCCGCCACAAAGCCTTGCAGCTCGGCCGCGCTCTCGCCCTTGATGCGCAGGCTCAGCAGGATGGCGCCCAGTTCCATGTCGGGCACCTCGCCGTCGAGGATCGCGCCGAACAGCGTTTCGGCGGTGGCACCGTCCATGTCGCGCGCACCCTTGCTGCCGCGGCCGATTTCTTTGATGAGGGGGGCAAATTGCATCGGGCCAGTGTAAGAACCTATCCGCAAACAGCCGGGTCGGCTGACGATTGCTTTGGACACATGGCAGCGTTGCAAATCCTCGCGATACCAGCGGGTATCGCTGTGGTTTGCGCCTTGCCCTGCGCCCAAACCATCTCGCCATCCTCCACCCGCCTATTCACGGATAAGTTCTAGAAGCCAAGCTGCCAGAATCCGGGGTTTCCCGCACTCCTGAAAGCACCCCATGTCGAACCTGATTCAAGCCGCCGCCGTCCCCGTCTTCACCCAGATGCTGGGCGGTCTGAAGGATGTGCTGGCCAAGGCCGAAGCGCATGCCGAAGCCCGCAAGATCGAGCCCGCTGCCCTGCTGCAGGCGCGCCTGTTCCCCGATATGTTTGCGCTGATCCGCCAGGTGCAGATCGCTTGCGACTTCGCCAGCGGCGTGTGTGCGCGGCTCGCCGGTGCCGAGGTGCCCAGCTACGACGCAGCCGAGCAGAGCTTCGCCGATTTGCAGGCCCGCATCGGCGCCACGCTGGGCTTCATCGCCGGGCTGACCGACGCGCAATTCGAGGGCGCGGCCGAGCGCAACATCATCACCCGGCCCGGCACGCCGAAGGAGCGCCACTTCAACGGCCAGGACTATTTGCTGCACTACGGCCTGCCGCAGTTCTTCTTTCACGTGACCACGGCCTATGCGCTGTTGCGCCACAACGGCGTGGAGGTCGGCAAGAAGGATTACATGGGCGCCTACTGAAAGCCGCCCTGCTTGCGCCCGCTTAACATCCGGGCCACGTCCCCTTCCTCAACTCCGGAGAACATCATGGCCAAAGGTCAGCAAAAAACGAACAAAGAAGGCAAGAAGCCGAAGAAGGACACCTCGCCGCCCAAGCCGATTTCGGCCGGCGCGGTGATGCCCACCGTCACGACCGTGGTGCCTGATCGCAGCAAGAAGAAGAAATAAATCGGGCGGGTAGGGCGGGGGTCATTGAAGCAACCGATCCCCGACCCGTCAGCCGCCTCAGGCGGTCTGAAGCTGCGGCACTTTCGCGTGGGACGCGAGCGCCAGTTGGCCGAACAAATCCTTCGGGTCGGCCATTTGCGGAATCAGGGCCAGCGGCGCACCGAGTCCCAGTTCACGCGCCACATCGCGCAGGAAGCGCAGCGCTGAATAGTCTTCCAGCGCGAAGCCGACGGAGTCGAACACCGTGACCTGCTGCGCGTTGTCGCGTCCACCGGCCAGGCCCTTGAGCACGCGCCAGAATTCGGTGACCGGGAAATCCGCCGGCATCTGCTGCAGATCGCCCTCGATGCGGCTTTGAGGCTCGTACTCGACAAACACCTTGGCCATTGAAAGCACGCCGCCGTGCAACTCCGTCTTGCCCGGACAGTCGCCGCCGACGCCGTTGATGTGCATGCCGGGCTCGATCATCTCGGGCGTCAGGATGGTGGCGTTGGTCTTGTCGGCGGTGACGGTGGTGACGATGTCCGCGCCCCGCACCGCCTCGGCCGTGCTGGCACAGGCCTTCAAGCGCAGGCCGGGCACGGCCTTCAAGTGATGCATCAGCTTGGCCGTTGCAGCCGGGTCCACGTCAAACAGGCGAATCTCGCTGATGCCCAGCAGGTGATGGAACGCCAGGGCCTGGAACTCGCTTTGCGCGCCATTGCCGATCAGCGCCATCGTGCGTGAGTCCGGCCGGGCCAGGCGGCGGGCCACCATCGCCGAGGTGGCGGCGGTGCGCATCGCCGTGGTGATGGTCAGCTCGCTGAGCAGGCTGGGTTGGCCGGTGGCCACATCGGCCAGCACGCCGAATGCCATCACGGTGGACAGGCCCGCGCGGGTGTTTTTCGGATGGCCGTTGACGTATTTGAAGCTGTAGAGCTGTGCGTCGGAGATCGGCATCAGCTCGATCACGCCGTCGGGCGAATGGTTGGCCACCCGTGCTGATTTATCAAACTCGTTCCAGCGCAAAAAGTCGGCTTCCAGATAGGCCGCCATGCGGGTGAGGCAGGTGGCGATGCCAAGCTTTTGAACGATGTGGGCGATGTCAAAGGTGGTCAGAACGGTGGTCATGGCGGCTCCTGCGGCTGGGCTTGTTGTCTTGTGAACGATTGTTTCCAAGGCCAGCGCCAACTAGAAGTGCAAACTTTGCTGTATTTCTTGCAAGCATTTGACAAAATGGCAGCCATCGTTGCCAAAATGACAGCATGGACACCCTTGATCAACAGTTGCTCGCCTTGTTGCGCCTCGATGCCCGCGCCAGCGTGGCCACCCTGGCAGCCAGGCTGAAGGTCTCGCGCGGCACCGTCAGCAACCGCATCGCCAAGCTCGAAGACACCGGCGTCATCAACGGCTACACCGTGCGCCTGCGGCCCGACGCGGTGCCCGACCAGATCACCGCCTGGACCAGCATTGCCGTCGAGGGCAACCGCACCCGCGAGGTCATCAGCATCCTCCTCGGCGAGCCCGGCGTGACCGGCTTGTTCGACACCAATGGCCGCTGGGATTTGCTGGCTGAACTGCGCTCGTCCAACCTGGGCGAATTGGCCGAAGTGCTGGAGCGCGTGCGCCTGATCAAGGGCATCGGCGCGACCGAGACGAGCATTCATTTGCAGAGTTACAAGCTGGGCTGAGGCCAACGAACCCGGCCTCCTAGAATCTGCAGATGACCCTGTTCCGAGCCCACGAGGCCACCCCGCTGCGCCGCCGCAGCTTCTTGATGGCAACGCTGGCTTTGGCTGCTTGCTCATCGTCGCCAATCAACCCGCCTTTGACGTCCGTTCAAGCGCCAGTTGCGGCATCGGTTGATCCAGCCCCACCCGGCCCCAAGCCAGTCCCCAAATTGCCGCGCCTGGGCTTGGCGCTGGGCGGCGGCGCGGCGCGGGGGTTTGCGCACATCGGCGTGATCCAGGTGTTCGAGGAGAACGGCATCAAGGTCGACCTGGTGGCGGGCACGTCAGCCGGCAGTCTGGTCGCCGCGCTGTATGCCTCGGGCCGCAACGGGAAGGATATGGCGGCGGTGGCCGAGGCGATGGACGAAGGCGCGATCACCGATTGGGCCTTTCCCACGCGAGGCCTGATCCGGGGCGAGGCATTGGCCCGCTTCGTGCGCGAAAAGACCGGCGGCAAGCTGATCGAGCAGATGGCGATCCCCTTGGGCATCGTCGCCACCGACCTGTCTGACGGCGCGGCGATTCTGTTCCGCAGCGGCGACACCGGCACGGCGGTGCGTGCCTCAAGCGCGGTACCGACGATTTTTCAGCCGGTGCGGATCGGAACGCGTGACTATGTCGATGGCGGCCTGGTCGCACCCGTGCCGGTGCGCTTTGCCAAGCAGATGGGGGCGGAGCTGATCGTTGCTGTGGACATCTCCTCGCCGCCGGACGAAAAACCGGGCGGCGACGCGATCCGCATGCTGTTGCAAACGGTCTCCATCATGGGCCGCAGCATCAACAACTTCGAGTTGCGTGAGGCCGATGTCGTGCTGCGCCCCAAGCTCGACGGCATCGGCAGTGCCGACTTCACCGCCCGCCGCCGCGCCATCCAGGCCGGGCGCGTCGCGGCCGTGGCGATGCTGCCCCAAATCCGCCAGCGCATCGAAGCCAAAACTCGCTAGCACTCAATCCACCGCCATGAACCATACCGTCCCCCTCTTTCCCCTGCAGTCGGTCTTGTTCCCTGGCGGCTACCTGCCGCTGCGGATTTTCGAGGTGCGCTACCTCGACATGATCTCGCGTTGCCACAAGCTGGGCGAACCGTTCGGCGTGGTCAGCCTGATCGAGGGCGCGGAAGTGCGGCAGCGCGATGCCAGCCAGCCGGGTGAAGGCTTTGCGCATGAGCGCTTTCAGCCGGTCGGCACCTTGGCCGAGATCCAATACCTTGAGCGTCCGCAGCCTGGGCTGATCAATATCCGCTGCCGGGGTACGGCGCGCTTTCGACTGGCGGGTTTCGAGCGGCTGCCGCATGGCTTGTGGATGGGCCATATCGAGCCGATCGAGCCGGATGCCGCCGTCACCGTGCCGCCCGATCTGACGGCAGCTTCCGTCTTGCTGCAGGGCTTGGTGCACAAGCTGGAGCAAGGTGCCGCCATCGAAGACATGCCGCTGCAGCCGCCCTATCACTGGACCGACAGCGGCTGGCTGGCCAACCGCTGGTGCGAGCTGCTGCCCCTGCCTGCCGATGAGCGGCA
>Ga0105047_10012067_pt1 | contig 13946 bp, 11 predicted proteins | sample MAT04_FD_78384 | JGI IMG/M metagenome (GOLD analysis project Ga0105047, IMG submission 78384) | Freshwater microbial communities from Lake Fryxell liftoff mats and glacier meltwater in Antarctica - MAT-04 (megahit assembly) | ecosystem: Environmental > Aquatic > Freshwater > Ice > Liftoff...
CTCCCCATGGTCACCGTGACGAGTTCATCCCAATTGACCCCTGCCAGCACTCGGCGCCGCTGCTGCTCCCAACGCAGCGCGTCCCCGCGGTCTTCCTCCGCCTGGTCGATCTGACGGCGCGCCCATTCTTCTCGGGCAGGAAGTGGCCGTAGACCGTCATCGTGACCGTCGGGTTGGCATGGCCGAGTCGACCGGCGACCGTTCGTGGGTCGACGCCGGCACCGAGCAGTTGGGTCGCCACGTAATGCCTCAGGTCGTGCAGGCGCACATCATCGAGGCCCGCAAGCTTTCGAACGCGGCGCCAGCGAGCCGACACGCTGTCCGGTCGCCACGAGGTGCTGCCGTCGAGTTCGGGCGCGAACATGTAGGCGTTGCGTCCGAGCGTCGTCCCGACCGCGGCCGCTCGCTTCTCGCACACCTCACGGAACACACGCACTCGCTCGGCGGTCGCCGGCGCGAGAGCCACCTTCCACTTGCGGCCGGTCTTCGTTCCTCGCTCAACCAGGCCGACCTCGGGGCCTCCGTCGATCATCGCCCGGCAGAACGTGATCGTGCCGGCGGCGAGATCGATGTCAGACCAGTGCAGCGCAACCAATTGCGAGCGGCGAGCGCCGGTCGTCGCGGCGAGCCGCAGGTAGGTCGCGTAGTCGATGTCGCCTTCGTCGACGAGGCGCATCGCCTTCGCCAACGCGTCGGGCTCGGGCGGCGTGATCCGGCTCGGCGGCAAGGACGGCGCCGTCGCGGCATCGGCGGCGTTGACAGCGATCAGTCCCCACTTCACGGCCTGGCCGAGTGCAGCGTGCATGATCACGTGGACGCGCCGGACCGATGCCGGCGCGAGTGGCCCACCGTTCTCGCCGCCCTTCTTGCGGAGCTGCGCGTAGAGGACGTCGAGATCTGCGGCTCGAACCTTCGACACGCGCCGGTTGCCGATGTTCGGCACGATCTTCAGCCGGATCTGGCGGCGGTTCTCGAGCGTCGTCTTCGGCGACCACTCTGGCTCACGCGCTCGCACCCACCGTTCGAGCAACTCGGTCACGGTCGGGTCGTCACCGGCGCCGATGCGGCCGTGCTCGACGTCGAGGATCAGCGCGGCGAGGGCCTGGTCGACGACCTTCTCTCCGGCCTTCGTGTGCGGAGCCACGATGGTGCGCGTCACTCGCCGTTCGCGACCTGTGTTCGGATCGATGCCGGCATAGACCTGGATCTGCCACCGGTCGGTGCCGCGCTTGCGTGCCGCGCCCTTCATCGAGAGGTACGGTAGCGACCATTCAGCGACTCGGTGTCAGACCCGGTGTCAATGCCCGACTCGGTGTCGTGGCCGAACCGAGAAACACCAGGTCAGATGCGGTGGAGCTGATGGGAATCGAACCCACGACCCCCTGCTTGCAAAGCAGGTGCTCTAGCCAACTGAGCTACAGCCCCGAGGGGTGTGAGTGTAGGCAATCCGTCGCGGGAGTCCGCCATCCGATTGCGCCGTTCGCATCCCGTGCTCTGGGATCGGCTTTGGGCGGCCAACGCCCCCACAATCGCATGCGCTGCCGGCACGATCGCCCGTCCAGCGATGCCCAGTCCCCAAACCTCGTCCCTTGCGCATGGCGCAACGTCAGTCGTGGTGGCGGGCGAACGAGGCGCACCACCGTCGGTCGCATCGAGCACTTCTCCCGGATCCGCGACCGGCGGCCGCCGAACGCCTCCCATCCGCGACCTACCTTGGTGCTCTGCCCGCGCGAGGTGATGCATGAGTGCCGAACACCGTCCCTACTTCGAATCCCTGCTCGAACGCATGTCGCCCCTTGGTCATGTCACCGGCAAGGCCATGTTCGGCGGTTTTGGCTTCTGGGAGGACGGCGACATGTTCGCCCTTCTCGACAGTGGCGGTACTTTTCGGCTCAAGGCCGACGACACCACTGTTCCGAACTTCGAGCGAGCCGGCTCCGAACCATTCTCGCCCGAGATGAGGTCGGAGAGACCCCCGATCACGATGCCGTACTGGACCGTGCCCGCCAAGGTGCTTCGAAGCGACGCGAACTTTGAGACCTGGGTGCGCGATGCCATTGCTGTGGGCCACGCCACCGCCAAGCGAAAGGGTCGAACGTCTACAAGCGCGACGGCCACCAAGAGGGCCGTCACCAAGAAGGCCGTCACCAAGAAGGCCGTCACCAAGAAGGCCGTCACCAAGAAGGCGACCGTCACGAACAAGGTCGCTCCGAAACGGTCGCCGACCAAGATCTGAGTGAGCACGGAGGGCACGGCGGGCCTTGTTGCGGGTAGTCCTCGTGTCGCGCCCCACTCGCGGGGTAGCCACGTACGCTGTTTGGCTGTGCCGCCGCCCACCACCCTGGCCAAAGTCGAAGTTTCGGCCGAGGCAGACCGACCCCGGCACACGGTTGCCGTCGTCGGTGCCGGCGCGATTGGCACGTTCTTTGCCGCTCACTTGACGGCCGCCGGAACGGCCGACGTCTCGGTCTGCGTTCGGACGCCAGTGGACCGACTCGTCGTGAAGTCCGAGATCGCCCCGGTGGAAGCCACCCCCAGGGTGTTGTCCAGCTCTGCCGAGGTCGAACGACCAGCCGACTGGGTGCTGTTCACCGTGAAGGCGCACCAAACCGAAGGTGCACGTGGTTGGCTCGATGCGCTGGTCGACGCTCACACGAGAGTGGTCGTGCTTCAGAACGGCATCGAACACGAGTCGCGAATCCGGCCGTTGGTGCCGACCGCCACGCCGATCCTTCCCGCCGTCATCTACTGCGGCGCGGAGGCCGTGAGCCCGGGCCACATCGTCCACAGGAACCACGGCTTCCTGATCGTCGGCGACGGTCCTGATGGCACGGAGCTCGCGGAGCTGTACGCCGGTTCGGGCGCGCACGTGCGGTGCAGCGCCGACCTTCGCACCGACCTCTGGTTGAAGCTCACGGCGAACGTGGTGGCGAACGGCATCACCGCCCTCACGGGCCGACGTTTCGAGGTGTTCACCCATCCGCCGATCGCCGCGCTGGCCGAGCGGCTCGCCCGCGAATGCATCGAGGTGGCGTGCGCCGACGGTGCCGCGATCGATTCCTCTTACGCGGAGATCCTGGTAGCGGGCGTGCAAGGCGTCGACCCGACCGGGGGCACATCGATGTTGTACGACACGATCGCTGGCCGGCCGCTCGAGCACGACGCACTTCATGGAGCTGTCGTGCGTGCGGCAGACCGACATGGAGTCGAGGTGCCGACGGTCGAGCTCGTCTTTGCGCTCCTCGACGCCCGCTCGTTGTCCCCACGCTGACGGCCGTTCTCCCCGTCTGCCGACGCGGTGATACCCGGTCGAGAAGGTCAGCTACCGGGCAGATGTCCGACAGCCCGGGTACAGGATCCCATGCGATACCCGTAACGCACCGGTCGAACCGAGGAAACGTGACGGACGTAGGTTCGAGACGAGGCAGCTGGGAAGGCGGGCAGCAGCCAAGTCGACATCCCCATGAACCGACAACCGACCCCCCTGTCGGCCATGGATTGGATGGCGCAAAGCTCCCGCCCTCCCAGTCGCCTCCCCGACGGAATATCTGGAGGTCACGTGCGCGGATCCATTCCCCCACTGTTCAAGGTTGACGACCTGACTCACCAAGGATGTGGTGGTCGTGCGGCATCAGCCCGGCGAAAGGGTTACGTCCGCACCGCGACCACCTCGGCCTTGCTGGCAGGAACAACGCTCGCCACGACGCTGTTCTTGGCGGCCCCCGTATACGCGCAGGCGGTCACTGAACCTGCGCCCGCATCCGCGCCCACGGCGGCCGACATGGAAGCGCTACAGGCAGCCGTCACGAGCACCGCGCAAACCACGAACCTCTTGTGGATCGTGATCGGCGCCGCGATGGTGATCTTCATGCAGGCCGGGTTCGCGCTCGTCGAAACCGGGTTCTGTCGAGCCAAACACGCCGCTCATGTGGTGAGTACCAACTTCACGGTGTTCGGTCTCGGGTTCGCTGCGTTCTTCGTTCTTGGGTTCCAGTTCATGTTCGGTGGCTACAGCTATGTGATCGGCGCCCCAACCTGGAGTTCGGCTACACCGCCCCGATCGGGAAGGCCCTCATCGGAAGCGGCGATTGGGTGTTTTTGTGGTGGGGGGGCACGGACCTCTACCTCCTGGACGGTACGAATCTTGCGAAGAGCGGAGCGATCCTCGGCTTCTTCCTCTACATGGCCGCGTTCATGGACACCACCGCCACGATTCCCACCGGCGCGATGGCCGAGCGGTGGCGCTGGAAGAGCTTCTGCGTATGGGGACTCTTTTGCGGGGCGATCTACTACCCGCTGTTCGGCGCATGGACATGGGGCGGAGGGTGGCTGGCGAAGCTCGGCAACTCGATGAGCCTGGGCAACGGCTACGTGGATTTCGCCGGATCCGGCGTTGTGCACACGGCGGGTGGCGTCGCCGCACTTGCTGGAGCGATCGTGCTCGGCCCCCGGCTGGGCAAGTTCTCCAAGGACGGCAAGCCGCGGGCCATGCCGGGCCACCACATCCCCATGGCGATGCTCGGCACCTTCATCCTTCTGTTCGGCTGGTTCGGCTTCAACGCTGCGTCGACCTTCGCCGCGGGCGATCCGCAGTTCGCGGTGGTCGCCGCCAACACGGCGTTGGCCGGGGCGTTCGGGGCCACCCTCGCCATGTGTTGGGTGTGGCGCCGAGGCGGTCGACCTGATCCCGCCATGATGGCCAACGGGATGTTGGCCGGCCTCGTCGCCATCACCGCACCGTGTGCCTTCGTGGATCCGTGGGCGGCGGCGTTGATCGGCAGCGTCGCTGGCGTGCTTGTGGTCGAGGCCGTGTTCTTCATCGAACGACGACTCAAGATCGACGATCCGGTCGGGGCCATCTCTGTGCACGGCGTGAACGGCATCTGGGGCGTGCTCTCGGTCGGCATCTTCGCAACCGGGAAGTACGGCGTCGATGCCACCGGGCCTGGCCTCGGCTGGAACGGCACCACGAGCAACGTGGTCGACGGCAAAGCCACCGGTGTTACCGGATTGCTCTACGGCGGATCGGGCATGGGGCAGTTCATCGCCCAGGCCATCGGCGTCCTCGTGCTATGCACCGTGATGTTCGGTCTGGCGTACGCCTTCTTCAAGGTGCAGAACACGATGACAAGGGGCGGCATTCGGTCCGACGACGACGCCGAGATCGAAGGCCTCGACCTGCCCGAGATGGGTGTGCTCGCCTATCCCGACTTTCTCGACGGCGCCATGGGGGGCGACCTCAGGTTCGTGAGCAGCAGCGATTCCAGCTGACTTCCCGAGCAGATCCAGCGTGTGAACGGGCCGACCGCCCTGTGCGGTCGGCACGTTCGCGACGGGCGCAGCCAACGTCGGGCCCCACGTCAGGAATGGCGGAGGCGGGGTTCAGATTTCTGTCAGGTGACGGAACAGTGGACGAAACGATGAAGCCCGCGGCCGTTCACAAGACGAACACAGTTGGGAAATCGCGCCTCCGTAACGTCAGTAAGCAGTCAGGAAGCCACGGCGGATTCGCCGAGTGCCTGGCGTGCCAGTCAGGCAAGTCCCCACGTACCAAGCACCAGGAGGAGCAATGGTTCATCTCGTAACGGCGGTGATCAAACCCCACCGGCTCGATGAGGTGAAGGACGCTCTCAAAGGCATCGGCATCCAAGGTCTCACCGTGAGTGAGGTCAAGGGCGTCGGTCGCCAGGGCGGACACACCGAAACGTACCGGGGGGCGGAGTACACGATCGATCTGATTCCCAAGCTGAAGATCGAGGTTGTGTGCGACACGAGCGACGCCGACAAAGTCGTCGACGCCATCGTGACCGCCGCCCGCACCGGAAAGATCGGCGACGGAAAGATCTGGGTAACCCAGGTCGACCGGCTGGTGCGCATTCGCACCGGTGAACGTGACACGGAGGCCGTGTGATGCCCGAGCTTCTTTCCCTGAACTCGCTTCCCACCGGGAGCCCCACACGAAGGAGTACCAACTTGCGAGCCACACGATTGGCCCTCGGCACGGCGGTCACCACCGGCGTGCTCGCGCTATCCGCTGGAGTTGCCTGGGCACAAGAGGCTGCACCTGAGGTCACCGCAAGCGACGTCGAGGCGAAGGTGGCGTCGCTCTCTCAGACGACCAACCTGATGTGGGTGATCATCGGCGCCATGCTGGTGATCTTCATGCAGGCCGGGTTCGCTCTGGTGGAGACCGGTTTCTGCCGAGCCAAACACGCCGCCCATGTGGTGAGCACGAACTTTGCCGTCTTCGGCCTCGGGTTCATCGGCTTCTTCCTCGTCGGTTTCCCGCTCATGTTCGGCGGCTACAGCTACGTGCTCCCCGGTTACGACTACGGCTTGTCGCAGGCCATGGGCGGCGGGGCGACGGTCGCCGACAACGCGCTTCTGAAGCTCGGTGATCATGTGCTGCTGTGGAAGGGCGGTTGGGCCGGCAGCTGGTTCGAATCGTCGAACCTTTCGCTCGGCGGTGCCCTTGCCGCCTTCTTCCTCTACATGGTTGCCTTCATGGATACCGTTGCCACGATCCCCACCGGGTCGATGGCAGAGCGCTGGAAGTGGAAGAGCTTCTGTATCTGGGGCCTCTTCTGCGGCGCGATCTACTACCCCATCTTCGGCGCATGGACGTGGGGCGGCGGTTGGCTCAGCCAGCTCGGTAACACCATGAATCTCGGCCATGGATACACCGACTTCGCCGGTTCCGGCATCGTTCATGCCATGGGCGGAGCAGCGGCACTCGCCGGCGCCTTGGTCCTCGGGCCTCGGATCGGGAAGTTCACCAAGGATGGCAAACCGCGGGCGATGCCGGGCCATCACATTCCCATGGCTTTCCTGGGGACGTTCATCCTGCTGTTCGGTTGGTTCGGCTTCAACGCTGCCTCCACCTTTGCCTCGAGCGACCCGCAATTCGCGCTCGTGGCGGCCAACACGGCAATTGCCGCGGCCTTCGGTGCGATCATCTGTATGTGTTACATCTGGATGCGCACCGGCAAACCTGATCCGGCGATGATGGTGAACGGCATGCTCGCCGGTTTGGTTGCCATCACCGCCCCGTGCGCCTTCGTGTCGCCCCGCGACGCGGCCATCATCGGCGCCATCGCCGGTGTGCTGGTGGTCGAGGCAGTGTTCTTCGTGGAGCGCAAGATGAAGGTCGACGATCCGGTCGGTGCCATCGCGGTGCACGGCGTGAACGGCACGTTTGGCGCCCTGGCAGTAGGCATCTTCGCCAACGGTTCCTATGGCATCAATGCCCTGGCCCCGGGAGTCGGCTGGAACGCCACCACCACCAACGTTGTCGACGGCACGGCCCCCGGTGTCACCGGCCTTCTCTACGGCGGCGGTACCGGCCAGCTCATGGCTCAGTTCATCGGCGTGTTGATGATCTGGACCGTGATGTTCGGCATTGCCTACGGCTTCTTCAAGATCCAGAACACCCTCACCAAGGGTGGTATCCGAAGCAGCGAAGAAGACGAAATCGCTGGTCTCGACCTCCCCGAGATGGGGATCCTCGCCTACCCCGAATTCGCCGGGACGCACGAGAGCTATGGCTCGTCGGTTCCATCGGAGGGCGGCGTCAAGACGAAAGACCGAACGTCGAGTTAGCCGTCGACGAAAACCTGATCGGTGCACGACCGGTGGCTTCGGCCACCGGTCGTCGCCGTTCGGGGGGTCACGCAATCGGAATCGACGCCTCGTTCATACACACGAAACGTTGGGGCAACGGTGAAGTGACGGGACCGCGATAACAAGAGCGCATGAGGCGCGTGCAACAGGTCACCCGATGAGCAACACCGGCGCAGACCACCACTGGCCACTCACCTGGATCGGAAGCGATCGCTTTCTGGCCCGCGGTGTGGTCCGCCCGGTGGCGCGCTTCCTACGCATCGAGGCGGCCTCCGGACTGCTCCTCTTGGCGACGTCGCTCATCGCCATTGTCTGGGCCAACTCCCCGGCGTTCGAGAGCTACTTTCATCTTTGGGAGACCACGATCGACGTCAAGGTCGGCGGGTTCCAGCTCGAGCTCACCTTGCACGAGTTCGTGAATGATGCGCTCATGGCGCTGTTCTTCTTCGTGGCCGGTCTCGAGATCAAACGGGAGATGGTGGTAGGGGAGCTCAGGGATCGCCGGGCCGCTGCGATGCCCGTACTGGCGGCGTTGGGTGGCATGGTGGTTCCAGCGCTGATCTTCGCGGCCGTCAACGTGGGTGGCGAAGGTTTCCGGGGTTGGGGCATTCCGATGGCTACCGATATTGCGTTCGCGGTGGGGATCGTGTCGCTTCTCGGCCCCCGGGTGCCGGCCCAGCTCAAACTGTTCCTGCTCACGTTGGCGGTGGCCGACGACCTCGGAGCGATTGCCGTCATCGCGACGGTCTACAGCTCTGGACTACTCGTGCCCTGGCTGGCGCTCGCGGCGGGGACGTTGGTGGCGGTCTACCTCTTCCGTCGCTCCCACGTTTGGTACAAGCCGGTCTACGTCGTTCTCGGCGTGATCGCCTGGTACGCGATGTTCCGGTCCGGTGTGCACGCCACGGTGGCGGGCGTCTCCCTCGGCTTCCTCACACCGGTTGCGCCGCTGAAACCGGAGTTGAAACCGGAGGAGATCGCCGACCAGCTCGAGGTTCTCGACGACATCACGGCGGCCGATGTGCGTGCGGCGGCCTTCCACCTCCGTGAGACGGTGCCCGTCGCCGATCGCCTCATCGATGTTCTTCTCCCCTGGACCAGCTTCCTGATCATTCCGATCTTCGCCCTCGCCAACGCCGGCGTTCGCATCGACGGCGGTTCGCTCGGTGCCACGCTCACCTCACGAGTGACCGTTGGCGTGGTGCTTGGGTTGGTGGTTGGCAAGACCATCGGCGTGTGCGGCATGGCCTACCTCGCGGCCAAGTTGGGGATCGGCAAGCTTCCCCGTGGCGCCACCTTCCTCCACATGGTCGGTATCTCGATGGCCGCGGGGATCGGGTTCACGGTGGCCCTGTTCGTGGCTGGCCTGGCCTTCACGTCTGCGGCCCTCCAGGATCAAGCCAAAGTGGGAATCTTCATCGCTTCCTTCGTTGCTGCCGTGCTCAGCGCGATCGTGCTCTCGGCGGCGGCGAAACGTGTGAGTCCGGAGGAGCGGGCGCTTGAGGAGGAAGAGGACGCCGAGTTCTTCGCCGAAGAGCCAGTCGCGGCGCACTGAAGTCGATTGCGGTCCCGTCAGGAACGGAAGAGCCGCGCCAAGATCCGGTGATCGGAGCGGGAATCGGGACGATCATGGGTGACAACCCCGCAGTGTTGTGGCACGCTTCCGATATCGGCCCGGCGGTTTCAGGGGCAGCAGCGGGAGGCGACCGAACATGAGTCAATCGGTGTGTGTGCAGTGTGGGAACGACCTTTTTCTCGGCGAGCAACGATGCGGTGCCTGTGGGGCAAACGCCCCGCACGATGTGGCATCGTTCGGCCAACGTCCGGGTGATCCGGCCGCCGGACCGCCCGTCGGTGGGGCATCGCTGATCGTGCAGCAAGGTGTGGCGTCGAACGAGAGTTTCCGCGACACCGACGACGTCTATCAGGGGATCGGGGGCGTTGGGTATGGCACACCGTCGGGCCTGTCGTTCGGCGATTTCGACAACACTCTGGGCTTCGACGACGTGGCCGCGGCGATGAAGGTGGAACGCGACCGCGACGGCAACGTGGTGTGGGACTGGAAGAATGCCTTGGTCGGGGGGATCGTGGTGGCAGTGGTCGTCGGGGTCGCCGTGTGGTGGTTCATGTTCCGGTACGGGGCGTTGATCAAGCCGACTTCGGGTATCTCCTCGATCCGATGACCGTTCACAGGTGTGGCGGCGCACAAGCCGTCCCCGTCAGGCGCCCAAAACGCCGAACTGGGCACACTTTCTGTCGCCACAGCGACAGAAAGTGTGCCCAGTTCGGGCAGTGCGGGTAGTTCGCCCAGTTCGGGCAGTCAGGTGGGTCAGACGGCCTCGGCGGCCGGAAGCTCGGCGTCCATCGCCTCCGTGGCCCGCTTCGACCAGGCGACGGCCACGATCAGGATCACGAGCGACACGCCGGTGACGGTGAACCTCACGGTGGCGTTGTCGCCGGTGGAGATGATCGCCGGCAGGATCAGCAGGGCGACGAGGTTCATCACCTTGATGAGGGGGTTGAGCGCCGGCCCGGCGGTGTCCTTGAACGGATCGCCGACGGTGTCGCCGATCACCGCAGCCTTGTGGGCCTCGGAACCCTTGCCGCCTTCGTTGCCGTCCTCGATGTACTTCTTGGCGTTGTCCCAGGCACCGCCCGAGTTCGACAGGAAGTTCGCCATGAGCTGACCGGTGAGGATGACGGCGGCCAGGAAGGCGCCGAGCGCCAGATAGCCGATACCGAATCCGACGATGACGGGTGTGAGCACGGCGAGCAGGGCTGGCGTGGCGAGCTCACGAAGCGAGGCGGTGGTGCAGATGTCGATCACGGCGCCGTAGTCGGGCTTCTCGGTGTAATCCATGATGCCGGGCTTCTCTCGGAACTGCTTGCGCACTTCCTGTACCACCACTCCGGCGGTACGGCTGACGGCACGGATGGCCAGGGCAGAGAACATGAAGGCGATGGAGCCGCCGATGAGCAGGCCGATGAAGGTCTTCGGATCGGCAACGTTGATCTGGAACACCTCGAAGGCGTTGTTGCCAAAGTATTCCTTGCCGTTGATGATGACCCGGCCGGCCCTTTCGAGCTCTTCGAGGCCGCGGCGACCAAGGATCTCGCCGCCGATCGTTTCGATGAACGAGGCGAACAGGGCCACGGCGGCGATCACGGCGGAGCCGATAGCGAAACCTTTGGTGACGGCCTTCGTGGTGTTGCCGACGGCGTCGAGGCTCACCATGATGCGCTCGGCTTCACCGCTGAACTCGCCCGACATCTCGGCGATACCAGCGGCGTTGTCAGCCACGGGACCGAAGGTGTCTTCGGCGACGACGATGCCGGTGGTGGCGAGCATGCCCATGCCGGCGAGGGCCACGAGGTAAAAGGTGAACTTGATGTTGCCGCCACCGAGGCCGATGGCCACGCCGAGGGCACCTGCGACGGCGATGATGGCGTACACCGAGGACTCCAAGCCCGAGGCGATACCCGAGAGCACGGTGGTGGCCGGGCCGGTACGGGCTGCCTCGGCGATGTCGCGCACGGGGGTGTGTTCGGTGGAGGTGAAGTATTCGGTGATTCGGCTCACGGCCTGGGCGAGCACGAGGCCGATGAATACGGCACCAAACATGCGCCAACCCGGACTGGAGAGGGTCGCTCCATCGTTACCGACGTAGCCCACGATGAGGGCTGCGGTGCCGACCAGCGTGCACACGCTGGCAATCAAGAAGCCACGATTGATTGGCGCCATGGCCGAGGTGTCCTTGGCGGTGGCCTTGACGGCGAAGATGCCGATGATCGACGCGATGACACCGACGGCGCGGGCAGCGAGGGGGAAGACAAGACCGATGGCCCACTTCTTGGGGTCGTTGGGGTAGATCGACGCGAACGCCGCCACGCCGAGGATGATCGAGGCCACCAGGGTGACCTCGTAGCTCTCGAAGAGGTCGGCGGCCATGCCGGCGCAGTCGCCCACGTTGTCACCCACGTTGTCGGCGATCGTTGCGGGGTTGCGGGGGTCGTCCTCGGGGATACCAGCTTCAACCTTGCCCACGAGGTCGGCCCCCACGTCGGCCGCCTTGGTGAAGATGCCGCCGCCCACACGAAGGAAGAGGGCGAGGAGCGAGCCACCGAAGCCGAAGCCGATGAGGATGGCCGAGCTGGTGTTCTGGAAGATGGCAATGACGGCGGTGGCACCGATGAGGCCGAGGCCCACGGTGAACATGCCGCACACGGCACCGGTGCGGAACGCCACCTTGAGGGCGGCGGGCATCGAGCCGGTCTTGGCGGCGGCGGCGGCGCGCACGTTGCCACGCACGGCGAGGCTCATGCCGATGAAGCCGGTGAGGCCCGACATGAAACAGCCGGCCACGAAGGCAATCGTGCGGAAGATGCCGGATTGCGATTGGCTCATCGCAATGGTGCCCTCCGCGTCGCCGACACCCGGTCGGGCGATCTCCGTGGAGGTGATGAACACGATGACGACCAGCGGGATGAGGATGTAGCCGATGGTGCGGAACTGACGCTTGAGGTACGCGAGCGCCCCCTCTTGGATCGCCGCGGCGATCTCCTTCATCTTGGGGGTGCCCTGGTCTGCGGCGAGCACTCCCTTCATGAGGAAGAAGCCCACGATGATGGCGAGGACGGCGGTGGCTCCGGAGAATCCGATCAGCGCCCATTCCTTGCTCTCCAACGTGAACTCCTGCCAGCCGCCTTCGGCGGCGAGGAGGATGTTCATGGTTTCGTTTCCTTTGCTTTCTCGGTGATCCCGTTACGGGTTGAGGGGGTTGTGGTTTTGCTTGAGGACTTTGTTTTGATCTTCTCGGTGGGGTCGGCCGCACCATTGCGGGTGGTCCGCACGTAGATCTGCCGGGCGATGCGCTCGCCGAGGGTGCGGTCCTTGCCGTCGACGAGGAGCATGAGCGGCCCGTCGAACGGGTGCTTTTCCTTCACTTCGACCCGCACGCCAGGACGCACCCCGAGTTCTTCGAGGAAGCTGATGATGTCCGGGTCGGTGGAGCTCGGAACCGCAACCTCGGCCACATCACCGGCGTTGAGATCGTAGAGCCGGGGGAGCGTGGGCAGGTCGGCCTGTTCCTTCTCGGGGATGGGGAAGCCATGCGGGCAGGTCGCCGGCCGATTGAGGGCCACGAAGAGCCGGTCGAGCACTTCGTCGGGCAACTCGTGCTCGAACGTGGGCGCGAGGGCATCCGCCTGGTTCCACTCGTAACCGAGCATGTCGGACAGGAACCGCTCCACGATCCGGTGGCGGCGGATAGCCGAGACGGCGGTACGGAGACCCTCATCGGTGAAGCGCACGCCGTGGTAAGGCTTGTGGTCGACAAGGTCTCGTTCGTCGAGACGTTTGATGGTGGCAGTGACCGTTCCCGGGCTGATGCTGAGGGTGTCGGCAAGATCCGACGTGTGGGCCTCGGCGCCGTCTTTGGTGTGGCGGTAGATCGCCTTGAGCATCTCGCGCTCGGACTTCGACAGTTCCGTCTTCGAAAGGTCGTGTTTCGAGAAGTCGGCCTTGTGAAGGTCGGCCTTGGTGGGAACGGCGGAGAGGGGGTCCGGCTCGGCGGGATTGGCAGTCATAGGGGAGCGGCGCTGCGGCCAAAAGTTTTGGGTGCCCCAAAACAGGTTTCGGGCCGGCAGATTTCACTCTATGGGGGGGCGAAACTGCAAGCGCGCACCCTCGCGACCGCGAACGCGGGGTGGAGAAACCCGGTGGATCCGTGTGCAACCCTGCAGAACCAGGCAGTCGACGGGAACCGGCGGGCGGTGACTGTCGTCCGAACGCCGGACCTCGCAGCGTTGCGGGGAAGAGGAGATTCGTGATGACAACACCAGTGGTGCGTGATCGTGGCCCGGGTCCACGCCGAACGGGCGTCGGCGCGGGAACGGTGGTGGGGGTCTGTCTGTTGATAAGCAGTTGCGGCCATGGGGGTTCCCGGGTTGTCTCGGACCACAACAGCACCACCGGTGGTGGCCCGAAACCATCGGTGCCAAGAGATGCGTACACCGGCAATCCGTACCGCAATCCGGGTGTCAACGCGTTCGTGGAGTCCAGCGTGGATCCGATGTCGGCGTTCGCGGCCGACGTGGACACCGGCTCCTACACCGTGGCCCGCAAGTACGTGGCCGACGGCAACCGACCCCACCCGGACTCGGTGCGTGTGGAGGAGTACGTCAACTACTTCGATCAGGGCTACGCCGCGCCCGCTACGGGCACGTTCGCGCTCCATGCCGATGGGGCACCGAGCCCCTTCGTACAGGATGCCGTGCACAACCGTGTGGTCCGGCTCGGGGTGCGGGCCAAGGATGTCACCGACACC
>Ga0105047_10012068_pt1 | contig 13945 bp, 10 predicted proteins | sample MAT04_FD_78384 | JGI IMG/M metagenome (GOLD analysis project Ga0105047, IMG submission 78384) | Freshwater microbial communities from Lake Fryxell liftoff mats and glacier meltwater in Antarctica - MAT-04 (megahit assembly) | ecosystem: Environmental > Aquatic > Freshwater > Ice > Liftoff...
CATCCCCCAGCCCCTTCTCCCAAATTTGGGAGAAGGGGAGCCGCAAAGTTGTCCCTCTCCCTACTTGGGAGAGGGATTTAGGGTGAGGGCAAAAACTACGGTTCTCAACATAGATGAGGTTTACAAGCTTATCAAGCTGCAACTTAGATGCATCGACCTGCAACTTAAATGCATCGACCTGCAACTTAGATGCATCGACCTGCAACTTAGATGCATCGACCTGCAACTTAGATGCATCGACCTGCAACTTAGATGCATCGACCTGCAACTTAGATGCATCGACCTGCAACTTAGATGCATCGACCTACAACTTAGATGCATCGACCTACAAAAATGAACTTACCCTTTGCTTAACTTTGTTTTATCTAAAAACTTCACCTTACTGTTAGTTTTAAAGTCATAATGGGCACATTAAATATATACATTACAACAGTATGCTGATATGCCTACCCAAGATACAACACGCCGTTTGCGCCCTCAATTAATTAGTGAAGATGTTAATTCATGGCACGGCTTGCAAACTATCGGTACTTATGAAACAACCCGTGCTGATGCCTCTGCTATCAACTTACAGCAAACTTATCAAGCTATGTTAGCCCAGCAACAAGCCGAAACCGAGAAACTAACTTTATACCGTGCTGCTGCTGATGCTGCGCGATTAGCAGAATGGGAATTTCACAATGCGGTATTAGCGATGAAAGAAGTTGTGCGAGGGCAATATGGATTAGATAGCGATCAAGCTCAAGCAGTAGGATTGAAGAAAAAATCAGAATACAAGCGTCCTAGCCGCAGAAAGTTAGTCGCATCATGAGCTAGGGAAGATTAACACATTTTAGATGTGCGATCGCTCTACAAAATACATAAGAAAAATAAGGTTGGGCAAATAGTTGCTCAACCTTGTTTTTGTTAGAAGTTAAGGCAAGAGGAAGAAGGAAGAAACGCGATAAATCGCCGTCTGTACAACAATTTCTTTGTAGAGACGGCGATTTATCGCGTCTTTGTCATAGATTTATGGCGTCTTGGTGATATAGTCATATCTACCTCCACGCTCAAGCGCACGTTTGTAAGCAGGTCGCCCATGAATGCGATCAACAAATTCTTTGAGCTTTGGTCGGCTCTCCACCTTTTCTTTTTGCATGGCCACTAGTTCGAGGGGAAAGCTCATTTGGATATCGGCGGCGGTGAATTCCTCCCCTGCAAACCACGTACTTTTACGAAGTTCACCTTCTACGTAGTCAAAATGAAGTTTGATCTGAGGCGCGACAAATCCATTAACAACGCTGCTGTCTCCTTCCCCGAACTTATTCAAAACCAACCGCATCACCAAAAGTGGCATTGCAGAGCCTTCGGCGTAATGCAGCCAATATGTATAGCGCAGATGCTCCGGTGTATGCGATGCTGGGACTAGGCGACCATTGCCGTAGCGATTAACGAGGTATTCGATGATAGCGCCTGACTCAGCGATGGTGAGGTCTGCATCTGTGATTACTGGTGACTTGCCGAGGGGATGGACTTGGCGCAGCGACTCCGGTGCTAGCATCGTTTTTGGATCGCGTTCATAAAATTTGATCTCGTATTCGATACCTAATTCCTCAAGCAGCCACAGCACACGCTGCGATCGCGAGTTGTTAAGATGATGAACAACGATCATAAAATGTTCCTCTTTTGATGGCTCATTACTATCTGATGTCGGCTAATCTCTAGCTATATTATTAGACAATCTTTTTCAGCCTAACTCCCCTAATTGGTATAAAAACCTCATTTGTTTCATTTATGGCTTTAATCATTGCTGGAGAACGTAGTGGGGTGGGTAAGACAACAGTCACGCTCACTCTTTTAGCATCTTTACGCCGTCGCGATCGCCTGGTGCAATCTTTCAAGGTAGGCCCAGACTACATTGATCCGATGTTTCATCAACACGTAACTGGTCTTCCGTGTCGCAATTTAGACCCAGTGTTGACTTCTGAAACCTACGTTCAGCAATGTTTTGCCCGTCATAGCCAACTGAGTGAATATGCCCTAGTGGAAGGGGTGATGGGGTTATTTGATGGAGTTGGGCATGGGGCATGGGGCATGGGGCATGGGCAAGAAAAGCCAAAATCAACAGACTTTGCGAGTACGGCACACATCGCGCGGCTTTTAGATTTACCTGTGGTATTGGTGATTGATTGTAGTCGTTTATCTGGTTCTGTAGCTGCGATCGCTCACGGCTATCGGTCTTTTGATCCCAGAATTAAAATAGCTGGAGTAGTATTAAATCGCGTGGGGAGCGATCGCCATCTTTCTCTACTCAAAGATTCTCTCGAACCTTTACAATTACCGATTCTCGGCGTGTTGCGCCGTCAAGATAACATCACAATTCCCGATCGCCATTTGGGTTTAGTCCCCACAGCAGAACTTCCCGAACTCAACGCTTTAATTAATCGCCTCGCCGATTTAGGAGATACTTGCTTTGATTGGCAAGGCTTATTACCTTTATTAAAATCAGAACCACTCCCCAGTACAGATGCGATTAATCGTGTCTCTCTCTACTCCTCATTCCCAGTCAGGATTGCAGTAGCCCGCGATCGCGCTTTTAATTTCTACTATCAAGACAATCTTGATTTGCTACAACAACTTGGTGCAGAACTGGTTTTCTGGAGTCCTCTAGAAGATGCTGCAATCCCAAAAGATGTACAGGGAATGTATTTTGGGGGCGGTTTCCCAGAAGTTTTTGCCCAGCAACTAGCAGAAAATACCAGTGTTCGTGATGCAGTGAAAACAGCAATTCTTAAAGGAATGCCTGCGATCGCTGAATGTGGAGGATTAATGTATTTATGTGAGCAAATTATCGATTTTGAGGGTAAATCTTGGTCGATGGCGGGAGTTTTACCGACATCTGCTGTAATGGGTGGGCGTTTAACTTTGGGGTATCGTCGGGCAGTAGCTTTGCAAAATAATCTGTTAGTGAAGGCAGGTAAAACTGTTTACGGACATGAGTTTCATCGTTCTCATTTAACCTTAACTCCGACTCAGCCCCTATTTGAAACTTCTCGCTACGATTGTGAGGAAAATATGGGATGCGAAGGATGGGGTTTACCTGCAAATGTTCATGCTTCTTACGTTCATCTCCACTGGGGAGAAAGTGGAGAAATTCCCCAGCAGTTTCTAGAGTATTGCCTGAGACATAATCAAATACTTTTGAATAGTCATAACTCGTAATATTTATCTGCTTTAGTACTCTTGGAAAAACTTAGGCAAGGAGATACTTTTAAAAAGTCTGATTTATATGGCTTTTATACAAGCTCTGGTTAATTACAATCTTGACTAAAACGCCTTTTTACGTTAGTATTGAGATAGGAAGCTATGCCAAAAAATTGCTATTAAATAGCAAAAACCTTGTTCAATTAATACAATAAATGTGGAGAATTAAGATGGCACGCTCAGTTAATATTAGTCTCAGTGAGACTGCTACCAAAGACCTCGAAGAAATTTCAAAACAATTGAAGATTGATAAAACTGAAGTTCTTCGTAGAGGTCTAGAAATAATGAAAGTTTACTCTGATGCTAGTCGCAGTCAAGATACAAAGCCTGAACTGTTGTTAAGGAAAGGAGATACTGCTCAACAATTAGTTGTTGTGTAACACCAAGCCTACTTTAACAAACTTGGTATGCACTTGTAAGTTTTAATAAGGCATACATGAGTTAAGTAAATGTCAGTTTTGCTCAAAAATGCAACAAAAGCTTTGTATAAGACTTTTCTCCCTTACTTCGTACAAGTAGGGGAGGAAATTTTCATATAACTGATAAATATGCCAAATACTGATCCACCTAACTCTCAGCCAGATCCTTCGCATCCAGAGGATATAAAACTTACAATAGAATCTTCAAAACTAGACCTGACCAAAGATACGCCTTTGAACTCTGAAGCAGTGAAGATGTTAACCAGTGTTGATGGGCGTAAAACTTTTAAGCTATTAATGTCAGGGTTTCTAGGAGGATCATTATGGTTTACTTTGATTGTCCTTATCGGCTTTAACTATTGGACTGTCACTCAGCTTACTCAAAAATTAGCAGCCCTAGAGGGAGATGCTAAGGATAGCTATATTAAAGATGCTATTGCAGCTAATAATGATACAGCAAGAGGTTTGTATGCTTTTTTAACACCCTTGGCAGCGGGAATAACAAGTTATTATTTTAATCTTGTGAATTCAAGTGAAAATAAAAATAATCAAGAAGAAAAGGAATAATTGATTTATCATTTGTGGATATAAATCAATCAGTAAAGATATAGACAAGAAGATATTTCCGCTACTTTTTTAAACTCTATTTTTTAGTTTTTACTCCGTTTGTATTCATATCGTCATTCAACTTGCGAATCAGACGGGATAACTCACGAATAATATTCACCGCGATTTCGGGAGTTTCTTCGATCGCATCATACAATTGCTCTTGCGTCAGTTCTAAAAATTCGCAAGGTTCTAAAGTTGTTGCAGTGGCAGAACGAGGTTGAGTATCAAATACTGCCATCTCGCCAAAGTATTTTCCCTGTTCCACCTCTGCAAGTAGTTTATTGCCGATGTGAACTTTAACTCGGCCTGAGACGACAATATAGAGCGATCGCCCTTCTTCTCCCTGGCGAAAAATGGTGTAATTAGCTGGAAATGACAATTCGTTCATTACTGAAGTGAGCCGCACAATAAAATCATCCCGCAATTCCTTAAAAATCGGGACTCGCCGGACAAATAATAAACGGTCAACACTGGTTAGCATAATTACAAGTTAAACATCAAACATTACTGTAAATTTTAAAACTTAAGCCACGCGATTAGTCATATTAACCGATGTTGAACGCTAGCCGTCAAGAATATCTTAAACTTTACCGACAGAAAACCACTTAGCATTTATTTAATAGGAGCGATGCCTACGGCGGTAAACTACGCACAAAAACTTCTCAAACTCAGTATTAGGTATTCTCTCGTTACCATGCTCTGTGGCTGATTAGGGCTGCTGCTTCGGGTAAGACATTGAATCAGAGTCTCCCAGTTCTAACAAGTGGTGTATAACAGAAAGGGGTCAAATCCCCGCACTGAAACCCTGACAACTGATAACTGTTGACTGTTCACTGATTTAACGAACTTTGGGGGTTTAAGTCCCCTGCCTAAGAAGGGCAGCACGTTTTGTGTCGGGGTTAAATCCCCGTTACAAAACGTAATTGCGAATTGCGTTAGCGCAGCGGTAGCGTTCGCGCAGCGTCTCGTAGAGAGGAACGAGCGTCATTGCGAATTGCGAATTGTTTTAATCAGATCGTGTCCGCTTGATTACTTATTAAACCCGAATTTTCTAGGTTGTTAGATTTGCTTCCAACCAGTTAAGTAAATCCTCAAGGGTTGTAAAATCCAATAAAGCCTCGCCGAGTGCTTCTAATTGCTCTAGGGAAAGAGTTTGAATACGCCCCTGAACCTCTTGTGGTAACTCTCCTACCCGTTTTTGTAGTAGCCGTAGGACGAGTGTTTGTCCTTGTTCCTGTTTTCCCCGCTCGTAACCAATGCGTTCACCTGTGGTAATGTAGCTCATAGTCCGCTCCTGCTCAAATTGCTTAAACTCTTGCCAAAATTCTGCTTCCAAGGCTTTTGGTAAAATCATAACCCAATCAATAAATCGGTAAAGGTTACGAATATCTTTTTCTTGCAATCCTAATTCATATAATCGGCGAATCAAGCTAAATTTCCAAGCTTTACGTTCTCCTGGCTTTTTATTTGTTTGCTGTGTCTTCAAATGCGCCATTACTACAGTTGCAAATGGATTGTGGCTGGCTTCTAATTCTGTCCAACGGTTTTGATAATCCAGCAGCTTGATGGTTCCAAATTCAAAGTTAAGCCTGGTATTGGGATAATTATAACTATATTGATTGGGCCGCCATGTCGGATCGGTATCGCACAAAATCGCCAAACTCATGGCAGGTTTTGCAAATCTGTCAAAAATCCGCAAGTTGTAGGAAAACATTCTTTCTGCAAAAGTATCCTCTGATTTTGCTTGGATTTCTACATGGATTAATAGCCAAGTTTCTTGCCCTTGAATTTGCCAGACTTTAACTAATTTATCTGCATATCTCCTACCAAATTCTGCTTCGCGGGCGATTTGTTGAAATTCCTTATCGAGAAATTCGTGGGGACGTTCCCAATTAATTAGTTCTGCTGTTTGGGGAAAGAAAAATTGCATTGCTTCGGGAAAGTAAGCTTCTAAAATTTCTTTCCACGGGCTATCATTATCTGCTCTTTCCAGTTCCTCGGTCATTAGTTGATTATAGAAAGGATTTGCACGAAAATAGCAGTCTAACTCACGTTTTAAAAGTTTCTACCCACGTAATTGTCGGAACTTGCGATCGCCACAATAGTAGATAAAGGAACTTCAGCAAAATACTGTCGCTGAAATTGTTCTTCTCTGACAGCAGCTAAAAATCGTGTAACTGCTGCCTCAGCCAAGTTTTCTGCACTATCGCTTGAATGCCAGGTGATTTGCAAATAACGGTCTTGTCGTTTAACTGTGAACCCTAAATATTTTAAAGCTTTGATTCCTACAAGTAAGGTTTGGTCGGTGATGCCGATTTTCTCTAAAAGTTGGACGCGGGTAACTAGTTGATTTGTGCGACTGAGATATTTGGCAATTCCTACAAGAGTCAGCCAAATTTGATTGGGTGGTTGGAGGTTGGGTTTAGACCAAGCGATCGCTAATTGTTGCGAACTATTTATCGTTAGACATCGCCGCAACCACGCGCGTAAATCATCCCAATTAGTCGGACAATCTTCGATAATCAGTACTGAGTGCTGAGTGCTAAGTGCTGAGTGTTCTTGATTTCGCAAATCCAAGATGAGTGGTGAGTTCTGAGTCCTGTGTGCTGAATTAGCACTCGGACGCACGGCAATTAATCTAATTTCATAACGTTTTTTGAAAGTGTTGTAGTCTAATTCTGCTATGCAATCACACCTTCCTATGGGCAATTCATCTTTGTAGTGTCCCCACCATATACCAGGAAAAGCGCTTCTGCTGGAATCATCCCGAATATCAAACTCGGTTTTAATGTACTGTACCTTTTTCCCTTGCCAATCCTGCTGATTACGATGCCAAGAATTTTCAAACCAGCAGTTTTGAATTAGCAATTTCGGAACAGGATTACCCATTCCACAAGGTTCTAGGAGTTTGAGTTCCAAAAATAACTCTTTCCCTAAGTCTGCTACTGTTACCGTCAAGTCTGCTTGCACGGTTGGCGTTAGGGTTGTACTACCTAAAGATTGCCGCAACTGCTGATTAATCGCTGCTGTAAATAAAGGAATATTCTCCACCAACAAACTCAAGCCTGCTGCAAAGGGATGTCCCCCAAAGCGATGTAACAAATGTGCTTGGTCTTTCACGAGTTGGTATAAATCGACAGAATTCACCGAACGGGCGGAACCACGGGCGAGGGGAGGGGATGAGGGGGATGAGGAAGTAAGATTTTCTCCCCCATCTCCTTCTGTACTTAACAAAATAGTCGGGCGACCTGTTTCTTGTGCTACTTGTCCAGCAACTAAGCCCAAGACACCCGCAGGCCATTGGGCATCTTCTAGGACGATGACGCTGGTGGTTGATAAGTCTAATTGAATAAGTTTTTGTGCTACTTGCGTTTGCACATCTTTTTGCAAAGATTTGCGGCGGGTGTTTGCGAGTTCTGTAACTTCGGCTAGTTCGTTACAACGTTTGGCATCCCGACTAGTTAATAATTCGACGCAAAAACTAGCATCGCCTTGGATGCGGCTGACGGCGTTAATTCTTGGCCCCAAACCAAAGGAAATATCTGTGGGGCGATCGCCACTTTTTTGGCATAATTCTAATAATCGCCCCACCCCCGGACGGCGACGCGCTGCTGCTGGCTGTTGAAAATCTGCTTGCAGTCGTTGAATTCCCAACTGTGCTAAATAGCGACAATCTCCAGTTAACTGCACTAAGTCGGCAATTAATCCTACTGCTACTAAATCTAATAAATCTTCTAATGGATTTTTTGCAACATTAGGCAGACTTTGATATAATGCTTCCACCAACTTATAAGCCACCGCTACCCCAGAAAGATTGAACAGCTGATGTTCTTTTGGCAAATAGCGGGGATTGATAATTGCTGCGACGGGTGGACGTTCGGCAGGTAAGGTGTGATGGTCTGTAACTATTACATCTATGCCTAGTTGTTTGGCATAGATAATTTCCTCAATGTTTGTACTGCCTGTGTCGCAAGTAACAATTAATTTGCAACCTTGTTTTACTAGGTTATCAATCCCTTGATTATTGAGTCCGTGAGATTCTTTCAGGCGATTGGGAATATAGTAAAATAACTGAGTATTTTGTGTAAAAAATTCCCCTAATCCATCCCAAAGTACAGATGTGGCGGTAATACCATCAGCATCAAAGTCTCCCCAAATGGCAATTTTTTCTTTGATATTATATGCTTGTTGCAACCGGGCGATCGCTAAGTGCATTTCTTGCCCAAACTCAAACGGATTCGCTGGTTGATAAGCTTTATGGTTGATAAAAGCTGTTAATTGTTGATGATCTTTAATTCCCCGTTGCCACAACAATTGTGCTGCATATATTCCAGTTGATGCGGGTGTATGCTGTTTCACCGCATGGATGAACCACTCTGGGGGTTGTTCGGTTGCTGCTATAGTCCACTGCTGTTGTTCTGGCATACTAAAGTTAGGAGTTAGGGGTGAGAAGTTAGGAGTTAAGAGTTTTAATTGATACTCCTAATTACTAACTTTTAACTGTTAGTTCTATAAAACAATCCTGCTGATAAAATTAGAGCGAGACTTCTTGAATGCTATCAAAATCTGGTAATGAGTCTTTCACTGCTTCTTCAGGAGCTTGTGTGCGTAGTTTACCGTCGTAGGCATCGCACCGTTTGGCAAATTGACAATAATCACAGGTTTTGCTACCTTCCGCCACTTGAGGAAACTGCTGGTTATTTTGGTAATTTTCCAGCCAAATAGTTAACTGGCTTAATAGTTGATTAAGTTTCTTTGCTATTTGTATATGTTGAACAGTATTGTAATTAAATTTAATATTTTGTGGTTTCCCTTCAGATTGGACAAACCAGTAAGTCATCGAAATATTTTCTGGCAAATAGTCGGTAGTTTCTGCCAATACATACAGATAAAGCCGTGTTTGCCAGTTGGATTCTAAGTTGTGTTTATTGGGTGGTTTAGGATAAGTTTTCCAATCGAGAATTTGCGCTTGTTGGTTATCTGCAATTAATAAATCATAGACAACCGTCAGTAAATAGTCCTGAATTTGTAGAGTTCGGTAGTGTTCACTTTCACGAAAAGTTTGGTTGTCAGATGCAGGCGTTAAAATTTCTGGGGCTGCATCGGCAAAAGCTAGCATCCAGCTTTGTAGTTTAGCATCGGCTTGCAGGAAACTATCAATTGGCAAACCCATTTCTCGCTGCTGCATTAGCAAGTGAAAACGACTACCCAAAGTTTGCCGTTCTTCTTGTTCTGGATTTGAGGGCGAATTGAGTTTTTCTAGGTAAGTATGTTGGAATTTACGCGGACAAACTTCTAGTAAGTTGAGTTGTCCTTGAGACAGTCGCAGTAGTTGAGTGGGAGTTGACAGCATTCTTCTATTTTAGAAGTAAATTACAATCTGCAACTCACCTTTGACTGACTATCTGTAAAAAACAGGTATTTTTTACTACCTTCACAGATAGTTCTCATGTCTGCTATTTCAACTCGTCCTTATCTACATCATCCTGGTTATCGGAATATTTAGTTTTTTCTTGGGACTTGATTGAGCCAAAGCTGTAGACCATAGCTATTTTAACTATGTCAAAATATGCGGGGTGATTAGCTTTGTTAACGATCGCCAAACCAAGCAGAGTCAGCAGAAAATACTTGAGTCCCTGACAAAACCACTTGAATAGTAGTCAATCTGAGGATATGGTCGGGTGTAATTAAAAGTGGTGGTTCTGGTCAAGCACTTTGTTGATGAATATTTTGCCAGTATGGTTATGCGAATGTAGAAAAAAATATACCAGTCGTCATAGATAAAACTTTGTTTCGCGTAGCTTCCCTTTCCAAGTTATTTACAGCTACAGCAGCAATGCAGTTGTTAGCTTACTGGAATTTGTTAGGCTTTCAATTTTAAATCAGTTAATATCTTAAGCTAATCGTCATTGATTTTTCCAGAATGATTCGCTTGTAGTAAGGGCTTCAGCCCTGCTTTTATGCAACTTAAATGCTAGACTACCTACCTACAATCCAGAGTTCTTCGACACCCGCCTTACGCTGTGAAAGGAAAGCATAGAAAAGCGCCGCTACACCAAAACTCGTTTAGCAGCTAGAGACAAAACATCTAGTTTAAGACATATTTTTAATTAATTGCATTCGTTCCAGACGGTTCAAAATGCGAGTGGCTAGTTTGGAACCCACAATAGGTTTGCTCACACAATCATCAGCACCGATCGCAAATATTCTCTCAACAATATCTGCTTCTAAATTATCAACAACAAATAGCACTGGTAGAAGCTTCCAGTAAGGATCATTACGTACCACTTGGCAAAGTTCAATGCCATTGATGTAAGGCATTTCCGCATCTAAAATTAGTAAATCTGGAGAAAATTCTGTCAGAGTATCCCAAAAATAGCGTGGATCTTTAAGAGTTTTTAGAGTAAGTCCTAAAGCTTCTAAAGATTGTTCTATAACAGTTAATATCTGTGAATCATCGTCTACAACCATGATTCTCGCTTTAGTAATACGAGTTTGCTGTAAAATTTGGATCGCTGACTCCAAAATTTCGTTAAGAGGCATGGATTTTTGCAAAAAAGCACGTCCGCCAGATCGTGCAACCTCAAGGCGATCGCTAAAATTATTTCGCTCTGTAAAAACTAATACTGGTATTTGTGGCGTTGGCGTTTCGCCTATCGTAGGCGATCGCTGGGATAATTGTATTAGTAATTTCAAACTATCTTTCTCAATATCAAGATCGAGTAGCACCACATCGGGATTTAAAGATGGGATTATACTTCTGGCGGCGGCAATATCAGTAGCAATTTTAACTTGTAGTCCCTGATTCTCAGCCTCATTTCTCAATCCCTCAACTACTTGCTGATCGTTGCTAATTACTAATAGTAAATTTTGGGTTTGTTCAACTGAAGTTTTTTCTAGCTCTCGTAACAACTCCATCAAGAGCTTATCTAAATAAAAATATTTAGCTTGGCTAATAGATTTTTGAGTTTGAAATAAATCTTCTATCTCATTAGCTAATAACGAGCCTTTTGGAAAGCCAAAACTACCCAATGAACCAGCTAGCTTATGAGCTTCTTGCTCTGCTTTTTGCCGTAATTGAGCATCAAGTGTACCTTTCCTTAAAGCATCGGCTGCTTGTTTTAATACTGCAATGCGTGAACCAACCTTAGCCTTGAAATTTTCTCGTTCTTGAGCAATGGCTGTTAGTAAAATTTGCTGCTGTTTTAAATCTATTTCTGGCTCACGTGTCAGGCAACTTTGCTCATGAGATAGAGCTTTTAAACGATAACCCATTCCGTAAACAGTTTCTATACAATCGTAGTTAGCACCTGCTGCTTTTAGCTTTTGCCGTAAACTTTTGATATGAGATTTAATCGTATTTTCTTCAGGTGGATCTTTTTCAGCGCTCCAAAGTTGATCTACAATTGCACCCCGACTAAAGAGGCGCTGGTTGTTGCGTAAAAAAAGGTCTAAAAGACTAAATTCTTTTGCTGTCAAATTTAGTATAATGTCTGCATAAGTTACCTCACAAGTACTAGGATCGAGGCGCAAGCTTCCCCATTCCAAAACTGGAGGTAAAGCAGTATTTCCCCGACGTAGTAAAGCACGAATCCGAGCTGATAACTCTTGAAAGTCAAATGGTTTGACTACATAATCATCTGCTCCGGCATCTAAACCGATAACTTTATCAGTTTTAGTATCTTTTGCCGTTAACAGAAGAATAAGCATTTGATAGCTTTCTTGCCGTAATTGCCGACAAAGACTTATGCCATCAAGCTTTGGCAAAATCACATCTAGCAAAATCAGGTCATAATTACAAACACTTACCAACTCCCAACCAGCTTCACCATCAGCAGCAATATCAACTACATAATTTTGTTTGGTAAGCGCTGTTGCTACAGCTTGAGCAAGCAAATCATCGTCTTCAACTAACAGAATTCTCATGAAAATATTTGCTTGTAGAAACAACCCTAAGTGCTGTAATCAAATTTCTCTAACTTAGGTTATGCCTTTTTCAGCTTGATATGACATCTATCAAAGGCAAGGTTTAACAATATTTTCATCATCCCATTGACGATGCTCAACACTTTCTACTGCTGATTTTGAGTCTAGTTACATTCATTATTGGCGCGATCGCCTTTTTCAAAACCTTTAAATTCCCTCATTTGCGACGCGATCGCTATTTCTAATCACTCTAAATTAGTATAAAACTTCCTTCCAAAGATAGTAGAAAACTATCGCGTTAGGTTCTCCCCTACTCCCCTGCTTTCTTCTAAAATCGGCAACTTGACTGTAAATGTTGCTCCTTGCCCTATTCCTTGGCTTTGGGCTTCGATTGTACCACCATGTAGTTCTACCAGATGAAGTGCGATCGCTAACCCTAAACCTAGTCCTTTATTTGACCGAGTATGAGTACTATCTGCTTGCCAAAAGCGCTCAAATACGTGAGGTAGAAAGTCTGGACTGATGCCCTTACCTGTATCACTTACTTCAATTTGGAGATAGTTAGGAATTGGGGGTTGGGAAAACTCTTCCCCACTCCCCATTTCCTTAGACAATCGCACTTCAACTCGTCCGCCGTTGGGTGTAAATTTGATCGCATTGGTGAGTAGATTTAATACTACCTGTTGCAAGCGATCTGAGTCACCCCAAATTTTTTCTATTGGAGTATCGAGTATAGTCTCAAGTTGAATATTCTTAGCATTTGCCAGTGATTGTACAACCTCAATTGCGGCTGTAATTACTTCTACTAAATCTACCAAATCAATGGACAGTGAAAGCTCTCCTCTAACAATCCGCGAAATATCAAGTAAGTCTTCAATAAGTTGCATTTGCAAATTAGCATTGCGCTCAATTATCTCCAGCGCGAGAGTTGCTTTAGCTTCATCTAGCACACCCGTTTGTAACATTCCAGCCCAACCGATAATTGCAGTCATGGGTGTACGTAATTCGTGAGAAACTATTGCTAAAAATTCATCCTTGGAACGGTTTGCGGCTTCTGCTGCACTTTGTGCCGCTTCGCTAACGGCGCGTGCAGCTTGTTCTCGTAGCAGTAGTTGCTCTTTTTCTTCTTCAGCTTGTTTGCGTTCAGTAATATCTTGCATAATTTTAGAAAAGCCGCGCAGATTTCCATTGTTATCTCGTAAAGGTGTGATGAGACAATGCGCCCAGAAAAATGTACCATCTTTACGAATATGCCAGCGATTCTCCCGCGAAAATCCTTCAATTACTGCTTTTTTTAATGCTTGTTGTGGTTGTCCCTGCTCAATTGCTTCAGGTGAAAAAATTCGTTCAAAAGGTTGACCAATAATTTCTGCTTCCTGATAACCTAAAATACGTTCTGCTCCAATGTTCCAACTGGTAAAGTTACCGTTTTGATCTAGCATGGAAATTGCGTAATTAGTTACTCCTTCTACTAATAACCGATAACGTTGTTCACTTTGACGCAGACTGTCTTGACTTTCACGTAGACGCTCATAATTTTGCAGGGCTGCTACCGCGTTCATTTGGGCTTGCGATCGCGCTTGACGCAGTGCAGTGTTAAGTAAGCTAATCAACAACCCTACTAACACAAACTGAAGCAACCCCACTACACTGAACCCAGCAACAGACAGAGAATAAAAAGGTGGTAAAAGGAAGTAGGCGCAGACTATAGCAGACAAAAAAGTTGCCAACAGTCCTGGGTTTAAACC
>Ga0105047_10012071_pt1 | contig 13944 bp, 10 predicted proteins | sample MAT04_FD_78384 | JGI IMG/M metagenome (GOLD analysis project Ga0105047, IMG submission 78384) | Freshwater microbial communities from Lake Fryxell liftoff mats and glacier meltwater in Antarctica - MAT-04 (megahit assembly) | ecosystem: Environmental > Aquatic > Freshwater > Ice > Liftoff...
ACGCTCTCGGCCACGCAGAAGGCCGCCGCGCCCAGGCTGCTGGCGGCCTGGCGGATGCGGTTCTCGTGCACGAAGCTCTGCGCAAGCGGCAGGCCGCGGCCCTCTTCGCCGAACATCGCTTCGGCCGGCACCCACACCTTGGTGAAGCTCACCCGCGGGTGGTCGGTGGGCATGTTGAAGGTCCAGAGGTACTCCTCGATCTTCACGCCCGGGCTGTCGCAGGGGGTCAGGAAGCAGGTGATGCCCTTGGCGTCACCCGCCTTGCCGCTGGTGCGGGCAAACAGCGCGCAGTGGGTGGCGGTGTGCATGCCGGTGGTCCACATCTTCTCGCCGTTGATCAGCCAACCTTCCTTTCCATCGCGCACCTCGCGCACCGCCGTGGTTTCCATGTGGGTGGCGTCGCTGCCGTGGTTGGGCTCGGTCAGGCCGAAGGTGATGCGGGTCTTGAAGGCCAGCTGGCCGTTGATGAACTGGTCTTTCTGCGCCGGGCTGCCGAAGTCGCGCAGCATCACGATGATGGGGAAGTTGCCCACCACCGAATGCTCGTTCTGCAGGTCGTTGAACAGGCCCAGGCCCTTGCTGGCGAGGTGGTCGCGGATCACGCTCATCCACAGGTTGCCGATTTCCTGGCCGCCGAACTCCTTGGGCAGACTCAGCCGGTAGAAGCCGGCCTTGTCGGCGATCTTCTTGCACTCTTGCAGCAGCGCCTCCCACTCGGGGCGCGGCAGGCCGTCGTTGTCGAAATCGGTGCGGGCCCACTCACGCCGGTGGTCGAAGAAGCGCTCGTTGTCGTCCTTGGCCTGCAGCGGCTTGATCTCCTGGTCGATGAAGCGGTCGAGCTTCTGGAGGAACTCGGTCAGCTCTGGGGGTAGGTTGAAGTCCATGGTGTCTCACTCCTGGTGGGTTTGAGGTGAATCAGCGCGCTGTTGCAGCGCGCGGCGGTAGGGGGCGTAGGCGGGCTGGTCGATGGCCAGCTTGTCCAGCGTGCTGGCCCACAGGTGGGCCCGCAGCGCAGCGTTCTGGTCGTCGATGGCGCCACTGCGGATGGCCAGGGCCAGCGCGGTCTCCAGCGCAGCGGCCGGGCCGGTGCTGTGCAGCAGGGCCTGCAGGCGTGCGGCGGACTCGGCCTCGGCCGCCGGGCCCAGGCGCATCTCGCGCGCGGCCAGGTCCACCGCATTGGCGGCCACGCGGGCCTGAAAGGCGGCGCCCGGCGGCAGCTGCGGCAGCAGCACCTCGCGCAGCAGTTGCGCCACGGCGTCGAGCAGCGCGGGGCTGCGGGGATGGTCAAGCATGGTCATCCTCAAGCATGGTCAGCCTCAAGCACAGGCGTCCTCCGAATCCAGCAGGCGCAGCAGGTCGATCTGGTTCTCGGACACACGCCGGGCGATCATCGCGCGCTCCACCGTGGGGTCGCGCCCGCTCTCGAACCAGTCACGCATGCCGGCGCAGCCCAGGCCCCAGCGCAGGCTGCCGGCAGCCTGCCACCAGCGCACCCGCTCGGCATCCACCGGCTCGCCGGTGGCGGCTTGCCAGGCCGCAAACAGGTCGGCCCGCTGGCCCAGGCCGGCCACCGGCTGATCGATCTGGCCGAAACGCCACGGCGGCAGGCAGATCCAGGCCAGGTCTTCGGCCGGGTCGCCCAGGTGGGCGATCTCCCAGTCGAGCACGGCACGCAGGCCTTCCGGCCCGACGATCACGTTGCCCAGACGGAAATCACCATGCACCAGACGCAGCGTGGCCGGCTCGGCAGGCAGGTGGCGCTGCAGCCAGCGCAGCGCCCACTCGAACACTGCGTCGGGCTGCGGCAGGGCCTCACACCGGCGCTGCAGGCTGACCAGGGTGGCTGCGGTGCTGCGCACCGGCAGCGCCGGCAGGCCTGCCAGCGGCTGGCGGTGCAGCGCGCCAGCGGCCGCGCCCAGTTGCCGCACCAACACGCCACGGGCGCTGGCGTAGGCCGCGTCACGCTGGATCTTGCGCGCGATGGTCTCGCCGGGGATGCGCGTCATGATGAAGCCGTCGCCCAACGCATCGGCCGGGCCCAAGGTGTGCAGCACCTCGGCCACCGGCACGCCGCTGCCGGCCAGGGCCTGTACCAGCGCGGCCTCCAGCGGCAGGCTCAGCGATTCATTGCCACGCAGGCCGCCCGGCGAGCGGCGCAGGATCATCGGGTGGTCGAGCGCGTCGCCCACGGCATCGAAGGCCCAGGTCTGCAGCGTGGCGCCGGCCGACAAGCGCTGCAGCCCGGTGACGCGCTGCGCTTGCGGAAACGCTTGCGGAAACGCGTGTGGCAACGCGTGCGGCAACGCGTGCGGAAGCCCGCGCGGCAACAGCCGCGGCAGCAGTGCGTCCAGCCCGGCCTGCAGCTGCGCGGTGTCGCCGCTCATCGCGCCGGCCACCACGGCACTTGCGGCGGCATGTCGGTGGACACCTTGCCGGGGAAGGACGGCAGGCGCTTCTCGAGGAAGGCGGCCACGCCTTCGCGCACGTCGGGCCCGGCGCCCAGGTGCAGGTTGATCGGCGCGTCCACGTTCAGCACGCCCCACGGCGTGGGCTCGGCGCTGAAGCGCCACAGCATCTGCCGGGTGATGGCGGTGGCCACCGGCGCGGTGTTGTCGGCGATCTCGCGGGCGATGGCCAGGGCGTGCGGCAGCAGTTCGTCAGGCGCCAGCGCCGGCTCGATCAGCCCGCCGCGCACCGCCTCGGCGGCGTCGAACACCCGCCCTGAATAGCACCAGCGCAGCGCCTGCGGCAGGCCGACGATACGCGGCAGGAACCAGGCACTCGCCGCCTCGGGCACCAGGCCGCGGCGGGTGAACACACAGCCGAAACGTGCTGTGCTGGCGCCCAGGCGGATGTCCATCGGCAGCGTCATCGTCAGCCCGACGCCCACCGCAGCGCCGTTGATGGCGGCGATGCTGGGCTTGCGGCAATTGAAGATGGCCTCGATGAAGCCGCCACTCTCGCGTAGCTTGGGTGTTCCATCGCCGGCGCCATCGCCCAGGCCATCGCCCAGGCCCTCGCCGAACAGCTTGGCCTGGTTGCCGAAACTGGCCGCGCCGTCGGAGATGTCGGCCCCGGCGCAGAAGGCCCGGCCGGCGCCGGTGACGATGACCACCCGCACCGCGTCGTCGGCATCGGCACGCTGGAAGGCGGCGGCCAGTTCACGCCCCATTTGCGCGGTGTAGGCGTTGAGCTTGTCGGGCCGGTTCAGCGTCAGCAGCAGCACGCCGGCGTCCAGCGTGGTGGTGATCTGCGTGGTGGTGATCTGCGGCGTTGCGGCGGCCTGTGTGGTGTCCATCGGCGCTCCTGTCTCATGGGGCGTCATTCGGCGGTGACTGCGCAGCATCATCGGGCGCGCGGGGCCGGCGTCGATGTCTCGTGAGCGACGCAAGCGCACGGCGGCCGCAAAGCACACTGGTTGCAGCCCAGCCCCCGAGGACACCCATGGACTTCGACTTCTCGCCCGACCAGCAACAGCTGAAGGAGCAGGCCCGCCGTTACCTGGCCGACCACTGCAGCAGTCTGGCGGTGCGCGCCGTGCTGGACGGCCCGCAGAGCCACGACGCCGCGCTGTGGCAGGGCCTGGGCGCGCAAGGCTTCCTGGGTGCGGCCGTGCCCGAGCATCTGGGCGGCAGCGGCGCGGGCCACCTCGAGTTGTGCGTGATCGCCGAGGAACTGGGCCGTGCCGTGGCGCCGGTGCCGTTCTCGTCGTCGATCGGCCTGGCGGCCGAAATGCTGCTGCGCGCCGGCAGCAGCGCCCAGCAGCAGCGCTGGCTGCCCGGGCTGGCCAGCGGCGCGCTGATCGGCACCCTGGCGCTGGCCGAGCAGCCTGGCCGGGTGCAGCCCGGCCGCATCGCCAGCAGCGTGCAGCGTGGCCGGCTCAGCGGCACCAAGCGCCCGGTGGCCGATGGCGACATCGCCGACATCGCGATCGTGGCTACCCGCGACGGCGCTGGTGATGCGCTGTCCCTGCACATCGTCGACCTGCACGCAGCCGGCGTGCAGCGCAGCCTGCTGCCCGGCATCGACCCCACCCGCAGCCAGGCCGAGATCGTCTTCAGCCAGGCCGAGGCCGAGCCGCTGGGCGCCGCCGGCGCCGGTGCCGCGCTGGTCAGCAGCGCGCTGGACCGCGCCGCAGTGCTGATGGCCTTCGAGCAGGTGGGCGGTGCCGACAAGGCGCTGCAGACCGCCTGCGATTACGCGCAGGAGCGCTTTGCCTTCGGCCGGCCGATCGGCAGCATGCAGGCCATCAAGCACATGCTGGCCGACATGTATGTGTCGGCCACGCTGGCGCGCAGCAATGCCTACTACGGCGCCTGGGCGCTGAGCACCGACGCCCCCGAACTGGCCCAGGCCGCCGCCACCGCCCGGGTGAGCGCCACCCAGGCCTACCAGCACTGCGCGCGCAACAACATCCAGGTGCATGGCGGCATGGGCTTCACCTGGGCCTTCGATTGCCACCTGCACTACCGGCGCGCCAACGCGCTGGCGCTGGCGCTGGGCAGCCTCGGTGAATGGGAAGACCGGCTGGTGGGCCACCTGGTCGGCCAACGCAAGGCCGACCGCACAACCGACCGCACAACCGACCGCGCAACCGACGGCACCACCCAGCGCGCAGCCTGAGCGACACAAGGACACCACATGAACTTCGACGACACCCAGCAGGAAGCCGCGTTCCGCGCCGAGGCGCGTGCCTGGATCCAGGCCAATGCACCGGTGCATCTGTTCGACCAGCTGAGCCTGGCCGGCTACGGCCAGCCGGCATTGCAGAGCGGCGACGTGCTGGCCGAGAGCAAGGCCTGGCAAACCAGAAAACGCAACGCCGGCTGGGCCTGCCTGCCATGGCCCAAGGAGTTCGGCGGCCGCGGTGCCAGCCCGATCGAGCGGGTGATCTGGCAGCAGGAGGAAGGCGTCTACGGCAAGCTGGCCGGCGTGTTCATGATCGGCCAGGGCATGATTGCGCCGACGCTGATGGCCTTTGCCGCCGAGCAGCACAAGCAGCACTATCTGCCGCCGCTGGCCTCGGGCGAACAGATCTGGTGCCAGCTGTTCTCCGAGCCGGTGGCTGGGTCCGACCTGGCGGGCCTGCGCACCAAGGCGGAGCAAGACGGCGACCACTGGGTGGTCAACGGCCAGAAGATCTGGACCAGTGGCGCGCACTACAGCGACTACGGGATGATCCTCACCCGCACCGACTCCAACGTGGCCAAGCACGACGGCCTGACGATGTTCTTCTTCGACATGAAGAGCCCGGGCGTGGAGGTGCGGCCGATCAAGCAGGTGAACGGCCAGTCGGGCTTCAACGAGGTGTTCTTCACCGACCTGCGCATACCCGACCACCAGCGCCTGGGCGCGGTGGGCCAGGGCTGGAAGGTGTCGTTGACCACGCTGATGAACGAGCGCCTGTCCATCGGCGCGGGCATGCCCACCGGCTTTCCGGAGTTGCTGGACTTCTGCTGTGAGTTCGACACCGGCACCAGTGACACACCCCGTCTGGCGGTGGACGACCCCGCCGTGCGCAGCAGGTTGGCGCAGTGGGCTGTGCGCACCAGCGGGCTGAAGTACACCGCCTGGCGCAGCATCTCGGCGCTGAGCCGGGGCCAGATCCCCGGGCCGGAGAACTCGATCGGCAAGCTGGTGGCCGGCAGCATGCTGCAGGAGATTGCGGCGTTTGCGCTCGATCTGCAGGGCACGTCGGGCGTGCTGGTGGACGCCGCGCAGACCAGCGCGTCGGCGCGCTTCCAGGCGATGCTGCTGCGCTCACCGGCCACCCGCATCGAGGGCGGCACCGACGAGATCCTGCGCAACATCATCGCCGAGCGGGTGCTGGGCCTGCCGGCCGACATGCGGGCCGACCGGGGCATGCCGTTCAACCAGGTGCCGACGCGCTCGCGCTGAAAGCGGGCAACGCGCATGCGCTGAAAGCCGGCAACGCGCACGCGCTGAAAGCCGGCAACGCGCATGCGCTGACAGCGGGCAACGCGCCCGTCTGGCCGGTGGCTCAGGCCGCCGGTTCTGCAGGTGGCGGCGTGTCGGCGGCAATGCCCAGTTCGCCCGCCATGCGCAGCACCAGCGCCCGCAGCGCCGCCAGCTCGGCCCCCTGGCGCGACAGCTCGGCCTTCAGCGCCACCAGCTCGCCCACGCTGATCGCATCGTCATCGCTGCCACCACCGCCGGCCGCGTGCTCGGCGGTCATCTGCACCTCGCCGCACAGCAGGTGCGCCCAGCGTGGCTCACGCGCGCCGGGCGCACGCTGCAGCAGCACGGCGCGCGGCGGGTAGCGCTCGGCCAGTTCGTTCAGGAAGCCTTCCACGCTGGAAATGTCGGCAAAGCGGTGCAGCCGCTCGGCGTTGGCGCGCAACTCGGCCACTGTCTGCGGGCCACGCAGCATCAGCACCGCCAGCAGCGCTGCCGAGGCACCGGGCACGTTCAGGCCACGCGCGGCGTTGTGCTCGTACTTGCTGACGCGCCCGCCGCTGGTCTCGAAGACCAGGCTCTGGCTCTTCAGCCCGTCGATGGCCGCCAGCACGTCCGATTCACTGGCGTTGAGCACCGGGTCACGCGCGGTCTTCTGGTTGCAGCCGGCCACCAGGCTGTTCAGGCTCAGCGGGTAGGTGTCGGGTACGGTGGCCTGCTTTTCAACCAGCACGCCCAGCACCCGGGCTTCCAGGGGCGTCAGTGCACGCGCCATGCCTTGCCCCCGTCAGACGCCGAAGCCATCGTCCGCCGCCAGGATGGCGCCGTTGATGAAATGGCTCTCGTTGGAGCACAGCATCATCAGCGCGGCGTCCAGGTCGGCGGGCTTGCCCACCCGCTTGCGCGGTGTCATGTTCATCAGCTTCTGGCCGGCCTCGGTCTGCCAGTGGTGGTGGTTGATCTCGGTGTCGATGTAGCCCGGGCACAGCGCGTTGACGTTGATGCCGAACTTGCCCCACTCCAGCGCCATCGCGCGGGTCATGTGGATCACCGCCGCCTTGCTCATGCAATACACGCCGATCTGGCTGAGCACCTTCATGCCGGCCATCGACGCCACGTTGACGATGCGCCCGCCGGTGAAGGTGCCGGGCGCGGCACCGCGGCTGCGGGCGATCATGCGCCTGGCCACCTCCTGCGCCACGAAGAAGGCGCCCCGGGTGTTGGTGCCCATCACGTAGTCGTAGTCGTCGGGGCTCACGTCCACCAGCTTCTGGGTGGTCGACACACCGCTGTTGTTGACCAGGATGTCGATGGTGCCCATCTCGGTCTCGGCATGGGCCACGGCCGACTTGATGCTGTCGGGGTCGGTCACGTCGAGCGTGACGACATGGGCGTCGCCGCCGTCGGCTTCCAGTTCGGCGCGCAGGGTCTTCAGGCGGTCCACCCGGCGGGCGGCCAGCACCACGGCTGCGCCAGCCTTGCTCAAGGTGCGGGCGAAGTGCTCGCCCAGCCCGCTGGAGGCGCCGGTGACAAAGGCCACACGGCCGGAGAGATCGATGTTGTAGCTCATGGTGGAAGCCCCGTCGGCAGCAGCCGATCAGCGGTGGAAGGACGGTGGTGTGTGTGTGGCGTCAGCGCCGGCGCCGTGGCAGCGGGGCCGTGACAGTGGGCCCTGGCAAGGGCATTGGGGTTCACCCTCGGTATTACGATAGCACGGCACCTTGCGCAGGCAACGGCAGCTGCGGCCCGCCTGGCGCGGCAGCGCGCAGCAGCGCCAGCCAGTCGTCCACCGGCATCGGCCGCGCGAAGTGGTAACCCTGGAACTCGTCCACCCCCATCGCGTCGAGCGCGGCCAGCTGCTGGGCGGTCTCCACGCCCTCGGCCACGGTGCGCATGCCCAGCACCTTGCACAGCTGCACGATGCTCTGCAGCAGCCGTGCGGCAGCCGGGTCGCGCTCGATGTCCATGACGAAGCTGCGGTCGATCTTCACCTTGTCGAACGGCAGGTGGCGCAGGTAGCTGAGCGACGAATAACCGGTGCCGAAGTCGTCCAGCGCCAGGCTGAAGCCGTGGTCGCGCAGGCGGTGCAGCATCGGCGTGACGACGTCCATGTTCTGCACCAGGGCCGATTCGGTGAGCTCCAGCTCCAGCATCGCCGGCTGGATGTTGTAGCGCCGGCAGGCATGCAGCAGCAGGCCGTCCAGGCCGGGTTGCAGCAGCTGCCTGGGGCTCAGGTTGACGGCCACCGGCAGGGCGTGGCCCAGCACGGCGCAGGCCGATGCCAGCTGCGCTGCGGCATGGGCGGCGTGGCGGCCCATCAGCTGGATCAGGCCGACCTTCTCGGCCAGCGGGATGAACTCCACCGGCGACACGCTGCCGAAGGCCTCGGTGGTCCAACGCATCAGCAACTCTGCGCCCACCGGCCGGCCCGTGGCGTCGACCTTGGGCTGGGCGACGAAGCGGAAGCCGTTGCGGTCGGTGTCGATGCGCAGCAGGCTGGTCATGCGCACGCGGCGCTGGGCGTTGTCGTCCAGGCTGGCGTCGAAGAACACCAGGCAGTTGCGCCCGCGCTCCTTGCCGGCGTGCATGGCCGAATCGGCCTTGCGCATCAGCAGGCTGAAACTGCTGCCGTCCTGCGGCGCCAGCACCGCGCCGATGGTGGGCGTGATGCGCACCTCGTGCAGGCCGATGTCGAAGCGCCCGGCCAGCGCGGCCAGCACCACCTGGGCCGAGGCGCGCACCTCGGTGTCGCCGCTGCCCTGCGCCAGCACCACCAGGAATTCGTCACTGCCCCAACGCGCCAGGAACGCGTCTTCGGGCAGCGATTGGCGCAGCCGCTGGCCGACCAGTACCAGCATCTGGTCGCCCTGGTCGTGGCCGTAGGAGTCGTTGATCTCCTTGAAGCCGTCGAGGTCGATGAACAGGATGCCGAACTGCGGCTGCGCCAGCGCCAGCGCCGCGTCGATGCGGAACTGCGACGCCAGCCGGTTGGGCAGGCCGGTCAGCTCGTCGACCATGGCCATGCGCTGCAGCCGCGCCTCGGTCTGGCGCTGCCCACGCAGGTCGTGCAGGGCCACCAGGAAGCAGCGGCACCGGCCGTCGCTGGCCAGCACTGCGGTGATGGACACCTCCACCGGAACGGCATCCGTCCCCGGAACGGTGGAGCGGGCATCCGTCACTGAAACGGTGGCGCCGGCATGGCCGACCCGCAACGCGAGCTCGCCGCGCCAGAGACCGTCGGCCAGCACCTGCGGCAGCACGCCGTCGTCCGGCACCAGCCAGTGGCGCAGGTCGGAGCCCGGCAGGATGCCGCTGTCCTCGCCGGCCAGCCGCACCAGGGCTTCGTTGATCTCCAGCACCCGCCACTGCGGGTCGATCACCGCCATTGCGTCGCGGGTGCTGCTGAAGGCATGGGCCATCAGATGCAGCGATTCCTCGGCGTCGCGCTGGGCCGTCACGTCCTTCAGCGTGCCCAGCACATACCGGGCTTCGCCCTGGCTGTCACGTTCCAGCGCGCGGCCGCGCACCCGCAGCCAGCGGGGGCGGTCGCCCTCGCCCTGGATGCGGAAGCTGACGTCGATGTCGGGGTGGGCACCGCGCAGATGCAGCTGCCAGGACAACCGCACCGCCGCCCTGTCGTCGGCGTGCGCCCGGGCGATGAAGGCCTCCAGTGGCATGCCCTGCCGCGCACCGGCGAACGGCATCTCCACACCGTCGGCCACGTCCACCTTGACGAAATCGGTGGCCGCGTTCCACTCCCAGACGCTCTCGCCGCTGGCCCACAGGGCCAGTTGCACCCGCTGTTCGGCGGCCTGGGCGGCGCTGACCGGCAAGTCGCGGGGGCGGGCGGGAAGGTGCAATGGCATCGGCTGCTGTGGCGGCATCGGCGGCTGTGGGTGCAGAGGGCGGGCAGTGCGGTGGCAGGGCAACGCACGCTGACGAGCCTACTGCATGCCCACACCCGCCAACCCGGGAACTGCGCCGGAAACCACACGCAAGCCGCCCCATCCACCGCCGTGCCGCCGGGCCGGCGCAGCGGCGCCGGCAGGTGCGTCCGAATAGCACGACCGTGCTTTATTGGATGCCGCTGGTTAGAATGCCGCGTTGTCGCCGCAGCTGCCCATGGGCCGCCGGTCACACCCCACCACACAGGAACATCGGGATGACACCGCAGGAGATCTTGGCCCAGTTCGGCCCACGCGAAACCATGGACTACGACGTGGTGATCGTCGGCGGCGGGCCCGGCGGCATGGCTGCCGCCATCCGCCTGAAGCAGCTGGCCGCCACCCAGGGCCGCGAGATCTCGGTGGTGGTGCTCGAAAAGGGCAGCGAGCCCGGCGCGCACATCCTGTCGGGCGCGGTGATGGACCCGATCGCCATCACCGAGCTGATCCCCAACTGGCGCGACCTGGGCGCACCGCTGCATCAGCCGGTCACCGGCGACCTGCTGCTGCAGCTCACCGAAGACGGCACCGCCACCATCCCCGACTGGCTGATGCCCACCTGCTTCCACAACGAAGGCAACTACGTCATCAGCCTGGGCGCGGTGACGAAGTGGCTGGGTGAGCAGGCCGAGGCGCTGGGCGTGGAAGTGTTCCCCGGCTTCACTGCGGCTGAAGTGTTGTACGACGACCAGGGCCGCGTGCGCGGCGTGGCCACCGGCAACCTGGGCCTGGGCAAGGACGGCGAGCCGACCGACAACTTCCAGCTCGGCATGGAACTGCTGGGCAAGTACACCATCTTTGCCGAAGGCGCGCGTGGCCACCTGGGCAGGCAGCTGACCGCCCGGTACAAGCTGGACGAAGGGCGCGACCCGGCCAGCTATGCCATCGGCATCAAGGAGCTGTGGGAAGTGCCGCCCGACAAGGCCCGGCCCGGCCTGGTGGTGCACAGCAGCGGCTGGCCGGTGGAAGACGGCAGCTTCGGCGGCGGCTTCATCTACCACCTGGAAGGCAACAAGGTGACGCTGGGCTATGTGCTGGGGCTCGACTACCAGAACCCCTGGATGAACCCGTTCGAGGAGATGCAGCGCTGGAAGACGCACCATTCGATCCGCTCCCACATCGAAGGTGGCAAGCGCATCGGTTACGGCGCACGCGCCATCAACAACGGCGGCCTGCAGAGCATGCCCAAGCTGGTGTTCCCGGGCGGGGCGCTGATCGGCTGCGACGCCGGCATGCTCAACGCCGCGCGCATCAAGGGCAGCCATGCCGCCATCAAGTCCGGCATGCTGGCCGCTGAAGCCGCCGCCGAAGCCCTGGCCGCCGGCCGCAGTCACGACGAGCTCGCCGCCTACCCCGCCGCCTTCGAGAAGAGCTGGCTGCACGCCGAGCTGAAGCAGACGCGCAACTTCAAGCCGTGGTTCAAGAAGGGCCAAATGGTGGGCACACTGATGACAGGCATCGAGCAATGGCTGATGCCCAAGGTCAAATGGGTGCCGCCCTGGACCATCCGCAACAGCGTGCCAGACCACGCCAGGTTGCTGCCGGCGGCCGATTGCCCGCAGATCCGCTACCCCAAGCCCGACGGCAAGCTCACCTTCGACGTGCTGAGTTCGGTGTTCGTCAGCAACACCAACCATGAAGAAAACCAGCCGGCGCACCTGACACTGAAAGACGCCAGTGTGCCGGTGGGCATCAACCTGGCGAAGTACGCCGGGCCCGAGAGCCGCTACTGCCCGGCCGGGGTGTATGAGTTCGTCAAGAACGAAGACGGCAGCGACCGCCTGCAGATCAACGCGCAGAACTGCGTGCACTGCAAGACCTGCGACATCAAGGACCCGACGCAGAACATCGTGTGGGTCACGCCCGAAGGCGGCGGCGGGCCCAATTACGCCGGCATGTGACGGCATGAACGCGCCCGCCCGGCCGGCACCGGGCGGCGCACCGACAGGCGCGGGAACAGGCTCGGCTTTCGGGCCTTGATGCCGGTTTGACGCGGCGCGGCGGCGCCAACAATCCGGGCACATCATGAAAGCGCCCCGCCTCCACGAGCTGACGGCGCGCGTGGTGGCCTGGCACAACCGCCACCCGCTCGCGCAACGCATCGGAGCCTCGCAGGTGCACAGCATCGGCGAGGTGCAACTGCCGTTCGTCGCTGCGCAGGCCTGGGGCGGTGCGGCCGACATGGCCGCACCGCCGCCGGCACCGGCACCGGCGCGGCCAGACCAGGGCCCGACGCTGGCCCAGGCCCTGGCACAGCGCAACGCGCGCCAGGCAGCCGCCGCCCCGGCTGCCGAAGCCGCCGGCAGCAACGACATCGATCTGGCGCTGGAGGCGCCCATCCCGGGCGCTGCTGTGGTGGACGCCGACGCCGCCGTCGACAGTGCCGACAGTGCAGACGCCCAGCCAGCGCTGGTGAAACCGCTGGCCGAAGGTGAGGAGGCACCGACAGATCTGCCTGCACCGGCTGCCGCTGCGACAGCGGCCGACCCGGACCCGGACACGGCGCCTGGCGACGCCATGCCAGCTGCTGCCGAAGCGCTGCCGGTCGCCAGCGACGCCGTCTACCCACCACCGCACGGGCCGGTGCCGGCATCGGATCTGGCCAGGGCGGTGCAGCGGCGGGCGGCAGCGCAGGCAGCGCCGCAACATGCAGCGCCGCAACAAGCAGCGGCCAGCATCGGCCCGGCCGCGCCGCCAGCCGGCCGCTGGCAGCGCCTGACTGCGGCCCTGCGCCGGGCGCTGACGGGCCGGCAAGCCGGGCTGCCTGCGTTGCATGCCGCCTTCAACAGCGACTTCATCTGGCCGCTGCAGACGGCGCAGGTGGCACGCTGGGCCCAGCGCCATGGCCAGCCGCTGCCGCTGGCGCCGGCCGACTGGCCGCGCCGCACCATCGACACCGACCGCATCCGGCAGGCGGCCCTGCGGCAACAGGGCCTGGCGCACGACCTGCCGCTGCATGTGCTGACTGCGGCCATCGGCGTGGGCGACCGGCGCATCCGCCTGCTGGTGGGTGCCGACGGCAGCGTGCTGGGCCCGCGCGCCTACAGCCGCGCCCGCCTGGGCAGCGCCAGCATGGTGCTGGCCGTCGGGCTGGTCGGCCTGGGCTGGACCCTGCGGCCGCTGCACGGCCTGCCGGCGGATGCGGCCGCGATGGCCGCCGCCGCGCATGCTGCATCGCCAGCTTCTGCTGTGCCGGCACTGGTGGCATCGGCATCGGCATCGGCATCTGCATCAGCCGCAGCCTCGGCCGCAGACGACACCGCGTCGGCCACGTCGCTGGCCTACGTGGCCAGTGCGGCCAGTGCGGCCAGTGCGGCCAGTGCGGCAAGTGCGGCAAGTGCGGCCGATGGCACAGTGGCCGCAGCACCGCCCGACGACAGCGCGTCGCAACCGCAGGCCAGCATCCGGCCAGCGCTGTCCGACGAGGACAAGTCGACCGCCCGCGCGGAGTCAGCACGGCTGCGCGACGGGCCGCTGCCGGCACCACCAGCCACACTGATCGAAGGCCCGGTGTATGCGGTCGTCGGCCCGGCCAGCCGCCAACGCGAAGTGGCCGCCGGCAGCCTGGCGCAGATGCAGGCCACCGCCGGCCGCCTGGGCGGCTCGGCACCCGAGCATGGTGAGCTGTTGCAGAGCCAGGGCCTGTGGCGTGCCGCCTGGTGGCCATTTCCAAGCCTGGTGGACGCCGAACGCGCCCGCGTGCTGCTGGCCGGCCGCGGCATCAAGGCCGAGGTCGTCGAGTTCTGAGAGCACTGAGAGCACTGAGAGCCTGAGAGCGCCCCCAGACCTGCCGCTTCGCGTCAGGCCCCCCGAGGGGGATGAGGAAACTTGGGAGCGGCCCGGCGTTTCCTCATGAGTCTTTCGTTCACGCCCACTCATCACGCCAAAGTGCCCCCGCTCGTCGTTGCAAATGCTCGCCATAGCCCGGGCTATGGCTGCGCTTTGCGCCTAGATCGGGTGCCCTTTGACGCGCTGATCGGGCACGCCCGAAAAACTCTCAGGCTCTGAGCCCAGCCGGGCGCCGGGCCGCCCCCTGCCGACCGGCAGCCCGCTCGGCGGGCGGCGGCGGTACCCGGCTGCCGGG
>Ga0105047_10012072_pt1 | contig 13944 bp, 15 predicted proteins | sample MAT04_FD_78384 | JGI IMG/M metagenome (GOLD analysis project Ga0105047, IMG submission 78384) | Freshwater microbial communities from Lake Fryxell liftoff mats and glacier meltwater in Antarctica - MAT-04 (megahit assembly) | ecosystem: Environmental > Aquatic > Freshwater > Ice > Liftoff...
ATGTCGACGTGAAACGACGAGCCCTGGCCGGGCCGGCTTTCCACACCGATCGTCCCGCCCATTAACTCGGCCAGTTGTTTGCAAACTGCCAATCCCAGGCCCGTGCCGCCGTACCTGCGCGTGGTGGACGCGTCGACTTGCTGGAACTGTTGGAACAGCCGTCCAATGTGCTCGGCGGCGATTCCGATTCCCGTGTCGCGAACCGCGATGCGGATGTGGGAGGCGTTGGGGTCGCAGGTTACTTCCAGAAGGACATGGCCATGCGAGGTGAATTTAATGGCGTTGGAGACGAGATTTAGTGCAATCTGCCGGATGCGGCCGGGGTCGCCCAGAAAGTCCCGCGGCGCGTCCGCCGGATACCAAAACAGCAGCTCGAGGCTCTTTTCGTGGGCTTTGATGGCCAGGAGAGCGATGACGTCCTCCAGGACTCTATGGAGGTCGAAGGGAATTAGTTCCAACTGCAGTTTGCCCGCCTCGATCTTGGCGAAATCGAGAATATCGTTGATAATATCGAGCAGCGCTTCCCCGGAACTCCGGACCGTTTCCGCGTAGCCCTGCTGCTCCGCGGTCAACGGCGTTCCCAGCAGCAGCCCGGTCATTCCGATGACGCCATTCATCGGCGTTCTGATTTCGTGGCTCATGCACGAGAGAAACTCGCTTTTGGCGCGTGTGGCGGTTTCGGCCTGCTCCTTGGCGAATTCCAGTTCCCGCATCATTCGCGCCAACTCGCCGTTCGCGCGCCCCAGTTCGCGGCTGAGCCCCGCATGCTCCTGGTTTAGCGCCAAGACCTCCAGGCAGAGACGTTCCATTTCCGCGGCATCCGCTTCTCCGAAAAAGAGGAGATCGTCGCCAGCCTGGACTATGCGGACGGAAAGGGTCTTGGGTGGCCCGGCGGCCGAACGAATATTCGCCAGGAGAGGCTCGTCTGATGGCTGGAGCCACGGACCAATATCGGGCGGGTCATTCTTAGAATAGATAATGTCGGCCAAAGAGCGTCCGGCCAGAGCCAAGCCCGTTAGCGTTTCCGCAAACCGGTTGGAAAACAGGATACGGCCGTCAGGCTTCATTCGCAGGACAACGACCGCTGCTTGGCCGAAAAGGAAATCCCACCCCTCGGCCGCTAGATCTGAGACGTCGCTCTTCATTTCGCCGAGATCGTCCGTTCCAATTGCTCGATGGAGGAAACCCAGGTCACGTTCAGGTACGGTTTCAGGGCCTCCGAGGCGCCGCCACGAAAGGCCTGGCCGCCGACCAGGATCGGCAATTCGGGGTGCGCGGACGTAATTGCGTCGACCGCGGCCAACATCGCCGGCAGATTGCAATCGAGACTGACCGACAGGCCCAGCATATCCGGTTTGCGGGCCGTGACCATGTTCAGGAGGTCGCTCGCCGGCAGGTTGGCGCCCAGAAAATCTCCCTGCCAGCCGTACATTTCAAACAGATCGGCGACCATTCGGCCGCCCAACTGATGGTGCTCGCCGGGAGCGCAGGCGATGAGAACGGAGCGTTTCCGGCGCGGGCCGCTGAAGATCCGGGAGTGAGCCAGAGTGAGCAAACGCTCTGTAATCGCGGTTGCCAGATGCTCCACAGCGACCGAGATTTTATGCTCTTCCCACAGCGAACCAACCTCATATAAAGCGCGTTGAAACAGGTTGAGATAGAGGTCTCGGGCATCGACGCCCCTGTCGAGCAGTCCCTGCGCGATAGTGGTGCAACGCGCGCGGTCCCCGGCAAGAAGGGCTTTCAGGTATTCGTGATATTCGTGCTCCGTCACACCTATCGTGAATTCTGCCATTTCTCCGCTCCAAGTGTATTATCGGCAAATCTGGCCTTTTCCACAGTGGGAATGAATTGGATACAGTTACGCTCCACGGCGGGGGCGTTCAATTCGACGGGCATTCTCACCGGACGAAGCGGATTCTTTCCGCAACCTGGTTCGGTAGTCGAGGATGATCTTACCACATGAGTAGGATTGAAGGGCCCCAGATGCACCGCGACGATGGACCGGCGCCGCCGCTGTCGCCCTCCGGATGACGACTCTCCATTAGGCAGTCGTGCAGCCCAAGGCCAAGAGGCGTGGCATTGCACCTGGGGTCGCGAATATCCCCCGGATGTCCGCGCGCCAGCAATAGGTCCGCCAGATCACCCGAACCCGCCCACGCCGCATTGTGCAGCGGCGTGTAACCATGGTTCCGTTCCGGATGCGCCACCGGAAATCCGACGTCGAGCATCAACTTCACCGCGTCGTAATTCGTGTTCGTCTCCCAGCAATACTTCGCCACCAGTTCCCGATCTACATCCGGCAGTTCCCGCACGATCTCCGGATGCTCCCTTGCAATCGCTTCCGCCTCCGCGCGCCGCGCCAACACGCAGTTCACCAATAACCGTGTCGCCCTATCGCTCTCCCCGTACAGGAAATCGAACAGCGCGCCTATGCCGCCCAGTTTCAGGCCTTCAGCGCGGAACGGCTTTTCACGGCGACGGCGTCGAATACGCTGCAGATTGCTTTCTTCATCCCAGTAACCAATACGCCCGCCATCGTCTCCGGTTTCGGCGCCATTTTCACCGACGCGGAGGCGGCAGCCGCCACCAGGTATACGGGCGAGTGGCGGGGTGTTTGCCGTTCCGGTAGGAGGGTCCGGCGGGCTCTCTTTTCTCGGATTGACCGGCCCGGCGGGCTATAGCCGGATCATCATTCAGTCCGGCAACACGGCTCTCGGCGCAGGGATTTTGGACAACTTCCGCACTGGGTCTGACTTGGTGGTCGTGGACGATTTTATCTATGGGGAACCGCAGGCTGCCAACGGGGTTCCGGAACCGGGTTCGATATTGTTAACCGCGGTGGGCGCCGCGGCCGCATTCCCGGCACGCCGCTACCGCCGCCAGTAAACCCTGAAGCGACGCTTACCGGGATCGTAGGGATCGTCGAAATCTTCAAATCTTTCAAGAGACAAACCTAGATTGCTTAAAGGTTGCATATCCGCCCGCGTCAACGGCCACGGCAGTTGACCGGGCGGATCCGTTTCATCACGCCCGCGGCAGATGATGAGTATGTCACTGGCTAGTTTCCCCGCTGCTTCAATGGCCTGCGGACGCATTGCCAGAGGCATCGCTTGCAGTGTGTAAATCTCCACCGCCAGGTCGAACTCGCCAGTGAATTCGAGTAAGTTACCCACCTGATAAGTTACCGTCGATTGCGGGAAGCGCCGGCGGCACCAGGCGATGGCGGTTTCGGATAAGTCGAACGCCGTAACAAGTGCCCCGCGGGAAGCGAGATACTCGGCGTCGTCACCAAGGCCGCACCCGATAACGACAACCCGCGATCCGGGCCGGGGAAGCGATTCCCGCTCGCACCATTCCGCCAGATGCGGATTCACTGCGCGATCCGCCCAGGGAATCGTGTCGAAGTCGCCATCGGCCCGTTTATAAAGGGCTTCAAACCAGCCGAGCGGATCGCCGGCGGCATAGTGCCGCTGGGCGAGTTCCCGGGCGAGCTCGCGTTTTTCGTCCACTATTGCGGCACTGCCACGAGTTCGATCGCGAACGAAGCGTCCATGGACGGCAGTCCTTCGAATAGCAACAACGTGCTGGCGGGCGGGCGAGCCTTGTCGTAATGATCGAATCGAATCGCACGAATTTTCGCCGCCATGGAGTTAGTCAGGGGGTAGAGGCTGGAAAATGCTACCAGTTTCATCGACGAATTTGCGGCCTCAAGTATTTTTCCCATCCGCTGGAAGGCGAGTTGCACGTCCTTGTCCTCAGAGTGAAACGCGAGTTGCGCGCCCGTAAAGATAACTTTGTCCGAGCCGACCAGCGCGGCTTTCGAATACACGGGCGATGGATTCATGTCGGCCGGATTTAACATTACCAGCGCACCGGCCGGCTTGACGCGAAGCCGCACCACGGCTTCGCACTCGGCGAGGGCTTTGTCGTGCAGTCGCTGCGCCTGAACGGCGGTGTGGACAGCGCCGGGGAACGCCGCGGCAATCCGGGAACGCACTTCAGCTATCGGCTCCGTGGAAGAAATCAGGCACGTAACCCGCAGAACATCAGCCGGTTCACTGCCCGCGGCGCGGGAGGCGCGAGTGAGGTCGGCGATAGCCTTATCCAACATGGCGGTGATCTTTTCCGGGGGCTCGCTACCCACGCCACCCATACCGCTCAGGAACGCCAGTCCATGCGGGTTAACGGCCTTCTTCGCCGTGACCACTGCCTCCAGCACCACCTGCGCGCCTTCCATTCCCAATTGGCCGACCTGAATGGTTGAAACGGCAGGCAGCGGCTGCTTTTTCTCGGCAAACGTCTCACTGACAATCGCCGGAACGCGCCGTTGATCGCCCGTGCCGGAAACAAAGGCGCGGATCTTTACGATAGGGCGCGATCCGGCTTGTGCGCGCAGCGCTTTCAGCGCATCGCGGATCTGCTGAGAGAGCAGCCCTTTGCCCGAGAGCGGCGAGGCAATGAATTCAAGTTTGGCTGTTTCCACCGTTACGGACGCCGGCGGATCCGGCAGAACCTCGAGCGTTTGCGTGATCTCGATTTCGGCCTTTGTTTTCTTTTTCTTTTGCGCCATGAGCGCGGCCGGAAGCAGCGCCAAGGCGAGCAGGATGGATAATGCAGTCCGCATGTTACGTTCCCAATTTTAACAACGTGCGAGCCAAAAAAAATCGCCGCGTGAGAACGCATTGGTCTCACGCGGCGTGGCTTGGGCGCCTTCGAAGGAAAATCCCTCAGAGAGGAAATTAGATGGTCTGATCCTGCACAAGGCCGAATCGGCGGCGGGCCATGGCAAGCAGAATCGCGCCGAGACCAAGTTGCAGGAACGTGCCTGGCTCGGGTGTTTCGGTAACAGCCGCGTACGAGCCCTGCGCGATGTCGTCGAGTACGATGTAACGGTTGTTCTCGTTGATGTAGATGTCGGCGAACGTGAATGTTTGCGTGTCGCTGAGAACTCCCCAGAAAGCCAACGAGTTGGCTGCCACTGTCGTTACGTTGATGGGCGCCAGTCCGCCGGGGGCGATGGTGACGCTGGCGGCCGCGCCCGGGAAGCAGCCGATGAAATACGTTTGACAGCCGCCCACCCCATAGTTGAAGCCGAAGGCGCTTACCGGGGTGGGGAAGGTGATGCGTGCGAAGACAGTGTTGTCGCTAAGTCTGTCCTGGGTGCGGATAATGACTCCCGATCCCCAGTTGTAGTAGTTCTGTCCCGCGCCGGCATTCGCGCGAATCAGGTCCATCGGAGTGAGGGCGATACCGTATCCGTTAATTTGGAGGTTGGTGGAAAACAATCCGCCGTTGGCGATGGTTAATGAAGTGCCGAGCGTCTGGGCGCCGCCGTCGAAATTGATCAAGCTGGTGACCGCGGAGGTCCAGGGCCCCCGATCGGTAAAGGTGAGTACCAACGCGGATGCCTGGTTGGCCGCGGCCAGCGCAAGCAGTCCGGCGGTTAAAAAGGTGCGATTCATTCAAATTCCTCTCTCTCGCGCGAAAGGCAGACGCACCTCTATTCGCCATCCGCTTTTCCGGGACGCCGGGTACGCTAACTTTTCGCTTCATAGAGGAAGTGGCGGTTCGCGTTGTAGATTCTCGTAAGACGCGAATAGGTTTGTGCTGACAGGCAATCCCTTAGTACGGATCGCTCCCAGTACCCCTATTCGAGACTTTTGCGAATGCGCCCGAGATAGCGCTCGGCTTCCGCTTGTATCTTCATTTTGTCTAATGTCAATGTCTTACGATCGCGTACAAGCAACTTGCCATTGACGATTACGTCGCTCACGTCCGAGGCCTTCAACGCGTATACTAACTGCGAATAGACGTTGAACATGGGCCAGGAGTGCGGCCCGTCCAGGCGAATTGCAATCACATCCGCGCGCTTTCCTATTTCCAGGGAGCCGATCTCCTTCTCCATCCCCAGCACCCGCGCCCCGCCGATCGTTGCCATCGCGAATGCTGTCTTCGCCGGCAGCGCTTCCGGATCCATCGTCGTGATTTTCTGCAACTTCGCCGCCAGGTCCATCTCTTCGAACAAGTTGAAATCGTTGTTGGAACCCGCCGGGCCGTCCGGACCCAGCCCTAGAGCTACGCCCAGCTTCAAAAGCTTCGGCAACGGCGCCACGCCGCTCGATAGCTTCATATTGCTCGATGGACAATGCGCCACTCCTACCTGTTTGCGGGCCAATGTGGCGATGTCTTCATCCTCCAACCAGATTCCATGGGCGGCCACCGTGCGCCCGTCGAACACACCCAACTTGGCGAGCGCCTGCACCGGCGTCAGCCCGCGCTTCTGCTTGCTCTCGTCGAATTCGCGTTTCGTTTCGGCAACGTGAATCAGCAGGGGCGCGGCGTACTTATTGGCCAGGGCGCGCGATGCCTGCAAGGTTTCGTCGCTATTGGTGTACAGCGCGTGCGGCGCGACGGCCGGGGTGATCAGACGGTGCCCGGCGAACTGCTTCAGAAAGGCTTCGGTGCGGGCCAACGCCAACTGCGGCGTCTTCGCGTCCGGAACGGGGAAGCCGATGACGGTCTGCCCCAGCACCCCGCGCATTCCCGCGGCGGCAGTGGCTTCGCCGATCACTTCCTCAAAGTAATACATGTCCGTATAAGTCGTCGTTCCTCCGAGTAACATCTCCAGCACCGCCAACTGTGTACCGGCGCGGACAAATTCCGGAGTAACATTACGGGCTTCGGCCGGGAAGATGTACTTCTCCAGCCACTCCTGCAACCGCAGATCGTCGGCGATGCCGCGGAACAGGCTCATCGGCGCGTGCGTGTGGGTGTTGATCAGGCCCGGGGTGATAATCGCGTCGGGGCGGTCGATTCGCTGTTTCGCCTTGTAGGCCTTATCGATCTCCGCGCGCGGTCCAATAGCGACGATTCGCTCGCCCTTCACCGCCACGGCGCCATTGGGGATAATCCGCGCCGTCGAATCCATCGTCACCACTTGACGGCCGCTGATAATCAAGTCCACCGGCTCAGCACCAAACGTGCTAATTGCCAAAAACAGGCTAGCCCAACAGCGAGTCATCAAATGCCTCCGGAATCAGTTGACCAATGGTAAATTCGCGCGTTACGCCGTTCAGATTCGTCAATATCACCGGCACGTCACCGCAAAACTCCCAAAGAATCTGCCGGCAAGCGCCGCACGGAGGTGTCAGCCGCTCCGTGTCCGCGCAAACTGCGACCCGCCGGAAGGTACGCGGCGCGGCGCCATCGCTGATCGCCTTGAAAATGGCCACGCGCTCGGCGCAGATCGTCAGCCCGTAGCTCGCGTTCTCCACATTACATCCGGTGACGATGCGCCCATCCGCCAATTCCACCGCCGCGCCCACCCGGAAGTTCGAGTACTTCGCATAGGCATGATCACGGGCGGAAATCGCCGCGGCCAGCAACGGGTCCATGCATCACCCTTTCAATTGCGGCAGGATCACTTTGAGCAACGAAGTGAAGCGGCTGCGAACCTGCCGCCCGGTCTCCAGGACCTCTTCATGGTCGATCTTCTGATCGAGCACCCCCGCCGCCATGTTCGTCACGCACGAAATCGCCAAGACCTTCATCCCCATATGATTCGCGACGATCACTTCGGGCACCGTCGACATCCCCACCAGGTCGGCGCCGATCGCCCGCAGGTAACGAATCTCCGCCGGTGTCTCGTAGTTAGGACCCGCCAGCGCGGCATAGACGCCTTCCGGCAAGTAGAAGCCGAGGCCCGTCGCCGCTTCCTTCGCGATTGTCCGGTAAGCGATGGAATACGCCTCGCTCATATCCGGAAATCGTGGTCCCCAGGGGTCGTCGTTCGGCCCGGTCAGCGGGTTCGTACCTTGTAAGTTCAGGTGATCGGAAATCGCCACCAGCACCCCTTGGCTGTAGCTGAGGTTGATCCCCCCGGCGGCGTTCGTGATCACCATCGAATGAGCGCCCAGCCCGTGCATCACCCGCGTCGCAAACGTCGCCTGGTGCGCTGAATAACCCTCGTAGAGATGCGCGCGGCCGGACAGCGCCATGACCGGTGCGCCGTCCACATAACCGGCCACCAGCTTACCGGCATGGCCGATCGCCGTCGACGCCGGCCAATGCGGAATCGCATCGTAATCGACCGTTACCGCGTCGTCCAGTTCATCCGCAAACGCCCCCAGCCCGCTGCCCAAAACCACACCCACGCCAGGCGTCAGATCAGTCTTCGACCGGATTGCCGCAACCGCAAAATCAACCATCGTTCGCTGGTTCATAACAGAAGCCCCGCTATACAGGCTGACATGAAATTTGCGAGCGTTCCAGCCGCCACTGCCCGCAGCCCCAGTCGAGCCAAGTCCGATTTCCTCGACGGCACCAACGCGCCAATCCCGCCCACTTGAATCGCGATCGACGAAAAGTTCGCAAACCCGCACAGCGCGAAGGTCGCAATCACGAATGACTTATGATCCAACTGATCTTTGATCGGCCCTAAGTTCAGAAACGCGACAAACTCATTCAGCACCAGCCGCGTACCGAGTAAGTTGCCCACCGTTGACGCGTCCTTCCACGACACGCCCAATAGCCACGCAATCGGCGCAAATACCAGCCCAAAGATCTTCTGCAGCGAATCCGGCACGAACTCGGCCCAGGAATGAACCCATCCCAACATCCCATTCACCATCGCGATTAACGCCAAAAACGCAATCAACATCCCGCCGATATTGAGCGCCAACTGCAATCCGTCCGCCGCCCCGCGCGCCGCCGCGTCAATGACATTCACTCCGGGTTTCTCGATCTCGATCTTGATATCCCCGGCAGTCGCGGGTTCCTCCGTCTCAGGAATAAACATCTTCGAGAGCATGATGGTCGCCGGCGCCGTCATGATCACCGCCGTCAAAAGATGCGTAATTTCAACGCCCGCAATCTTCACATACGCCGCCATCACCGCGCCCGAAACATGCGCCATGCCGCTGGTCATGATCGTGAAAAGTTCCGACCGCGTGAGCCCCGCCAGAAACGGCCGGATCGTGAGCGGCGCTTCCGTCTGGCCCATGAAGATGCTGGCCGCCACGCAGGTCGATTCCGCGCCGCTCGCGCCCATAATCCGCCGCATCCCGATCGCCATCACTTTAATCACGATCTGCATCACGCCGAACTGATACAGCACGGCGAAGAGCGCTGCGATGAAGATAACAATCGGCAGCACCTGGAACGCAAACACTACGCCAAAGGGTCCGGCCTTCGATCCTAACGGGCCAAAGAGAAACTTACTCCCCTCTTCGGCGTACTCCAGCAGCGCGTTCACCGCGACACTCGCCGATTGAAAGATAAGTCCGAAATTGGTCTTGAGGACCAAAAAGGCCAGGAAAAACTGTAATCCCAACCCCCACAGCAGCAGGCGCGGCTTAATTTTGCTCCGGTCGCTGGAGAAAAAGTATGCCGTCGCCAGAATCGCGATCAGACCCAATAGACCGGTGAACCGTTCCATAGGGGCCTCCTTCGCGTTAGCTTACAACTTCCAAAATTAACTCGCGTTCCTCCGGCGCTGAAGCCGAGATACGGAACGCGTCTTCCACCAAATCGGCGGCTTCTTCGACATTCGCGTCGTCGCGATAGTACAGGCGGCACAGAACCGTATTCCCGTCCACCTTCGCGCCGACTTTCACATCGAGAATCACGCCGACCGCCGGATCGATAACGTCTTCCTTCGTCGCCCGGCCCGCGCCGATCAACGTTGCCGCCTGCCCGATCAACTGGGCATCGATACCGGCCACATACCCGCCGCGCGGCGTCGCGATTTCGCGCATCCCCGTGGCGTTCGGCAGCAGGTCGAAGCGGTCCAGCACCTGCGGATTGCCGCCTTGCGCCGCAATCACTTCCTTCAGCTTCCGGAATCCGGAGCCATCCAGCAACTTCGTCTGCGCCAATTCGCGAGCTTCTTCGATCGTCGGCGTAATCTTGCCGAGATGAATCATCCGCGCCGCGAGTTCCAACGAAAGGCGGGTCAAATCCACCGGACCGCCGTTCTGCAGCGTCTGCGACACTTCCATGATTTCCAGTGCGTTGCCGATCGCGTATCCCAGCGGCTGGTTCATGTCTGTCAGCAGCGCAACGACCTTCTTGTTATGACGGCGCCCGATGGCGACCATAATTTGCGCCAACTCGCGAGCATGAAGTTGACGCTTAATGAACGCGCCCGCGCCCACCTTCACGTCCAAAACCAACGCATCCAAACCTTCCGCCAACTTCTTCGACATGATGGAAGAAGCAATCAACGGCACACTCTCCACGGTGCCGGAAGCATCGCGCAGTGCGTACAGCAAACCGTCTGTAGGCGTAATCTGCGCGGATTGTCCAGCAAACGCCAACCCAATCTTCGCTACCTGCGCTTTGATCTCATCGACGGTCAGGTTGGTCCGGAAACCGGGAATCGATTCCAGCTTGTCCAAAGTGCCGCCGGTGAATCCCAGGGCCCGTCCGCTGATCATTGGAATCTTCACGCCCGCCGCAGCCGCGATCGGCGCCGAAATCAGGCTGGTCTTGTCGCCCACACCGCCGGTCGAGTGTTTGTCGACCTTCAAGCCCGGAATTTCGGAAAGGTCGAGGGTTTCACCGCTCTGGAGCATCAACTCCGTTAAAGAGCTAACTTCCTTATCCGTCATTCCCGAAAAGAAGGTGGCCATTAGAAACGCAGCCATCTGGTAGTCGGGTATTTCCCCGCGAGTGTAGCCATCCACCAGAAAAGAAAGCTCTTCAGGGGCAAGTTCCTCGCCATCCCGCTTCCGCGTGATCAAGTCGACGGTACGCATATAGTTTCTCCAGCGTAGCACGCCAATTCATTGAAAGGAAACCAAGTTCGCGGTTTCTTTCGTCCGCGCACACGTATCCCCCACCGTCTCAGCCCAATATTCGTGCTGGCCAAGCGGTTTAAGCAGTTACTTGTATTTGCGGCAACGGATAGCGGAACCGTCCAACGAAAACTTCGCCGAAAATCTGCAGCATCTCCTCGTGAATCAAACCATTGTCGGCCAGAAGGTGTTTTCCGCGCAGATGCCGCGGCCCGCCGTGCATGTCCGCACAACGTCCCCCAGCCTCTTCCACGAGAAGTATTCCGGCAGCCATGTCCCACGGGCTCAGTCCGAATTCCCAGAATCCGTCCAAACGCCCGCTGGCGACATAGGCCAAGTCCAATGCAGCGGCCCCGGCTCTTCGCACGCCGTGGCTGATCATTGCCAGTTGGTAATAAAAATGAATATTGATATTTTCGTGCCGTTTTCGACTCGGAAAACCGGTCGCGACCAGACTCTCATCCACCCCGGCGGCCTTCGAAACGTGAATACGCCGCCCGTTCAAATACGCTCCGCCGCCCTTTTCCGCCGCGAACATTTCGTTACGCGTCGGATCGAAGATCACACCGGCCACCAGTTCGCCGGATTTCTCCACGGCCATCGTCACGTTGTACGCCGGAAACCCATGCGCGAAGTTCGTGGTGCCGTCCACCGGGTCCACGTACCAGCAATACTCCCCCTGCCGGTCGCGCTGCCCGCCCTCTTCGCCCAGAATCGTGTGCGACGGAAAATGGCTTTGCAATCGCTCGACGATCAACGCCTCCGAAGCGCGGTCCGCCTCCGTAACCAGATCGAAATCGCCCTTTAACTCGTACGGGATTTTGCGCTCGGCCATGTTGGCTACCAGCGCTCCCGCCTCGCGGGCGATATCCATTGCCGTTTCTAAAAATGATGCCATTGACTCCCTGGAACCTTGCCGTCTTCTACGCGATGAGCGAATCAGACTTCAAAGACGTACTTGATATCGTGCTTGTACAAAAACAGGTTGGGCTGCCCGGTTCGCGTGATCCGGACCATGTCCAGATCGAAATATTCCACCGTTCCCGTATGCTCCTGGTTGTCAAGCAGGCGGACTCGCACGGCCTGCTGCCGCGCTACAAGGTCCTTCCAATATTCGACCTCACGGAGCGTCGTCTCGGGTGCCTTCTTTTTCGAACTTGCGCCTTTGGATGCCATCCGGTGAGTCTTACGGAGCCGAATCTCCATAATAACCACTCCGCGATTGCACGCGCAATCCCGGTGTTTTTGTTTCCACCTTTACCGCATGGAATCGGTTGCGCGTCAGCGGCACGTTTTTCGGGTAGTAGGCCAGCAAATACTGCGTTCGCAAGTCCCGCAGTATCGAATCGAAGGCTTTGTCCAGCGCCGGACCCAGCGTGGGTTGGAACACCTTCCCGCCCGTGCTGTTGGCAAACTGCTCCAACGCGTGTTCTCCCCCGATATTCCGGCCCGCGTCGTTCACAATAGGAACCACCAGGATGGAATACACCACGGCGTCATTGCGGTGCGCCGCCTCCATCGCCTGATGAAATGTTGTCGAGGATGTCGTGTCGCCGCCGTCCGTAACGACGATCATCACCCGCCGCCCATCCCGGTTTCGAAGTTCATCGGCGCCAAGCAGAACCGCATCGTAGAGCGACGTCCCCGCCTCCGACTTCAGTCCCCTCATCGCCCGCTCCAGTACATTCAATCGCCGCGTAAATACACTCGCCCGCGCCACATCGTGATTGAAGGTAAACAGCGCCGCCTGATCCTTCGGATTCCCGGATCCGAAAAGTGCCTTCGAAAACCGGTGCAGCGAATCCAACTCGTACTTCAAGTCCTTACCCGTGGAACCGCTGATGTCGAGCATGATCGCCACCGACAATGGCTGCTCCGTGTTTTGCTCGAATACCGCAATTTCCTGCGGTGCGCCGTTATCGGTAATGGTGAAATCGGACTTCGTCAATCCGCCCACCAGCCCGCCGTTGGCGTCCTTCACCGTCGTCAACAGCCGCACCAACTTCACATCGGCGCGAAATACCGGCTGTGGCTGCGCGAACGCCGCCAGCCCCGCCGTACTCAGGAATCCACGCCGCGTCAACGTCATAGGGTCTTCAATCGCTCGTCCCACTCGCCTTCCACCCACACTTCTCCATCGGCGAAAAACTCCTTTTTCCAGATAGGCACCAGCTTCTTCAGCTTGTTGATTCCCTCCAGCGCCGCCTCGAACGCCGGTTTACGATGCGGGGAAAAGGCGATCACCACCACACTCGTCTCCCCAATCTCCATCCGGCCCAATCGATGCAGCATGACCATCCGGCTGATCGGGAACGCCGCCGTGATCTCATCCCCGATCTGCGCCATCATCTTGATCGCCATCGACTCGTAGCACTCGTATTCCAGATACATCGTCGCCCGGCCTTTGGTGTTGTTGCGCACCACGCCCTCAAAATTGACGAACGCGCCGTCCACGCCCTGCAGCAACTCGCGTGCCACCGCGGCGGCATTGATCGGTTCCCGTGTCAGTCCATAAAAATTGCCTTTTTCCGGCGTTGTAATCTCGTGTATCCATCGTCCCGTCCCGCCGCTGACGGGCGGCAGTAAGGCCACTTCATCGCCATCGGCAAGCAGCACCGAAGGATCGGCAAACTCCTGGTTCCGCGCCACTGTCACGCTCCGCCGCGCCGCTTCCAAGGCCGGAAACCGCGCCGCAAAATGATCGAAAAGCCCGGCCGCGGTCACACCCTCCGCCAGTTCCACATCGCACTCCCGCTCTCCGGTGAAATCGCGCAGGATGCCAAAAAAAAGGACTCGAATTCGCACAGTGTCATCCTAACAGACTGTTTTTGCGGCCCACTGGTTCCAATTGCTTATTCCAGGCATCAAACTAAGCGTTATGAACACGACACGCAACAACCTGCCGGCCGCCGCCCGGGAAGAACTGATTCCCTTGTTGAACGCCCGCCTCGCGGATGCCTCTGACTTGAAAAGTCAGCCTGGAGATTGGCCATTTCAAAGGCTGATTTGAATAACAGTAAGCCCCCCCGGAGAGATTCAAGCGGCGAAAGTAGCGAGAGTGTCAGCGGCGAGCGGGAGTTTCGAGGGCTTTAGAGTGGAGGGGGAAGTGGCAGATGCGAAGTCATCGAAACTAGCCGCAGGTGCA
>Ga0105047_10012073_pt1 | contig 13943 bp, 13 predicted proteins | sample MAT04_FD_78384 | JGI IMG/M metagenome (GOLD analysis project Ga0105047, IMG submission 78384) | Freshwater microbial communities from Lake Fryxell liftoff mats and glacier meltwater in Antarctica - MAT-04 (megahit assembly) | ecosystem: Environmental > Aquatic > Freshwater > Ice > Liftoff...
GTTGAAAAACGCCGTCGTGGCGTTTTTCAACCTCGCCCGGCGCAAAGCAAAGCTTCGCGAGGCTCGCAAAATAACGACTTACGTCGCTATTTTGTCCTCACATCCATGTGAGGTCGCAGCCTGACGAGAAAATCAACAGGCTGCTAGAGCTTCTTGCGAACATCGCGACTAGGACGTCTCGATCGCGTCTTTGCGGCGCAACCGATTCAGATGGGGCGCTTCGACCATTTGAAATGGGGACGCCAACTCGCGCCACGCTTCGCCACGCTGCAAGATGTGTCCTTCGTCAATGGGACCCAGCCGCTTGCCGAGGCGTAAATAGTCGATCTTGCGCGGGTGCAGGCCGATGATCCGCGCGCAAGTGGCGTCGACCGCGACGGGCGCGCCGATCGCAATCAGTCCCATTTCCTTGGCGCTACCCAGGATCGGTCCGTCACCCTCCATGCACGTGATCCCATCGACGATCGCGATGGTGCGCGGGACCGAGGCGTTGATATCAAACACAGTTTGTGGAATGCCGGCGTGATGCAAGACGTTCTTCGGCCAGCCGTATTTAATGCCTGGCAGAACGCCGTACAGATTCTTCATCGCGGCCGTCATCCCCACCCAATGATGCGTCTTGAGTTTAGGGAGCGAGACAATCAAATCGGCCGTAGCAACGCTGCGCGGAAAATAAAATCCAGAAAGGGACGATGCACGACCGGCGTTGGGCGTCCAGACCACATCTTCATAGTTGAGATCCGCGAACTCGACTCCCGCGTCTTCGAGCGCCGGACCAATGCTCGATTCGTAGAGCGCCATCTGCGAATCGCGGACGTGCCCTGGCGCCTCGCCCACCGTGACCAACGCTCCATATCGGCGGAAGACTTCGGCCGCCGCGATCACCACCGCCGGATGCGTCGTCATCTGCGGCCGCGATCGCGAAGGCTCGACCATATTCGGCTTGAGCAGCACCCGTCGACCGGCCAGCGCAGATAGATCCATGCCCGTCGCCTGCAGGCCATCGCGAATCGTCCGCTCGAGCGAACTATCGTAGCGCTGGTTTCGTGCCAGGAAGACTGGCGATTCCGCGCCGAACACGTTCGAAAGCAGCGGATAACCAATCGCGCCGGCGGCCACCACTCCCGCGCCCACCAACAGCGCGCGGCGGTCCAGTCGCGTAGCTTCCGTAGCGCACGGCAAATCGGCGCCGCGTGAATCATCGCCTCGACAAGGCGACATCGGATTGAGAGCAGAGAGCGCCATAGGTCTTTAAGAAATCGATGGAGCGACTTGTCGATCGCCCGTTGGGAATGGATGTTTTCGTTTAAGCCCCGCCAGGGCAAGCAAAGCCATTTCATGCGAAGCGCCGCGACGGAGAGCGCCGGATGCTGCGGCCGTTAGCCAGCCGTCAGCGTCATTGGGCCAATGATCGAACGCCGCCAGGCCCATCAGCCCATACGCAAGTGAAGCGGCGGAAGTCGTTCGTCCTAGTTCGCGCTCCAGATAATCGAGCGAGCGCATCACCTTGGGCGTGGTCGTTCCTTCATCCGCGAGCGTAACCAACGTCCAACCCGTCGGTTGAACGTGTGGCAATAGTTGTTGGCCCAGCACGATTGTGTTGCCGTAATTGCATCCGCCTGATTCCAGCAAGCGATCTTCGAGCAGCCGCGCCGCTTCTCTGGCGCGCGGATGATCCCCCTGCCCTACCGCCTTCAGCGCCAATAGGCCTTGCGCGGTGGGTTCGACCCAGGAATGCGTCTCCGCCACCCAGGGCCATCCCGCTAGTGTCGTATCGTGCCCTGCCTCTTCTTGCGGCGCGGAAGTTTCGCCGGCGATGCTCAGCATCCAGTCGACGGCTTGGCGCACAGGCCGCGAGTAATCTTCGCAGTCGGCGCTCGGCTCGCAAGTTTTCCACGCCAGGACGGCAAGCGCGGTGCACCAGCCCGGCGTAGGATCCGCAGCGCGCAAGCCGACGCTACCGTCTGCATTCTGCAATTGAGCCAACCACACGCGAGCACGTTCGGCGGCGCCCTGGCGGCCATGGGCTGCCAACGCCACGGCGGCGAGCGCCGTGGGCTCCGCGGCCGGCTCACTGGTCGGGTTGTAACGCCAGACTTGCTCGCGCGCGAGAGAGTCAATGACGTGGTCCAAATGATTCATAAGAACGCGCTCGCAATCCGCGTTGACCAGGCAGCCCAACATCCGGCCCAAATCGCCTTGATTTGTCCGCTACTAAAACTTAGGTCCCCGCGTTACGGCCGCTTCCTTAATTATTGAGATGCGCGACGATTGTTTGTGCCGGCGAAATCAACGCGCCGCGGATACCAGCGCGCCGCTGGGGGCGATGGCGCCGATTACACTGCCCTCGGCGCACCTGCTGGGCTAAAAACCCTATATTCCCACTGGAAATTATTGAAGTTCGCGATTTGACTTCGAACGAAGCCGACATAGGTTTCCAGTACCGGGCCAGAGCATGAGCGACTGGCCGTCGCGACCGTGGTTTCGCAACCTCGGTCGTGCACCCTTCGAGACGGATTTTCATCCAAACACCATTCGTGTCGGACGAAGGTAGCGTAAAAGACTGCTTGTCGTAAGAGAGTTGCTCGGAAGACGACCGTAGCGTCCATCGCTCGTTCGTTGGAAGGAGACTCCGGCGGCAAGCGTTATTGCGGATCGCGTTTTCCAAAGGGACTAAACCGATGTTCGACCGGCGCAAGCTCAAGTCGAATTTCGGCTGCACGGGGGTAAGGCTTCTTTACTAACAGGTCAATCCGAAATTCGGCCGTAATGTGCTGACCGACGCGGATGACCACAGGGAATGGGAGGATGCTATGAAGACTCTGGCTTTGAAGGTGCAACGCTTTCTCGTTTCCGAAGATGGGCCAACCGCAGTTGAGTACGCGGTAATGTTGGCGCTGATCGTTATCGTCTGCTTGACGGCGATTCAGACCATCGGCACGAACGCCAACACGACGTTCAATAGCGTTGCGACCAAGCTCGGCTCGTAGGGATGAGAATCGCCGGCGAGACGCGGTTGCGTCCACCGCAGGCTAGTCCGTCCTCTACTCCGCGAGGAGTTGCGAGTTATTTGAACTTTGTCTGACAGCGTTGCGAAGCAGCTCGGCTTGTTGCCGCAGCTCTCGAGGGGCGACCGGTAGTCCCGGCGCCCCTCGACTTTTTATCCGCGGCTGACTGAACGTACGGGAAGCGGACAGGCGCCAAGATGTATCAGGTTATCTCAGTAGAAACGGTCACCGTCGGCGCCGAAACGCTCACCGCGATTTTCGGCGTGGCCCTGACCTTTATCAGTCTGCTCTTCTGCTCTCGCGGTTAAACGGAGCACGAGCCAGACAAAACCGAGCGCCAGCCTGCCGCTGCGCGCCTGCGATCGGGCTCGATCGCCAGCGTCATCGACGCCGCACGAAGCGCAATCGCCACTCTCTTCCATTCGCGTTTGGCTGGTTCCCGTTCCCCGTCCGGAACACCAGCGCCACCTGAGTTTTTCCGCGAAATCAAGCCGACTTCCAGGATTCGTGAACTACGTTTGCTAGTAGAGGGCCTCGCTGCGCAGTTCATAGCGCGCGCGACGCCCCGCTGGACGGTCACGCACGGCCGGAATCAATCAACGACCTCGCACGATGGGAACTGGATTCATGATCGACTCGGAATCGCTTCGCACGGCATTCACTGAAAATTGGCCCTACTGGACGGTCACGTTCGTGCTCGTCGTGGCCGCGGTTATCGACGGCTGGAAGTTGAAAGTCCCCAACTGGATCACGTTTCCGATGATCGCAACCGGCTGGATCTACAGCGGCGTCGCGTTTGGTTGGGAAGGTCTGGCGTGGAGCCTGGTCGGCACGGCCGTCGGGCTGGCGCTGCTGATGCCAGCTTATGCGATCGGCGGCATGGGCGCCGGCGACGTCAAACTGCTAGCAGGCGTGGGCGCCTGGGTTTGGGCGACCAACACGTTTTACGCATTCTGCGCGTCGGCCGTCATCGGCGGCGTGATCGCCCTGGCAATGGTGCTGTATCGCGATGTCTGGCAGAAGCACCACGCCCAGTTCTGGTCCATCTGCAATGAGATTGTCACCCTCCGCTCGCCCGATCAGCTAGCAACGATTGCGGCCGACCGGAAGAGTTCCATGATGTTGTTGCCCTACGGCATTCCAATCGCGATTGGCACGATTTGCTACTTCGCTTGGGAAGGACTACTGATATGAACCTCCGCAGATTGCTGACCAGAAAACGTGCTGGCGCCGCTTTCACACTGGAGAAACTCTGCCGACTCTGCCGAAGAAACCGAGGAGGAGCCGCTGCCGTCGAGTTTGCGCTCGTGGCGCCGGTGTTTTTCGGGTTCACGTTGGGCATGGTGGAGATCGGACGCGGCGTGATGGTTCAGCAAATTCTGACCAATGCATCGCGCGAAGGTTGCCGGCAGTCGGTGTTGGATGGAGCCACGACTTCGGCGGTGAATACGTTCGTAAAAAGCTATTTGAGCGCGGCCTCCGTTCCATCTGGCGGAGTCAACGTCTCGATTACACCCAGCTTGCCCACCGCATCTGGGTATACGGGACCGGTGACCGTCTCAGTAGCTGTGCCGTTCAGTGAAGTGAATTGGGGACCATCGCCAATCTTCCTCAATGGCAAAACGTTGACGGCAACGACAACAATGCAACGCGAAGGCATTCAGTGATTTAGCAAACTCAAACGCTCCGCACGAGGGTTCGGTCAGGCGACCGAGTCCCAGGCGGCCGGCGGACGAGATCGTCATAACGGATGTGTCGGGGAGCTCCCGGCAACGCTATGGCGCAGTTGGGAGATTCCATGCGTCCGAAGTCGATACTTTTGTTGGTGCTGGCATTGGCTTGCGGCCTCGTCGCCGCGATCGGCATCAACCAGGTGATGGCCAACCGTTCGCAAGAGCCCGGCGTTGCGCACGGCGAGATGGAACCGATCTTTATTGCGCTGCGCGACGTCGGATTAGGCGACCCCATCACGCCGGAAGTCCTCAAACTGGAAGACTGGCCCAAGTCCAAGATTCCGTCCGGGGCCCTGGTCCGACTAGAAGACATTGACGGCCGCCGAGCCAGAACCAAGTTTTTTGCCGGCGAGCCCATCATTGACGCCAAGCTGTTCGCTAAGGGGGAACAGGGTTCCGGCGCTACAGACCTGATCCCGCGCGGCATGCGCGTTGTCGTCGTCAAGGTAGACGATGTGAGCGGCAGCGGCCTGATTCTGCCAGGCGATCGCGTCGACGTCCTCGTGCATCTGCAAGATCACAATACGTCCAGCGCGGCCAGCAAGACCTCGACGCGCACGTTCCTGCACAACGTCAAAGTATTTGCCGTCAACAACATTTACAGCCGCGAGAGCAATGGCGAGACCGTAGTCTCGGCCAAAACGATCTCGCTGCTAGTTTCGCCCCAGCAGGCGGAACTGGTAACGATGGCAAGCGAGATGGGTCGCATCCGCCTGGTGATGCGCAGCGCCGACGATGAGACGGAGACCGACTCCAGCGGCGTGACTCCCAGCCAACTGCTCGGAGGCAATGGCGATGCGATCGTTGATCCGATCCTGCCACTGCCATCGATGCTCCCCTCGATCGCGCAAACTCCAACCGCAGCGGCAAACAACGCTGCAAACGGGGCAGCTCCGGCCGCTCCGGACTTGAAAAACGCCTGGAAAATGCTGCTGATCGAGGGCGACACGATACGCGAAATCGAATTCGAAGACGGTTCCAGGGTTGGATCGCCTACGCAGATTCGGCACATCCAAGGCGGCGGCGGCGCGGGCGGATTGTCGGGGGCGCCACCAAGCTCGCTCTCGCCACTGCCAGCGGCGATGCCGCTACCGGAACTCCCGACCGCTCCAGTGGATACAGACCCCGCGCCGGTGACCCCGCCGACCCCGTAATCGACATGAAGAATCGCCGCGCCATCCGCGGCATAACGTAATACGACTAAGCTTCTCGAGACACGTTCGAAATATTAGCGACGCGACAGCGATGTGACGTAAAACCACGGCTGGATAGCGTACCGGCGAATGGCGATGGATCGCCTCCGCGGCGCGCAGCGAAACCACTCGTGCGACTTGCAAGGATGCTCACGGATGATAAAGCCACTGACACGGCGGGCCGTTCCGCCCCCCTCTTGGACCTTCGCGCTAACCGTTTGGCTGACGGTGATCGCGATCGCGCTAGGAACACCGCTGAGCGCACTGGCGCAGGCGCCCGCTCCACCTGCGCCCGCCGGCGCTGCCGCCGCGGCTGGACATCCGGTCATTCACAAAGTCCAAGGGACGAATGAGCGGCTCGAGATGGTGGTCAACACCAGCCGCATTCTGGCCTTGGACAGCAAGGTCCCGCGCGTCCTTGCCGCCAATCCAGACATCGTGCAGCTCACGCCGTTGTCCGCGACGCAGGTCCAGGTGCTGGCCAAAAAGGCTGGCGTCACGCAAGTCAATCTGTGGGACGACAAAGAGCAGATCCACACGATCGACGTGATCGTCTACGGCGATACGCGAGAGTTGTCGATGCTGTTGCAGTCGCAATTCCCCACCACCGCTCTGAAGGTCGTTCCCACGGCCAACAGCGTCATCATTTCGGGCCACGTGGACGACGTCAATCAGATCAGCCGGATTGTGGCCATCGCTAAGGAGTTTTATCCAAACGTCATCAACAACATCACCGTGGCCGGCGTGCAGCAAGTGCTGCTCAAGGTCAAAGTGATGGAAGTTTCGCGTAGCAAGATGCGCAAGCTCGGCATCGACATGCGGTATAGCGGCACGAACAAAAACAATTTCGCCCAAACCGGCGTGAGCCGAATGCTCGATTTCGCCAAGGAAACGGGCCAAGGCTTTATCCCCAACCCGGTGGTGGCCCCAGCGTCGGACGCCATTCAGGTGAGCTTTGGCGTGCTCAGTCCAGAAAGCCCGTTTTTTGGATTCTTGAATGCCCTGCGCAAAGAGCAACTGGCCTCGGTTTTGGCCGAGCCAAACCTGGTGGCCTATAGCGGCCGCCCTGCCCGCTTCAACTCGGGAGGTGAATTTCCGATCACCGTTCCGCAGAGCTTGGGCACCGTGTCGATTCAATTCAAACCATACGGCACTCAGGTTGAGTTCGTGCCGATCGTGCTGGGAGACGGGGCCATCCGGCTCGAAGTCTATCCACGCGTCAGCGAAATCGACGAAGCCCGTAGCGTCAACGTCAACGGCACCAACGTCCCGGCCCTGAAGGTGCGCGAAGCCAACACCGGCGTCGAGATGCGCGCCGGCCAGACCCTGGCCATCGCCGGTCTGGTGCAGATGCGCCGTGCCTACGCCGCTCGCAAGATCCCCTGGCTCGGTGAGCTCCCCTACATTGGCGCTCTGTTCCGCAACATGGACGGCCAGGACGAAGAAGTCGAATTACTGCTGCTGGTGACGCCCGAATTGGTCGCGCCGCTTGATCCGTGTCAGGTGTCTCCTGGTGGACCAGGTTTGTCGACATCCAGCCCCAGCGACAAGCAGTTCTACTTGAAGGGCCACATCGAAGTGCCACGCTGCGACGTCGACGACGCCTGTGCGCCTTCGCGTTCGCCGGGCTCTGCCTATGAATACTCCAACGGCGCCGCTGGCGCTGCCTTCGAGCAGGGAATGGGCCCTGGGGGCGATCAGGGTGGAATGACCATGTCTCGTCGGGTGAATGGCCCTGCCGGGACGAACGCCGTGGGTCTCGGCGCCGCGCCGGCCAGGCCAAATGGCTCACCGGGCCGCATCCTACCCAACACGCCTGCCGAGATGGGCCAGCCCAATACGGCCGTCGCTCAGCGCAACAACGGTTACAAACAGGGCAGGCCAACCTCGCCTGGCAGCGCAAGTGGGTCGGCGCCTTTACCCGGCGCCATCGGACCGGTCGGTTATGACGTAAGAAAATAAGGGGGGCCAGGAGCGCGCTCATGTGCGCAGCACAACCGCTGCGCGCCGTGCATGTTGATTTCGGGACTTGCAATCGGGCAAGGGGCGACCCATGGAAGCCCCGCGGACGGGCCCATGAAACGCTGGCGCCGCAACCCGCTTGTGATCTCGTTTTCAACAAGTCAGTTCACCGACTGGATACCACTGTAAGTCCATGGGCAATGTGCTGCGGTTAGCGATTGTCGACCCGAACGACACAACCCGCGAGTCGGCAAAGTCCATGCTGCTTGGCATGGACCTGGTTTGGCTCGAGGCCGAATGCTCGCGCTATGAGTTCTTCGCGGATGTAGTCGCGCAAACGCACCCTGACATCTGCGTCATCGCGCTCGACCACGAACCGAGCAAAGCCCTGGAGCTTGTCGCCCGGCTCAACGATACTTCGCCTGATTGCAGCATCCTGGTCGTCAGCAGTTCGACCGATGGCGGTCTGATCCTGCGGGCCATGCGCGCCGGCGCGAAGGAATTTCTCACTCGTCCCGTGCGGATTGAAGACCTGCTGGACGCGCTGACTAGAATCGCCGAGCGGCGATTCGGTCGCGGCCAAACGCGTGCGCGTGGCAGCACAGTCATCGCTGTCGCCGGAGCCACTGGCGGCGTGGGCGCCACCAGCCTGGCCGTCAATCTGGGCTGTATTTTGGCCGCTAACGAGAAAAACTCCGTCGCGCTGGTCGATTTGGACCTCTGCCTGGGCGACGCGGACGTGCTGCTGGACAGCATTCCGGACTATTCGCTCGTTGATGTTGCGCAAAATATTACTCGACTGGATTTCACGCTGCTCAAGCGGTCATTGACCAAGCACTCGTCAGGGCTGTTTCTATTGCCGCGGCCGGCGCAGATGGAAGACATTGCGCTGATTTCGCCAGACGATCTGCAACGCGTCATCGGGCTGCTGAAGGCAACGTTCACCCACTTGGTGTTGGATCTCTCCAAGTCCTATAACGCCATCGACATGGTCGCGCTAGAGATGGCGGACCAGATTTTGCTAGTTACGCAGTTGGACCTTCCCTGCCTGCGGAACGTTGTTCGCTTGATTACGTCGCTCGGCGCTATGAAGGGGATTGCAGAAAAAGTGAAGCTGGTCGTCAACCGTGTTGGTCTGGAGCAAGGCCAAATCAGCCTGAAGAAGGCGCAAGAGACGATCGGCCGCGAGGTCTTCTGGCAATTGCCAAACGACTACCGCACCATGGTCGAAGTCCGCAACAATGGCGTCCCTCTCATCGAGCAAGCGCCAAGAGCCGCAATCACGCACTCGATTGCTCAAATGGCGGACGCCCTCTCCGGCGCCGCCGTGGTCGCCCCTGAGACCACGGCTGACCCCACCCGGAGCGGAATCACTCGGCTGCTGAATCTGTGGCCGAAAAAAGGGCCGCAGCCGGCCAAATAACGCCTCCGCTCGGCGGTCAGGGTAACTCGATCGACCCTTCTCTCCGGGCCTTCTTGCCGGCCCTCCCGTGAGCGGGATACGCGCTCGAGGCCCCTTCGGTCCACGGGCGCCAGGTTGCCAAAACGCAACTTCCCGCGATTCTGCCACCGGCGCGTCTTGCGCCTGTAGGGCGAGCTAGACTTCTATGGAACTTTTTCGGGGCAAATCGCCGTGCGCAGTGGAAACGCCGCGCGCAGTGTTCACGACCGCTAGTCCGTCCGCACTTTCAGAATCGACGCAATCGCCATGGCCAAAACGCCTCTGACCGTCAACCGCGAAAAAACTCAAGAGTCTTCGTTCGAAGATCTGAAGCGCCGCATCCATGGCAAGCTCGTCGATAAGCTGGACCTGACCCGCGTCGGCGACATGGAAGGAGACGTCCTTCGTCGCGAGATTCGTCTGGTCGTCGAACATCTGTGCGACACCGAGGACACGCTGCTCAATCGTAATGAGCGCGAGCGCCTGGTCGACGAGGTGCTGGACGAGACGTTCGGCCTGGGGCCACTGGAGATGCTGCTCAAGGATCCAACGATCAGCGATATTCTGATCAACGGGCCAAAGAACATCTATGTCGAACGCAAAGGCAAGATGGAGAAGACTTCGGTCACCTTCCGCGACAATACTCATTTGATGCAGATCATTGATCGCATCGTTTCCAAAGTTGGTCGACGCGTGGACGAAGTCTGTCCGATGGTCGACGCTCGTCTGCAAGACGGCTCCCGCGTAAATGCGATCATTCCGCCACTGGCGCTGGATGGCGCCGCGGTTTCGATTCGCCGCTTCGGCTCCAATCCGCTTAAGCTGGAAGACCTGCTGAACTACAAGGCCTTCACGCCCGAGATGGTGATGTTGCTGGAAGGGGCAATCAAGGCCCGTCTGAACATCGTAATCTCCGGAGGCACCGGCTCCGGTAAGACGACACTGCTCAACTCGCTGTCCAGCTTCATTTCGAACTCGGATCGTATCGTCACGATCGAAGACGCCGCCGAATTGCAATTGCAGCAAGACCACGTGGTGCGGCTGGAAACTCGGCCGGCGAATATCGAAGGCAAAGGCGCCATCACCGCCACGGACCTGGTCCGCAATGCCCTGCGTATGCGGCCCGAACGTATCATCATCGGCGAATGCCGCGGAGCCGAAACGCTCGACATGCTGCAAGCCATGAACACCGGTCACGAAGGATCGCTCACCACGATCCATGCAAATACGCCGCGCGACGGCGTCGCTCGTATTGAAACCATGATCACCATGGCCGGCTTTGATCTTCCGCTGAAAGCCATGCGTCAGCAGATCGCCAGCGCCGTGGATTTGATCATACAGGCCAACCGCTTACAGGGCGGACCAAGAAAAATCACGCACATCACCGAGATCCTGGGCATGGAACAGGACACGATCGTGATGCAAGACATTTACCACTACGTAAAAGATGGCGTCGATGAATCCGGCCGAGCGTACGGCCGATTTCTGTCGACCGGAATCCGTCCCAACTTCATGGATCGTCTGGAATCCGCCGGCGTGCATCTCCCCGCCAGCGCATTCCGCCAGCGAGTCATGATGCAAGACTAACGTCCTACGTGCTTCGTGTTCCGCAGTCACGTCCGTTGAAATGGCGTTGAGAGAAAGCGCCCCACACAAGTCATGCTAACGCCACTTGGCATTACGATCGCCGCGTTTGTCGGGGTAACAGCCCTGGTGGGCTGCGTCATGCTCTTATGGCGCGGCGAGCAGGACAAGGACGTAGAGCAGCGACTCGACGTCCTGACAGGGCACGGCAGTTCGTCCGCCAAGAAAGCCTTGCTGCGCGAGGGCGGCGTGCTGGCCGATTCGCTCGACAATGGCTCGTCGTTCGTCCAGGCGATGCTTTCGCGATTTAACAGACTGCGTTTGCTGTTCGAACAAGCCGACACAACACTTACGCCCAGCCGATTCTTCTTAATCTCCAGTGGGCTGGCCGTGTTTGGCGGCTTTGCCACGATGATCTGCGGATTTCCGGCGGTCGCAACTCCGCTAGGTTCCCTCTGCATGGCGGCCATGCCGCTGTTGTGGCTGATGTGGCGCCGCAAACAGCGCATGAAGACATTCGCCGCACAATTGCCCGACGCGCTGGAACTGGTCGCCCGCGCTCTGCGCGCAGGGCACAGTCTGGCGTCTGGCTTTAATCTGGTCCGAGACGAGATGCCGCTGCCGATCGGCAAGGAGTTCGGTCGCGTCTTCGAAGAACAAAACCTGGGCGTAACGCTCGATGACTCTTTGAATTCCCTGACGGACCGCGTGCCGAACCTGGATCTTAAATTCTTCTCCACGGCCGTGGTGCTGCAACGTCAGACGGGCGGTGATCTCGCCGAAATTCTCGACAAGATCGGTTACATCGTTCGCGAACGCTTTAAAATCTGGGGCCAGGTGCAGGCGCTCACCGGCGAAGGTCGGCTCTCGGGTGTTGTGCTATTGGCGTTACCCCCCGTGTTGTTCATCACGGTCTATCGCCTCAATCCAGGTTACATCATGTCCCTCTTCACGGACCCGATGGGAACCAAGATGCTCACCTTCGCCATCATCATGCAGTTGCTCGGGGCCTTAGTCATTCGCAAAATCATTAACATCAAGGTCTAACTATCCGACTGGCGCCAGACCGCGCTTGGACGCAGAACAATGCCCACTTTACTTGCCCACGAACTGATCGACTTTCAGCGGCTGACGCCGTTTGCGGTCTTCGGTCTATTTGCGGTTGTGGTTTGGTGGCTGCTGGACTTTGTGGCGACGGCGCGGCCACGCGCCTCGCAACGCTTGGAGGAATACAAGAACCCGAACGCGCGCCGTCGCGACGCGAATTCGGTCACCAAAAAACAAGACGCCATGACCAAGGTGCTAGAGGCCGCGTCGCCGGCCCTGGCAGCTCCCTTGCAGCCCAAGAGCGAGTTGGAGGTCAGCAAGCTCAAGCTCAAGCTCTCCAACGCCGGCTTCCGTGGCGAAGGGGCATCGACGATCTTCCTAGGGTTCAAGTTCCTGGGATTGATGATCGGCCTCTGCCTGGGTGGCGCAACCATGGTCATCACGTCGGACGCCAGCCAAAAGCGCGCTGTGATGGCGGTGCTGTTTGCCGGCGGGCTGTTCTATCTTCCGCAGCTAGTGCTGATGTTTCTGATCAGCCGGCGCAAGGAAGCCATTTTCTTGAGCCTGCCAGACGCGCTCGACCTGATGGTGGTCTGCGTCGAAGCAGGCTTGGGCCTGGACCAGGCGATGCGCCGCGTGGCCGAAGAAATGCGGAAGATCTATCCGGTCATCGCCGAAGAGTTCGCCCTCTGTAACTTTCAACTGCAGGTCGGCCGCGCGCGGACTGACGTGCTACACGAGCTCGGCCTGCGGACGGGTGTTGATGATCTGCGGTCGCTGTCCGCGATCTTGATACAGGCGGATAAATTCGGCTCCAGCATCGCTCAGGCGCTCCGCGTGCAAAGCGATTCGATGCGGACGCGTCGCCGCCAATTGGCCGAAGAAAAAGCGGCCAAGACCGCGGTGAAGCTGATCTTTCCGCTGGTTATTTTCATCTTCCCCGGAATTTTCGTGGTGCTGATTGGGCCCGCCGCCATCACCATGGTCCGCGAAATGTTCCCGGTCATGCAGAACACGGGCAGCTAGCATCTCCTCGGGCGTTCGAAACTGCCCCTGCGTGGCAAACCTTGCCGGTCGCGTAATCTGCGCCGGTTTGAGTGAGACGGCCCCTTCGGCCGATACAAGTTCTCTAGGCGGATCGCCGCGCGCATCTGGGCGCGGTAAGTCACGCCTGAGAATCTTGTAGCCGCCGGCGCCCGCTGAGGGCTGCCTCCACCACTCGTTCCGCGAGATCATGACCATGAAGCGACGATCTTTCCTGGCAGCCTTGGTGGTCAGTGCAGCAATTCCATTGGCCTCGGTCAGTGCGGAGCCATACACGGTCACGGACCAACCGTCGGCGCCGGTGGTGGAGCAAAAGCCGAACGTGGTGAAGCGAGCCTGGATGTCTGTCTGCCGCGACTTTCGTCGCAATAATGCCTGGCCAGATCCATTCGTGACGAAGGATCGGGCGGCGGTCCACGAGCCGTTTGACGCTCAGGTGGTCAACGGCTGGCGCCTGCAAAACACGGTGGGCGAGCAGTATTTTGAGGACGATTCCGCAGATATGACCGAGGCCGGCCGGCTGAAGATTGCCCGCATCATCAACGAGACCCCCATCGCGTATCGAGCGATTTTCATCCTCCGCGGGGATGATCCCGCGCTGACGGCCGACCGCATCGCCACGGTTCAGCAAGTGGCCGCCCGCGCGCTGGGCGAACGCCCGGCCGTGCCAATTTTCGAGACGTACGAGAAACCGCGCGGCGCACCGGCCAACTACATCGACGCCGTCAACGAGAAGTACGAAGCGACGATCCCAGATCCACGCGTGCCGATGGAAGAAGGCGCGTCGGTCGACGCTGGATCGCTGCCATAACAGCCTGTTGATTTTCTCGACAGGCTGCGACCTCACATGGATGTGAGGACAAAATAGCGACGTAAGTCGTTATTTTGCGAGCCTCGCGAAGCTTTGCTTTGCGCCGGGCGAGGTTGAAAA
>Ga0105047_10012074_pt1 | contig 13941 bp, 16 predicted proteins | sample MAT04_FD_78384 | JGI IMG/M metagenome (GOLD analysis project Ga0105047, IMG submission 78384) | Freshwater microbial communities from Lake Fryxell liftoff mats and glacier meltwater in Antarctica - MAT-04 (megahit assembly) | ecosystem: Environmental > Aquatic > Freshwater > Ice > Liftoff...
CGCCACTCACTTGGTCCGAACCGCCATGTACTCCGCCAGCTCCGCCAGCGGCTTCGCCGCCGGCCCCAGCGGTTTGATCGCCTCAAGCGCCACCCGCAACGTGCGCTTCACCTCGGCCCGCGCCTGCTCCAGCCCCAGCACACCCGGATAAGTCAGCTTGCCCGCTTGCACATCCTTGCCCGTCTTCTTGCCCACGTGTTCGGCCGGCTGCGTCACATCCAAAATGTCGTCCACGATCTGGAACATCAGCCCCACCGCATCGGCATAAGTCGTAATCGCCAGCAGCCCGTGCCCCGTCGCGCTCCCTATCCCGCACTGCGCGCCCATCCGGCACGCCGCGCGAATGAGCGCGCCGGTCTTGTGGCGATGAATGATCGCCAGCCGCTCCGCATCGCTCTCGCCGCCCTCAAATCCGCCCAGCGTGTCAAACACCTGCCCGGCAATCATGCCCGAGGTGCCCGCCGCCAGTTCGGCGCACAAGGCCCCCGCCAGCATCGCCGGCTGCACGTTCGCCAGCAGCAGCTCAAACCCCATGTTGAGCATCAGGTCACCCGCCAGAATCGCCATCGCCTCGCCCCGCGCAATGTGCAGCGTCGGCCGGCCGCGCCGCACTTCATCATCATCCATCGCCGGCAGATCGTCATGCACCAGCGAGAACGCGTGCACCAGCTCCACCGCCGCGCCACCCGGCAGGCTGGCCGGGCCTTTGCCGCCCACCGCCGCCGCACAGTGCCACGCCAGCACCGGCCGAAGCCGCTTGCCCCCGCCCAAAAGCGCGTACTGCACCGCTTCCTTCAGGTTCCCCGGAATCGCCAGTCCCGCCACATACCCGTTGAGATACGCATCCACCTCCGCCACCGGGCTCACCAGGTGCGCAGGCGGCCCCTCGTTCCCCGTGCACGCGGGCAAAACAATCACTGGGGTGTAGCTCGGCTTGGTCACGATCGATGACATGGTTGGCACAAAATCACACGTTGACAATCCCGCCCGCCGCGTCAGAACGCCGCTTCAGCGGCCCTCCTGCTTCCGCAACAGTTCATAGACCTCTTCCCGCGTCGTCGCCTGATAGATCGACTCGCGGAACGCCTCCATCAGCATGAGCTTGCTCACCTTCGCCAAGGCCTGAATATGGTCACTCGTCCGATCCTGCGGGCTGGCCAGCAGCACAAACAGCCGCACCGGCTTGTTGTCAATGGCCCCGAAATCGACCGGCTCACTCGGCTTGCCGATCGCCATCGCCAGGTTCCCCACGCCCGCACACTTGCCGTGCGGAATCGCAAGCCCCAGACCGATGCCCGTGCTCCGCGTCATCTCGCGCGACCACACCGCCTCCTTGAGCGCAGCCGGGTCGGCCACCTTCCCGCCCTTGGCCAGAAGGTCCACCAGTTCGTCAATGATGCCGCGCTTGTCGCTCGCCGCCAGGGGCACCGCGATGCAGTCGGGCGTAACGATGTCCAAAAGGTTCATGAGGGTCAATGCTCGAGAGACGCTGGAAGTTGAGCCCGGAGGATACGCGACCATCCCGCCCCCGGTTGAACCGCCTTGCCGCCACCCGTCAGCATCCCTCATGACGTCCTTTGGCCCCACATTAGCCCCATATCGGCCTCACCCCGGCCCCACCCCGGCCCCTCATCGGCCAATACAGAGCCCACCAAGCTCCCGCCCGCCCAAAGCCGCCGCCACTCCCGGCCCTCACTCCACCCAGTGCGCCGGCTTGGGCGTCTCGTCGGTAATCCGTTCCCGCTTCATCTCCCCCCCAACCGTCTCCACGCTCATGATCCACATCTCGTCCTTGATCCGTGCGTGCAGGTGCACCGGCCGCCCCCAAATGATCCGCAGATTGCTCAAGACCTCGCCCGACTTGGCCGCATCGATCTCAAGCCCTGTCCACTGGTGCGCCAAATACAACTCGCCCCGGTTGAGGTAGTTCGCATCCACCACATAAATGAACGGCTCCCCCCGGTTCGTCAGGTGGTGCAGCAGCGTTTGCTTGATCCGCTTGCAGTCGCGGCTGGTAATCCGCTGCTCCCCGCTCGAGCCATCGCGCCGCACCTGATACATCTTGTGCCGCTCGATGAACTCGTCGGTCAAAAACTCATCGATGAACGACACGTCGTTGTAAATCCGCCGCACCTCAAACATCTTGGCCCGCCCCCGCTTCGACCCGTCGTCAAACGCCTTCTTCTCACCCAGCCCCGGCAGGTCCTCCCACGTCGGGCCATGCTGCCCCACATCCCACCGCCGCTCAATGTCCTTCCACAACTCAATCCCGATCTTGTACGGATTGAACCCGCCCGGCGCCATGTGAATCACGCCCGAATGCTGGTCGCAGTAGTGAATGATCTCCGACGCATCACAGAAGTGGTGCGTCATCATCTTGCTGTGCCAGTAGCTCGCCCACCCCTCGTTCATCACCTTGGTCATCGCCTGCGGCACAAAGTAGTACGCCTCGTCCCGCACGATCGACAAAATGTCCTGCTGCCAGTCCTCCAGCCGCGCATGCCGCAAGAGAAAACTCAGCACATCCCGCGTCGGCTCGGCCGGAACGTTGGTCCGCTGCTGCCGCTGTTTGGCCTCGTGCGCCTCTTTCTGGCGCAACAGTTCTTTGGCCGGATTGATGAACGCATCCATGTAGTCCTTGGCCGGCATCCGCTCGGCCTTGAACTCGCTCGTCTCGGCCTCATCCCGCGCTGCCGCCGTCCGCTGCATGAACGGCGCGTGGGTGTCAATCAAGTACTCAATCGACAGGCACGCATCAAGGAACCGCTCCACCGTCTCGAGCCCCTGCCGGTCGATATGCCGCCTCACCCGCGTCGCGTGGTTGGCCATCTCGTCGAGCATCTTGCGGTTGGTCTTGCCAAACCAGAAGTTGTTCTTGAAAAAATCCGCATGCCCATACACGTGCGCCATCACCAGCTTCTGGTCCGTCACACTGTTGGATTCCTGCAAGTACGCATAGCACGGATCGGTGTTGATCACCATCTCGTAGATCCGCCCCAGCCCATACGCATCGCGCTTCGACAGCTTCTCGTACTCCATCCCCCACCGCCAGTGCGGATACCGAATCGGAAAACCCCCATAAGCCGCGATCTGGTTCATCACGTCAAACGGCAGCACCTCGAAGATCACCTCGAAGAAATCGAGCCCGTACTCAATGGCCCGCGCTTTGATCGCCCGCATGTGGTCCATGAGCTCAGGCGACAGATCAGTTGGAGCAAGCCGCGACATGGTTCACCCGTTATCGGCACTTCGTACACCTGTCTATACGAGCCCCGGCCCGCGGAGGGATGAACCCCGCCTGGTGTAACCCCGATCGGGCGTTGGCAACTCTTCCCCGGCCGTTAACGGATGTTCGCCGAGAAGATCACGAAATTGATAATCGTTAGCGCGAAACACCCTGCCACCAGCCAACCGCGGGTTCCCAGCCCAAGCTTCCTGATTCCTCGCCCTTTGATTCCCCAGAGCACCAAGAGCCCGCCTTCCACCACCCCACCCCCGATCGTGATCACGAACCACCCGCCGGGCCCACCGACACCCTTCAACACAAAAGCAAATGCGCCATAAATCACCAGCAGCGTGCTGAACCCCGCCCCCGCCGCCAGCCCCACCATCCCCGCAATCCACAGCCGCATCCGCGGCTCCACCAGGTTCACCCTCAACTCCAGCGCTTGCCCACATTCCGGACACGCATCCGATCGAAGCGCCCGCAGGTTGTACCCGCACGCCGGACACGGCACATCACAATCATCCAAAAACTCGCGCAGCTTCACGCTTGGCGTCAGCCTCGCTGGTGCTGCATGCATCATCACTGGCGCGGGCTCGTCGCTCACAACCCATTCTTGGCCGCCAAGTGGGCGCAGGTTTGTCCCGTCCGCCGCAATCCTTCCCCCCAGCGTCTCACCTCATCCGAAACGTCCCCTTGCTCGCTTCCACGGCCTGCTGCACAGCTACGCGGTCGTGCACCACATGCGCATCGGCCACCTTCTGCCTATCGCTCGCCCGCGCCATCGTCGCGCCAAACAGCGGCGAGAAAAAGAACGCAAACGACCCGATCGCCAGCGATAGCAGCCCCGCCGGCCACCCCATCATCGCCCCCATCACGCCCGCAAACACCAGCACAATCGCAAACAGCCCGAATATCTCCAGCCGAAGCAGCTTCGGCCCCGTCTTTGGGTCCGCTGGCCGCCCCTCAGGCCCCACGTGCGATATCTCTTCCGCGATCGCGTTCGGCTGCCCCGGCATCACCATCGGCGCCTTTCCCACTTCCGGCTTTGACTCCGCCGTCTCCCCCGGCGCAAACACCTGGACAATCTTCTCCGGAATCATCGAAGGCGGTTGCTCTGAACCCGCAGTATTTTTGTCATCAACCATGGCTCATCCTTTACGAAAAGCCCGTCATCCAAACAAACCCATCGAAGAGCCATCGCCTTCGCGCAACGCTGCTCCGTTCGGTCTACATCAATATTTTCCCTCCCCGCCGTGACCAGCCCGTGAGCCCCGCCTGAATCGCCGCTCACCTCATCGCGTGTTATCCGGCCACCCAGCTCAGCACGCTCACCCCCCCGCCACTTCCAGTGCAGACGTCACCATGTGATACCCGCCGTAACACACAAACACCACACCCGCCCACGCCACCATCGCGTTCCTCCAGCGCGAGCCCCACTCGCCCCCGCACCGCAACAGCAGCACGCATGCCACCAAGAGCCCCACGAGCGAGAGCACACCGATCCTCGCCCTCACAGCCCTGACTCCACCCACGCTTCAACGTCCTTGGGCGTGTTCAGGTTCACCACCACCGACGCATCCTCAACCTCAAGCATTCGCAACCCTCCCGCCAGCAGCCCATCAAGCCGCAAGCTTGCATCCGCCGCTCCACCACCCCCCGCCACCGCCACCGCCGGCTCAAAAACACGCAAAATCCATTCCCGGTTCAGCCAAACCGGATGCCCGCGAACACCCTGATGCGCCGGTGCCACCGGCCCGTCGCGCCCCGCCTCCACCAACCGCTCCATCGTCGCCACTCCCGCCCCCGGCACATCCACCGGCAACACCAGCACCCCCCGTAACCGTTGGCCCCCATCCCTCTCAACCGCCGCAGCCGCCTCCAACCCCACCCGCACCGACCCAAACATCGCCGCCCCCGAATCCCCCGCCACCAGCCTCCCGGGCAGCCGCGCACCCTCCATCGCCCGCATCACCTCGACGCTGCACACCCAATACACCGCCGCGCCCACCGCCGCCGCCGCCGCCAGTCGCTCGCTCTGCCATTGCCACCACGGCCGCCCACGCACCACCATCAACGCCTTCGGCCCACCCATCCGCGTGCCCCGCCCCGCCGCCAACACCACCACCCCCACGCCAGCCAGTGAGCCGGGCATCTCAAGCTCCTCGCCCATTCACCTGCGCCGCTACCGCCCCACTCGCCACCACACCGCCCACCGCTCCGCCCACCACGCCGCCCACCACCCCGCCTCCGCCCTCTCGCAACTTCTTCGCCTCCACCAGCACCTGCGCCGCGATCGAAATCGCCACCAGCTTCGGCTCCTTGCCCGCATCCCCCACCCCAATCGGGCAATGCACCCGCCGAACCCGCTCTTCATCAATTCCCGATGCCACCAGCCGACCAAACAAACACGCCCGCTTGCTCGCGCTCCCAATCAACCCCACAAACGCCGGCATGCCGCCGCCACTCCCGCCTTCCCCCTCCGCCGCCTGGCCCGCTCCCGCCTCCTCGGCCAGCTCCTCGGCCAGCAGTCCCCGCAGCAGTTCCAAATCCGTATCGTGCGAGCACGTCATCACCAGCGCCAGCGTGTTCCGTGGCACCGCCCTCGCCACCTCCACCGCCTTTGCAAAGTCCATCTCTCGCTGCGCCCGCGGGAATCGTTCCGCGCTGTTCCAGTCCGGCCGGTCGTCCGCAATCGTCACCGCCACCGGCCCCGCCGCCAGCAAATCAGCAATTTCTTTGCCCACATGCCCCGCCCCGAAAATCACTACCCGAGCTCCGGCGCCGTGATGCTCAAAAAACACCTCCATCACCCCGCCGCAGCACTGATCTGCATCACTCCCCAGCACATACTTCTCAATCCCGCCCGTCCCCCGCTTCAAATGGCTCCGCGCCGCATCAATCACCAGGTGCTCAAACTGCCCCCCGCCCACCGTTCCCACTAATCCGCCGCCGCCCGCCAAATCGTCCCCCCGAAACAGCATCCGCGCCCCCGGATTCCTTGGCGTGCTCCCCTTACAGCCAATCACCGTCGCCATCACGAACGCCTCGCCGCTCTCCAGCAGCCGAGCCGCCTCACGCAAAATGTCCGCTTCGTCACGCACGGATGATTGTTGCTCCCCCGCCGCCTTGCGCAGCCCGACCCACCATTTTGCCTACCCCACCCGCCCGACCGCCCTCGCGCCCCGTCACACACCCCAACCGGCCACGCCCGACCGGCTCCACTCACCCCAAAACGCAAACGGCCCCACTGAATCAATCAGCAGGGCCGAAGCGAACAAACGAGGCGAACGGGACTTGAACCCGTAACCCCCGGCTTGACAAGCCGGTGCTCTAACCAATTGAGCTACCGCCCCAACACCAATCCGCCTGACCAGACCTGACCGAAATCAAGGCCAGCAAGGGGGGAGGAACACTATCTGAAAAACCGCGATTGTCAAGCCGACTGGTCCGAAGAATGCCGGGCTTCCGGCAGGCTCCAAAGTCGGCCCATCGCGCCGCGGCCTGCTTACTTACCCAGCTTGAGGGCCTCGTACGACCCGCTCTTCTTCGCCGCCGCGTGAGACCCGAAGGCATCGCCGCCCGGCCCGATCTTCTGGCCCGCCAGGAAGACCATCGCGCACGCCGCCGCGAGCGCCACCACCGCTATAAACAGCATGCCCGTATACACCGTCATCTGCGGCCGCCGCTTGGCTCCGCCCGGAAGATTCATACCCAGTTGGCTCATGGTTGTTTCCTTCTATGCAAGGGGTCAGTCAATCACGCACGAGCACACTTATTCAAATCGGCTGAGAACCATGTCCTCGGGCATGATCGTCACCGTCTTGCCGAGCTTGTCAACCCGGCCCACCGAGCCCTGCGCCTCAACCTGCATCAGCACCAGGGTCGCGATAAACTTGCCGTCGCGAATGATCGAGAGCTTTTGATTCGTACGCAGACGGGCGTTGCTGCCCTCATTGATCTCAACCAGCTCATCGCCCGCGGGCGACGCCATGACCTTTTTGACCCGAGCCTGCACGATCGGACCGGTGCGATCCACAAACGCCTCACCCTTGGCCGTATCGGTCACGCCGCTCTTCACGCGGTCGAGTGCCGTGCGCGCATCGGTGAGTTCCTCGCGAAGTGCACGCGTCGTCTGCTCCAGCACCTGCCGGCGGGCCTCTTCGTCGTTCAGGCGATCCACCAACTCGTTCTCACGCTTGGAGGCACCCACCAAGGCCGTCCGCAGGGCATTCACTTCTTCGGTGAGCGATGCGAGCGTCGTCGCGTTCGTCTTGGCCACGGCCGTCAGGGCCTCAAACTGGTTCTTGCTGCTGGCCGCCGAGAGCTCGGCGTTGTTCTTGTCGGCAAGCAGGGTGGCCCGCTCGCTCTGCAGCGACACATTGGCCTTTTCAAGGTCGGCCTTCGTGTCGCTGATCTTCTTCATCCCGTCTTGATAGTTCGTCACTACCGCCGCCTGCGAGCCCTCAACTTCCTTGACCTTCGCCTCCCACGCGATCCGCGCCGCGTTCGAGTTCAGAACGTCTTCCTTCAGCCGGTCCGCGTTCGTCGAGAACGCGATAGTCAACGCGGCGAGCAAAACACTGAACAGAGCGCCGAAGATGACCAGAATCTTGGTAACAATGTGCACGCGCGACTCCTCGTTTCTGACGATTCGTTTTTGCCTCAGGCCAACCACGCAGCCCGCGACGGTGATTCCAAACGGCCCCATTCCGCAACCCTGACCGACAGTCGGGCCACGCTGGGGGGAGCGAGTGTAGACGGCTATGACCCAACCGTCACTTCTTTGTGACCACTCAGTATCAGGTCCACACGTCATCCACCCCGCCGCCGACCCCTCAAAGGCCGCCGCCGGTTCGGCTCGATACGGCTCCTCCACCCACCCGGTTGCCCCCGCTTGTCCGACTTTCTTCGTTTTTCTCTCACTCGTCGTTCGCCCGCCTCCCGGCCGCCCTTCTTCACTCCCCCGAATCCACCTCACCCCCGTCACCCCGCCCAACCGGCCCTTCCGGTCCCCCACCACCCGCTGCGCCCCCACCGGGAACACCCCCAAATCGCCGGTGTGGATCCTCAATTCCCGCCCCCGCTGCCGGCTTGATCATCTCCCGCATCACCACCGTCGCAAAGCTCCCCGCCGGCAGCTCAAACGAACACTTGACATACGACCCAAACTCATCCACGCCCCCCTCCACCTGCGGATACATCACCCGCACCCGCAGTGCCCGCCGCTTCCCCGCCACGCCCTCGCTCACCTGCTCGGCAAACTTCTCTAGGTGCTCAAGGGTCACCCCGGTTTCGGCCAGGGCCAAGTCTTCCCGAGCCGCCACCGCCCCCGTCGCCCGCTTCATCGACGGTCCCCACATCGGCCCCGACGGGCTCACTTCAAACTTCGCCACCCGCTCCGCCAGCGTCGGCTCCGCCAGCGTCGCCTCATCTACCGCAAACACCGCCGTGTTGTCGTGCTTGAACGCCAAATCCCCCAGCTCAAGTGTCGCCAGCGTCCCCGCACTCAGCCGGTCCTCCAGCAACTTGTTGAAAATCGCCGACTGAAAGCTCGTCGCATAGAACGAAGCCGCCGCCCGCCCGATCGATTTCACCGCCTTCTCGCGGCTCCCACCCCGAATCAGCGTCCGCAGCACCGCCGATTCCGTCTCCGCCCCGACCGGCATCAGATTCAGCGCGTCCAGATACCGCCCCGCAAAATAGTGCTCTTGCGCCAGCACATGCTCCGGCCGGATATCCCCCGCCGGCGCAATCAACTGGTCGCACGCTGAATCAAAATCGCCCAGCAAAATCGATCGCCCGATCTCGTGGTTGTTCCCCCCATGCCCAAACCGCTGCTCCCCCAGCCGATTCGCCATCCCCTCCGCCTCCAGCCGCGTCAGCACCTTCTGAGCCGTAATCACACCCGTCGCTGGCGTTCCCCGCACCTTGATCACAAACCGGTTCCCCCGCAAATGCCCGCGCCGAAGCTTGTTGGCATGCATCACCGCCCCCAGCACCACCAGCTTCGGATGCACCAGTTGCGGAAAATCTTCCGGTTTCTTCCCCGGCACATGCACCGTCACCGCCTGTCGCGTAATGGCATGCTTGTCCTTCAGCCCCGCATAGCCCACGGCACTCTCCCGCACCCCAAAGTGCCGGGCAATAAGCGCCACCATCCCCAGCGTCGAAAGCCCCGCCTTCTGCACCATCAGATACAAATGCTCACCCTCACCCGTCGGGTCATACGCCGGAATCTCCTCAACCAGAAAATCCTCCGACCGCTGCTTGATAAAACCCCCGATCCCCTTCAGGTCGGCGGTCATGTAGCGCGAGGGTTCAACAAAGTTCGGCAGCGGGCTGATGGGCACGCCGCAAGCGTAGTCAAAACCCGCCCCTGCCCATCCCAACCTCACGGATTGCCGCATGTACGGCCCACCCGCGTCACTTCTTCTCGATCTCCGCCGCCAGCACCCGCATCGCCGCCGCCAGTTCCGTCGCCCCCGCCTTTCCCTCATCGCCATACGACCGCAGAATCTCAAACTGCTCGCGCGCCAACTGCAAATACGCCTCGCCCAGATTCTCTCGCGCCTCCGGAAACTTCGCCCTCACCTTCAGCGCCGCGTGATACCCCTCGCGCGCTTCCTCAAACCGCCCCAGCTTCCGCATGCACAGCGCCTGCATCGCAAAAATATCCGCATCGCTCCGCTCCAGCCGCTTCGCCTCGTCAAACTCCTTCAGGGCCTTGGCAAACTCACCCTTCTCAACCAGCGCGGCCCCCGCCGCATACCGCACCGCGCCCTTCCCACCCTTCGCCGAACCGGTCTCCGGCGGCGCCAACGCCCCCGCGGCCTCCGGGCGCGCCGCCGCCCCCAGCATCACCGCCGTGCCCAGACTCACGCACAGCCCCGCGCACATCAGCATGGCAAAGCCCAGCATCCGACCCTTGAACGAAAGTTCATTGTTCATGACACTGTCTCCGCAGCCGCGTTCGCCCCGGATGCACCGCCCGCCCCGTTTTCAACCGCCCCTTGCTCAACTTTCGCCGCAGGTTTGGACGGCGCCCCCGTGAACTGAATGATCAACACCCCGCCCAGCACCATCGCCGCCCCCAGCAGCCGCACCGGCGAAATCTCCCTCACCGGGTGTCCAAACAACCCCAGTTGATCAAGCGCCAGCGACAGCACCACCTGCCCGCACACAATCCCCACCACCAGCCCCGCATACCCCAGATCGCGCACCGCCAGAATGCTCCCGCCCACCAGCGTCACCCCGCACGCCCCGCCCAGCCACGCCCACCACGGCGCGCCCCGCATCGCCGCCAGCCCCGGCACCGGCACCCGCAAAAGCGCCATGATGAACCCCGCTATGAGCGTCCCCACCGCGAAGTTCACAAACGTCGCATGCATCGGGTGCCCCAGCCGCCCCCGCAATGTCGAGTTCAATCCGGCCTGCACGGGCGTCACCGCGCCAGCAACAAACGCAATCAGTATCGCAATCCATGGCATGGCCGATCATTGGCCGCCCCGCCCAATGCCGAAACCAATCCCGAAACCGGTGCCCAACTCTGCGTTGAATCTCAACTGACCTGTTCAGCGTGCCCGCTCACTCCCCGCCAGCCAGCCCCCATCACTGCGGAATCACCGCATCCGTCATCCAGCACCCTTCAAACGGACCATCCGCCTGCCGCGAAAGCACGAACACGTACCCCACCCGGTCGCCCGTGCGCGTCGTGATCAGCACCGGCTGAATCGCGCTCTCACCATCAATGCACGTTGGCCCATACTCGGCCGAAATCGCATTCAAAAGCGCCGCATACTGCCCGTTGTGCACCAGCGAGATAAACCGCGTCAGCGGCCCCGTCGCCTCGCGATTCGCCGGCGAAGCAAACTCAAACGCCGCCGCGATCCCCGCATCGTGCTGCGGGTCCTCGTTGTGCTGCAGCGCATACACCTGAAACTGCACCACCTGTTCAGGTGAAAACTCCGGCCCCGGCACCGGAAAGCCGTGCGGCGGCTCCGGCGGAGCCGCGCTCGAAGGAGGTTTATTGGCAAACGCAACCATTCCGTGACCTCAATGCAGATACGAATCTTGGACGCCCCAGGCAAGGCCCACCCCGCCACCGCCCACCCAAACCTGTACCCAGTTCCACCTACACCATAGACCGCTCCCCCCCGGCAAGCCAAGTCGAGATGTTCGTCCCAACACAATCCTCGCACGTTTGTGTCCACTTACAATTGCCCATGCCCCCGACCCTCCTCACCCTCCTCACCGCCTCCCCCTCAGCCGCCCCCGCCGGCCGCCTGAACGACATCTCCAATCTCTTCGTCCAGTCCTTTGATCCCTTCACCGTCATCCTCCTCCTCGGCTCCGTCGCCGCAGGCGCAGTCATTATCCGCTGCCTCTTTGAAATCCGCGAGAGCGCGATCCTGCCGCCCTCGTCCACAACGCGCCTCACCAACCTCGTGAGCGACGGCTCGATCGAAGAACTCGAATCCTTCGTCTCCCGCGATGCTTCCTTCGCCAGCCGCGTCCTCGCCGCCGCCCTCAGCGCCCCGCGCACCGACAAGCACGCCATCCGCGATGCCGCCGAACTCGCCGCCACCGAACAGTCGAGTTCCTGGTTCCGCAAGATCGAACCCCTCAACATCATCGGAAACCTCGGGCCCCTCCTCGGCCTCGCCGGAACTGTCTGGGGCATGGTGCTCGCCTTCTCTGAACTCGGCGCCGCCGGTGGCAACGCCAACCCCGCCTCCCTTTCCGGCGGCATCAGCAAAGCCCTGTTCCACACTCTTCTGGGCCTCCTCCTCGCCATCCCCGCCCTCACCTTCTTTGGCTTCTACCGCCAGATCGTCGACCGCCTCTGTACCCGCGCCATCGCCGTGAGCGCCTCCCTCACCGAAAAACTCATCGCCCGCCTCCTCCCCACCGACGCCGCTTCCCCCCGCGCCACTCCCAACCTCGAACCGGTCAACGCCCGCTAACCGCCCTTCGCCCCACACCCCCCCCCCCCCGACCTCCGCCCTCCGCCTCCGCTCTCCCGTGAAACGCCGCACCATCCATCGCGAGCCCTCGGCCTTCGAAGCCATCAACGTCACACCACTCATCGACGTGGTCATGTGCCTCATCATCTTCTTCCTCATCGTCGGTAAACTCGCCCATGACACCGGCGATATCCGGCTCCCCTCGAGCGCCTCCGGCAGGCCCGACCAACCCGCCCGCGCCGTCACTGTCAGCGTCGCCAAACCCCGCGGCGATGCCCCCCTCAACGCTCCTCCCCGCTTCTTCGTCGATGGCACCCTCGTCGCCAATGAAGACGAGCTCCGCGCCCTCATCGCTGAGCGCGCCGGCATCAAGCCCATCGAAGGTGGTGGCTACTCCGCCCCCCTCGTTCCCGTGCACGTTCGCTGCCACAAAGAACTCCCCTTCGCCGCCGTCACCCCCGTCCTCCGTGCCTGCGCCACCCTCCACATCCCCGGTGTCCGCATCGCCACCGAACGCGTCAGCCCCGCCACCGGAGGCACGCCATGAGCTCCCGCTTCCGCAACCGCGGCGCCCTCCACCAGCACTCCCTCCACTTCGGCCCCAACATGACGCCCATGGTCGATGTTGTCATGGTCCTTCTCGTCTTCTTCATGGCCTCCGCCGCCTTCGTCGGCCCCGAGTGGTTCCTCAAAGGCCTCCTCGCCCAGCGCGCCACCCGTCCCGGCTCCGAAACGCCCGCCAAGCCCGAGGCCGAGAAACCCCGCCCCATCCAGATCACCCTCACCCATGATTTCGCCGCCGGCGGCACCCGCGCCAGTGGCCTCGACCTCACCGCCGTCACCGTTGCCGAGATCCTCACCGCCCTCACCACCCGCCTAACCACCGGCCCCGACTCCTCGCGCGACAAAGCCACCATCGAAGTGGTCATCGCCCCCGCCCCCAACGTCCCCATCCAGGACGTCGTCCGCCTCCACGAAGGATGTGACAAACTCGGCATCGGCCGCGTCGGGTACCTCGCGCAGCAGCCATAAACCGGATCTTGACCCGCCGCGCCCACTCACCGCGACCTGTACCACTCCACCGTCCGCTGCATCCCCTCCGCCAGCCCCACCCGCGCCGTCCACCCCAAGAGCTCCCGTGCGCGGCTCACATCCAGGCACCGCCGCGACACGCCATCACCCTTGCTCGCGTCCCACACCACCCGGCCACCATACCCCGCCGCCTTCGCAATCGTCTCCGTCAGTTCGCGAATGCTCACCTCGCGACCCGACGCGATATTGATCGCCGACCCATCCTCCACATGCTCAATCGCCCCCAGCACGCCCGCCGCGGCATCATCCACAAACAAAAAGTCTCGCGTCGGGCTCCCCGTTCCCCAGCACACCACCTCCGCCGCGCCCGTCTTCACCGCATCCACAAATCGCTTCATCAGCGCCCCCGCCGCGTGCGAGCGATTCTCGTCATCAATGTTGTCCCCCGGCCCATACAGATTCACCAGCACCGGCATCACACCCCGCAACCCATGCTCCTGCCGGCACGCCCATAGCGCCTGCAAAAGCGCTAGCTTGCCAACCCCATAGCTGGCAATCTCCTTGTCGGGCAATCCGCCAAACAGCGAACTTTCCGCATATGGCAGCACCGCCGTCGCGGGGTATGACGTCATCGATCCAATCACCGCTGCCCGCCCTCCTCGCGCCGCAAACCCGCTCGCCACCAGCGCGCTGAGCACATTGAGCCCCATCATCGTGTTA
>Ga0105047_10012075_pt1 | contig 13941 bp, 10 predicted proteins | sample MAT04_FD_78384 | JGI IMG/M metagenome (GOLD analysis project Ga0105047, IMG submission 78384) | Freshwater microbial communities from Lake Fryxell liftoff mats and glacier meltwater in Antarctica - MAT-04 (megahit assembly) | ecosystem: Environmental > Aquatic > Freshwater > Ice > Liftoff...
AAAGTCGCCGTCGGTGCTAGGGAGACTTTAAAAACGCCTGTGGAGAACTTGTAAGTCCTGAAGTAATTCAGGCGGAGATCGTTGAAGCAGGAATCACGCGACTTCCAGTCGTGTGAGGTTCAATGAAGTTCAATGATGGTACTTGCCTCAAGATAGAAGATATTTCTCCTAAAAAAGTTGTACTTTGGAGAAAAAGCCTATCGATGAGGTTGACAATGGAGGCGAAAAGTGAAACCCCCAACCGACGCGCACCACTAATCACTGCTGGAATTTTTCTTGGTGTAGGTATTGGAGGGTTTATTGATGGAATTTTACTGCATCAGATCCTCCAGTGGCATCACATGCTTAGTAATATTCGACCTCTGACAAACATGGCGAATATAGATTTGAACATGGTATGGGATGGGTTATTTCATACCTTTAATTGGGTATTCACTGTGGTAGGAATTGTCTTGCTATGGCGTGCCGGAGGGCGTGATGATGTTCCTTGGTCATCACAGACCTTTATTGGGTCAATATTGATTGGTACTGGGTTGTTCGACTTCGTTGAAGGTTTAATTGACCATCAAATTCTCGGTATCCATCATGTGAAATCAGGCCCAAATGAGTTAGCTTGGGATTTAGGATTTCTTGCATTCGGTGCGTTACTTATTGTCATCGGCTGGATAATGATAAAAAAGTCAAGAGTCATTAGTCATTAGTCATTAGTCATGGGGCATGGGGCATGGGGCATTGGGCATGGGGCATGGGGCATTGCTCAATAATCAAAGTTCTTCTTCCCCTGCCTCCCCTGCCTCCCCTACCTCCCCTGCTTCCTCATCCCCCACTCCCCCTATGACAGATACTTTTGAAAAAACTAGCTGGAGTTGGCAGCTTTCTCAATTTCAACAACAAGCGGGAGAATGGTGGGAATACCAGTTTTACCGATTTGAACGCGCAATGCCCGAATTGCCTTCTGGATGGTCAATTAGTCCAAGGCTTGGTGAGTTGCTGAAATTCCTGTTTTGGCTGGTACTAGGTTTATTTATTGCTTGGGTGGGTTGGCGATTATGGCGAGAATTCAGTCCTTATATATATTCTTGGCTGAATAGAAGTAGTAATATCACTGACTTTAGCGTAAAAAATCGCTCTAGTGAGTCATCCATAGCTCTTTTGTTGGAGCGATCGCAACAATTTTATCGTCAGGGAAACTACCGCGAAGCTTGCCGTTGTATCTATTTAGCGATGTTGCAGCAGTTACATCAAAACTCTATCGCGCCCCACAAACTCAGCCGCACAGATGGAGAATATCTGCAATTGCTGCGATCGTCTGTGACTCCCATACAGCCTTATGAAACTTTAATTACCACTCATGAGCAATTATGTTTTGGTAATGCCGAGATATTGCCAGATAATTATGAACAGTGTTGGCAAGCTTATCGGGAAATCTCCCCAGAATGAAAAAGAGACGTTGCATTGCAACGTCTCTACACAAAACAAACAAAACAATATTCTATTTGGTGAGAGTAGCGTAGACGCCCTGCGGCTTGTCGTTAGACATCGCCTTTTCCACAGCTTCTAAGGCAGTGTTTACTTCCGCTTCTGTGACAATTAGCGGTGGTACAAACCGGACAACTTTTGGCCCGGCAGGTACCAGTAATACACCCTCGTTGATGACAGCATTAACGATATCTGCTGCGGTTAGTTGAATATCGGCTCGCAACTCCAAACCGTTAATTAAACCCCAACCCCGAACTTCGCTAATGTGTTGAGGATATTTCGCTGCGATCGCCCTCAATCCAGATCGCAATTGTTCACCCCTGTCTTGCACATTCTGCAAAATATTTTCCCGTTCCAATGTCTGGCAAACACTGAGTGCTACACCACACACAAAAGGATTTCCGCCAAAGGTGCTGGCGTGTTCCCCTGGTTGAAAAACATCACAGAATTTCTTGCTCATCATTGCACCGATGGGGATACCGCCACCTAAGCCTTTGGCACTGGTGAAAATATCCGGTTCAACGCCGAGATGTTCGTAAGCCCACAATTTGCCACTGCGCCCCATGCCAACTTGCACTTCATCAAAAATCAATAAAATGCCAGTTTCGTCGCAAATCTGCCGGAGCTTTTTGAAATAGGCAACATCTCCTGGACGCACACCGCCTTCTCCCTGCAATGGCTCAATCAGAATGGCTGCTACTCGGTAATCGCCTTCATCCAACTCGCTAATCGCCACTTCCACAGCGTTAATATCGTTGTAATTTACGTAGTGGAAACCAGGAACCAAGGGATCAAAATACTTTTGATACTTCGGTTGTGCGGTGGCGGTAACGGTGGCCAAAGTCCGTCCGTGGAAACTGGCATGGGCGGTTAAAATAATTGGTTTTTCAATGTCTAATACGGTATGGGCATATTTCCGCGCCAGTTTAATTGCGGCTTCGTTAGCTTCAGCGCCAGAGTTGCAGAAAAATACGCGATCGGCACAAGAATGTTCAACGAGCCATTTTGCCAATTCACCTTGCTCAGGAATGTAGTACAAATTAGAGACATGGTGCAGTTTCTGGATTTGGCGTGTCACCGCTTCTACCATCACTGGGTGAGCATGTCCTAAAGTACAAGTGGCAATTCCAGCCACAAAATCCAGATATTCTCGCCCCTGTGTATCCCAAACCCGGCATCCAGCACCCCGTTCTAGGGCTAAGGGAAACCGGCCGTAGGTAGACATGACAGCTTCATTAAAGCTATCTACATCAAAGGGACTAGATGCTACAGACCCTGAATCTGGGGGGATGGTGGCTTGTTCAACGAGAGTTTGTAGGCTCACTACCGCTCCTCCTGAAAGTTTTTCATTATATAGTTATTTACTAGTTTCCTAGAAATCCCTAAAAAATATTTTTTATCTAGCACAACTTGTACTTCTTCTTAGGCTAACGCTTATATCACCTCAAAGGCATGGTGGTGATGAAAAAAATTTTGTACTCAACACTTGAGCAATTGAAAGCGACAGATCCCCGACTTCTTAAAGAAGTAGGGATCTTGTGGATCACGATTGACTCAGCAAGCCAACAATTATCTCAACGTGCATCTTAGTTTTATACAAGTTCAACTTATATAAGCTTTGCTCACTTACTTAGTTTAAATATACTAAAAAGGACGAATGGTATAAAGTTAGTATAAAACTAGAAAAAGTAGGCTAAAAGTACTATTTTTACGTCATTCTCAACACTTGAGCAAAAATATCAACGTATCCAAAAGGAGTTAATGGCTGGGGCGATCGCTCTTGGCGGTGTTTTCTTCATTGGTACTTTGTGGTACTCGTTAGTGGAGGGTTGGTCATGGGAAGATGCAGCTTACATGACAGTTATCACTTTAGCGACTGTGGGATATGGAGAGACGCATCCACTGGGTAGCCGAGGACGATTGTTTACAATTGCCCTGATTTTGTTGGGTGTGATGAATATCGGTTACATTGTCAACAGATTTACAGAAGCGATTATTCAAGGCTACTTTCAAGAAGGAATTCGGCTACAGCAACAGAGGCGGTTAATGGAATCCCTAACAGAACACTACATTATTTGTGGATTTAGCCGCACTGGTCGTCAAATTGCCAAAGAATTTCGGGCAGAAGACGTACCTTTTGTAGTGATTGATTCGGAAATGGAATCTGTGCAAAGGGCGCAGACTGAAGGTTATACAGCATTTCAAGGTGACGCTACCCTAGATGACACACTTCTGAAAGTTGGTATTGAACGGGCGACGTGTATCGTTGCAGCCCTTCCTTCAGATGCCGAAAATTTATATATTGTTTTATCAGCCAAAACACTGAATTCGGGAATTCGGGTGATTGCACGGGCAAGTACAGAAGAGGCTTTGCAGAAGTTACGACGCGGTGGTGCCGATGAAGTGATATCCCCCTATATTACTGGTGGGAAGCGTATGGCTGCTGCGGCACTCAGACCCCAAGTGTTAGACTTTGTAGACGGGATTTTGACAGGTGCAGACCGTCAGTTGTATATGGAAGAATTTTTACTAGACCCGGCTTTTTGTCCCTTTGTGGGTCAGAGTTTGCAAAAGGCGAGATTGCGATCGCAATCTGGGGCATTAGTTCTGGCAATTCGTCGCGTTGATGGGACTTTAATCGGTGGCCCCACTGGCGATACGGTGTTAATGTCGGGAGATCGACTAATTGGTATGGGTACAGCTGAACAGTTGCGTAGCCTTAACCAAATTCTCGGCCCGATGAATTCCAAGGAACTGCGGCGACCGAAAAATAGTTGATTTTATTTTTCTTTGATTACTTTTTTATACCAAGTTTAGATAATTCTTGTATAGTGTAATTTCATAAGCACAAAGTATAATATTATGCAATAAAATCAGCGATATCAAGCCTTTATCCACTCTGACTAATGACTAATAATCGGTTTCTTTCCACCCATGCATAGCTGCTATACCTTTTGTAACCCATTCGATCACAATTGGGGGAGCTTCTGATATCAAGATGCTAGGATAAACTGCTGCACCCCATTTGGGATGCACTAGCACACGGCATTGATTTTTAATCACTGGATAGTTGAGCAAAGCTTTGACAACTGCTGTGTCATCGTGGGGAATTGCTCCGGGATGAGACAGTAAAGGATAGCCTGTACGAGGGTCGATTAGGTCTGTTAAATAGCCGCGATCGCGCAGATTAAATGCTAAATCGCAGCCAAAGCGCATAAACTTTTCTCGTAAGCGTTCTTTCTCTGACTCTACTTCTGCTGTCTTTTCGACTAATTGATAACGCGATTGCTGTAAGACAATCACTACTCTTAAAAATGGCTGCCGTTTCCAATCTGGTAATATCCGTTCGCAGTTGGCACAGATATATTGACTGGGAGGATGAATTGAAATTTGAACCGCTTGTCCCGTTTCACCAACTAAATTAATGGGACAGGCTTGCTCCGAAGTGTAAACCTTGGGATAGTTCACTAAATTGATTCGGTTTTGGCAAGTTTTTTAATTTAATCTCCGGTATAGATGATACCTCTTAAAAGTTAATAAAAATCATCATTTTTCTACAATATGTTACTTTTTTTGGAAGCAGTTGCTAATAATTTGATAATTTTAATCCGAATTTTATCCTTTATTAACCTGTTCTCATGGGATTTGCTGCGATCGCTGTAGGTATTGGCATAGATGCAGCGTGTGGTAGACAAGCGATGCCTACGCTGGTCATTGAGCTTTGTCGAAGTGCTACGCTCCTGAAATCTGTTCGATCAAAATCCTAAAAAATGACCTCCATCTCAGACGATTTGCAGTCAAAACCAAAATTGTCTAACTGTCAGCAAAGCTGGATTAAACAAGCATCTGGTGAAGCAAAGCACATCGAAGTTTCGCCCAAAGGTGAGCAAAAAAGACAAAGGTAATTTTGTCTGCTTGGAAAAAATTAAGCTCTTAGCCTACTTTCCATAGCACTCAATTAATTGAGTTTTAAAGAATTTACCGGCACTTCATCCCATGAATCGACTGTCCGCAATTGTGCTATCCAACCTGCTGCCTTTTGCGTCTCGGTCAAATTATTCTGAAATGAATCATGACAATCTTTGGCTTGAGATTCATTACAAGTGGCAATACAGGCATGAATCATCCCAGACGGATCAATTTGCTCATTTACCCAAATAGTCATGGAATATTTCCTCGAAAACTGTAGCGAAAAAAGCTATTCGTTATTTTAGAACACTATTAGAGTCAAAAATTTTAGAGCAAAATTCGGTAACAAATAGTGAACTAATCCCAATTACCGATTACTAATTTACAATTACCCAGTTTTGCTTCATCTGGTAGGCAGATATGATTTATCTCCTCTTTCGTAGCGACGGCGGTAGAGTAATTCTAACTGTCCACCATATTCTTGAATCCAGGCAATCTGGCGCTGGTAGAGTCCCCGGAAGGTATTGGCAAATAATAGTGTAAAGATTGCCACTACTAACCCTGATGCTGTGGATACTAAAGCTTCACTAATTCCAGATGTTACACCTGTTGTTTTAGTACCTCCTACATCTCCGATATTTAGAGAAGCAAAGGAGTTAATTAATCCTAATACAGTGCCGAGAAGTCCTAACAGAGGCGCAAGACCGATAATTGTCTCAAAAATATTTTGCGATCGCTTAAGCAAGGGGATTTCGGCTTGGGCTTCACTTTCTAATGCCAAACGAAAGTCTTCTGGTGTCGCATCCTCTAGTTCTAAAGCTGCTAAAAAAATCCGAGCAATGGGTAAGTCAGCATTTTTCTGCAACTTATCTAAAGCACTAACTACATTATCAAGGCGATAAAGCTGTAGCACCTCTCGCACTACCTTGTTTTGCCGATTATTTATTCTTACCCAAAAGATGATCCGTTCGATAATCAGCGCCACCCCTAACAAAGAGAACGCTAGCAGAGGCCACATGACTATGCCACCTGCTGTAAACAGATTACTAATTTCCATCTATTATTTTTTAATTCACCAACAACGCTAGGTTAACAGATTGTTGAGATGGAGCAGTTTAACGCTGCATTGCAGTTACAGCAGCTTTTCGGCTATTCTCAGTTTGGCCGATCGCGATCGCGGATTCTGACTAATTTCCTCTTCTTGGGCAATAATCGGTTTTTTTGTCAAGACCTTTAATAAAGGTGAATTTCTTAAACCATGCTTCACCGGGCGGTCTTCTAAACTGTGAAAACTGATAATCGCAATTCTGCCACCAGGGACAAGGGCATTTGGTGCTTTATCTAAAAAGGTTTCTAGAGATTTTAACTCATCGTTGACGACAATTCGCAGAGCTTGAAAAACCCGAGTAGCGGGGTGAATTCTCCCATAACGGTATTTTGGGGGGACTGAAGAAGCGATCGCATCAGCCAATTCTGTAGTAGTGTGCAACGGTCGGCGTTCTACAATACGACGAGCAATGCGCCGTGATAATCTCTCCTCACCGTACTTAAAGAAAATATCAGCTAATTCTGATTCATCCCAATTATTAATGATATCAGCAGCAGTTAGCGATCGCCCTCGATCCATTCGCATATCCAAATTTGCAGCTTGGCGAAAGCTGAAACCCCTTTCTGCTTGATCTAAATGGTAAGAACTTACCCCCAAATCGGCTAAAATACCGTCGAAAGTATTAGGGATAAACTCGTAGTCAGCAAAATTGCTATAAATAAATTGTACGCGAGCCTCCTTCGGAGGAGCTTCTCCTGACGGAGACGCTTCGCGAACGCTAACGCCAAACTCAGCTAATTCTTTCCTCGCCGCCGCTAAAGCATCCTCATCTTGGTCAACTGCCGTTACCTGTACATCCCCAGCAGCTTCTAAAATCAGCCGGCTGTGACCACCACCACCTACCGTCACATCTAAATAATGTCCGCCTGGACGCACCGCCAAACCCTCAATTACCTCCCGTCCCAAAACGGAAATATGAGAAAAAGCCAGTTCTTCTAAATCTAGCGGTGTTTGCGAATCTGATTTCATCTTTTAATTTTAATTTTATTTTTGTTTCTATTTGGTCAGGACTTACGCAAAAAATAGCCCAACTGCTTATTCCCAGGTAGGGGCAATTCATGAATTGCCCCTACCGCGTGTAGTTTTGCGTAAGTCCCGTTGGTAAGACTTACACCAAAAACCTCTTAAACTCCTATTCCTCCGTGTCTTCTGCGTCCTCTGTGGTTCGATTTAAGTCTTGTTTAGCACCCAATCCCCAATCCCCTTTACCAACATCAGGATTTTAAATGCAAAAACAGATTACATGAAAAAAACCTGTGCCTCAATCCCTTACATATCAAGCTTCCCTATAATAATTGAAGAGGTGCAACGAAATGAAACATCAATTACAACACCTTCGCTGCTATCCTCTCTCCAAACATAACCCTGTAGAGTCAAAATTATATAGATTGCCCCTACAAACCTCATTTTGGCAGACTAGATAAATCGGCTGTGGTTGGCATCTAGGCGGTTCAATTCAAAATTTTCACGAACGGAGAACACGAAATCTATGACCAGACTAGAAACCCGCACTGAACCAATGGTGCTAAACATGGGGCCACACCACCCCTCAATGCACGGGGTTCTGCGGCTAATCATGACTCTGGATGGCGAGGATGTCGTTGACTGTGAACCGGTCATCGGCTATTTGCACCGGGGAATGGAAAAAATTGCCGAGAACCGCACTAATGTAATGTACGTCCCTTACGTCAGTCGCTGGGACTACGCTGCGGGAATGTTCAACGAAGCCGTCACTGTTAACGCCCCAGAAAAACTTGCAGGTGTCGCTGTTCCCAAACGCGCTAGCTACATCCGCGTCATCATGCTGGAGTTGAACCGCATCGCTAACCACTTGCTATGGTTTGGCCCCTTCCTCGCTGACGTAGGCGCTCAAACTCCCTTCTTCTACCAGTTTCGGGAACGCGAGATGATTTATGATTTGTGGGAAGCCGCTACAGGTTATCGGATGGTGAATCACAACTACTTCCGTATTGGTGGGGTAGCAGCCGATTTGCCCTATGGTTGGGTAGATAAGTGTTTGGAATTCTGCGACTACTTAATACCCAAAGTTGACGAGTATGAACGCTTAGTAACCGATAACCCCATCTTCCGGCGACGTGTTGAGGGTATTGGGACTATCACCCGTGAAGAAGCAATTAACTGGGGACTTTCTGGCCCAATGTTACGCGCATCTGGCGTGCAATGGGATTTGCGGAAAGTTGACCATTACGAATGTTACGACGATTTCGACTGGGATGTGCAGTGGGAAACCGCCGGTGATTGCTTTGCCCGTTACGTAGTGCGGATGCGGGAAATGCGCGAATCTGTGAAGATTCTTCGCCAAGCAATTAAGGGACTTCCTGGCGGCCCTTACGAAAATCTGGAAGCCAAGCGTTTAGCCGCAGGTAAAAAATCCGAGTGGGACGCATTTGATTATCAATACATTGGTAAAAAAGTTTCTCCTACCTTCAAGATTCCCAAAGGTGAAATCTACTCTCGTGTAGAAAGTGGCAAAGGTGAATTGGGAATTTATTTGGTTGGCGATGATAACGTCTTCCCTCTACGGTGGAAGATTCGCGCCGCAGATTTCAACAACCTCCAGATTGTCCCACATTTACTGCGCGGCATGAAGGTTGCAGATATTGTGGTGATTCTCGGCAGTGTTGACGTAATTATGGGGTCTGTGGATAGGTAGAAAATATTTATCTCAGTATTTTTAGAGCAGTTGTATTACAGTGCAACTGCTCTTTTTTTTTATAATTTTTGAAGACACGATAAATCGCCGTCTCTACAAAGGACTGATTCTTGTACAGACGGCGATTTATCGCGTCTCTTGTTTCTGGCTGGAAAAATTTTTTACTCATATAACAGATGTACGAAATATTTATGAGTTTTAAATAATGCCCCGTATTTTTGACAACATAGATTTGCAACTGCTACCGATTTTGAGGGAAACTCTCAAAATCTCTTATCGGGCAGATTTTTGCGTTGGCTATTTTAACCTCAGAGGTTGGCGAAGAATTGATGACTTGATTGAACAGTATGTTGGTGGTGAAAATGCTTGTTGTCGTTTGCTAATTGGGATGCAAAGTTTACCCAGTGATGAAGTTCATGCGGCGTTTAGCCTTATTAGTGGTGATGGACGGATTGATAACAGTAGCATTGTGCGGTTTAAAAAACGCATGGCGGCGGAATTTCGTCAGCAGTTGACTATCGGTGCGCCGACTAATCAAGATGAAGCGGGGTTGCGGCGGTTAAGTCATCAGTTAAAAACTCAGAAACTAATTATTAAACTGTTTCTGCGTCATTCTCTCCACGCCAAGTTATATCTTGTGCATCGCAATGACCCTAATACTCCAATTGTGGGATTCTTGGGTAGTAGTAATTTAACGCTTCCTGGACTGGCGAAACAAGGGGAGTTGAATGTAGATATTTTAGACCACGATGCTTGTAATAAATTGCAAAAGTGGTTTAGCGATCGCTGGCAAGATTATGGTTGTATAGATATATCTCAAGAATTGGCAGAAATTATCGATCAGAGTTGGGCTAGGCAAGATTTAGTCTCACCTTACTACATCTACCTGAATATAGCTTACCACTTATCTCACGAAGCGATCGCAGGACTTTCAGAATTTCGTATACCCCGCGAATTTAATAACTTATTTGATTTCCAAAAAGCCGCCGTGCAGCTAGCAGCACGTCATGTAACTAGGCGTGGTGGCGTGTTAGTGGGTGATGTGGTCGGTTTGGGTAAAACTTTAGTTGGAACCGCCTTAGCTAAGATATTACAAGAAGATTGTTTTTTAGAAACACTAATTATTTGCCCAAAAAACTTGGTGTCAATGTGGCAAGAATATAAAGATAACTATCGGTTACTTGCCGAAATTATGCCAATTAGTCAAGTACAAAATAAATTACCAACACTCCGGCGTTATCGAGTTGTGTTAATTGATGAAAGCCACAACTTACGTAACCGCGAAGGTAAACGTTATCGAACAATAATCGAATATATTACAGCCAACGAAAGTAAATGTATTTTATTATCTGCAACTCCTTACAATAAAAGTTATCTTGACCTTTCTGCACAACTCCGGCTATTTGTACCAGAAGACCAAGATTTGGGATTAAGACCAGAAGCTTTAATTAATGAACTTGGTGGCAGTTCTATAGGAGAATTAGAGTTTATTAGAAAGCATCAATGTTCTGTACGTTCTTTAGCTGCCTTTGAGAAAAGCGAACACCCTGATGATTGGCGAGAATTGATGAAGCGTTACATGGTACGACGCACTCGCTCATTTATTAAAGATAATTATGCCCATACAGATGAAACAGGGCGGAAATATTTAGAATTTTCTGATGGGAGACGTTCTTATTTTCCCCAGCGTCTACCTCGTAGTATCAAGTTTCCTTTAGAAGGTTCTAGCACAGACTTTTATGCTCGTCTTTACTCTGAGTTAGTAGTAGAAGTCATTAATCAACTGAATTTACCTCGTTATGGGCTAGGAAATTATATTATTGCTAAACATAAACAGCCACCTACAGACATCGAACAACGTTTTATTAATAGCTTATTTCGTGGCGGTAGGAGGTTAATGGGTTTTTCGCGTACCAATTTATTTAAACGTTTAGAAAGTAGTGGCGTTGCTTTTATCCAATCAATTGAACGCCATATTTTACGGAACTTCATTTATTTATATGCCTTAGAGCAGGGGCTTGATATTCCGATTGGAACTCAAGAGGCTGAGTTATTAGATACAAGAAATAATGATGAAGATGCCGATTCTGTAGCAGCAGCTTTGTTTGATACAGAAACGGAAGAAGATGATTCTGACCTAACCCCCCAACCCCCTTCTCTACTAGAGAATGGGGAGAATTCAAAGCCTCTCTCCTTGCAGGAGAGAGGTTTAGAGAGAGGTTTTCCAGATTTTGTGAAAAGTCAGGAAAAAGTTTTTCGTCAAAGAGCAGAATCAATTTATCAAGAATATACAACCCGATATCAACGAAGATTTAAGTGGTTGCGTTCTACACTTTTTGACATTAAAAAGCTGAAACTTGATTTGCTAGAAGATGCCAAAGCACTGATTAATATACTGCAACAATGTGGCGAGTGGAATCCTCAAAAAGATGAAAAACTTGCTGCTTTAATCAAGCTGCTAACAAAAACTCACCCCAAAGATAAAGTATTAATTTTCACCCAGTTTGCTGATACAGTCCGCTACCTTACAGAGAATTTGCAGTCGAGTCATATTACTAATGTCGCAGGGGTAACAGGTCAATCTAAAGACCCGACAGTAATGACGGGAAGATTTAGCCCTGTGAGTAATGGAAAACGTGAGCAAATTTCATCATCAGACGAGTTGCGGATTTTAATAGCTACCGATGTTTTGAGTGAAGGTCATAATTTACAAGATTGTGCAATTATCGTCAATTGGGATTTACCTTGGGCGATTATTCGCTTAATTCAACGCGCCGGACGGGTAGACCGCATTGGACAAAATGCTGACCAAATTCTCTGTTATTCTTTTTTACCAGCCGAGGGAGTAGAACGGATTATTAATTTGCGGGGACGACTCCGCAAACGACTACAAGAAAATGCGGAAGTGGTGGGAACTGATGAAGCTTTTTTTGAAGATGATGATGCACGAGTAATTCTTGACCTCTACAACGAGAAATCTGGAATTTTAGATGGCGAAGAAGATACAGAAGTTGATTTGACATCAGAAGCATTTCAAATTTGGAAAAAAGCCACAGATGGTAATCCAGGTTTGAAAAAAACCATTGAAGAAATGCAAAATGTGGCTTATTCTACCCGCGCCCATACTCCGCAACCTGTGCAACCAGAGGGAGTATTGCTTTATATGAAAACCACGGAAGGAAATGATTCTTTAATTTATGTTGACCGCGATGGGAATAGCGTTACTCAATCACAATTAGCAGTTCTTCGCGTAGCTGCGTGTGAAGAATCTACCCCAGCAATACCCAGAGATAAACAGCATCACGAGTTAGTAAAAAAGGGTGCTGAATTGATTGCTGAAGAAGAGAAAAATGCCGGCGGTCAATTAGGACGACCATCAGGTGCTAGGTTCCGCACTTATGAACGATTGAAAAGTTATGTTCAAGAAATGAAAGGAACATTATTTGTTAGTGAAGAACTTTTAAAAGCAATTGATGAAATTTACCGTTATCCTTTGCGACAGTCAGCCATTGATACTCTCAACCGCCAACTGAGAAGCGGTATTAATAATCAGCAGTTAGCTGAGTTAGTAGTGGCGCTACGAATGGATGACCGTTTGTGTATTGTCACAGAAGAACTAGAAAAGCGAGAACCTCAAATTATTTGTTCTTTAGGATTATTCCAGGAGTAGCAATTAGAAACCAATACAGTTCAATTAAGCATTTTTTCTTCTCTCTGTGTCGCGCCAGTTGCTTTAAGTCGGGGAACCCGCCCAACGCACTGGCTTCTCTGCGGTTCGTTTGTCTCGTTCCCAGCCTCCGACGGGGAATTCTTAATGTGAGGCTCTCTAACTCCCGGTAGCAGCCAAATAAAGACCATCTCCAGCCTCTAGCTAAAAACGAGGTTTTTCCTTAATCCGCCTCCGCAAACTTTACCTGTGTAGGTTGGGTTGAGGAACGAAACCCAACATTTTGCGGCGTTTGTTGGGTTTCGCAAAGCTTCAACCCAACCTACAATATTCTTAACCGAACCGTATTGCCTTCACCCTGCCTTTCACTTGCGGAAAACACCGAAATAAGAAAGCAAACAGGGGTTTGAATAAGTAAAATGTCATTTTGCTTGCGGAAAACACCAAAATGAGTAAGCAAACTGGAGTTTGAGAAAGCAATATGTGTAAATGCTTGCTAAATCTACTGAAATGAGTAAGTCAAATGGCATTTTGAGTAAGTCAAAGGTCATTTTGATAAAGCATTTCAGTATTTTGAGCAAGCAAACGGGCTTTTTTATAAAGCAATTAGGCATTTTGATAAAGAAATCAGCAAATATACCTGACAATTAAAAATCACGGCTGTACAAAAGGAAGTCAGCATTTAGATAATTCAGGTAATATCCCTGAACCTACTTTGATATAAAGGATTTATAAAGTATAAAAAGCATGGTAAAAATTTAACTTCTATAAAAAGAGTTTCTTCAAGTCTGCCAGCGCAGACTTAATTTTTAGAGCCACAGATTTATTTCCTGAATGGCAAATTTACCATGCTTGGAAAATATAAATCAAGCATGGTAAATTATGTCACTTAATTTTCAACGAACACGCGATTTACTCTCTAAGTTTCAATTTAGTGATTTATTTATAGAAGAATTAGGTTGGTCTAAACCTTCCAGACAAAAACCTGTAAGTTTAAAAATTGAGAACAATACGTATAAATACCAGAAAATTGCTGAACTTTCAGGCGTTGCAATCTTTGAAGTCACCGCAGCAGATGGGAATATACCAGAAGCTAAAGTTAGA
>Ga0105047_10012076_pt1 | contig 13938 bp, 10 predicted proteins | sample MAT04_FD_78384 | JGI IMG/M metagenome (GOLD analysis project Ga0105047, IMG submission 78384) | Freshwater microbial communities from Lake Fryxell liftoff mats and glacier meltwater in Antarctica - MAT-04 (megahit assembly) | ecosystem: Environmental > Aquatic > Freshwater > Ice > Liftoff...
AGACCGGCGACCGGGTGCTGCAGGAGCTGGCCCGCGTGCTGGTCAATACCGTGCGCAACGTCGACCTGGTGGCGCGCTACGGCGGCGAAGAGTTCGCCATTATCCTGCTCGAGATCGACCGGGCCAAGGTGCTGGAAGTGGCCGGGCGCCTGCGCAAATCGGTCGAAGAGCTGGAAGTCAATTCGGTGCAGGGGCAGAAGCTGCGCATCACCGCCAGCTTCGGGCTGGCCTGTTTCCCGGATGACGCGCAGGACAAGAGCACCCTGATCCAGCTCGCCGACGAGGCGCTTTACAGGGCCAAGGAATCCGGGCGCAACCGCATCGTCATGTCCGAATCCGGTTCGGGCTTGAGCCGCGCCATCGCTCCGGCCCGCCCGGCCAGCGTGCCCTTGCAGGGCGCGCGCGCCAAGCCCGACCCGGCTCTGCCGGGGCGCGGCGGCAGCCGCCGCAGCAGCTTTCCCACCTTGCGTTCGCACGGCGACACCCTGGAACTGGAACAGATTCACCGCCTGCAGAACGAGGTGGCGCAGTTGCCGCCGGATCCGACGAAAGAAAAAAAGCCAGAGTAAAAAAAAGAACGGCTTTAACACGGAGGGCGCGGAGAACGGCGAAATTCGAATCTCGAAATCCGAAACTCGAAACAAAATCGAATGTTCAAATTAGCCAATGCTCAAAACGGCGGGGTGCCAGCCAAAGTTTCGCTATCGTTTTGAACATTTAAATTTCGGTGATTTGAGTTTGTTTCGCATTTCGAGATTCGAATTTCGAATTTAACTCTTTTAAGTTCATTTGGTTTTTTACAAAAATCGTGCACACTGTATGATGTGTACGCTTCAGCAACCCAGGGCTTAGACTTCAAGCACAATGGCGCCACCACGTCGGACAACCAAAAATGAACAGGCTCCGGGGCGTCGCCCGGTCTTGCGCAAGGGCGCAGCCGAGCCCGCTGCGGCCGAGCCCACCGCCGAAGAGGTTGAGGCGGAGCTTTCTGCCGAGGCCGACGAACACGACGAGGAAGAAGCGGAAGACCCGCAGCTCGCCGAGACTATTGTGCAGCGTCCTTCGGGGCGCGCGGCGCGTTCGACCCCCAGCGGACGGCGGCCCTCCTCCGGCAGCCGCCGCCCTGTGCAGCACGCAGAAGCTGGCGGCGATGAACCGCCCGAAGGCGGGCGTGAAGGCAGCCGGGCCCGGGCCCGCAATGCGGGCGGGCAGATCGGAGCCCTGCAGCGCCGCGGCATGTCCCTTTCCGCCAAAGTGGCGCTCTTTACACTGGCTCTGACCGTGACCATCTCGGTCATCTTCGCCATCATCTCGCTGATCGATCTGGAAGATAAGCTCAACGCTGAAATCAAGCACTCCGGTTACCGCCAGATTCTCACTTTGCATGCCTTCGGCCAGCGCGTCATCGAGCGCGCCGGGATCAAGGGCGTGCGCAACGCCGGCGAATTCCAGAACAAGCTCACCGAGTACACCACCAAGGGTTTGAAAGCCTCCGACCTGGAATTGCTCAAGCGGGTACTCAACGATTCGCGCATCAAGGACGTGGTCATCTTCGCGTCCGCGGATGCCAGCGAGAATCCCACCACGCCGATTCTGCGCGGCGACCCCAAGGCCAACGAGTTTTCAGCGCCGTCGGCCAACCTGGCCGAGTCCGGCATGGACCCGGATGTGCATATTTATAACGGCAGCTATGGCGGGGAGAACTGTCTGTTCTTCCGCATGCCGCTTGAAAAAGGCGCCACCAAGGGGATGTACTCCAGCGCCAACCTGATCCTCGCTGCCAGCCAGATCAAGCGCGAGGTCAACAGCCTGCGCAACCGCCTGATCCTGTATGGCATCGTGCTGGTGGTGCTGGGCGTGGGCGCCGCCTTCGGTATGGCCGGACGTTTCACCCGCCCCATGCTCTCGCTGGTCGAAGATATCAACGTCGTCTCCAAGGGCAACCTGGACCACGAGAGCACCGTGCACACTCAGACCCACGACGAAGTGGGCTTGCTGGCGATGGCCTTCAACCGCATGACCAAGAGCCTGCGGGATGCGCGCGAATCGGAGCGCGATCTGGAACGGATCGAAGGCGAACTGGACACCGCCAAGAAGATCCACTTCAATCTGCTCCCTGAGAAGCTGCCGCAGCTTCCCGGCATCGATATCGCCAACGATTACAAATCGGCCAAGGAAGTCGGCGGCGACTACTACGACTTCATCCCCGTCGGCGACCTCGAACATCTGGCTCTGACTGTCGCCGACGTCTCGGGCAAGGGCATCCCCGGCTCAATGGTGATGGGCACCACCCGCACCATCCTGCGCATGATGGCGGTGAACAATTTGTCGGCCGCCGACGTGCTGGCCAAGACCAACTTCCATGTGGCCCGCGACATCAAGCGCGGCATGTTCGTCACCTGCGTCTACGCCATCCTCAATGTGCGCACCCGCGAACTGACCGTCGCTTCCGCCGGTCACAACCCCATGCTGATCTGGAGATCTGCCACCAAGAGCATCGAGAAAGTGCGCCCCAACGGGATTGCTCTGGGCTTCGACAAAGGCCCCGTCTTCAACCGCACCGTGCGCGAGCAAAAAGTGCAGCTCTACCAGGGCGACCGCGTGGTGCTCTATACCGACGGCGTGGTCGAAGCGATGAACGAAGAACGCGAAGAGTGGTCCGACGAGGCGCTCGACGAGTTTACTCTCAAGAATGCGACGCTGCCGTCCAAGGATTACGTGCGCCTGCTGATCAAGGCCTTGACGGAACATCAGGGCAATGGCGAACAGCACGATGACATCACCATCACCACTTTCAGGATCGTGTGACACACGCATGATAGAGCACACGCACCTCGAACTGGTCGTCCCCAATGACACCTCCTGTCTGGCACGGGTGCGCCAGGCGGTCGTTGAAATTGTGGGCAACGGCATGTTTCTTCCGGTCAAGGCCAACCTGATTGCTCTGGCCGTCGACGAGGCCATGGCCAACATCATGGAGCACGCCTACGCCGGCGCGCCCGATACGCCGCCGGCCGAGATCGAAGTGCAGCTCGACGCCACCGCCGAACGCTTCATGTGCACCATCCGCGACCGCGGCGTGGGCTTCGATCCGCGCGGAGCGCCCGAAGTGGACGTGCGCGAACATGTCAAGGCCGGACGGAAGGGCGGGCTGGGCATCTGCCTGATGCGCCGCATTATGGATGAGATCAACTACACCTATAAGCAGGGCAGCCACAACGAGCTGATGATGGTTAAATTCGTCGATGAAAACATGGGCAAAGCACGCCGCGAAGCCAGCGGCAGGCAGGCTAAACAGGGTTAAACGGACAATGCAAAAGGCAAAAGGCAAAATGAAAAATGGAACAGCCCGGCTGCGGCACCGTTCACTTTTGAATTTTGCATTTTGAATTTTGCATTGCCGTTCAGGAAGGGTGGATTAAGACGATGGCGCTGGAAGAATTCAAAATCGAACGGGAAGTCGCCGACAAGGCCGTGGTCATTCTGCGTCTGACCGGTTATCTGGACGCGCACACCTTCGAACGGCTCGAAGAGACCATCGCCGACCTTTTCGCGCGCGGCAACTTCAGGCTGATCGTCGACCTGGCCAACGTGCAATACATCTCCTCGGCCGGAGCCGGCGTCTTCATCGGAGCCCTCTCCGAGGCGCACGAGAACAAGGGGAACATCGTGCTGATGAACCCCACCGCCAACGTGCGTGAGGTCTTCGATCTGCTGGGGCTGACCCAGATCTTCCAGGTCGTCGACGACCGGGCCACGGCGATGGCCGCGTTTTAAAAAGCGAGTGCGACGGTGCGGCTCTTGCGGGTTGCCAGCTTTAGTAACGGCTCTTGGCTCTTGGCTCTTGGCTCTTGGCTCTTGGCTCTTGGCTCTTGTGTTTGCGGGCAGTGCAAACGTTCAGCCTGAAACGTTTCAAAAGGGTCAAATTTATGCCCTTGAATAAGAATGTACATTCGCTGCCGTGTTATTAAAAACAGTGAGCCGTTTAGTTCCTTTTTCATGATCACATGGGTTATGCCGCGCATGGATATCAACCTGGAGCCCGCTCTTTCTGCCTCTTTGGATAGCATCCCCGCGTCCGCTCAGCCCTTTGAAACGCAAATTCCCGAGACTCTCCCGTCCCCCCACTCAATCCGCATCCTTCCGCAGGCTCTGATCTCGCGCATCGCGGCGGGGGAAGTGGTCGAACGCCCCGCCAGCATGGTTAAGGAACTCGTCGAGAACGCGCTCGACGCGGGCGCCCGCTCCATCCATGTCGACTTAATCGAAGGCGGCAAAAAAAGCGTGCGCGTCAGCGACGACGGGGCCGGCATGAGCCCCCCCGACCTGGAGCTCTGCTGTCTGCCGCACGCCACGTCCAAGCTCAGCGACGAGGCCGATCTGCTGGCCATCGAAACGCTGGGCTTCCGCGGCGAGGCTCTGCCGTCGATGGCCGCGGTGAGCCGTTTTGCGATCACCAGCCGCACCCGCGCCCGTGCCGCTCACACGGCCCACACGGATACGGATACGGAGCACTCCGCTTGGCGCATCGAGATTTCCGCCGGCGAACCGGCCCAGCCCCAGGCCCGCCCCGCCGCCGGAGCCTACGGCACCCTGGTCGAAGCGCTCGATCTTTTCTATGCGCTCCCGGCCCGAGCCAAGTTCCTTAAAGGGGCCGCCTCCGAGTCCGCCGCCTGCGCCGACACGCTCCTGCGCCTGGCTCTGACGCGCCCCGACGTGGCCTTCACCCTCAAGCAGGAACGCCACTCCATCTTTGACCTGCACGCCTGCGCCCCCAGAGGCACGCCGCTGGCGAAGCTACCCTTAAGCGCCTGGCTGCGCCGCGCCCGCGAAGTGCTCGGCGCCTCCTCCAGCAAGGGTCTGATCGAAGTGGACTATTCGTCCGGCTCTTCTAGCAGCGAACCAGGCAGCGCTCCCTACCGTCTCTTCGGGCTGCTCTCCCCGCCCGCCCAGAGCGCCTCCAGCCGATCCAGCATTTACCTCGCGGTCAATGGCCGCGCCGTCAAAGACAGGGTGCTCAGCGGCGCCCTTTTAGAAGCCTACCGCCATCTGCTCCCGCCCAAGCGCTACCCCGTCGCGGTGCTCTTTTTAGAGCTCCCCGGCAGCGACGTGGATATCAACGTGCACCCCACCAAGGCCGAAGTGCGCTTCCGCCTGCAGGGCAGAGTCTATGCGCTCTTTCACAGCGCCATCCGCCACGCCTGCGGCATCTCCGCTGCTCCGCCCGCACCCGCTCTCTTGCCTTCCGCGCCGCGCGCTCCTCTGGGTGCGCCGCCTGCCGATAACGGCCAGCGCCGCTTCGACCTGTGGAGCCGCCCCGCGGAACGAAGTCTAAAGAGTCTGGAGAGTCTCCAAACTCCCGGTACGCTCGAGACTCTCCCGGCTCCCGAAGCGCTCCCCGACCGCGCCGCCGAAGAGCCCGCTCCCTTTGCGCGCCCTGCGTCGCCTGCGCCATCTGAAAAAACGGCCGCGCGCAACGATTTTGCCGTGGCCCCCTTCCGCGTGCTCGGGCAGGCCGGCGGCAGCTACATCGTGCTCGAAGACGACAGCGGCGTGAAGCTGATCGACCAGCACGCGCTCCACGAACGGGTGCTCTTCGAAGAGCTCTTTGCCCGAGCCCAGGGTCTTGCGCGCGGCGACAGCCAGGGCCTCCTCATCCCCGAAACTCTGGAACTCACCCCCGTCCAGGCCGCCGTCTTCTTCGGGAATGCTCAGGCCGCCGAAATCCTGGCCGAACTGGGCTTCGAGGTCGACGCCTTCGGGCAGCGCGCCGTGCGCGTGCGCGCCGTCCCCGCCGTCTTAAAAGGGCACTGCGCCCCCTATGTGCGCGATATCCTGGATGCTCTGGGTCTGGACGCCGAAGGCCCCGAAAAACGCCCCACCGAGCGCTCCTTTTACCGCGAGAAGGCCGCCTATATCCTGAGCTGCAAAGGCGCGATCAAAGCCGGCGAGCGGCTCAGCCATGAACAGATGACGCTCTATATCAGCGAGTACCGCCGCCGCGTCGGCGCCAGCGCCTTCACCTGCCCCCACGGCCGCCCGCTGGCTCTGGAGATCTCCTGGGACGACCTGGAACGCGCCGTGGGCAGGCAGTAGTGACGAAAAAATTCCAAGAACCAATAACCAAGAACCAATAACCAAGAACCAAACAAACGACAAGCACTAAATTCCAATGACGAAAACGAGCGGGCGCAAGTTGAAACCCGTGGCCCGCTCGTTTTTAATATTGTTTATTGCCGTTTAGAATTTGGTTGGTTCTTGGTTCTTGGTTCTTTGTTCTTTGTTATTTTTAATTCTCGGCGCGTGGATTTTTTCCGCTCAGTACACTTTCTCCGTCTCAATTTTCTCCCCATTTAATTTCAAGCGCACCGCCAGCGCCGCGGGGTCATGATTGAGCAGCACCAGCGTATTGGCGCTCAGGACTTCCTTAAAGAGTGCGCGCTTCATCTCCAGAGTCTCCAGCGGATAGAGATCGTAGGCCATGATCCAAGGCAGGTGGCGGTGCGCGGTGGTGGGCATCATCTCGCCGATGAAGAGCGCCTTCTGCCCGCCGGAGTCGATGCGCACGCCGCAGTGCCCATAAGTGTGCCCGCCGGTGCGGAAGGCGCTCACGCCGGGAATGACCTCGCGCAGATCGTCGAACAGATCCCACGATTTCTGTGCGTCGATCGGCGCGATATTCTCAGCCAGGTACGTGCCGCGCTGGATCTCGTTGGGCGTGCGGGCCACCTCCAGTTCGCGCCGCTCGACCACGTGCCGCGCGTTGACAAAGACCGGTTCGAGCTCACCGTTGGCGTTGAGCTGGCTGTTCCAGCCGGCGTGGTCCAGATGCAGGTGCGTGTGCAGCAGGATGGTGATATCGGAGGGCTTCAGGCCCAGCGCGGCGAGCTCGTCGATGAGCGTGGGGCGGGGATCGATGGCGTAGATCTCGCGCTGCTTGGCGTTCCACTTCCGCCCCAGCCCGCAGTCGATCAGCAGGATCTCCTTGCCCCAGCGGATCAGCGGGCAGTTGCAGCTCAGGAGCATCCGATTGCGTTCATCGGCGGGACGTTCGCGCGTCCAGAGCGGCTTTGGAACAATCCCGAACATGGCTCCGCCATCGAGCTTAAAAGTCCCATCGCTGAGCAGATCAATCTGCAGGTCGCCAAATTGCATGGGTGAGAGACTCCATAAAAAAGATGTGAAGAACCGTAAAACGGAATCGCGTCAAAGCTGAGCCATTTGCATTCTCCCGCGTCCTGTCGTTTTGAACATTTGAATTTGTGAATTGTCGTTTGGTTGGTTCTTGGAAATTGGCTTTTGGAATTTCTCCGGCCAGACCCGGACTGCGCCCCGGTTGCGGCTAAAGCGTGAACTGGTTAAAGTCGCTGTTCGGTAAAAAATGAGGAGTCTTATGGGTATTGGTCTGGAAATTCTGATCGTCAACGTGCTGATCGTGATCAACGGCATCTTCTCCATGTCCGAGATGGCGATTGTTTCGGCGCGCAAGACGCGCCTGCAGCAGCGCGCCGAAGAGGGCGATCATGGTGCTCAGGCGGCGCTGGAACTGGCCAATGCCCCCAACCGTTTTTTATCCACCGTGCAAGTCGGCATCACGCTGGTAGGCATCATCGCCGGCGCCTTCGGTGGAGCCGGCATCGCCGGTGCGCTCAAGAGCGTGCTGGCCAATGTCCCCCTGCTTGCGCCCTATAAAGATCTGCTCGGCTTTGGCATCGTCATCGCCATCATTACCTTTCTCTCGCTGGTCATTGGCGAACTGGTCACAAAGCGCCTGGCCTTGATCAACCCTGAAAAAATCGCCTGCTTGATTGCGCGTCCCATGCGTTTCCTTTCCCGCCTCGGCGCTCCGGCGGTCTGGTTGCTCGATTTTTCCTCCGAGCTGGTGATGAAAGTTCTGCGCATCAAGGCCGGCAGCGAGCCGGCGGTGACGCAGGAGGAGATCCAGATTCTGATCGACCAGGGGCGCGCCGCCGGCGTGGTCGACAAGACCGAGCAGGACATCATGCGCAACGTCTTCAGCCTTGGCGGCCAGATGGTCAGCGCGGTGATGAGCGCGCGCTCGGAGATTGTCTTTCTGGATTGTACGGTTTCGGACGAAGAGAACTGGAGCAGGATCATCAAGGCCGGCTATTCGCATTACCCCGTCTGCGAAGGGCGTGTCGACCAGGTGTTGGGCATGCTGGCGGTGAAGCATCTGTGGGCCGCGACCGTTGAAAAAAAACCGCTTGATATGAAAAGTATGCTCAAAGAGCCGCTCTATGTGCCCGAAAGTATGAATACGCTCAAGCTGCTCGAGCAGTTCAAGCAGACACGACAGCATGTCGCGCTGGTGATCAATGAGTATGGCAGCATACATGGCCTGGTTACGCTGATCGATGTGATGGAAGCGGTGGTGGGTGAACTGCCGCAAGATCAGGCTCTGGAGGCGCAGTCCATCGTCAAGCGTGAGGATGGCACTTGGCTGCTGGATGGGCTGGTGCCGATCGAGAAGTTCAAGGATGTCTTTAAGATCAAGCAGTTGCCCAACGAGCAGGCCAGCACTTACCAGACCCTGGCCGGGTTTGTCATGACCCAGATGGGGCGCATTCCAAAAGTGTCGGAGCATTTCGATAGCTGCGGCTACCGGTTTGAAGTTGTCGACATGGATTGCAACCGCATCGACAAGATCATGATCAAGCGCCTGGAATCAAACGAAGACCCGGTGCTGAAGTCGTAGCGCAGGCATCCTGCCTGCCTTGTTGCATTGATTGACCCGTGCAGGCTGCAAGCCTGCGCTACGCTTCCGGCAGCGTGACATTGAAAACCGTGCCCTGCGGCGAGCTTTCGAAGCTCACGCTGCCGCGGTGTTCTTCGGCAATCTGTTTGACGATGGCCAGCCCCAGACCGCCGCCGCCGGTCTTGGTTGTGACAAAGAGCTCAAAGATTTTCTCGCGCACCGCTTCGTTCACGCCCGGACCGCTGTCTGCCACGCTGAGCGTCGCGATGCGGGCGGGGGCGTCCCAGCGCGTGCTCACGATTATTTTTCCGTCGCGCACGATGGCCTGCTGCGCATTGAGGAGCAGGTTAAAAAGCAACTGGCGGATCTTGTTTCCATCCAGCATCAGCCCCGGCGGCATTCCCGCATCGAGCTCCGCGCTGGCGCCGACCTTTGAATGGGCGAGCTGGCGTTCCATAAAAGTAAGCGTATCGCGGACGAGCTGATTGAGGTCGGTCGGCACGCGCACCGCGGGGCGGGGGCGGGCCACCGTGAGCAGATCGTCGACGGCCAGGCCCAGGCGGTCGATCTCGGTGATCAGGATTTTGCACGCCTCCCGCGTGGAGGTATCGGCGGGGCTGGCGCGCTGAAGCAGCATCTGCGCGGTCATGCGCAGGCTGGTGAGCGGGTTGCGGATCTCATGCGCCACACTGGCGGCGACCTTGCCGGTCACCGCCAAGCGCTCGGCCTTGAGCAGTTCGTTCTGCGAGGCGCGCAGGCTTTGCAGCATGGTCTGAAAAGCCAGAGCCAGCTCGCCGATCTCATCGCGCGATTCCGTGGGCGGCACTGCCGGAAATTCTTCCAGCCCGCTCAGGCCACCCGCGCTGATGCGCTGCGCCGCCGCCGCCAGGCGCCGCACCGGCCGCGAGATCCAGTGCCCGACCAGCAGGCCCAGCGCCGCAGCCACGCCCAGCCCAGCTCCGCCCAGAGCGATCATGCGCCACAGCGCGCGGTCTTTGGTTCGTTCGATTTCGCCGTATGGATAAAGCAAATAAAAGCGCCAGCGCGCCGGACCGGGCGCCCGCGTGGTGCGCGAGGTGTGCAGCACCAGCCATTTCTGTCCGGCGGCTTCCACGTCATCGCGCAGAATGCGTTCGTCGTTCTGCATCATCCGCGGCAGGTTTTGCACGGCGGCGCTGAAGGCTGCGATGACCGCATCGTTTTTTGGAAAGGTGCTGATCGCGCCGCTGCCGCGCGCGTTGCCCGGCGGGCGTTCGTCGGGCAGGACGATGAAATCGCCATGCGCGGCACTCAGTTCAGTGCGCCCCGTATCGCGGATGCGGCTGAGCATCTCGTCGGTGGGCGCGAAGCCGGCGATGGTAGCGACTTCCAGCACCAAGCGCTGCTCATTTTCAACATGAGTTTCGACCTGCAGCAGGATCTCGCGAGCCAGCACCGCGCCCAGCAGCAGGATCAGAAGTCCAAAGAGCGCCACGAATGGCAGCGTGATTTTGGTGGCCAGGCGCATTTATTGAAAACCGAATCTCGAAATCCGAAATTCGAAAAGGGTGGGGCAGACATTCCTGTCTGCCCAAAGTATGAACGAGCAGACAGGAATGTCTGCTCCACCTTACTGAAATGTCTGCTGCACCCAGGAATGTCTGCTCCACCTTTAAAAGGTTCCTACTCATCCACAATGACGGGCGATTTTTTGCTCGGCTTGTAGTCCTTGCGATACTCGGGGTTTTTGTTGTGCGGATTTTCCTGCTCGCTCGGCGTGGCATCCGGCTGCGAATTGGGCAGCGTGCCTTCGGGCATGCGCGCATCGATCAGACCCCCGACGCTCCGCCCCGCAATGTCGACACGGCCCGTCGGCTTGCCCACCACCAATTCCAGGCGCGCCTGCAGAACCACGTAACTCAGCGAGCGGTTGATGAAGGTCACCTTCGCCTGCAGCAGGTCGTCTTCGGCGCGAATCACGTCGAAGCTGCTCTTCAATCCGCGGTCGAAGCTGATCTGCGCCGCTTCCACGGCGCGCTTGGCTTGTTCCACGCGCTTGCCTTCAATCAGCAGGCTTCTTTCGCCCTCACGCAGAGCGCGCATGATGTCGCGAACTTCAGCCTGCACCTGCGTATGGACCCGCTTGAGATTGATTTCATTGACCTGCAGGTTGAGCAGTTCGCGTTCGTAGGAGGCACGGTCGCGCACTTTGCCCCACGGGAAATTGGCATTTACCCCGATGTTCACCGCGTTGCTTTCGCCGCCCACGTCGCCTTCAAAGACCGAGCGCCCATTGTGGTTGCGGTCGAATCCCGCGGTCAGATTGATCGAATGGCCCAATCCGTCCTTGGTCACCAGCGTATTTAATTTCTGGATTGCCAGAGTGCGGCGCTGATTGAGCAATTCGATGCGGCTCTGCAGTGCTTCCTGCAGGATGATTGTTTCGTCGTAGCGCGTGGCCTGGTAGAGAACCTTGGGTTCAGTGGCCGGTTTTCCGTCTCGGATGATAAAGAGCTTCACGGTTCCGGCGATGTCATCGGAACGCAGTTCCTTGATAAGTCCCGGTTCCACGAATTCGCCGAAATCAACCACGGGCGCATCGACGCGTATGGGGTCTTCCAGGTTCACATCCATAAATTGTTTCAACTGGTCGAAGCCATTCTCCAGCGAGCGCTCCGTTGTGATCAAATCAAGTTCGCGGCTGCGCAACTGTACTTCAGCATTGAAGACTTCGAGCTGCGTCACCTGTCCTGCTTTGTAGCGCGCGTCAGTTAGTTCCAGGAATTTGCGGGCCGATTTGATCGACTGCAGATTCACATCGCGGTTCTGGATCTGGCGGATGATTTCCGAATAAGCCTGGCGCACCGAAAAAATGAGATTCTGTGTATCCAGTTCCAGAGCGCCGCGCGAGATCAGGCGCTGAATGCGGGTCGATCGGATTTCGGCCAGGCCGACGTCAAGACCGGCACCCTTCCAGAGCGGCTGGTCGACGTTGAAACTCAAGCCGCCTGAGCCCTGGCGGCTGTTGCTGAAACTGGGGCGCGTTTCGTCGACGGCAAAACGGAACGTGGTGCCGATCGGACTGCGCTGAATCAAACCTGCATTGAACTGCGTTGATGGATTGCTATTTTTATCACCGCTCAGGCGCTGCTGCGTATGATTGGTGCCAACGTTGAATTCGGGCAGGTACTGCGCCCACGCCTCGCGCACCCGGATATCCGACTGGCGGTCGTTGATGCGGCTGATCTTCAATCCCAGATTGTTGAGAATGGCAATCTCGACGCACTGATCAAGAGTCACCAGCGTGCCTTTGGCCAATTCCGCTGTCGCCTTCGGATCGGCACGAGGATCGGGAACACCTGCAGGCGGATCGGCTTTCAAGTCGGCTGTCGGCACTGCGGGCACAATGGGATTGCGGTTCGTGACGGGAAGCGCCGATTGTTTTTGAGGGTTTTCAATATTTGGATTAAGAAAAAGCGCTGCGCCATCACGCGGTTCTTCTGCCATTGCACTCATGCAACTTGCAACGCAAAGCGCTATCAGCAGCAACGATTGAAACATCCTTTTCTCACGCAAAACGTAACCCCTCCGACAGGTCCGATCAAGATATAGCCGATACAAGCATATGTGAGCGTCACATTTAATATCATGTAAGGGTCTCTTGTTCAATGAGAAAGTAATAACATATCGTTGACCCTGCTGCATTTAGCTGCAATAAGACCCGCGCGCGGCAGTTGCATTTTCGCGCCGGATGTAATAAATGTGCGACCATGTCAGATCTTAAGAAACTGGGTCCGCAGGGAGAAACGTTCGCGTGGTCCCTTTTAGAAAAGCGCGGCGATACGCTGCTGGTCCGCAACTTCACGTGTCCACAAGGCGAATTGGATCTGGTAACGTGGCATGAACGGACGCTTGTCTTTACAGAGGTCCGGGCGCGTACTCGGCTTGGTTTCGGATCACCCGCAGAGACTGTTACCCGTGCCAAGCAGACGAAAGTAAAGCGCGCGGCCAACTGGTTCTGCGTGCAGACGTTTAAAGGAAAGCCGCTGCCCGATTGCCGTTTCGACGTGATCTGGCTTCAGGCGCACGAAGGCAAAATTGTGGATTCGGGCATCATCGAAGGAGCATTTTTTTAAATGGCCAAGCCCCAAAGCTCGAAGCGTACCAGCGCTTTAGACGTGATCTGTGTCGGCAACCTCGTCGTCGATGCCGTCGGCGTTTACGTCGATCACATTCCCGACGAAGGCAGTCTCTCGCTCTTCGATCGCGTCGAGATGCACCTGGGCGGCTGCGCTAACAACACCGCACTGGCTCTTGCAAAACTGGGCGTCAGTGTCGGATTGAGCGCCAAGGTCGGCACCGATGGGTTGGGCGATTACTGCTTCACCGAACTCTCGAAGCACGGCGTCGACACGCGCGGCGTGGTTCGTTCCAAATCCGACTCCACCTCGTTCTCCTTTATTATGGTCCCCAAAAGCGGCAACCGGCGCATCCTGCACACGCTCGCCGCCAACGCCACGTTCGGCCCGAAGGACGTCGACACCACACTCTTTAAAGGAGCAAAGTGGGTGGCGCTCGGTGGCCTGGCAATCATCCCGTCGCTCGAAGGAAAGAATCTCGCGAAGGTTCTGCAGGCCGCTAAGAAAGCTGGCGCGCGCACCGCCGCCGACACGGCCGTGAATAACCGCTTCAGCGCCGCCGATTGGAATAAACTTCTCGAGCCCGCCTACGGACTGCTCGACATTCTCTTCCCGTCCGAAGAGGAAGCGCGCGCCATCACCGGCGAAAGCGATCCGGAGAAAATCTGCGCAACCATGCGCAAGCGCGGCGTGAAAATCGCCGGCGTGAAACTGGGCGAGCGCGGCAGCGCCGTGATGTCCGACGAAGGCTTTTTCCGAGTGCCGGTCTATAATGTGAAGTGCATCGACACGCTCGGCGCCGGTGACTGCTTCATGGCCGGCATGCTGGCCGGAATGATTCGCGGTGACTCGCCCGCCGATGCCGCGCGCCTCGGCAACGCCGTCAGCGCTCATTGCGTGCAAGCCGTCGGAGCCACGACGGGAATCAAGCCCCTGTCGCAGGTGCTGGCGTTCCAGAAGAAAGTTCGCAGCGCGTGACCGTAGCGCAGGCATCCTGCCTGCGTGTTAGCCGTTTATGGCTCTTGGCTCTTGGCTCTTGGCTCTTGGCTCTTGGCTCTTGGCTCTTGGCTCTTGCAAAGAACAGGAAGCGAACGGCAGGCCGTC
>Ga0105047_10012077_pt1 | contig 13937 bp, 12 predicted proteins | sample MAT04_FD_78384 | JGI IMG/M metagenome (GOLD analysis project Ga0105047, IMG submission 78384) | Freshwater microbial communities from Lake Fryxell liftoff mats and glacier meltwater in Antarctica - MAT-04 (megahit assembly) | ecosystem: Environmental > Aquatic > Freshwater > Ice > Liftoff...
AGCCGCAACCGCGACCGCACCTACAACGAATCCAGCATCCAGCAGCTGGTGAGCGAGGCTCCGGGTTTCGACTGGGTCGGCTATTTCGACGCGGGCGATCTGGGCGATGTGGCCCGGCTGGTGGTCCGCCAGAACACGGCCATGCCGAAGATCGCCGCCATTTTCGCGGCGACACCCATCGAAACCCTGCGGGCGTGGCAGGCTTTCCACACTGCCGACGGATCGGCCGGCTGGCTGTCCAGCCGGTTCGAGACCGCCCGCTGGGGCTTCTACAGCCGCGATCTGGCCGGTCAGCCCGAGCAACGCCCGCGCGACAAACGCGCCGTCGGCTTCACCCAAGGCGCGCTTGGTGAAGCCATGGGCCGTCAATACGTCGCCGATTATTTCCCCGCCGAGTCCAAGGCCAAGATGGAGGAGCTGGTCGCCAACCTCGTCAGGGCCCAGCGCATCCGTATCGAGAACCTGACCTGGATGAGCCCGGAGACCAAGGTCGAGGCGTTGGACAAGCTCGCCAAATTCACGGTCAAGATCGGCTATCCTGAACGCTGGCGGGACTATTCGGCGCTCGATATCCGTCCCGACGACCTGTTCGGCAATGGAGAGCGGGAAGCCCGGTTCCAGTGGAACTATCAGCTCGCCCGGCTGAACCAGCCCGTCGACAAGGCCGAGTGGGGCATGACGCCCCAGACGGTGAACGCCTACTACAACTCGGCCAACAACGAGATCGTCTTCCCGGCTGCGATCCTTCAGCCGCCCTTCTTCGATCCGGATGCCGATCCGGCGATCAACTACGGTGCCATCGGCGGCGTCATCGGTCACGAGATCGGCCATGGCTTCGACGACCAGGGACGCAAGTCGGACGGAAACGGGGTCCTTCGCGACTGGTGGACGGCGGAGGACGCCGCCAATTTCACCGCCCTGACCACCCGCCTCGGGGCCCAGTACGATACCTATGAAGTCGCGCCTGGCCACAATGTGCAGGGAGGCCTCTCGATGGGCGAGAACATCGGCGACGCCTCGGGCGTGGCGGTTGGACTGGAAGCGTATCGTCTGTCGCTAAACGGCCAGCCTGCGCCGGTCATCGATGGCTGGACCGGCGAGCAGCGCTTCTTCTTCGGCTGGGCCCAGGTGTGGCAGACCAAATCCCGCGATGAGGCCCTGAAGCGCCAAGTCGCGGTCGGGCCGCACTCACCCGCCGAGTTCCGGGTGATCGGGCCGCTGCGCAATGTCGATGCCTGGTATGACGCCTTCGATGTCCAGCCGGGGAGCCGTTACTATCTCTCCCCCGAGGATCGTGTCCGCATCTGGTAGGACCGGGCAGGCTAGGAGACCCCTGACCGGAGCGGCAACGCTCCGGTCAGGGCGTCCCGGTGTCAAAGTCGTACCGGGGTCAGGCCAGATTGAGGGTCAGGCAGAAACCGAACACGAAAAAGCCCGCTGCGGGGGATACATCGCAGCGGGCCTTCTCGCTCTCTGTGGAGCGGACGTTTCCTCCCCGAAACGCCTTCGTTCAGCGGCTGCGCCTTTCAGCGCCGCGCCGTTCGAGTGGGGCCAGATGACCGCCCGGCGCGGCTCAAGTCAATCAAAGCAAACGGTAAATCGTCGCCTTTCGTGACTGAACATCGATAAGTCATACTTCTTGGACGGCCATTCTCGACGAAGCTTCGATAATGGCGCGAACCGTTGTCACCAAAGCGTCGCGCGCCACAGTCTGCTGACCGGGCCGCTCTGCCTTCCATGCATCGTTGTCGGCCATACCGGCGGCGAGGATGCGACCCGCGTCAAGATCCTTGAGGGTGACCTGACCTGCCGCGATCTCATCGCCGCCCAGCATGACCGCCACCGGAGCCCCCCGGCGATCGGCGTATTTCATCTGGGCCTTCATGCCGGCACGACCCAGATACAGTTCCGCAGCGATCCCCGCCCTGCGCAGTTCCGACACGGCGTCGAGGTAGTGCTGCATGTCGGTGTCGGAGAACACGATCACCACCACCGGTCCGCGCGCCGCCTCGCCCGCCCGACCCGCCGCCCGAAGCGCCGAGGCGAGGCGCGAGACCCCGAACGAGAACCCTGTCGCAGGGGTCGCCTGACCGGTGAACCGCGCCACCAGATCATCATAGCGGCCGCCACCCCCGATTGACCCGAACCGCACCGGCCGGCCCCTGTCATCGACGGTGTCGAGCAGCAGCTCGGCCTCGAACACGGCACCGGTATAGTATTCCAGTCCCCGGACGATGGTGGGATCGAACCGGACCGTCGCCTGATCGACCCGCATGGCCGAGAGCGCCTGGTCAATGCCGGACAACTCCTCCAGCGCCGCCTCGCCGGCAGCACCCAGGCCGCCCGAGCGGGAGATCGCGTTCAGGGTTTCGGCGCGCGTGCGTTCGCCGTCACCTGCCGATCCAAGAAAAGCTTCGATCGTAACAGCCACACCCAGCGGCACATTGGCCCCCTTGGTGTAGTCGCCCGACTCGTCCAGCCGCCCTTCACCCAGCAGGGCCGCAACCCCGTCCCAGCCCAGCCGGTCGAACTTGTCGATCGCCCGGAGTGCAGTCAGTTTCTGGACCGGATCGGTGACGCCGCCCGCCTCGAACAGGCCATCGAACAGTTTTCGGTTCGACACCCGGACCACGGCCTGGCCGGTTGCCAGCCCCGCGGCCTGAAGCCCCTCGCAGGCCATGGCGATGATCTCGGCGTCGGCTTCCGGCCGGTCGGATCCGACCGTGTCGGCGTCGCACTGGACGAATTCGCGGAACCGGCCGGGGCCCGGCTTCTCGTTGCGCCAGACGGGGCCGAAGGCGTAGCGGCGGTAGGGCTTGGGCAGGGTCTCCCGGGACTGGGCCGCAAACCGGGCCAGCGGCGCGGTCAGATCATAGCGCAGCGCCATCCACTGGTCGTCGTCGTCCTGCAGGGCGAAGACGCCCTCGTTCGGACGGTCGGCGTCCGGCAGGAATTTGCCCAGCGCGTCGGCGTATTCGAACGCACCCGTTTCCAGCGGCTCAAAGCCCCAGCGCTCATAGACTTCCGACACCTGACGCACGATCCGACGCTCGGCCGCGACTTCGGGGCCGCGGCGATCGGCGAAGCCCCTTGGGGCGCGGGCTTCAGGTCTCGGAGCGGCGTCGGTCATGCGGGGCTTTTAGAGGTGTCGGGGTGAAGAGGGCTAGTGCCGGTGATCCGGCGCGAAAGGCTCTCTAGCACTCTTCACCAACACCCCGCTTGTCTCAGGCGACCGAGGCCTTCCTCAACGGCACCGGCCGTCCATAGGTCAGGCAGCGCCACAACCACTCCAGCGGCCCCATGGAAAAGACCGACAGCCACAGCGGCGACCAGACCAACTGCAGGGCCCAGATGCCCGCCACGATCGGCCACAACCCGGCCGGTCCCATCGTCCCCATCCACTGCGGCCCCCAAGGCAGGTAGAACAGGCTCGCCATGATGAGGGTCTGGGTCAGATAGTTGGTGAAGGCCATCCGGCCGACCGGGGCCAGTCGCCCGGTCAGGACCCGCAGTCCGAAGCGGGTCATCAGCAGCAGCACGGAGGCGTAGGCCAGGGTGATGAGAGGGGCCATGCCCCCCGCCGCGCTGTCGAGGCCCGCAAGCGGCAGGGCGGCCGCGTCCCGTCCCGGCAAGTTGGCCCAGGCGTCGATCGCCAGCACCGTTCCGCCCAGGATCACCAGCAGACCGTAGATCGCCGTGGGCGCCCGACCGATGAAGAACCCTGACTTGTAGAGCCCCAGGCCCAGCAGCATCAGCGGGATGGTCACCGGAATGAGGACCAGCGAAACACCCTGGGCCATGCCCCAGGCCTTCAGGTTCTCGATCCAGGGAGCCGCGCCGCCTTGCTTGTAGGCCGCGACGGCGACGTTGACCTGATCCATCGTCACCCCGGACCCCCCGGCGGCCATCTGCGCCTTGAACTCGGGCCCGAGCGCACCCACCATCAGCGGTGCCAGCGTCGCCAGCAAAGCCCAGACGAGGGAGACCCCCCCGCCGATCCAGAGCAGCCGACGCGCGCTCCAGGAGCGCATCAAAAGCAGGATCAGCCCGCAATAGGCATAGTGCAGCAGGATATCGCCGTACCACAGCGATGCCCCGTGGATCACACCGAATACCGCCAGCCAGAACAGGCGGCTGCGCAATAGCTTGCCGCGTCCGTCATCCTCGCGCTCGCCGCCGACCAGGAAGATCGAGACCCCGAACAGCATGGTGAACAGGGTGCGGAACTTGTCCTGGAAGAACACGTCGGTCGCCCAATGGCCCCAGGCGTCGGCACCCCTGTGAGCGAAGACGTCGCCGGTCGACATCAAGGCAGAGAACGGCCAAGCGAAAGCCATGGCGTTGACCGCAAGGATGCCCAGCACCGCCCATCCCCGCAGCATGTCGAGCTGGAAGATCCGGTCGCCGGGTACCGTCGGCGCAGGACGCGCGGGCTCGGCGACCGGCGCGGATTCGATTGCAGGCGTCGTCATGGATCCCCCCGGGTCAAAGACAGGGAAGCCTTACGCAAACGTCGTGATGCGGAAACTGAATTCGTTGTAATGTAACCGCGTCAGGACCCGGAACCCAAGCCGCCGAGAACGCCCAGACGATCCCTGACCCGCGCCGGGGCCGGCGCAAAGGCGAGGAAGGCTGCGCACAGGCCAGCCCAGAGCGCGTAGCTGACGCCCACCAGGATCGCGACCGGCAGGCCCCCTACGCCGTAGATCAGAAGGGTCGTCTCAGTCGCGCCAAGGCCCTGGATGATGCTGCCCGCCTCAATCAGCCCGAGGACGGAGACCAGCAGCGCCAGCCCCGTCTGGGCCGCCGCCGCCAGCAGGCCACCGTAGAGCATGAAGCGCCAGACGATCCCGAACCGGGTCCCCGGCCGGCCGCGCCGATCCCGCTCGCGCCGGATGGCTAACAGCCCCGCCGGGACGGAAAGGAGACCGAGAAGAAGCACGATGAGGCGCCAGTCGATGTCACGTCCTGGTAGCCAGTTCTCGGGCGGCCAGATCAGAAGGGTCACGATCAGTGGCGGCCAGGCGATCCCGGCAAGGGCGGCCAGCAGGATCGACGCCCGGGTGCGGCGCCAGATCACCGGCGTCTGACCGGGCAGGTCGGCGGCGCTGTCGAAGCGGGCCATCAGCGGGTCGGCACCGGCGTGTCGCCGGAGTAGTCGTAGAAGCCGCGACCGGACTTGCGCCCCAGCCATCCCGCCTCGACATATTTCACCAGCAGCGGACAGGGCCGGTATTTGGAGTCCGCCAGGCCGTCGTACAGCACGTTCATGATGGCCAGCACCACGTCCAGACCCATGAAGTCCGCCAGCTCCAGCGGGCCCATGGGATGGTTGGCCCCCAGCTTCAGCGCCTTGTCGATGGAGGCGACGTTCCCGACCCCCTCATAGAGGGTGTAGATCGCCTCATTGATCATCGGCACGAGGATCCGGTTGACGATGAAGGCGGGAAAGTCCTCGGCGTTGGTCGTGGTCTTGCCGAGGCTCTCGGCGAAGGCCACGGCGGTGTCATAGGTGGCGGCCGAGGTGGCGATGCCGCGGATGATTTCCACCAGCTTCATCACCTGCGCCGGCTTCATGAAATGCAGGCCGATGAAACGGTCGGGCCGGTCGGTCGCCGCAGCGAGCCGGGTGATCGAGATCGATGAGGTGTTGGACGCCAGCAGGGTGTCGGGCCCCAGGTGCGGAACCAGTTCGGCGAAGACGGCCTTCTTGACGGCCTCGTCCTCGAAGGCGGCCTCGATCACCAGGTCCGCCTTCGCCGCTTCCGCCAGGGTCTCGACCGTGGAAATCCCGGCCAGGGCGACGTCGGCCTCGGCCTGTGTGATCGCCTGCCGCTCGACCTGACGCGCCAGGCCGGCGGCGATGGTGCCGAGGGCCAGCGGCAGGCGGTCGGCGGCCACATCATAGAGCCGCACCCGATAGCCGCCGAGCGCCACGGCGTGGGCGATGCCGACGCCCATCTGGCCGGCACCGATCACGGCGACTGTTTTGATGGTGGGGGTCATGAAGTCGAAGTCAAAAGCGGCGTCTCGCCCGGGCGACGTTACCATAAGAGCGTCAGGCCGGGGCGCAAGGCTGGATTATCGCAGTGCGGCGCCGGGGCCGCCCCGGCCCGCAGAACGCGATCAGCCCAGAAGGGCGATGATCGGGCCCGCAGCCATGTTGTTGAAGGCGATGCGAGAGAAATTCAGCAGCAGCAGCACCACGATGGGCGAGATATCGATCCCGCCCAGGGTCGGAATGATCCGCCGGAACGGCTCCATCAGCGGTCGGGTGACCGCGTCGAGGAACTGGGCCAGCTGGTTCACGAACCGGTTCCGGTGGTTGATCACATCGAAGGCGAACAGCCAGCTGAGGATCGCCGAGCCGATGATGAACCAGGTCATCAGACTGATGAGGGCGTTGATAAGCCAGACGATCGCTTCGCCCATGCGAGAGCTCCTGTTTCGAGAGAAGGCCGTCTCTAGCGGCCCGCGCGCGAAAGTCCAATGATGGGAACGGCCACGATCTGCGGCCCGTTGACACCGCGCCTCGCCCCCGCCTATGTCGCGCGCTCGCCTGTCACCCGGAAACGGGGCCGTAGCTCAGTTGGTAGAGCGCGTCGTTCGCAATGACGAGGTCAGGGGTTCGACTCCCCTCGGCTCCACCATCCTGCTTCGCGCTAACGCGGTTCGCAGGATCGGCAGACAGGAAGCGCGGTCCGCAATGTCGTTTGAAGACCCGACCCTGACTGACGGTTGCCGGACTGTCCAGGTGGCAGCTCTGTACCGGTTTTCGCCGGTCAAGGATCCGTCAGACCTGCGCGCCAGCCTGGAGCGCCTCTGTGGCGACGATGTGCGCGGTACCCTTCTGGTCGCCGATGAGGGCGTGAACGGCACGATCGCCGGGCCGCTGGAGGCCGTCGATCGGGTGCTTTCTGGTCTGAAGAGCGTCGCCGGATTCGCCGACCTCAATGTCAAATTCTCGACCGCCCCCACCATGCCCTTCTACCGGCTGAAGGTGCGGGTCAAACCCGAGATCGTGACGCTCGGCCTTCCGGATCTGGATCCGTCGGCCAACGTCGGGACCTATGTCGCGCCCGAGGACTGGAACGCGCTGATCGGTGATCCGGACACGATCGTGATCGATACCCGCAACGCCTATGAGGGCGCGGTCGGAGCCTTCGCGGGGGCCATCCAGCCGAACACCCGGTCGTTCCGCGACTTTCCTGACTGGTTCCGCAGCGAGGGCCGCGCCCTGCTCGACCGGCCCACCCCGCCGAAGGTCGCCATGTACTGCACCGGCGGGATCCGCTGCGAGAAGGCCACCGCCTTCCTGAAGGCCGAGGGCGTGGCTGCGGTCTTCCACCTGCAGGGCGGAATACTGCGCTATCTGGAGACCGTGCCGGAAGCCGAGAGCCGGTGGCAGGGCGAGTGTTTCGTCTTCGACGAGCGCGTGGCGGTCGGGCACGGGCTGGAGGCGGGGACGCACAGCCTGTGCCGGGGGTGCCGTATGCCGGTCAGCCCCCAAGGCCGGGCCTCGTCACGGTACATCGAGGGCGTCTGCTGCGGCCGCTGCCACGAGAGCCGGAGCGAGGCCCAGCGGCAATCCGCGCTGGAACGGGATCGTCAGGTCCGGATCGCCGATCGGCTGGGCATCGCCCACATCGGTGCCAGACAGAGGCCCGCCTGATCTACTGGTCCTCGTCGAACCGGCGAGCCACAAGCTCACCCAGCGCCGCGACGGCCGCGACGGCGTCGGTGCCGTCGGCCGAGATGTCGATGGCGGAGCCCATGCCCGCGCCCAGCATCAACAGGCCCATGATCGAGCGGGCGTCGACCGTGGATCCTTCGCGGGTCACCCGGATCTCGGCCTCGAAGCCGGACGCCAGCTTGACGAATTTGGCCGAGGCCCGGGCGTGCAGGCCCCGGGTGTTGCAGATGCTCGCGGTCGCCCGCGCTGTGGGCACGGCTTGACCCATGGACCTATTTCTCGCCCGCCAGAACCCAGGAGGCCACGGAGATGTATTTGCGGCCGGCGTCCTGCGCGTGGGCGACGCAGGCCTCGAGGCTTTCGCGGGTTCGCACACTGGCGAGCTTGATCAGCATGGGCAGGTTCAGTCCCGCGATGACCTCGGCACCGGTCTGCTCCATCACCGAAATGGCGAGATTGGAGGGGGTGCCGCCGAACATGTCGGTCAGCAGGATGACCCCGCTCCCGTCATCGACGGCGGCGGCGGCGTCGACGATGTCGCGGCGGCGGCGCTCCATGTCGTCCTCGGGCCCGATGCAGATCGCCGCGACGCCGCGCTGGGGCCCCACGACATGCTCCATGGCGGCGAGAAACTCGGAGGCCAGCCCGCCGTGCGTGACGATCACCAGCCCGATCATGCCGCCTCAGTCATTGGCTGTCTTCAACGCCCGGAATCCCATCTGAGCTTGACCGGACGCCCCCGCTCCGGCTGCAAGCCGGCCTTGATAGGCCAATCCGGCGCGGGATCAAAGCCGGTCCATCGCCAGTCGCAGGGTCACCGTGGCCGAGGCGGGCCTGACATTGAGGACGAGACGCGTCAGCCGGACACCGGCCACGTCCTCTGACGCTGGATCGGGCAGGCGCTCCGGCGGCTGCCGCTGACAGTCAACCAGGAGCACGATCCGGCTGATCGGCAGGACGCCACAGTCCAGGATGCCCAGCCCCCTCGCCTCGATCCGTCCGGCGATCCGGTCGGGCGCGCAGGCGTAGAGCGCCCCCCCGGAAGCCCACACATGCGTGTAGTCGTCGGCCACGAGCCTCCAGCCGGCGTCGACAAGGCGCAAGGCGAGATCGCTCTTGCCTGCCCCGGACGGCCCCCTCAGAAGCAGACCCCGCCAGCCGTCCCGCCCCATACGGGCCACGGCGGTGGCATGCACAGGCGAGATCAACCGCGCCGACCGACGGCGGGCAAGGCGACTTCGAACCGGGCTCCCGTGACTTGGCCGGCCGCGTCGAGCCGGTTGGAGGCGGTCACCTTCCCGCCATGGGCCGCAACGATCTGGCGCACGATCGACAGCCCCAGGCCGGAGTTGGAGCCAAACGCAGTACCCGGCGGACGCGCGGTATAGAACCGCTCGAACACCGTCTCCAGATTGTCGGGCGGGATGCCGGGCCCGTCATCGTCGACCCGGACGCGAAGGTTCAGCAGGCTTTCGGCGTCCCCGCGCAGCAAACTGACCCGGACCGCGCGACCGGCCGGGCTGAACGACCTCGCATTGTCGATCAGGTTGCGGAACACCTGCCCGAGCGGCCCGTCGCGGCCCATGACCCACGCGGGGCCGTCGACTGCCAGCTCCAGCGTCACGGCCGCTTCGCCCGGCCGGCCGGTCGTCTGATAGACGCCGACGATGTCGCTCAGCAGACCTCCCAGCTCAACCGGCCTTGGGCGGTCGCGCGACAGTTCGGCGTCGAGTCGCGAGGCGTTGGAGATATCCGTGATCAGGCGGTCCAGCCGGCGGACGTCCTGCTGCAGCAGGTCGGTCAGCCGGTCCCGCTGCGACTTCTCCTTGACCAGATCCAGCGTTTCCAGTGCCGAGCGGATCGAGGTCAGCGGGTTCTTGATCTCGTGCGCCACATCGGCGGCGAACCGTTCGATTCCGTCCATCCGGACCGAGAGGGTCTCGGTCATCGATTCCAGCGACCGCGCCAGGTCGCCGATCTCGTCGCGGCGCTCCTCAAGGTCGGGCAGGGAGATGGCCCGGGCCCGCCCCCGCTTGACCTCGTCGGCAGCCGCCGACAGCCGCATCACCGGCCGGGCCACAAAAAGGTGAAGCAGCAGGGAGGCGAGCAGATTCACCGCCAGCGCCACAAGGGCGAACGGCACCAGCGCCCGGCGCTGGGCGTCGAGGATCTGGTCGACGTCGTTGGCCTCCAGCGTCAGCACGCCGAGGACCTGCTGGACATGGCGGATCGGGAGCGACACCGACACAACCCGGTCGCCGGTCTCGGAACGCCTGACCGTGGCCTGGGCGTCCCCCGTGAGCGCGGCCTTGATCTCTTCGCCGAGCGCAGCATTGGCCGCCGCATTGGCCGCATCGATACGAGCGGCGTCTTCGTTCATGCGTTCGGACGTCCCCGCCGGTAGCGCGGGAGGAAGCGGCTGGCCCTCGATGGTGTCGGACACGTCGAAACTGTCGGCGATCAACACGCCGTCCCGGTCGAAGATTCGCGCCCGCTGCCCCTCGGGGACGAACCGGTCGATCAACACCTTGGCGGACTGGGTCGGATCCAGTTCGGGCACGGGCTCGCCGCGCGTATAGTCCTTGTCGCTAAGCACCTTGGACAGCAATTCCGCCTGGCCCAGAAGCGACTCCTGACGCGCGTCGATCAGTCCCGTGCGCCACTCGTTCAGCAACAGCGCCCCGCCGAACAGGATGAGCAGGCTGAGCAGATTCAGAGCCAGAATCAGCCCACCCAGCCGCGAACCGCCAAAGCGGATCAGCCGGCGGCGGACAGGGGCCTCGTCTGCCCCCTCGAGGGGATCAGCTCTCGCGATATCGGTAGCCGACGCCATACAGGGTCTCGATCGCGTCGAACTCGGGATCGACGACCCGGAACTTCTTGCGCATGCGTTTAACGTGGCTGTCGATGGTCCGGTCATCGACGTAGACCTGATCGTCGTAGGCGGCGTCCATCAGGTTGTCGCGGCTCTTCACGAAACCAGGCCGCTGGGCGAGGGCCTGCAGCAGCAGGAACTCGGTGACCGTCAGCTTGACGGCCCGTCCGTCCCAGGTGCTCTCGTGGCGTGCAGGATCCATGACCAGTTTGCCGCGACGGATGGCCTTGCCGCTGATTTCCGCAGAGGGCTCGGGCTCGCCGCCGTCGCCGCCGGACCTGCGCAGGAGAGCCTTGACCCGTTCGATCAGCAGCCGCTGGCTGAACGGCTTGTGCATGTAGTCGTCGGCACCGAGGTTGAAGCCGAGGATCTCGTCGATCTCCTCGTCCTTGGACGTCAGCATGATGACCGGGATCTGGCTGGTCTGGCGCAGCCGGCGCAAGACCTCCATCCCGTCCATGCGGGGCATCTTGACGTCCAGGATCGCCAGATCCGGCGGGCTGGTTTCCAGCGCCTCTAAGCCCGTGGCCCCGTCATGATAGGCGACCACCTTGTGACCGTGGCTTTCCAGCGCCAGCGACACAGAGGCGACGATGTTCTCATCGTCGTCCACCAGGGTGATATTGGCCAAGTCGGTCTCCTCGTCTGATCCCGACAGACGTCGGGAGCGCATAAACGCACGGCAAGCGTAACCGTTCTCTCGCGATCGCGGTGACTTTACGGCCACAGTGCGCCGGGCGCCAGATTTCGATCATGAAACCCGACCTTAAAGCCTTCGCGGTTAGGGTGTCTTCCTGAACGAGCAAAGTGAGACCATGGCCGGGCCTGTCCATTACGAGCTCTATCTCCGCAAGACCGCCCCGTCGTCCTGGTCGCTGATTCTGGCGACGGAGGATCGAAAGCACGCCGTCGACACCGCCGAGGAACTGCTCAGGGACAAGCAGGCCGTCGCCGTCAGGGTGACAAAGGAGACTCTGGATCCGGACACAATGGAGTTCGACAGCGTCACCGTCCTGACCCGGGGCGTTCCCGAAGCGCCCAAGAAACGCGCCACAGCCGAGACCGACCAGGCCGGCTGCATGGCACCGACGGATCTCTATACGCCGCATGCGCGGGCGCTGATCGGTCGGGTTCTGGAAGACTGGCTGATGCGCAACGGCGTCACCGCTTTCGAACTGCTTCACCGACCGGATCTGCTGGAGCGGCTGGAAGCGTCAGGGGTCGAGGTCCAGCACGCCATCCAGAAGGTCGCCATTCCCGAAAGCCAGGCGACCGGTCAGCCCACCCACGAGCTGATCAGGCACTATCAAAAGCTTGTGGGCCAGGCGATGGAGCGGGTCATCGTCGCCGGCCGCAAGGAGATCTTCCCCGATCTGGCGAACCGCTCCCTGGCCGACGTGGCCCAGCGTCTTGCAGGGTCACCGGAACGATCCTTCGTCATGGGCGGGGTCATCTCCGGGGCGCTGAAGGGCCTCTCCGGCGCACGTGCGCGCCTGAATCGGCTGATGGACCTCGCCGATCGGGCTCCTGCGGACGGGCCGCCCCGCGCGATGGTCATGGTCGTGATCGAGCAGATCATGTGCGAACAGCTTGCGACGCGGACCAGTCTGGCGGAAATCCTGGGTCCGGGGCTGGACCAGGGCGGCAGCCTTGCCGCCGTGGTTCGCATGGTCGCCCCGCGCGAGATCGATGCGCTTATCCGTCATGATCCCCGCATGGCCCTCCTGATGCCAGCGGTCGACGGCCCGGCCGCCCGTCTGGGGGCCCGGCTCGAGGCCGGGGAATATCCGATCCTTGCCGCCGCGCTGGCGCGGATGGTCCTTCGCGAGCTGATGAGCCCGCGCAGGCTGCGGCCGTCAGACGCCGCAGGAGAGATCGACATCCTGCGCACCCTCGCCCTGTCGCTCACGGCAACGGCCGGCCGGCTTCTGACGCTGGAGGAGGTGCAGTCGGCCTTCACGGAGCGGTCGAAGAGCATCGTCACCGCCGATTTCGTGCAGGCCTATGCCGACCCCTGCGAGACGGTGCTTTGTGAGGCCGAGCAGTTGACCCGGCTGTGCGAGAACGTGACCGGCGTAGCCAACAAGCGGTCGGCTGCGCGCTGGCTGGCTGCCTGCGTGACGTCGCTGCGGTTCGAGACCGAGATGCGTGCCTCCGGGCCGACGGCGGCACGCAAGCTGCTGGTTCTGGCCCAGTTGAGCCGTTCGGTCAGGGCCTCGGCCCTGTCCGAACATGACACCGAACAGATCAACGGTGCCATCGGCCAGGTCGGCGGGGTCGTCGAGGCTGAAGCCCGACTGATCGCGCAAGTGTCGCGCGCTCCGGCACCGCTGCATCAGAAGCTGGCGGCCCTGCTGCGCCTTGCGGCCGGCGAAACGGCACCGCTCGGTCCGGCAGCCGATCGCGCCAGGGTCGAGGCGATCAGGCTGTTCCGGTCGCCCGAGACACGCGCCGCCCTCACAGACGCGCCCGAAACCATCGGCCCGCTGAAGGGGCTGATGAAGGCGGCGGGCCTGGCGGCCTGATCGCTCTGGGATGCGGTCGCACCTCCCCCCTTGGGGCCAGTCGACGCCAAGCCTCGCGGTTATTCACGGACTCGTGGCGTCTGATCCCGATGCGGGCTCCAGGGCGGCGAGCGCCGGGAGCGAGGCCCGTGCCACCCCTCCGGTCAGTCCTCGGCCAACACGATCACGCGGTCCTCGGGCAGATACTCCAGGACCTCGGACTTCTTCGGATTGACCACCACGCCGCCCATGTTGCGGTCGTCGCCATCTTCGCTTTCGCGCTTGCGGCGATAGCCGATGGCGGTCTCGCCGCGCTGACGGGCGGCCTCGGCGATGGTGTAGAAGCTGACTGGTCCCGACAGGTCTACATAGTTTCCGACCGGGCGCATGTAGATTTCCGATCCGTCCTCATCGAGCAGGTCGTCGAAGATTGAGGACAGATATTCGTTCTCGGACGCCTGGGCCAGCATCAGGCTGACCAGCTTGTTCGACACGACGAAGTCGTCCGCACGGGTCACCTCAGCCAGCTCGCGGTTTCGGATGTCGATCATCTCGGACACCACGCTGATATGGGTGCCGAGCCGCTCAGACAGTTTCCTCAGGTGCAGCAGGGTGATAAGCGTGCGCGTATCGGCTGACTGGGCCTCCATGGTGTCGGAATAGCCGAGCACCATGATTGAATCATAGGACACGGGATCCAGCGCCTCGATCGAGGCCGAATGGCTGGTGTCGATCGTCTTCGCCACGACCTTCATATTGGTCGACCCCAGAGGCATCGAGCGGATTTCCTCCTCGAAGCCTGGGGTATCGCCCGCCACAGTCAGGGTCGAACCCGGCCGGACGTATTTCGACAGTTCATAGGCGA
>Ga0105047_10012078_pt1 | contig 13937 bp, 9 predicted proteins | sample MAT04_FD_78384 | JGI IMG/M metagenome (GOLD analysis project Ga0105047, IMG submission 78384) | Freshwater microbial communities from Lake Fryxell liftoff mats and glacier meltwater in Antarctica - MAT-04 (megahit assembly) | ecosystem: Environmental > Aquatic > Freshwater > Ice > Liftoff...
CAAATCAAACTTATTCACCAAGCGGCGAAGTTACCAGTGACGATAAACTTTGGGGTCTTCTTTCCTACCTATTTACCCCGGTTGTTCCGATCATTGTTCTTCTAATGGAAGATAAAAAATCCCGCCCATATATTAAGTATGCAGCTATACAGGGACTGGCAATAGGCATCCTGATTATCGTGATGGCAACCCTGTCATTCCTTGTTGTACCAGGTTGTATCGCAGGTTTGCTTGGGATTTATGCCATTTATTTGGCAATTAAATCATATCAAGGCGAATATACCGTTATCCCAATGGTTACCAATTTCTGCAAAGATAAGGGTTGGATTTAGCTTCTTAACCCTACAAACAAAGACCTTCCTCATTAGAAGAAGGTCTTTTTATTTTATCTTTTCAACCATTGCACCAGTTGAAGTATCCATAATCCGCCAGCCCTGATCTTCGGCTTGTTTCCTCAGACGATCGGACAGGGGAAAATCTTTGTTTTCTCTGGCAACATTTCGTTGTTGGATTAATTCCATGATTTTTTCCGGGGGCGCAGTATCCCTATCATTCAGCTGTTTCTGGAGATAATCATTTAATTTTTGCCAGACTTCCGGCCGGATATTGTTGGTAGAATCGGATGGATAGGTATAGTTTCCCAATAAATGTAATGGAACTTGCTCACCGCTTGTAAAGCGGAGTTCTTCACCTCCATTTATGATATGCACTGTACCTTTTCCAAATACCTGAGCCTGGCTATTTGCCAGATCCACCCAAAGAGATGTGTGCTCATCAATACCGACAATTGTGCCTTCACATTGCAGAATGCCAACTAATTCCTCAAAACGGTCTTTCCCCATAAAACAGCGGCTGGTGTCCAGTTCTGTCCCACCTTCTACGTTGTTCCAATGCGGAATAATGATCAAAATTAAGCCGTAATCCCTGAAAAAATCCAAACCAGGTTGCCAGTGCAAATCCATCCCGGCTTTGAATATCTCATATACGGGCATGGTTTGGCAGCCAAAAGCAATGGTGGCCGCACTGGCCAGTACCAGCGCTGAACCAGTGCGGTGTTTGGCTTGAATGATCTCATACGCCAGCGTACCGCTCAATTGCCTAGCCGTGTAGGTCGGACTGCCCGGCCCCATGAAAATTACGTCTGATTGATATAAGGGTTCCAGAATTTCTTCAGCATCCGGGCTATTTACCGTTCCTTTGCGTCGGGCTGGAATTACAGAAATCTCCGGTTTATGGTTTTGCAGGCGGACTTGCAAATAATCAGCCACCCGGTCCGCCACTCGGGATGAATTCAATTCAAATCCGGCCGGTGTTTCCAAAACGCTGATATTAACAGGCATCGGGTAAATACTGGCTACTTTTTCAAAAATTGTGCCACTGCTGGCAGATGTCTCACCCGACCCCATCAAAATGATGGGACCGGGGTTATTTTTGTTGATTGGCATGGATAAATTGGTTCATATACAATTGTAGATTATTCCGTAATTGTTTGCGGTTGATAAAACTGACGCTGGTACAAATCTGCATAAATGCCGTTTTGGGCAATCAGTTGAGAATGCGTCCCTCTTTCACTGATCAAACCATCGGAAATGACCAGAACCTGATCCGCGCTGCGCACCGTGGATAAGCGGTGGGCGATCACAAAGCTGGTACGACCTTTCAGTAATTTTTGCAAGGCGCTTTGAATCAACACTTCTGTCCGCGTATCAATGCTGGCAGTTGCCTCATCCAGAATCAGGATGCGTGGATTTGCCAATATAGCCCGGGCAATGGAAATCAACTGGCGCTGTCCCTGGCTAATCAATTTTCCGCGTTCGCCCACCTCGTTCTCGTACCCTTTTGGCAGCCGGCGTATAAAGTCATCCGCATTGGCTGCCACGGCTGCAGCACTCACATCTTCGTCACTGGCATTCAACCGACCGTAACGAATATTCTCCATAATTGTACCGGAAAACAGGAAAGGTTCCTGAGTCACAATTCCCATCTGTGAGCGCAGACTTTTCTGGGTTACATCACGCAAATCCACTCCGTCAATCCTCACCGCACCGTTTGTCACATCGTAAAACCTGGCCAACAGGCTGACCATGGTCGTTTTACCGGCTCCGGTTGGCCCAACGATGGCAATCATTTGCCCAGGGTTGGCAGTAAAACTCACTTTCTCCAGTACTGGTTGATCTTCTTCATACTGGAAACTCACCTCATCAAATTCAATCTTCCCTTGTATAGGAAGCATTGTTTTGGCGTTAAGGGCATCGCTAACCGATGGGGCTACTTCTAACAGCTCAAAGACCCGCTCAGCCGCTGCAAAAGCTGATTGTGCCATGGTCCACAACTGAGCGACCTGTTGAATTGGCCGGAAGAAGTTTTGAACATACTGCAGAAACGCCACAACGACGCCAACACTGGCCGTGCCGGCAATGACCATCGCACCGCCTAATCCTGCCACAAGAGCCATATCCACAGTGCTCAAAACATCCATGGTCGGGGCAAAACCGCTGGTGACAGCCGTCGCGCTGATGTTGGCATCCCGATTGGCGGCATTCCGTTTGGCAAATTTGCGGACATTTACATCAGTCCGGTTAAATGCCTGGGCCACTTTCACGCCTGAGATCTCTTCTTCCAGGTCGGCGGAAATGTCGCCGATGGTCGTTCTTGTTTTACGAAAAGCATTGCGAGCCAAACGTGAAAATAAATTTGTAACCAGGAGCAAGACTGGAATCATGATTAGCACAGCTAAACCCAACTGCCAGTTCAAAATCAGCATGGCAATAGCAATACCGACGAGGGTAAAGAATTGCCCAATCATCTGCGCCAGGCCCTGACTGAAGAAGTTATTCAGGGCATCAATATCATTCACCAGTCGGCTCATGATCTCACCAGCCTGTTTGCCCTCCAGATATTGTAAAGACAGGCTTTCCACTTTGATAAAAACCCGCTGTCGCAAATCAGCCAGAATGGATTGGCCAACCTGATTGATCAAATAGATCTGGAAGCGGGTTGCAATCATCCCGAGAAAAAACACAATAACCATCGCCAGAAAAATGCCGCCCAACCCCGCAGAATCACCCTTCGAAATAAATTTATCCACTGCCATCCCGATTAAAAATGGTGAAGCCCCCTGGGATGCCGCTGTTACAATAACTAAAACAAGCGAGGCAATCGCCCGCCACTTATGTGGCAAAATAAGCTTAATCAGTTTTCCAACTACCTGATTTGCGTTTTTTGCTTTTTCTTCTGATGATGTCTCCATCATGCGCCGCATGGGTCCGCCATGCATTAGAGTGCCCCCATTTCTACAGCATGCGCCTGGTCGGGATGCTCGCCAAATTGAGTTTCCAATATTTCAGCATATAGTTCACAACAATCCAGTAATTCCGCATGCGTCCCATTGCCAATCAATTCGCCATCATCTAATAAAAGAATCATATCTGCAGTGCGGATCGTACTGATTCTCTGCGCAATCACAAAGGTTGTTCTGCCAATTCGCAACTTTTCCAACGCTTGCTGAATTTCGTATTCCGTCTGAGCATCTACTGATGAAGTACTGTCGTCCATAATCAAAATTCGGGGATTTACCAGTAATGCACGGGCAATCGCCAGACGCTGTTTCTGTCCGCCTGAAAGACCCGTGCCGCGCTCGCCAATAATCGTTTCATATCCTTCTGGAAATTCCCGAATAAAATCATCCGCCCGGGCAGATCGAGCAGCATCGATAACGTCCTCGATAGACGCATCCGGTTTTCCGTAGGCAATATTCTCGCGGATGGTGCCAGAAAACAAAATTGTTTCCTGAAGGACGATTCCAATTTTCTCCCGCAAAGTATTAATCTTCAAGTCTCGCACATCATGACCATCAATCAGTACTTTACCTTTGGTTACATCGTAAAACCGTGGGATGAGATTGATAATGGACGATTTTCCGGAACCGGTTTGGCCTAAAATTGCAACCGTCTGATTGGGTTTCACTTCAAAAGAGATGTCATGGATCACATCCTGTTCGTCACCCACATACCGGAAACTGACATTATCAAAAACAACACTTCCTTGAAAATCAGACAGATTTATGGCATCCGGTTTGTCTTTTACATCAGAGCTGGCATCAATCACTTCATATAGCCGTTGCGCAGATGCCTCTGCCCGTGACAACGCTGAACCAATAAAACCTAGCATGAAAATTGGCATCAAGAAATACCCCTGATAGCCAATAAAAGCTACTAATTCTCCCAAAGTTAGCGTCTGGTTAATCACCCGCAGGCCGCCCAACCAAACCACTCCGGCAATCGCCAGGTTGGCAAAAAAGAAAACTAAAGGAAAGAATGTAGAAAAGTATTGAACCAGTTTCAAGTTCTGCTTTTTGAAATCGATGTTCTTTTCACCAAAGCGATCAATTTCAAAATCTTCCCGGGCAAATGCTTTGACCACTCGTATGCCCGCCAGGTTTTCCTGCAGCAAAGTATTTAACACACCCAATTTTTTCTGAATTACGCGTGAGAGCGGCATCACCTTGGTGATGAACTGAAAAAAGACAAATCCAATCGGTGGAATTATTGCCAGGAAAACCAGCGTCAGCACCCAATTCATATTGAAAAGAATGATCAGGGTACCGATCAGCAAAATTAGAGATCCAATCAATTGCAAAATCCCCATTCCCGCAAATTGACGTACCAGCTCCACATCGGATGTCATACGGGTCATTAATTTTCCAGTCTGAGATTGGTCGTGATACGAAAAACTCAGTTTTTGTATTTTCTCAAAGATCCGGTTTCGTAATTCATAAGCGATACCTTGCGAGGTTACCTCTGACCAATATCCCTGGAGAAAGTTAAAAACCCCCCGAATTAAGGCCACTCCCACCAGTAAACCCGAAATCTTCCAAATACTGTTCATACTCATCGGAGTAATACCCTCGTCAATAAGTTGACGGAGTAACTGCGGTGTGTAAAGATTGGCAGCATTAACCAGTAATAAGCAAAACAAAGCTCCAAGAGCGGTTGGCCAATAGCGCTTCATTATTCGAAATACTCTAAAAATACCCTTCATGATCCATCCTTCGATTTCTGTATAGCTTTTGATTGTCATGCCTAGCAGAGGCGCTGTCAAGCGTGTTAGTATAGGAGTTAGATAAGAGTTTTCGTCTTGTAAAAATGGTATTCGTATGAATTCAAACATTTGTTCAGAAAACCTCTGGAAAGAGGTCGATATCGAAATAATCCATGCCCGGCAAGCCAGAAAAGATGGATTTGAAGGTAAAGCCAGGGTTTGCGCCCGTAGAGCAGTCAGTCAAGCATTATTTATCTCTGGAATCACTTCGATAAGCTCTTTGAAAGCTATTCACTCCTTTGTTGAAAATCAGACTATTCCAGAGGAAATTAGGCAATTGGGGCATTCATTACTGGAAAAGGTGGATCCGTCGTTCCAAATACCGTCCGGGGTGGATTTGATAGAAAATGCACAAAGAATTATCGCTTTCATCCAAACTAAAATTATGTTTGTTTCAACTTCTGAAAACTCAAAATAAGGTAGAATTTTGATTATGACAGATAAAATATTTGTTTACGGAACTACCTGGTGTGGCGATTCAAGAAGAGCCAAACGTCTTTTTGACGATAATAATATTCCATACCAATGGATAGACATTGACCAGGATCAATCTGCCCGATTAATTGTAGAAGGGTACAACCACGGAAACCGAAGTGTCCCAACTATAGTCTTTCCTGATGGTTCTATTCTTGTCGAACCTTCTACAAATAAATTAGCTGAAAAACTCGGGATTAATATTCCCGAATCGCTATTTTGAATCTGACTGTATTTTTCGATTCTGCGTAAACAAAAAAACAGCTAACGCTCCTGCAAACAAACTTGCAGCAATAACCCAGAAAGCTTTATACTGCCTACGGGTTTCGATTGTGATTCTGGGTGGTACAAGGAGTCTATGCTTAAGTTTTTGAACAAACTCCGGGTTCGCCTGCCTGGGACATAACAGCCTTTCCAATTTATATTCAAATTGATCGGCATCAGCAGACGGTATAAAACGTTGATTGGGCAGCACAGTCATAATTCTTCTTCCTCTTCCACCGGGTAAGCGACAATTCCAATCGTTCCGGGGCCTAAATTTGCAGCTACCGGAATTGCCAGATCAGTTATTACAACTTCACGAAAATTTAATTCCTCTTTTACTTTAATAACGAGGTTTTTTGCAGCCTTTACATCACCAGCATGTACTACTGCAATATTGACTGGTAACCTGCCCAACCTGTTATTTACATGTTGTAACACCGCTTCAATCGCCCGGTTTCGCGTGCGTACTTTATCACCCATTTCCAATATGCCGTCTTTAAGAATTATGATGGGTTTAATCTGCAGAAAGGACCCAACCAGGCTTTGGATCGCGCTTACTCTACCATTCAGTCTGGCAAATTCAAGTGTATCCAAAGTAAATATTACAATCAAACGGTCTTTAATTTTTTCTAGACGTTCGATAATTTTCTGCAGCGAAAAGCCCGATTCTTCCAACAACCTGGCTTCCCGGTACAAAAAACCGAGGGCTGCCGAGCCGGCCATGGAATCAAAAGTGACAATTTGGAACTCTTTCTCTACTTCACGTGCAGCCAGTTGAACAGCCGAAAAAGTTCCAGAAAGCTTGCTGGAAAGGTGAATGGATAATATTTCTTCACCTTTTTTGGCAAATGATCGGTAAAAATCGGCAATTTGTCCTGGCGAAGGCAAGGAGGTTTTAGGAACAATTCCATACTGCTTCACTAACTGATAGAAATTGCCAGGGTCAATATCCACTCCAGAAGTGTACATTTTTTCTCCAAAGCGAACCATGAGAGGAAAAATATGAATACAATACTTTGTCGCCCAATCTTCCGGCATATCGGCTGAACCATCTGTAACTATTTGCATCATTCGAGCACCTACAAATCTGTCACTTCCTGTCGCAATTCCAACAGCGTACGATGATATAAGCTCTTGATCGCGCCTTCACTTTTTGACATAATCACGGAAATTTCTGCATTGGAAAGCTGCTCAACAAATTTCAAAATAATTAACTGCTGCCGTTCGGGTGAAAGCTCTTTAATTACATTAATCAACCGCTCAACATCTTGATTATGTACCATTTGTTTCTCGGGCTGCTCACCGCCCATAACCAGATATGGCTGATCATCCAGAGGAACTTCCTGCCGTCGGCTGTTATCGCGATGCCAGTTTGCTACCAAATTATGGGCAATCCGGTATAACCAGGCTGAAAACGGCACCCCCTTTTGGGTATAACGCTGAATATGTGCCATTGCCCTTTGAAATACACGGGCGGTTAAATCTTCGGCATCATGCGTACTTCCCGTCCGATAATAGATATAACTGAAGATCTTATTAACGTAGAGTTCATACAGAAAACTAAACGCTTCTGAATCTCCTTGAACAGCCAGGTCCAGTGCTTTATCCTCAGATATGTCAGCCATGATAAGGTCCAATAACAAGCTTATCATTGAGGAATAACCCCAATTTGCATCCTCCGTTACTGATTGTTTTTCCTGTCAGCCAGCGCCTGTTGGACGGCTTTGTAAGCATTAACCACTCCATATCCGGCCGCATTGTCCGGTTTTCCATTTTTCTGAGTACAACTGTCCACCTTACCCAAATATGGGTCAGCTGTTTGATTTAATATCCCACGCGTGCGATCAATATTACCAATAAGATTAGGATTGGCTGACCACATCAAGGCAACTACACCAACCACATGCGGCCCGGCCATGGAAGTTCCACTATTCATTTCATAAGTAGACCCTGGGAAAGATGACAAAACATCTACACCAGGAGCAACAATATCAGGCTTGACCCGACCGCTGCCATCCACTTCCACCGGTCCCAGACTGCTGAAATCTGCCAGATTACCCCTTTCATCAATTGCCCCAACCGTATAAACATCTTCATAAATTGCCAGCGGATCCTGAACGGTGGAACATCCACCGTATCCGGAATTCCCGGCAGAGGCTACAACAAATACACCGGCATCCCTTAACGCCTTTACTGCCGGCAAGTATGTTCCAGGGTCGCAGCCCTCCACATCGGGGCAACCCCATGAATTATTAAGCACATTGGCGCCCTTTTCTGGTTTGCCATCCAAAAATGGATCACCGTTCTGCGGGATGGGCGCCAGCATGAATTGCATGCAATCCAGGTAAAGTGCCGGGTTCCCCAGATTCCGGCCGAGATTAACACACCCAATCCATTCTGCTTTTGGTGCAACCCCGACGTTTTCACCCAATATTGAACCAAGCGTATGGGTGCCATGTCCCCCAATATCGACCGGGCTCTTTGAAGCGAACCACGGATCCAGCCAGTTGTAATCATCATTTCCTTCAATAGTGCCGCGGTATCGCGCAGCAAATTCAGGATGATCTCCTTGCGCTCCGCTGTCCGATTGGCCAACGATAATACCTTCACCCCGAACCTTTAATTCCGAGTGAACTATTTCCGCTCCAATCATTTTCAGGTTCCATTCGGAACCTTTGGGTTGATGTTCAAATCCTTTGGCAACCGGGATTTTTCCAGCTAACGGCCGCAAGATGGGGCTGTCTAAAACTCGATCAACATCACTGCGGGCTGCCAATTGCAACCTTAAGATTGGGGCTGCATCCAACTCGATGGCATTTACCAAATAATAAGTTTTATAGGGAATATTTTTTGAATCCAACCACTTGCGGATTCCTTTTTGAGTAGACAGTGCATTCTTAACCAGGCTTTGATAAACAGCCGTTCGCCGTGCAAGCGGATCAATGATAGACCGTTCAGCAGATAAATCTACCTGCGACTTTAAAATGACAAACGTCTTTTCGCCATAAGACCCCGGTTGCCCCTGGTAACCGTAAAGAGTTAGAACACCAACCCACACAATAATAAATAATCCTGTAGACACAAAGTTCTTACTTATGCTGGCATGGTTCCATTTATGTAAAATTAAGAAAACCAGCATAATAAGCAAAGCCAATCCAAAAGCCAGAAACGCAGCCTTTGTGGCATATTCTAGTAATTCACCGGTTCCGCTTGAAATCACAAAAGATAACTCATCCGGGTCAATCATAATCATTGGCCAGGCAAACCCCAATGCAACCAAGACACCCGCTGCCACTCGCCCGCCTTGTGATATCAAACCATCCTTACGAATAGAAAGGGCGGCACAGGCAAATCCCAATGGCAAAACCGCGGCTGCCAGAAGCCAACCGTTCCCATTTTGATCGGCTGCAGTAGTAAGAATTATCAATCCAAGAGTTATTGTCCAACCCAAACCAGCCACCCTCGGCTTATTACCGCCTTGAAAACCATAAAGGTTTGCATCACCACTTTTCACAAGTACTAGTCCAGTCACAGCACCAAATGAAGCAGCAGCAATCAACGCCAGAATGGTATCTAGTGAAGAACCCTGCGCCCCCCACAAAACCCAGGGGATACCCAATAAACCTCCAGCTGCGGCAGAGAGAAAAATAACGCTCAACATCGGTGTCAGCTCCGGCTCAGTTCTTCTATTTCCTTTGCGCTTGTATAGCCAAAAAAGAAACAAAAAAAGAAGCGTGATTACGAGTTGAATTGTTACAGCAAGCTGCCAGTTTGTAATCCCAACCGCTCGGGAAATGGAGAGAAAAAAGGCCAGTATCGATATGGACGCCAAACTTCTCAATCGATTACGATATACTTGGTTCTTGACAACTTTATAGGCTATCAGAGATGGAATCAGTATTAGTACGGCGAAAATCAACAATACAAGCCAGCGCAAATCCGGAATCTTTAAAGATCCTTCAAAAATCGTCTGTACAAGAGACCAATTTACAATCTGGGCAATAAAAGAAGCTGCAATTATCCATACTGATAAAAGAATCATAGCAACAACACCAGAACATCCCTGGTTCTCTTGTTTTAAGGTATTCTGTGTTGAATCTGATGTATTTTCAAGCCCCATCATGGATCCTCATAGTTAAAGATATAATTCTTAGGCATTATAGCGCATCTCATTCTGCAACTTTTTGAAAGGAGAAATCTTGATCTGGAAAGAAGGGTATACCTCAATCGACAAACATCGTATCTATTTTCAAGAATGGGCTCCTGAAAAAATCCTTCACGCCCAGGTTTTATTAATTCATGGCCTGGGAGAGCATTCCGGGAGGTGGGGGCATGTTGGAGAATTCTTTTCACAATCCGGTCTCTCAATTACCGCAATGGATTTATTGGGTCATGGGAAATCAGAAGGTCAACGTGGGCATGCCGAATCTTTTGATGAATATTGCAAAATTATTGATTTTTTTCTACAAGATATAGGTTCCAGAAAGCCAGAAATACCGGTATTTCTCTATGGCCATAGTTTGGGCGGTTTGATTGCACTCTATTATGGAATTAAACGAAACCCATCCACTATTAAAGGCATTATAGCTACATCGCCTGGTCTGGTGCCGGGGTTTAAAGTTCCGCAGTGGAAAACCATCGCCGGAAACATGCTGTATGCCATCACTCCCAGGTTTTCTATGGATAACGGACTTCCACTAGATGGATTATCCCAAGACAAATCTGTTGTTGAAGCCTATAAGAAGGATCCATTGAATCACCCATATATCTCTGCCCGTTTAGGAATGGACCTTATCCGAAATGGAGCCGCTCTCAGCCAGCAAGCCGCAGAATTGCATCTTCCGCTGTTAATCATGGTTGGCAGTGCAGACCGTCTCATATCACCACAGGCAGTTATTGATTTTGCGAAAAACGCCAACCACCTAACCACATTAAAAGTATGGGAGGGTGGATACCACGAATTGCACAACGAACCATTTAAACTTAAAGTTTTAGCAGAAATCACTGACTGGGTAAAACAGATAGCGACAAATGTTTTGCGAATCAAATCTATGTATACTTGACCGGACACCTTCACATCGATACAATTCATTTTGAAGTGGCAAATGATACTCACCATCTTCTATTGGTTTTATGTAACAGTTTCTTTGAGGAGGTTTCCTTCCCGTCCTACAATTTGATGGTGAGTAGCTTGGAAAGTGTCTTAAAACCTTCTTTACAATTTCGCAATTTATTTATAACAAATACTAACTTGAATATAAGGAGACAATATGAGTGATTTTCTTTTTCGTGGTTCTTTGGCCGATCTTGATCCAGATATTTACAAATTAACCCAAATCGAATCTGAACGGCAAAATCGTAAATTGATATTAATTCCCAGCGAAAGCGCTGCCCCGCTGGCTGTTCGCGAAGCGCTATCATCTTCTTTCCAGAATATTTATGCAGAAGGCTACCCGGACGAAGAGACCCGCTGGATGTCGGAAGACCAAATCCTGAATTATGATGAGCGATTATCCCACTACCGTCGCTATGCTGATCCGCGTTACTACAAGGGCGTGGAGTATGCGGATATTATCGAATCCCTGGCTAGACGACGCTGTGCAGAAGCCTTTGCCAATGATAAAGTTTCTGCAGATAATTTATATGCCAACGTCCAACCACTCTCCGGTGCCCCGGCAAATAATGCCGTCTATACAGCATTAATTGCACCCGGTGATACTATTTTGGGAATGAACCTTTTACATGGTGGTCATCTTTCACATGGTTCTTCAGTAAATCGTTCCGGCAAACTATTCAAAGCAATCCATTACAATGTCGACCCGGTGACAGAAAAAATTGATTATGGAGCCATAGCCGCATTGGCGTTGGAACATAAACCCAAAATCATCATAGCCGGTTACAGCTCTTACTCCTGGGTTCCTGATTATGTTGAATTCCGTAAAATTGCGGATAGTGTTGGCGCTTATCTGTTGGCAGATATCTCGCATATCGCGGGTATGACTGCTGCCGGTGTAATTCCGTCGCCAGTAGGTTACGCCCATGTGATCACTTTTACAACTCATAAAACCCTTTGCGGGCCGCGTGGTGCCTGTATTCTCACATCTGACCTTGCACTCGCTAAAAAAATTGACCGTGGCGTCTTCCCTGGCGAACAAGGCGGCCCGCATGTGCATGTCTTTGCTGCGCTGGCTTTGACATTTAAACTGGCAAAAACGAAGGAATTTAAAGAATTACAATCCCAAATTCTCAAGAACAGCGCCACCCTGGCCGGTCGTCTGCAAGAACGCGGTTTCCGCATTCCCTTCGGTGGAACAAATACCCATCTTGGGAACCTGGATTGCAAATCCATTGTTGGTTCTGACGGCACCACCCTCTCAGGTGACATGGCCGCCCGTATCCTGGATATCGCTGGGCTGGTCTGCAACCGCAATACCATACCGGGAGACAAAACTGCAAATAATTCATCCGGTGTTCGATTTGGAACTCCGTGGATGACCCAACGCGGGCTCAAAGAAGCCGATATGATTCAGGTAGCAGATATCATGGCAGACGTCTTGAAGGCAACCTCTCCTTATTCTGTTGAAACCAAACAGGGTTTGCAGGCTAGAGCCAAAGTGGATTTCGATGTTTTAGAAGCGGCAAAAATCAGAGTCCGCGAATTGGCTGCCAAAGCCGGTTCCGATACGCAGGTCGGTAAATCTGGTTATCCGCATTTCTATTATTTGGATGATCCCGCCCCTACTAAAGACGGCTGGGCTGCCTTGGATCTGGTCGGCGAAAAAGTGCTCACTTTTGCTCATTACGTCTTCACCAGCGATTTGGATGCCCTGAAGAAAGGACAATCGCTGCCCTGCCAGTTCACTGCCAACAAGAAAACCATTGATGGGATATTGACATCGGTTTCCGAAAACCACATGGTATTAAGTATCCCCACCAATGATGCACCTCTGGCTACCGCATGGCTGCGCGGTTTATCTGACGGGTATATCGGTTTTGATGCCGACCCTGCCCGCCGCTTTGCCGGTCCGATAGTCGTCCGTTATTCTGATCATGCCCCGGTGAAAACAGCCGCCGGCGATGCCGTTTGGAATGCCAAGCCATTCGCACCAGGGCTGCCCCTCAAACCGCAAACCGCATTGCCGGATTTCGTCTGGAATGAACCGGTCGAAGGCGAGATTAAACGTACCGCATTGTACGAAACCCATAAGAAATTAGGCGCAAAAATGGTCCCCTTTGCCGGTTGGGAGATGCCGGTCTGGTACACCGGAGTAGTGGAAGAACACCTGGCCACAAGGCAGGCCGCCGGACTTTTCGATGTTTCACATATGGGCGTTTACCAGGCAGAAGGCCCGGATGCTGCCCTCTTCCTGGACTGCGTTTGTGGGAACGATATAAGCGCACTGGCGATCGGCGAATCCTGTTATACCCATTTCCTGGATCCTAAATCAAATGTGATTGACGACACACTTGTTTACAGGCGTTCTGCTGACAAGTACTTGGTGGTTGTCAATGCATCAAATGATGACAAAGACAGAACCTGGTTAAACGCCGTTCGCGAAGGAAAAGTTGCCATAGATTCTGCCCGGCCGTGGGTTAAGGTCATCGGACGCAATGTAATATTCCGAAACCTGCGTGATCCTAAAGAAGGAAAAGATATGCGGGTTGATATTGCCTTGCAAGGACCCAAATCTCGAGATATCCTTCTCCTGCTGGGTGCAGATAAAGCAACCGAAAAGAAAATCAAAGCGCTAAAACGCACTGAATTATGCGGAGCAGTTCTGGGTGGATTTGACCTGGTTGTATCCCGTACCGGTTATACCGGCGAGAAGATGGCTTTTGAATTATTTATCCATCCGGATAAATCCGTTGAGTTCTGGAATAAACTTCTGGAAGTCGGACAATTGATGGGCATCAAACCCTGCGGTCTTGGGGCACGCGATTCCCTGCGTACAGAGGGTGGCCTTCCACTTTACAGTCATGAAATGGGTGGTGAGATGAATTTCTCAGTCAGCGAAGCTGGTTTCGGCTCGTACGTGAAAACTTACAAACCGTGGTTTATCGGCCGCGATGAATATGTCCGAAAGGATAAAGAGCGTAAA
>Ga0105047_10012080_pt1 | contig 13934 bp, 12 predicted proteins | sample MAT04_FD_78384 | JGI IMG/M metagenome (GOLD analysis project Ga0105047, IMG submission 78384) | Freshwater microbial communities from Lake Fryxell liftoff mats and glacier meltwater in Antarctica - MAT-04 (megahit assembly) | ecosystem: Environmental > Aquatic > Freshwater > Ice > Liftoff...
CGGAACGTTTAGGGCGTGGTTGGGGCGTGTGGGTCACCTTGGCGCAAAGCGGAGCGGCACGGTGGCGGGGCCGGATGGGCCGACGGCGGCGGGTTGCGGGGAGAGCCATGGCGGCCGACGGCTGGGGCGGGACAGAATCGGCCCGGGCGGCGGCGGCTTGGCGCCGGGACGTCGCAGCACGGCAGGGAACGGACGGACGCCGAGCATCGTGAACAGAGGCCGCAGGATCCGGCCGGCCTGCGGGGCGGCGGCCAGGAGCTCGGCCATCTCCGGGCGGGCGACCAGGGCTTCGAGCTGGCCGGAGAACTGGGCGGTGCGCTGGAGCATGCGGACCAGCCAAGCATGGCCGCTGGGCAGGCGGGGCTTTGCTTCGCGCTGCTTGCGTGCGGTGTCGCCGGGGGCGCCGCCGGGGGGACGCGCGCGCGGCGCGACAAGCCGGCCGGACTGCCAGCGGGCGATAAGGCGTTCCAGGCGCTGGGCCGGACGGGACAGATAGCGCCAGACCAGGGTGAGGAGGGGTCCGAGGATGGGGTGGCTGAAGGCGTGCGGGGCAACCACGGCGCGCAGGTCGTGCAAAATCAGCGCCAGATGGGCGTGGAGAGTCGGCGGTTCCGGGGTGGTCCATGACTTCATGTTAGTTATTATACATGGTCGTCGTACCGGTGCAAGGAAGAATTTGCGGTAGCACGTTCGCGCCCGGCGCCGCGATCCGCCGAGATAAACGCCACGTCGTGCCGCGGTCAGTTGCGTGTCATCCCGGAATGCGCGAGCTTGATGGCTCGAATGCCAAACAGGAGGGCGAAGAATGCGTGCAATGATGGATTTGCTGCGCCGCGGCGCGATGGCGGCGGTGATTGGCGGCGTGGCGGGTGCGCTGACCGGCGGCGCGGCACTGGCCCAGCTTGCCCCGCCCCCGGGGCCGACGGTTGACGCCATCAAGAAGCGTGGCGCGCTGAACTGCGGCATCGACACCGGCGTTCCCGGCTTTGCCGCCCAGGACAACACCGGCCGCTGGAAGGGCATCGACATCGACTATTGCCGGGCGCTTGCCGCGGCCGTGCTGGGCGACCCCGAGAAGATCAAGTACATGCCGACCACCGCGGCGGCGCGCTTCACCGTTTTGCAGTCGGGCGAGATCGACGTGCTGATCCGCGATTCCACGCTGACCTTCACCCGCAGCACCTCGCTGGGGCTCGACCAGGTGGCGGTGAATTTCTATGCCGGCCAGGGCTTCCTGGTGAAGAAGGCGCTGGGCGTATCCAAGGCCGCCGACTTGCAGGGTGCGACGATCTGCACCGTGACGGGGGCGACGCTGGAGCTAAATATCGCCGACTTCGCGCGTTCCACTGGCGCCAAGATCGGCACGTTGCTGTTCGACAAGGCCGAAGAGGCGATCGCCGCGATGGAGGCAGGGCGCTGCGACGGCTACACCGATGACAGCGGCAGCCTGGCCGGCATGCGTTCCACCCTGAAGGTGCCGAACGATTGGATGGTGCTGCCGGACCTGATCAGCAAGGAGCCGCTGGGCCTGCATATCCGGTCGGGTGACCCGCGCTGGCAGAAGATCGTGTTCTGGGTCGACACGGCGCTGAAGTCGGCCGAGGAGTTCGGCGTGACCAAGGCGAATGCGGACCAGATGAAGACCGGCTCGAAGGACCCGTTCGTGCTGCGCCTGTTGGGCGTGGAGGGCGATTTCGGCAAGATGCTGGGGCTGGACAACGAGTGGTCGTATCGCGCGATCAAGACCTCGGGCAACTACGGCGAGATGTATGACCTGCATTTCGGCCCGAAGGCGCTCGACCTGCCGCGCGGCATGAACAACCTGTACAACAAAGGCGGCATGCACTACACCCTGCCGCTGCGCTGAGCCGTATTTCCTGCCAATACTGACGGAACCCGGGACTTGAAGCAACGGATCAAGGCCCGGGATTGGCAAGGACGGAATTGGCAAGGGTGGGCCTGGCAAGGGGCGGCGGTGCTTGGCGTCGCCGCCCTGGCCTGGTGGTTCTCGCGCAACCTGTCGCTGAACCTGGCGGCGCGCGGGATGCAGGTGGATTACAGCTTTCTGTTGCAACGCGCCGGGTTCGACATTCCGTTCCGGCTGGTCGACTGGGACGGCAGCTATTCGTACGGATGGGCGCTGTATGTTTCGGGCGTGAACACGCTGTTCGCCGCGGCGTTGATCATTGTCCTGGCGTCTCTGCTGGGGTTGTTGTTGGCGCTGATGCGCCTGTCAGGCAACCCGCTGGCCGCGGGAACCGCGCGCGCCATCGTGGAGCTGGTGCGCAACACCCCACAGCTGACGCAGATCGTGTTCTTCTACATCGCCGTGCTGCAGGTGTTGCCGCCGATGCGCCAGAGCATCAACTGGTTCGGCGGCGCGTTTCTGAACGTGCGCGGGCTGTTTCTGCCGGCACCGTCCGGCGGGGTGTACCACGCGATCCTGGGCGCCACCTGTGTGGCCGTGGTGCTGACGGCGGTGTTCTGGCGGCGGCTGGGGTGGCAGGTTGTGCCGCGGCTGGTGGTGCTGCCGCCGGTGCTGGTGCTGGGCGCGGTGGCGGCGGGGTTTGCCGCCAGCTGGGAAATTCCGTCGCTGCGCGGCTTCAACTTCGTCGGCGGGTTGCGGGTGCCGCCTGAGCTGCTGGCATTGGTGCTGGGCATCGGCATTTATACCAGCGTGTTCATCGCCGAGAGCATCCGCGCGGCGATCGAGGGCATCCATCGCGGGCAGAGCGAGGCGGCACGCTCGCTGGGGCTTTCGGCGAACCAGGCGATGTTCCTGGTGATCCTGCCGCAGGCTTTGCGCATCCTGATCCCGCCGCTGACCAGCCAGTACCTCAACATCATCAAGTCGACCACGCTAGGGGCGGCGATTGCCTATCCGGAGGTGTTGCAGATTTTTGCCCGCACGGTGCTGAACCAGTCGGGCCGGGCGGTGGAGGTGATGACGCTGGTGCTGGGCGTATTCCTGGCGGTGAACCTGCTGACCTCGGCGGCGATGAACGCCTGGAACCGGCGGCTGGTGCTGCAAGGGCGATGACGATGGGTGCGATTGCCAGGAATAGAACGGTGCGCGCGCTGTTCGGCACCAAGTTGAATGCCGCGATCACGCTGTTGATGCTGGGCGGCTTCGCGCTGGCGCTGCCGCCATTGTACGGCTGGATGCTGGGCGATGCGGTGTGGGACGCGCCGAACCGCACCGCGTGCGCGGCGGCCGGCAGCGGCGCGTGTTGGGCGTTCATCCGGGCCCGGCTGGCACTGTTCTTCTATGGATTGTACCCCGCGCCGGAGCGCTGGCGGGTCGATCTGGGTCTGCTGCTGTTGGTGGCGATCGGGGCCGGGGCGTTGTTCGCCCGGCGCGGGCGGGGGTGGTGGCTGCTGGCGTTGCTGACGGTGGTGCCGGGCGGTTGCGGCATGCTGCTGGTGGGCGGCGTGTTCGGTCTGGTGCCGGTGGCGACCCCGCAATGGGGCGGGTTGATGCTGAACGTGGTGATCTCGTTCACCGCGCTGGCTGGTGCGATCCCGCTGGGCATCGCGCTGGCTTTCGGGCGGCGCTCGCGCTACCCGGTGATCCGCATGTTCAGCGTGGCGATGATCGAGTTCTGGCGCGGCGTGCCGCTGCTGACGGTGCTGTTCATGGGGCTGATCCTGTTGCCGCTGTTCCTGCCGAGCGGCGTGACGGTAGACAATCTGGTGCGCGCGCTGGTGGTGATGACGCTGTTCACAGCCGCCTATATGGCCGAGACCATCCGCGGCGGACTGCAGGGCGTGCCGCAGGGCCAAGCCGAGGCGGCGGCGGCGCTGGGCATGGGGCATGGCCAAATTCAGCTGTTGGTGGTGCTGCCGCAGGCGCTGCGGATGTCGATCCCCGGCATCGTCAACATCGCCGTCGACCTGTTCAAGGATACCTCGCTGGTGTCGATCGTCGGGCTCTTCGACCTGATGGGGGTGGTGAACCAGTCGATGAAGGACCCGGCCTGGCTGGGGCTGGCGGCGGAGGGCTACACCTTTGCCGCCATCGTGTTCTTCTTTGCCTGCCTGGTGATCTCGCTCGGTGGGTCGTTGCTGGAGCGGCGGTTCGGGGTTGGGATGCGGCGCTGAGCGCTGGCCGGCCGGTGTCATTGAACTGAAACACATTTGTCATCGAGCGGTCTTTGGGCGCGTGATACCCGGCGGGCGGAAGCGAGGACTCGCATGAGCAAACGCAATGTGCTGCTGATCGTGGTCGATCAGTGGCGGGCCGACCATGTACCGCATCTGGGTGCGACGCACCTGCGCACGCCGAATCTCGACCGGCTGTGCCGCGCCGGGGTGACGTTCCGCAACCATGTGACCACCTGCGTGCCCTGCGGGCCGGCGCGCGCGAGCCTGCATACCGGGCTGTACCTGATGAACCATCGGCAGGTGCAGAACTGGATTCCGCTCGACGCCCGCCACACCACCCTGCCCCGCGCGGTGCGCGCCTGTGGGCTGGATCCGGCGCTGATCGGGTACACGACCACCGTGCCGGACCCGCGCACGACGCACCCGAACGATCCGCGCTTCCAGAACCTGGGCGACATGATGGAGGGCTGGCGGCCGGTCGGCGCCTTTGGGCCAGGGCATGAGGCATATTTCGGCTGGCTGGCGCAGAAGGGTTTCCCCCTGCCCGCCAACCGCGACGAGATCTGGCTGCCCGAGGGGGAGAACGCGCTGCCCGGCGCGACCAACCGGCCGGCGCGCATCCCCAAGGAATTGTCGGATAGCTTCTTCTTCACCGAAAAGGCGCTGGAGTATCTCAAGGGCCGCGACGGACGCCCGTTCTTCCTCCACCTCGGCTACTACCGTCCGCATCCGCCGTTCGTGGTCAGTGCGCCGTACCACGACATGTACCGGCCCGAAGACATGCCCAAGCCCGTGCTGGCACCCACCGCCGAGGACGAGGCGGCACAGCATCCGTTGCTCGGGCATTATCTGCGTCACACGCGGCAGGCCAGCTTCTTCCAGGGCGGCCAGGGCATGATCGCGGCAATGGACGAGGCCACGATCGCGCAGATGCGGGCGACCTATTGCGGCATGATCGCCGAAGTGGACGACAACATCGGCCGGGTGCTCGATCACCTGGAGGCAACCGGGCAGCTGAAGGACACGCTGATCGTGTTCACCTCGGACCATGGTGAGCAGTTGGGCGACCATCATCTGGCGGGCAAGCTCGGGTATCACGACGAGAGTTTCCGCATTCCGCTGGTGATCGTCGATCCCGATGCGCCGGAGCAGGCGGGGCGGATCGAGGACGCGCCGACGGAGAGCATCGACCTGATGCCGACGATGATCGACTGGCTGGGCGGCGCGGTGCCCCGGGCCTGCGACGGGCGCAGCCTGCGCCCGCTGGTGCTGGACATGAAGCCGGCCGACTGGCGCACCGAGCTGCACTACGAATACGATTTCCGCGACACCTTTCATTCGCGTGCCGAGACCGAGCTCGGGCTGGAGATGGACGCATGCACGCTGCTGGTGCTGCAGGACGCGCGGTGGAAATACGTGCATTTCACCGCGCTGCCGGCGCTGCTGTTTGATCTCTCGGCCGACCCCGGACAGTTCAACAACCTGGCGGAAAGCCCGGACCACGCAGCCGTGGTCAAGGAGTACGCGCAGAAGGCGCTGTCGTGGCGCATGTTCCATGCCGACCGCACGCTGACCCATTATCGCGCCACGCCGAACGGGCTTGAACGCCGCAGCCCGGCCCCAAAGGGAGAGAACGCATGACCCGCCTGACCCGTCGCACCACTCTGGGCACCGCACTGGGTGCCGCCGCCGCCAGCGTCGCCCTGCCACGCTTCGCGATCGGGCAGGCCGATAACCGGCCGACGATCACCATCGCGGTGCAGAAGATCAGCAACACCAACACCCTGTCGGCCCTGCGCGAACAGTCCAATGTCGGCACCCGCCTCGCCCCGCTCTACACCGAGCGGCTGATCGACCTCAATTACCAGTCCAAGCTCGAACCCGTCCCGGGCCTGGCCACCGAATGGAAGCGCCTCAGCGACACCACCGTGGAGTTCAAGCTGCGTCCTGGCGTGAAGTTCCACAACGGTGCCGAGATGACCGCCGAGGACATCGTCGGCAGCTTCTCGCCGCAGCACATGTTCGGCGAAACCCGCCCCAGCGTGCGCGGCGTGACGCTGCCGATGACCGGCGGCAACCCGGCGGTCTTCACCAAGCAGTTGATCGCCGACGTGCCTCCGGTCGCCCGCCGCCTGTGGCCGGCGCTGGAGAAGATCGAGATCGTCGACAAGCACACCGTGCGCTTCGTCAATGCCGCCCCGGACGTGACCATCGAAGGCCGCGCCAGCGTGCGCGGCAGCGACGTGATCAACTGGCAGTCGTTCAGCGACTCGCCGTCCTGGCTGGAATATGCCCGCAAGCCGATCGGGACCGGCCCATACAAGGTGCGCGAGATCAAGCCGGACACATCGCTGGTGCTGGACGCCCATGACGAATACTGGGGCGGCCGCCCGCCGATCAAGACGCTGCGCTTCATGGAGGTGCCCGAAGCTTCCTCGCGCATCAACGGCCTGCTCTCCGGCGAGTTCCACTTCGCCTCCGACATCTCCCCCGACCAGATCCCGCAGATCGAGCGCTCCGGCGCCTTCGACGTGCAGCAGAGCCTGGTGCCCAACCACCGCCTCATCGTATTCGACAAGAACCACGCCCCGATCCGCGATCCGCGCATGCGTCGCGCCATGACCCATGCCATCGACCGCAAGGCGATCGTCGATGCGCTTTGGGGCGGCCGCACCGTCGTGCCGCGCGGCCTGCAATGGGATTTCTACGCCGACATGCTGGTGGCCGACTGGACCGTGCCGAACTACGATCCCGCACTCGCCCGCCAGCTTATCCGCGAGGCCGGCTACAAAGGCGAGCCGATCACCTTCCGCGTCGGCCCCAACTACTACATCAACCAGACCCCGACATCCCAGGTGCTGGTTGAGATGTGGAAGCAAGTGGGGCTGAACGTGCAGCTCAAGATGGTGGAGAACTGGACCCAGATTTTCGAGCGCGGGCCGGAGCGCGGCGTGCGCGATTGGTCGAACTCCGCCACCTTCAGCGACCCCGTCTCCTCCATCGTCGCCCAGCACGGCCCCAACGGCCAGCAGCAACAGATGGGCGAGTGGACCAACGAGGAGATGAACCAGCTCACCGTCGAGCTGGAGAGCAGCACCGACCGCGCCCGGCGCCGCGTGGTCTTCGCCCGCATGCTGCAAATCTGCGAGCGCGAAGACCCCGCCTATACCGTGCTGCACCAGAACGCGGTGTTCACGGCCAAGCGCCGCGAGATCAAGTGGAAGGCGGCACCGTCTTTCGCGATGGATTTCCGCGCCCATAATTGGGGTTGAGACAGGAGGTCCGCTTCATGCATAAATTCACGCGCCGTGCGGCGGGCCTGCTGGCGGCGTCCGCCGCGCTGCCCCGCTTTGCCATCGCGCAGGCGGACACGCGGCCAACCATCACGATTGCGGTGCAGCGCATTGCCAACTCGAACACCTTCGACAACCTGCGCGAAGCGTCGAACGTGGGCGAGCGCACGGCGCAGATGTTCAACGAGCGGCTGATCGAAATCGACTGGCGCGGCGACCTGGGCCAGAAGCCGGGGCTGGCCACATCCTGGCGCCGCACCGACGAGCGCACGGTGGAGGTGAAGCTGCGCGAGGGCGTGGTGTTCCATAACGGCGACACCATGACGGCCGAGGATGTGGCGGCCCGGTTCAGCCCCGCCGGGATGTTCGGCGACAGCCGCCCGACGGTGGACGGCAAGACGCTGCCGCATGCGTTTTCCGCCATTGTCGGCCAGGGGTCGAAGGCATTGCCGAATGAGATCCCGCCGGTGGCGCGCCGCCTTTGGCCGGGGCTCGACCGGGTAGAGATCGTCGACCGCCAGACGGTGCGCTTCGTCAACGCCACACCAGACGTGACGCTGGAGGGGCGGATGGCGGCAATGGGCAGCGAGATCGTCTCCCGCCGCGCTTATGACGCAGCCGCCACCTGGCTGGAATATGCGCGTAAGCCAATCGGCACCGGGCCCTATGCGATCCGGGAGTTCAAGCCCGATGTGTCGCTGACCCTTGACGCGCATGACGCCTATTGGGGCGGGCGGCCGCCGGTCAAGACGTTGCGGCTGGTCGAGGTGCCCGAGGTTTCGTCGCGCATCAACGGGCTGCTGGCCGGGGAATACCAGTTCGCCTGCGACATCCCGCCCGACCAGATCGCCGCAATCGCGCGCAACCCGAACTTCGAGGTTCTTGGCGGCACCATCCTGAACCACCGCATGACCAGCTTCGACAAGTTCCATCCGCAATTGGCCGACCCGCGGGTGCGCCTTGCGATGGCGCATTCGATCGACCGGCAGGCGATCGTGGATGCGCTGTGGGCCGGGCGCACCCGGGTGCCGCGCGGGCTGCAATGGGAGTTTTTCGGCGACATGTTCATCGCCGACTGGAACGTGCCGGAATACGACCCGGCGTTGGCCCGCAAGCTACTGAAGGAGGCGGGCTATAAGGGCGATCCGATTCCGTACCGGCTGTTGAACAACTACTATGTCAACCAGGTGGCAACCTCGCAGGTGCTGGTGGAGATGTGGAAGCATGTCGGCGTGAACGTGGCCGTCGAGATGCGCGAGACGTTTGTGCAACTGCGCGACCGCTCGCAGCCGCGCGGCGTGCGCGACTGGTCGTCCGGCGCGACGCTGAACGATCCCGTCGGCTCGATCGTGTCGAATTTCGGGCCCAACGGGGCGGCGCAGCAGGCGCGGGAATATGCCAACGAGGAGTTCTCGAAGCTGTGCGTGGTGCTGGAGACCAGTGCGGACCGGGCGCTGCGCAAGAAGGCGTTTGCCCGCATGCTGGTGATCGCCGAGCGCGAGGACCCGGCCTATACCATCCTGCACCAGGCGGCGACATTCACCGCCAAGCGGCGCGACATCAAGTGGCGCGCGTTGCCGGCCTATCAGATGGACTTCGGGCCGGGTAACTTCGCCCTGTGATGCCTGCCGAACCTCTGGTTTCCATTCGTGACCTGCGCGTGGCCTTTCATGGCCTGCCAGCGCTGCGCGGCATCGACCTCGACGTGATGCCCAACGAGGCGGTGGGGCTGGTGGGCGAATCCGGTTGCGGCAAGTCGGTGACCTGGCTGGCGGCGCTGGGGCTGTTGCCGCCAAGCGCCAAGGTGACCGGCAGCGTGCGGTTGGCGGGGCAGGAGATTCTCGGCGCTGCGCCCTCGGTGCTCGACCGGCTGCGCGGCGGGCGGGTGGCCATGATTTTCCAAGACCCTGCAAGCGCCCTCAACCCGGTCAAGCGCGTCGGGGTGCAGGTGGCCGAGGCATTGCGCCTGCATCGCGGCATGACCGGGGGCACGGCAGAGGCCGAGGTGCTGCGGCTGTTCGACCAGGTCGGGATTCCCGACGCGAAACGCCGCGTGCACATCTATCCGCACGAGATGTCGGGCGGGCAGAACCAGCGGGTGATGATCGCCATGGCGCTGGCCGGGCAGCCGGAACTGCTGGTGGCCGATGAGCCCACCACGGCGTTGGACGCAACCATCCAGGCGCAGATTCTCGATCTGTTGCGCCGGTTGCAGCAGGAGACGGGGATGGCGCTGGTGCTGATCAGCCACGACCTGGGCGTGGTGGCGGAAATGTGCCGGCGGGTATGCGTGATGTATGCCGGGCGGATCATCGAGTACGCGCCCAGTGACACGCTGTTTGCCGATCCGCGCCATCCCTACACGCGCGGGCTGCTGGCCGCCCTGCCCGACATGGTGGGGCCACGGCGGCGGCTGGAGGCCATTCCGGGCGGGGTGCCAGAGCCGTGGAACCTGCCGCCGGGCTGCGCCTTTGCGCCGCGCTGCGGCCACGCCACCGCTGCCTGCGATGCCGCCATGCCCGGCTTCGTGCCGGTGGGCGTAGACCATGCGGCGGCCTGCGTGAACTTGGAAGCGGCGATAGTGGCAGCGATGGTGGCCGCATGAGCCTGCTATCGCTGGATGGTGTGAGCCGGGTCTACGCTACAAGGCGCGGAATGTTTGGCCGGCCTGTGGCAGTGCGGGCGGTGGACCATGTGTCGCTCGCGGTCGAGGCGGGGCAAACGCTGGGCATTGTCGGCGAATCCGGCTGCGGCAAGTCGACCACCGGGCGGGTGGCGCTGGGCATCGAGCGGCCGAGCGAGGGCAGCGTGCTGTTTGAGGGGGCGGCAATGCCGGCGCCGGGCACGCCAGAGTGGCGGCGCATGCGCGCTCGGCTGCAACTGGTCTACCAGGACCCGCTGGGGGCGATGGACCGGCGGCTGACCGTTGCCACGCAAATCGCCGAGCCGTTGGCGATCCACGGCATCGGCGATGCGGCAGACCGGCGTGACCGCGTGGCGGCGCTGTTGCGCGATGTCGGGCTACGGGCCGACCTGGCCGAGCGCCATCCGCACGAACTTTCCGGCGGCCAGCGGCAGCGCGCGGTGCTGGCGCGGGCGCTGGCGACCGACCCGGCGCTGCTGGTGTGCGACGAGCCGGTCTCGGCACTGGATGTGTCGATCCAGGCGCAGGTGATCAACATGCTGACCGACCTGCAGGAAGCGCGCGGCATCGCCATGCTGTTCATCAGCCACGACCTCAAGGTGGTGCGCCAGGTCAGCCATCAGGTGGCGGTGATGTATCTCGGCCGCATCGTCGAACAGGGCGACCCCGAGGCGATCTTCGCCGATCCGCTGCACCCGTATTCGCGGGCACTGGTCTCGGCCATTCCGGTGCCGGGGCCGCGGCGGATCGCGCGGGTGGTGCTGACCGGCGACCCACCCAACCCGGCCGATCGGCCGAGCGGCTGCGCGTTCCATCCGCGCTGCCCAGTGGCCGTGGCTGCCTGCGCGCTTACAACGCCGGCGCTGCGACCGGCGGCCGATGGGCGGCTGGTGGCGTGCCACCTGGTCGATGGCGTGGCGGGAACGGCCTGATGCTGCGCTTCATTGCCCTGCGCGTTGGCCGCGCCCTGTTGACCATCGTGCTGGTGGTGACCTTCGCCTTCGTCGTGCTGCGGCTGTCCGGCGATCCCGCGCTGATGATCATGTCGCCCGATGCGCCGCCCGAGGCGCTGGCGGCATTCCGCCAAGCCTGGGGACTGGATGCGCCGATCTGGCTGCAATACCTGAAGTATTTCGGGGCGATCCTACAGGGCGAGCTGGGCCAGTCGATGCGCGACGGGCGCCCGGCGATCCAGCTGGTAGCCGAGCGGATTCCGGCGACGCTGACGCTGACCCTGCCAGCGCTGGCGCTGAAGGTGGGCCTCGGCATTCCGGCCGGCATCTACGCCGCACTGCACCGCAACTCGATGACCGACCGGGTGGTGATGACCTTTGCGGTGGCCGGCTTCACCGTGCCGAGCTTCGTGCTGGGGTTGATCCTGGTGCTTATCTTCGCGGTGCAGTTGGGCTGGCTGCCCTCGGGTGGAGCGGAGAGCTGGCGCAGCATCATCCTGCCGGTGATCGCCATGGGGTTGGGCGGCGCCGGCGTGCTGGCGCGTTTCACCCGCTCGGCGATGCTGGAGGTGCTGGGCCAGCCATATATCCGAACGGCGAGTGCGAAGGGCGTGCCGTGGGGCGCGGTGGTGCGCGGCCATGCGCTGCCGAACGCCGCGATCCCGACGGTGACGGTCGTGGGCTTCATGGTCGGCTCGCTGATGGCCGGCGCGGTGGTGGTGGAGAGCGTGTTCTCCTGGCCCGGCGTAGGGCGCCTGATGGTGGTGGCCGTCGCCAACCGCGACCTCGCAGTCGTGCAGTGCGTGCTGCTGCTGGTCTCGGCCACCATGGTCACATCGAACCTGATCGTTGACGTGATGTACGGCGTGCTCGACCCGCGGTTGCGCGGCCAGGCCCCAGCCGGGGGCGGGCACTGATGACCGGCGAAGGGGTTCGTGTGGCGGCCCCCCCGCGCAGGCGGGCCGGCGTGCCGGCGGGGGTGATGCTGGCCATCGCCTGGCTGATGGTGATCCTGGCGATCGCGCTGTTGGCCGACCTGGTGCGGCCATACGGTATCACGGCGATGGATTTGCGGGCGCGGCTGCAACCGCCGATCGGCTTCGGCGGAAGCTGGGCGCATGCGCTGGGCACCGACGAGCTGGGTCGCGACGTGCTGAGCCGGTTGATCGAATCGATCCGCATCTCGCTGCAAATCGCCTTTGGCGCCACCATCATCGCTGCGGTGTTCGGCACCACCATGGGCTTCCTGGCGGCACATTTCCGCGGCTGGGTGGAACAATGTGTGCTGATGCTGATCGATTTCCAGGCGTCGATGCCATTCCTGATCCTGGCGCTGTCAGTACTGGCGTTCTTCGGCAATTCGCTGGTGCTGTTTGTCTGCCTGATGGGGCTATACGGCTGGGAACGCCATGCCCGCATTTCGCGCGGGCTGGCGATCGCGGCCAACGCCCAGGGCTATGCGGCGGCGGTACGGCAACTGGGGGCGCGGCCGATGCGCATCTATCTGGGCCATGTGCTGCCCAACATTGCCTCGACCCTGATCGTGGCGGCAACGCTGTCGTTTCCCGAGGTGGTGCTGCTGGAAAGCGGGCTGTCGTTCCTGGGGTTGGGGGTGCAGCCACCAATGACCAGCCTGGGCAACATGGTGGGGTATGGCCGGGAGTATATCACGCGGGCGCCATGGATCATGCTGGCGCCGTCGGTGGTGATCGTGCTGACAACGCTGTCGGTGAGCATTCTGGGCGATTGGCTGCGCGACCGTCTGGACCCAACGTTGACGTGAGGATTGTTCGATGACCCTCATCGCCTCCCATCGCGGCGGTTCGCTGGAAGCGCCGGAGAACTCGCCCACCAGCTTCCGCCACACCGCCGGACTGGCCGTGGAACAGGTGGAGTTCGACATCCATCCCACCGCCGACGGGCACATCGTGGTGATCCACGATGCCACGCTGGACCGCACCACCGACGGCCACGGCCCGGTCGCCGCGCGCACGTTGGCCGAGTTGCGCAAGCTGACCATCGCCGGCACTGCTGCCGACCGGATCTTGACACTGCCCGAGGTGATCGAGGTCTTCCGGCCAACCGGCATCGCGCTGCGCATGGAGGTGAAGTCGGACCTCGGCCATCAGCCCTATCCCGGGCTGCTCTCCCTGGCGCTGCGGTTGCTCGATGCGGCCGGCATGCGAGGGCGCACGGTGGTCACCAGCTTCCTGGCGCCGATCGTCGCCGAGGCGGTCCAGGCGTCGGGGCTGCTGGGGCGCATCTGGCTGGTCGCGCCGGGGGTGATGGACGACATCGGGCTGGAAGGAGTGGTCGCGGTGGCCGAGGCGCATGCGATCGGCCATGTCGGCATCCGCGCCAGCAGCTTGGATGGGCGCGTACAAGCGTATCTGCGCAGCGCCGGGCTGGGCGTCGGCGCCTGGGCGGTGAACGACGCGGACGCGGTGCGGCGCGTACTGGAGCTTGGGGTGGAGGTGTTCACCACCGATATCCCGACCCAGGCACTGGCGATCCGCGCCGCAATCGGCTGAGACCGGGTGCTCAGAAGGTTGGCAGGAGGAAGGGTGAGAGCGCAGCCGCACCGGCCATGGCACAACTGTCCACCCCCGTGGGCGGCGGTGCGGTCATGCGCAGCTTGGTGCCGGCATTGCCGTCCATCGCCGCCGCTATGGTTTGTTTCACCCGGTACATCCCCGGCGCCGGCACCACCATCGGCCCCAGCGCCCATCCCCCATGAGCCGCCACGCTGAGGCGCAGCACATTGGTCGCACCGTCGCGCCGGGCATTGACCGCCACACCGGGGTTGTTGATGCCGATGTCGTGGAACTTGATGCCGAACCCATAGGTCAGGCCCGACCGAATGGTATCACGCAGCGGCCCCGGATAAGCCATGCCTTCCTCGGTGACGCCGCGCCGCCCATCGACGTTGCCGATCAGATA
>Ga0105047_10012082_pt1 | contig 13934 bp, 12 predicted proteins | sample MAT04_FD_78384 | JGI IMG/M metagenome (GOLD analysis project Ga0105047, IMG submission 78384) | Freshwater microbial communities from Lake Fryxell liftoff mats and glacier meltwater in Antarctica - MAT-04 (megahit assembly) | ecosystem: Environmental > Aquatic > Freshwater > Ice > Liftoff...
ACAATGCCGTGCGACTGAGCACATCTTCGCATTCTGCAAAAAGCTTATCTCCCATCAGTGGGTGGCAACCACGTTGCAGGCACAGTCGCAACACTTCACGACTAGTTCCACCTGAGCTTTTCATCGCAGAAACAACGACGTTTGTATCGACTACGATTCTCTCGCTCATTCAGATGGAATGATAGCATCGATGCTATCACAATCGCTAGCGGTCCGTTGGCACTGCCGCCGTTTGAACCTTCCGCTGGTACACCTTTGGCGAGAAGTCATATAGGACGTTGGCGATATTCGGAGGCGGCAACGGAAGGTCAGGACTCGCCGGAACCTGAAGATAAGCAAGCGAACGTTCCAGCACCTTTGCCGCACCGGGAGCCGCGACCGCACCGCCGTAGTAACTCAGACCTTCGCTCACAGCCTTTTGTTTGTCGGGCTCGTGAACCACGAATGCAATGACAAGCCTGGGGTTTTCGTACGGAGCGCCGCCGAGGAAACTGGAGGTGTATTTGTCGTCGGAATAGCCGCGTTGACCTTTCAGCGAGATGTGCGCAGTGCCGGTTTTCCCGAAGATGTTCCACAGGTTGCTGCGTGCCCCCTTCGCCGTGCCGCGGACAAGCGTGTCGCACATGATGCGTCGCATGGATGCACTGGTGACTGGATCGAGCACCTCGGGCATTCGTGAGATATCTTCCGCTTCATATTTCGCAACCATTTGTCCGTTCGCGTCCAGAACACCCTTGATGACCCGCGGGATGATGAGTCGGCCGCCATTCGCGTAGGCGCAGAAACCTCTGGCGAGTTGCAGGGGGGTGACCATCAATTCGTAACCCTGCGAAACAGACTCGGTGCTGAAGCGCGTCCACTTGCTTAGACGGTTGAGCAATCCCCCGTTCTCACCGGGCAGTTCGACGCCTGTGCGGCTGCCGAAGTGGAATCCTTCCAGCGCCTGGTGAAGTCGTCCATTCCCCATCCGCGCACCCAGCATCGACATGCCGATGTTGCTGGATTTTACCAGCACATCCCACAGTGCCAGCTTGTCGTACCCGTGAACGTCTTCAATCTTGCGGCCATACGATGTGTGCCACACCTTTCCGCCGGTGTGGAAGACTTCATCCGGTTTGGACACTTTCCACGCCAGCGCCGGACCGACAATGAACGGCTTGATGGTGGACCCGGGTTCGTATGGCACCACAATCGCGCGGTTGGTGCGCACTTCGCCGGTGGAATCATCAAGATTCTGCGGATTAAAGCTCGGCCAGTTTGCCAGCGCCAGCACTGCGCCGGTTTTCGGGTCCATCACAACGGCTTCGCCTTCTTTCGCATTGTAGGATTTGCAGACGGCTTCCAGTTCCTGCTCGGTGATCATCTGGATGTTTGCGTCGAGGGTCAGCACAAGGTGCTGACCGTTCTGCGGCGGCATGTAGTCTTCGGCGGCAGTCCAAAGTTCGCGCCGGCGGCCGTCCTTGACGGATCGCTTGAAACCGTCCTTGCCGGCGAGCAGCTTGTCGAATTTCAGCTCGACGCCTTCCAGCCCGATGTTGTCCTTTTGCACGCCTCCCAGCACATGAGCCGCCAGCGCGCCCATTGGGTAATAACGTTCCGACTGCGGCGTGAACCCCACACCCGGCAGGTCCAGCTTGACGACTTCCTTCACAGCCTCGTCGCTGAGATGCTCGGCGATTTTCACGTACCGCGATTCGTGCCGGTCATCCAGGATCTGATGCAGTTCGCTTGAAGGAAGATCAATGATGTAAGCAAGTTTGCGCACCGTTTCGTCGATCTTTTGCGGCGTGAAGGCTTCCGCCTCGAACTGTTCGAACATGAACTTTGGATCGATGAAAAGGGCAGTGGTTTGCACCGTTCCCGCCATCAGCATTCCGTTGCAGTCGAAGATGCTTCCGCGGCGGGCAACGAGGGTTTCGGTCTGGTGCTGCTGACGCTCGGCGCTGCGGATGATTTTCTCACGCTTATATGTCTGGAGATAACCCGCGCGTCCAACGAGAGTTGTGAGCGCGATGGCGATCAGCGTGAAAATGACCAAAGCAAGCCTGACGGAAAATCGGGGCATAGCGCGTCCCAAAAAAGAGAGAGTCCGATAATTCATCGGCCAAAGGCATCGGGAAGAGTGAGGATTTGTGGTGGGAAGGCGCAGGGGCAAGGGGCAAGAGGCGGGGAGAGATGCGCTGGATGATCGAATGAACATTCAGCCTGCTGCCGACTGCCTGCTGCCTGCTACTTTCTGTCCACTGCTCACTGCCCACTGTTCCCCATCGCCGCAATTGCTACAGTACGGCGAATGAAAACTTACCGTGTGAAATACTTTGATTCGCCGCACCCGCTTTCGATGGATTGGGGCGACACGGCGTGGCAGCAGTGCGATACGCTTTCGATTGATTCATTCCATCCCCGCTCAACCGATCACCATCCGGTCACCGAGGCGAAACTGCTTGCCACACCCGATGCCTTGCACGTCCTGTTTCGCGTGCAGGATCGGTATGTCAAAAGCATCTCCACCGCCTACCAGGATCCTGTCTGCCGCGACAGTTGTGTTGAACTGTTCTGGCAGCCAATTGCGGGGAAGGGATATTTCAACTTCGAGTTCAACTGCGGCGGGGTGATGCTGCTTTATTACATTGAAGACGCCCGCCGGAAGAATCCTGCCGACTTTGAAAAATACACCCTTGTCGCCGAGGGTGATGGCAAACAGGTCGAAACCCTCACCACGCTTCCGCCGGTGATTCCAGTCGAGATTACAGAACCGACCGAATGGTTCCTTGCCGCAAAAATACCGTTCAGTGCGCTCGAGCCGTATGTCGGGAAGATCAAGCTGAATCGCAACTCCGTGTCTAGAGCCAACTTGTATAAATGCGCCGGTGAAAGCAGCCACCCGCACTGGGCAAGCTGGGTCGATGTGGGCGAACCGCTGAACTTCCACAAGCCGGAGAAATTTGGGGAACTGGTGTGTGTGTAGAGAAGCGTGGCACGGGCGTCCCGCACGTGCCACGACGCGATGACCACCACCCTGAATCCAGTCTCGGCACCTGAATCCATGCGACATCCGCACTACGCGCGGGCGATGACCGCCGTCTGGGTGGTGCAGTTCATGGCGTTGTCATCCTGCTATCTCATGCTGGTGCTGCCGCGCATCCTCAACCAGCAGGCGATTGACGTGTCATGGCAGGGTTGGATCATGGCGACGTTCAACTTCGCCTTTCTCATCGGCTCGCTTGTCTGCGGGCGCGCGGTGGAGCGAAGGGGGTATCGGCTGCCCGCACTGCTGGGATGTTCGGCGATCATCGCCGGGTGTCTGCTTTACTCGGCTGGCAGATATGGCGTGCCGTGGTATTTCGCAGCGAGGTGGCTTCACGGATTTGGCGTTGGAATCGTTCTGCTGGCGTGGCAAAACCGCGTGGTCGTCATTGCCCAACCCGAGCAGCGCGGCAGGGCACTGGGAATGACGAATCTCCTGGGGTTTGTTGCTCTGGCGATCTCGCCACTCATTGCAGAAGGCATGCAGCGGGTGGGCGAGAACAACGTCGTGTTCTTTACAGCCGCGGCGCTGTGTGTGCCGGTCCTGCCCCTGGCAATGCGGTTGCCCGCATTGCCTGTGGTTCATCAGGCATCTCTTGCTGAAGGAGTCGATCGATTCTCCATCCCGGAATGCGCGGTACTGATTCTGATTCTCGCACACGGGGCGGCGATCAGTTCGACGCAATTGCTCCTTCCGTTGATCACGGGAGGAAAACAGTCCTGGTCATTTTCAGGTTTTTTCCTTGCCTATGGAATGACCTGCGTATGGGTTCGTCTCTGGCTTGAACCATATCTTCATCGACGGGTGCATCCTCTTGCAATGGTGGCCTCGGTCTGCCTGATGCCCGCTGCCGCAGTACTGCTGGTTTTTGCGCACATGACTGTTGCGTTCGCAGGGATCGGGGTTCTTTTTGGGCTTGCGCATGGGCTTTATTTTCCATGCACGGTTCAGATCATTACCCGCGCGGCAGCGCCTCACCAGATTGTGAGCCGGATCGCAAAAGTGTCAGCGATGGGTGTGGTGGGTTTGATGCTCGGGGAATGTGGTGCTGGATTGCTGGCGCGGTATGCGGGGGTGCGGACGACCCTGGGAATTGTCGGCGTATCACTGGCAATGCTGCAAATCCTCACGCTGCTGCCAATCTCCCGAGGAACTAGGGCAACAGGTCATTCTACCCGAACGCATGAACGTGTATGATGCCCGTGGATGGCTGATTGCATGGGCGCAGCAGAACTGAATCAATTTCAGCAAAGCAGGCTCAACCGCTTTGCCTGTCAGCAGGCGGTGGAGATCCATTGCCATGTGATCCCTGGGATCGATGACGGTCCGACCAACTGGGAGGAATGTCTGGTGCTGGCCCGTGCCATCGTGCGGGATGGCACGACTCATATCATTGCCACTCCCCATCAACTGGGACGATATGAAGGTCGCAACGCCGCTGCTGACGTACGTGCGAAGGTGATCGAGGTTCAGCAGACCTTGGATTCCATGAAGATTCCGCTTCACGTTTCTCCGGGTGCGGAGATTCGTCTGGATCCCTCCATTCCGAAGCTGCTGGAAAGGGACGTGCTTCTCACACTGAACGACGAAAAGAAATATCTTCTGCTTGAATTGCCGACGCAGGTCTCCATGGATGCGAACGCGGTGCTGCAGCATCTGGCGCCGATTGGGGTGGGCGTGATTCTCGCACATGCAGAGCGATACGACTCGCACCGCGCAGATCCCGCATCCGCTGTCGCGTGGGTGGAAGGCGGTGCGACCCTTCAGGTGAACGCAGGATCCATCACCGGCGCCAACGGTGAGAAGGTGCAGCAGATCTGTTTCGAGTGGATACGAAGCGGATGGATCGGGTTGATCTCGTCCGACGCCCACAGCACCGGCACACGGCGGCCGCGGATGACGGAAGCGATCGACACCCTTGCAACCCACTTCGGTGAAAGCACGGCGCGACTGCTCTGCATCGAAAACCCCCTGCGCGTGCTGGCGGCGGATAATCTGGCGACGCCGGTGCCCGTTCCGGCATCCCAACCATGAAGAAAATTCGTGTTTACTTTGAGGAATCGCCTGAACCCACTCCGTTGGATACCCCGCTTGATGCGCTGCTGATCACCACGGTGCTGTTTGCCCCGCTTGCTCTCGGATCGATCGACCCGAAGTTCGAGGTGGTCCTTCAAATTGCCATCGCAGTCGCTGCGGCGATGTTTGGGGTGAAGCTCACACTTTACCCGCGCACTCGTTTCGTCAAGTCCTGGACATTTCTGCCCATCATCGGCTTCGTGGTTCTCGCCAGCCTGCAGCTTTTGCCGTTGCCGCAGGGTCTTGTCGCATGGATCTCCCCCAACACGCTGAACGTGAAGCGCGACCTACTGTCGGATCTTCCTAACGTCGCTGAGCTAATGCAGACGCTCCGGCTGACCTTTTACCCGGAAGCGACCCTGCGGCACCTCCGCCAGGTGTTGATGGTGGCGACGGTGTTTGTGTTGGTGCTGAACCAGTTTCGCACGCTGGCGAAGATCAAACTGATGTTGATTGCTCTTGCCAGCCTGGGTGCGTTCTGTAGCGCGCTGGCGATTCTACAAATCATCACCGGCACTGACAGCATCTACTGGTACATCTACAGCGGCAGCAATCGTGCCGATGCCGGCACCTTTGCCAACCACAGTCATTTCGCCCAGATGGCAAACCTCTGCATGGGCGCGATGATGGCGCTGCTGTTTCTGATCCTGCACGAACAACTCGGTCCGAACTATCACGCGACTGATTTTTTTGATCGCCTCCGCGCCCAGCAGGGACATTTGCTCTGGCTGTTACTGGCAGGAATCGTGCTTTCGGCGATCGCGATCCTCCTGTGTTTATCCCGGGGCGGGGCGATTGCCATGATGGTGGCGGGCGTCATCGCCGTCAGCTTGTATGCGATGCAGAATCGCGAAGGCGGCTTCGGGTGGATCGGCTCCATGATGGCGATGCTGGTCGCAATGATCATCCTCTATCTCGCCTATGAGCGGGTGGCATCCCGATTCGGACAGCTTCACGGCCTGGAACCGGCGACAATGCGGTGGACCATGGTGCTGGGGTGCGTCGATTGCTGGAAGCAATTTCCCATGACGGGCGTTGGCTTGGGAGCGTTTCGCTACGTCTATCCACGCTACGACCGCCTGCAGGATTATGAAATCGCCACGCACGCTGAGAACGAATACGCGCAGTTGCTCATGGAAACCGGCGTGATTGGCGCGGCGATGATCGCGGCGTTTATCCTGCTGATCTTCATCGCTTGTTTCCGCGCGATCCGTCACCGCGCATCGCCATACGCGGTGGTTGCCATCGGGTTGGGGTTTGGATGGATCGCCATTCTTATCCAAAGCGCAACCGACTTCGGGCAGCATATGCCCGGTGTGGCGCTGATCACGGCGACAGTGACGGCGATGATTGTGGCAATCGCCCGCGGCGCGACTTATGAACCGGCAAAAGACGACGTGGACGCTGAAGGCAACGCGATTCTTCGCGGTCTTGTTACGCTTGGCGTGATGGCGGCGGGCGGGGCGGCGTCGATGTCGGCGATCTCTGTTTATCGCGCCGACGCCAGGTGGTTGAAAGTGCTGGCGCAGGAAGATCTGATCTGGAAAGACAGCTGGCAGGTTGATCCGCAACGGGTGGTGCGATTGGTGGAAGACGCGCAGGAAGTGGTCGAGATTCGCCCTAACAACGTGGTTTACCGGCATTACTTTAACCAGTTTCGTTTGCGCGGCGGCACGATGGCGCGCGATCCAGAGTCGGGCGCGGTGCTGCTGAATCAGGTGCTGATTGACGCTTTCCGCCTGGTGGCGCAGGACATCGATCAAGCCCGACCCCTTTGCCCCACCTATGGGCCGTTGGTGGCGGCGGCGGGGGGAATCAGGCAGTTCATCCTCAATGATCCATCCGGCGCTGCCCTGATCGAAAAGGCCACTGTGCTTTCGCCCAATGATATCACCGTGCTGCGAATGTCCGCACAGCTTCAGGCGTCCCGGGGAAACTGGGATCGCGCGATGCAGCTTTTCGCCCGCTATGTGAAGGTGCAGCCGGGCATGTTGAATGATGCTGTGGATCTGCTGATCGGCACCTATCACCGTCCAGACCTGGCGGTCAACCTTGTTGGCAAGTCCCTCGCTGCGGATCCTCTGGTTCGTCAGTTGCAGGTAAGCGGCGCGGATCAGACGCTGATTGATCAGGCAAGGCGGAATCTTATCGATGGAATGAACGAACGAGTCAGCGCCCGATCGCCTTTACCAAACGAACTGATTGCCATTGCCCGCGAATACAGCCAGTTGAATGACAACACCAAGGCCGAGGAACTCTATCGCCGCGCCGTCGATTCCAGTTCCGCCGATGCATCAACTCGCCTGCAATACGCTGATTTCCTCGGGAGAATCGGCCGCACGGAGGATGCGCTCAAGCAGATTGATGTGGTGCTGGCGATCGATCCTTTCAACGATCAAGCTGTTGCCCTGCGGCGAAAACTGCGACTGACAAGCAAGTAGAGAGCCGGAGGAAACCGCGATTGGGCGAAGTAGCATCGCGAATCACGTTTTCCCTCTTTTATCCAGCAATCATGCGGCTATTTCTTCATCGACGCTGCCGAATCGATCAATCCGATGTATCCCACGAATAGTCCAACCACCAGAAGCACGGCGATGAGTGCGAAAAACGTGGTGATCAAAGAACCAAAGATCAGATGACGCACGCGGAGTTGGGTTGTCGTGAGGCCGGGTTTCCAGAGCAGTGCCGTGGTAAGCATTGGCACGAACAGCGGAATCGCGATGAACAGCGGCCAGGCAAGAAAGTTGTTCCGCGCAAAATGGGACGCAGCAAGCGTCATCTGCGTGAGGATTGGCAGTTCGCTCTTGAAGTCCTTGAACACCTGCTCCATCGCCGGGACGACATAAGTCAGTTCGCCGATGAGAATCAGGCTGATTGCGCCTAAAGTGACGGTCTGCCGGATCGAAGTGACGGGGCGTTTTGCCAGCACGGGAGGCTGTGCGTAAGGAATATTTCGCGGCGGAAGAGGCGGAGGGACAGGAGGCATATTGTCATTATATCCAGTGCGGAGACGAGTGCCGGAATCAACCTCCAGAGATTCAAATGACAAGCCGCGGGCGAAGCCTCTCCGCAAGGATCTCACCCTCTTAAGCGCGCCTGCACGTTGTCCAGCACGTTCATGAAATTGATGTAGCTGTCATATGGGCTTTCATACGGGCTGAAGTATTTGTGTACATCACCATCGGCCCAATACTTCGTACACATGTAATAGTAATGATCGCTGGTGGTGAGACGACGCCAGTCTTCCAGCAGATCAAGGTCGCCTTTTTCCTTCAGCGGGCCTTCCAGTTTGTAGACTTCGTGCAGTGCGTTCGACTGCATCGCGTTCCCCAGCCAGGCGCTGAGGTCGCGTTCGCTGTCGGCCCAGGAGATCATGTGTGGCACGTCCACCTCGCCGGCGGGTTCATAGGCGTCGATGGCTTCGCTGGGCGTGACGAAGCGGTTTTCGCTGGATAATTTGAGAATCTCACCCGGCAGCTGGCGCATGAAATCGAAAATTCCCGTCTCGGCCCACTGGTGTTCACCGAAAGTTTCGTAATCCATGAACAGGTTGCACAGGAAACCATGCCCGTTGATCTGGTTGACCCACTTGGCGAATTTCTCGGCGTTTAAGGGCCACTGTTCCCAGGCGCGGTTGCTGAAACGGAAGGCGATGTCATCACTCAGGCGATAATTCTTCAGCAGCAGTTTGAGCTTTGTTCCCGGCGGCTTGTAAACGTAGTTCGGGCTGCGGAAACCAAGCACCTGATCCGCGCCTTCCGCAAGGCATCCGTCATAGCCCATGTGGGCGACGAAATGAGCCAGGTCGTTGTTATAGATCAACTCGGTGTTGCGGAAGATCCGCGGTTCCTGGTTGAAGAGGTTCTTGATCTTCGCACGATGCAGATCCACCTGCGCCCGAAACTCATCCCGCGAATACAGAAACGCCAGCGAATGATGATACGTCTCGCTGAGGAACTCCACGCAGCCGGTCTGGGCGAGCTGCACGAACGATTCGAGCACTTCCGGCTCAAACCGCTCCAACTGCTCCATCACCATGCCGCTGAGCGAGAAGGCCACTTTGAATTTGCCATCGTGCTTGCGGATGGTTTCCAGCAGCATCTTGTTGGATGGCAGATAGCAGCGCTGCGATACTTTTCGCAGCATCTCGGCGTTCTTGTGATCGTCGTAATAGTGCTGATCCGTATCGAAAACGCTGTAGCGGCGCAAGCGATAAGGCTGATGAACTTGGAAATATAAGCAAACAGAAGCCATCCATGTCCTTCCTGCAGACTTGGCGGATTCTATGGGAAGCAGCGGATGGAGGAAAGTTACCTGCTGGCACAACGCGATGATGGAGCTTCCGGGCAACGCTCAAGACCGACCCGTTCGATAGGCTATCTCAGCCGGGAAGTGTTCAAGGCGAACCTGAACCAATCAATCTGTCGCGCCCACAGTTACTGGGGAAGTCCAAAGTCCATAATGAAGATTGTCGTGTAAGTCATTTATTTGAGACATATTACGGATTCAGTTTTTCTGCTCACTTAGGACGAATTTGGCATTCTGCTCATTTGAATCGTACATCACTCCTGTTCCCGCACCCGCCGGCGGGAAACGAAAATGGAGTGGTTATGATAGGCAAACGATGGATCGGTTGGATTGCAGTTGTCACGTTCGTGCTAGCCATTGGTTGGCCGGCGCGGGCGGGTAGCGAAACGAGCTCATTTGTCGGGGTATGGCAGGTGACAATCACCCCCGATGATGCAACCGCCCGCACGGGCAAGCTGGAGTTCCGCGATCAGCTGGTCTTTGAAGCTGATTCGCAATTCACTGCCGAAGCGTTCGGGCCCATGGGTTTCCCACCCGCGCCCATCTCCGCAGGCGAGTCCGCAGGATCGTTCACCTGCACTGCGGAAAATGAATCGCAGGGCTCGATTGTCTGGGCTGGCACCTGCGGCGACACGTCGATCCAGGGCACGATGACCTGGACCAAGCCCGACGGCACGGTTGCCATCTATTCGTTCAGCGGCACACGAAAGCAATAATCGAGATTTCTCTCTATCTCTCCAAGGCCCGGCGGCTGAGCCCCGGGCTTTTTTGTTTGATGCGTGTGTATTGCCTGTCTGACAGTTCCGCGTTTGTGTGAACCATGAGGACCTGAAACATGATGCAGACCGGACTTTCCATCATGTTTCACTTCTTCATGTTTTGCCACCACTGCGCGTTCCTCACAAATTAACGTCATATGCCTTGATGCGGATGCCACGCTCACGCTTCCCGCGTCTCCCCGTCTCGCCTATACTCTTCCGACCCATGGTGCGCAGGACTCAGGCACGGCAGATTGCCCTTCAGATTCTCTTTCAGTTCGATTCTCAGGGAGAAGTCGACAAGGAAATGGCTGCGCAGGCAGCGGACGGAGGTTCAGACGACCTGGAAACCCGTCAGCGCGCCTTGGAAATGGCGTATGGAGCGTGGGAAAAGCGGGAAATTTCCGACATCTGGGTCGAACGCGTTGCGCCACAATGGCCCCCGCGACGTCAACCGGGCGTTGATCGAAATATTTTGCGACTGGCGATCTGGGAACTCACCAACATCGATACGCCACACAAAGTCATCATCGATGAAGCGATCGAACTGGCGAAGAGCTACTCCACCGAAAACAGCCCGTCCTTCGTCAATGGCGTGCTGGATGCAGTGGTGAAGGAACACAAGGCTTTGATTGAAGGGAGCAAGTAGCAGGAAGCAAGAAGCAGGAATCGGGTTTTCCTTCCTGCTATTGCTCCATGCATCCTGCTTCTGCGATTTATGGGATTTTTCTCCAAGACTCTCGACAAACTCAAAGGTGCCTTAAAGAAAACCGCCGAGGTGTTGAACACCGACGTGCGGACGCTGTTCGTTCCGGGACGGCAGATCGATGATGCGTTCCTTGCCGAGATGGACGAGAAGCTGATTCGCGCCGACATGGGAGTGAAAAACGTCACCGCGATGGTGACGGCGGTGCGCGACAGGTGGCGACTGGGCAAAATTAAGAACGCTGAAGACGCCGAAGGCGTGGTGCGCGAAGAACTGCTAAAAGGATGGGGACCGGCGGACGAGCGAGAACTGAAGTTTGCCCCCTCCGGGCCGACCGTTATTCTGGTCGCGGGGATCAACGGTGCGGGAAAGACCACCAGCATTTCGAAAATTGCCTGGTTGTTAAAGAATCAGCTGAACAAGAAGGTGATGGTGTGCGCGTCAGATACGTTCCGCGCTGCGGCGGTGGATCAACTGACGATCTGGGCAAATCGCGTCGGAGTGGAAATTGTCAAACACAAAATGGGCGCTGACCCCGCCGCCGTCGCGTATGACGCCTGCGAAGCGGCGAAGGCGCGCGGTTTCGATGTGCTGATTGTCGATACGGCGGGGCGATTGCACACACAGGATCACCTGATGCGCGAACTGACGAAAATCCGCGATGTCGTTTCCCGAAGAATCGAAGGCGCACCGCACGAATCCATCCTCGTCCTGGATGCGACGGCGGGCCAAAACGCCATCCTGCAGGCCCAGAACTTCGGCAAGGCAGTCAACGTGACTGGAATCTTCCTGGCAAAGCTCGATGGAACTGCCAAAGGCGGCGTGGTGCTGGCGATCCGGGATCAGCTGAAAATTCCCGTCAAGTTCATCGGCCTGGGCGAAACGCCCGAAGACATCGAGACGTTTGATCCGCAGCGGTTTACGGATGCGCTGTTTGGGGAGCAGGTACAATAGCTCGGATATTGATGAAGTTTTCTCTCGCGCGGGAAACCTCGAGCGATTCAGGTGCATGCAGCAGGAGAAATGTGTGTGACAGACGACATCGTCACCTCACTACTTCGCACGCTTCACATTCTTCTCAAACCGCGCCTTCAGCACGGCACCGGTCTGGCCCTGCGGAATCTGTGTGCTGACCGCGCTGATGCGCTGCTCCAGACCCGGGTGTGTGCTGAAGAAACCGGCCTGGTTAGACGACTGCATGTCCTTCACACGCGTCAGGAAAGTCTTATATGCATTCGGATCATAACCCGCGGCAATCAGGTATTTGATGGCGGACTTGTCGGCCTTGATTTCCTGGTCGCGATCATAGCCTTTGATGAGAACCGCATCGACGCCCGCATCGGCAAGGGATGAAAACTGCTGTGCATCACCGACGGAAGTGGCAACTTCGGTTAGTCCGGCCTTGCCCAGCGAATCCTTCGCCGCCTTCAACCCGTCGTGGTGGACTGAATGGCTGACTTCGTGAGCCAGCACGCCCGCAAGCTCTGCCTCGCTGCGGCAGAACTTCAAGGTCGCGGTGGTGATCATGATGTAACCGTTCGGGCCGGTGAAGGCGTTGACCTTGTCGGATTCCACCACGCCGAAGACATAGTTGCCGTCGGGGTTCTCGGTGACCGAGGCGATCGTCAATCCCACCAGCGTGACATACTTGTTCAGCGCAGGATCGGTGTTCAGGGGATATTGATTGGTGACCGCCATGACAACGGATTCGCCCATCACGTTTTCATCGCGTTCCTTCATGTTGGCGGAGTGGCCCATCTTTTCCATGCCCGACGCAGCGCGGCCAATGTCCACGCTCGTACCGCCGATGCCGATGCTGCCCAGACCGGCGCCGCCGTCACTGGCGCAGCCTCCCATGTTGAAGGGGATGGTGAGAACCAAGCCGCAGATTGCCAGAAAGCTTGTTGAGACAAAACGGGAAGGATATTTCATGTTGCTACTCCAGATCAATTGCGTTGATGACTTACCAGTCTCACTTAGCCGTGCCCACTTTTCCTTCGGATTCGAACTGTTCGAAGTCCTTACCCGTGACCAGCTTTCGCATCGCCTTCATCCGTTCCAATCCGTCATCTGAAAGATTGTGATTTTTCGCATACACCAGCGATTCGGGTTCCAGTCCCTTGGCAGCGGCGTCGGTGGCCATGGCTTTTGCACCGGCGTCCATGTTGCTCATGCTTTCGGGGGCAACCTGCTTGTCAGACAGGGAATTCTGAAAGACATATCCTTCCTTGCCGTTGAAGCCAACCTTCACCCATTTGTCTTCGCGGGCGACAACCGTCAGCTTGTCACCTTTCTTCGCGGCGATGACGACGGGATAGGCAGCACCCTTTCCCTCGCGAATGTCCAGCGCCGGGCGGTTGACCCACACCTCTTCCGCCAGAACCGAAGCACCGATCGATGCACACGCAAGAGCGAGGAGATATTTCTTCATCACTTCTCCAAAAGGTTATAGCTGCCGTCCCAGTCATCCACAGGCGGATGGGCTCGAAAGGTCCGCACCCGTTCGAGCAAGGCTTTGGACATCGAATCGTCGCCAAAGTTCGCCAGAATCTCAAGTAGAGATTTCTCGGCTTGATCCCATTTTCGCGCCTCATAGAGCGCCCAGGCGAACTCATAGTCATGCGCAAACTGCAATCGTTCTCTGTCATCAGAAACCAGCAGTTCATAGATAAACTCCGCTTGGTTGCGGCCTTTCACGCGAACGTAATCCAGCCGCCGCATGGGGAGTTTGCCCTTCACCTGTTCCGCGGTTGCTGCCGCCAGCAGGATTCGCGTGCCGAAAAACTTATTAGCTCCTTCGAGCCGCGATGCATAATTCACCGCGTCGCCCAGCACCGTATAACTGAACCGCTGGGAAGAGCCCATATTTCCCACCACCATCGGTCCCGTGCTTACCCCCACCCGCATATAAAGACCCTTCACCGCCCCCAGACGTTTGAAATCCTCCTGCAATTCATCGCAGCGTCGTTGCATGGCACGAGCTACGCGACAGGCGATAAGCGCGTGATCGGTTTGGTCCAGCGGTGCGTTCCAGAAGCACATGATGGCATCGCCAATG
>Ga0105047_10012084_pt1 | contig 13932 bp, 14 predicted proteins | sample MAT04_FD_78384 | JGI IMG/M metagenome (GOLD analysis project Ga0105047, IMG submission 78384) | Freshwater microbial communities from Lake Fryxell liftoff mats and glacier meltwater in Antarctica - MAT-04 (megahit assembly) | ecosystem: Environmental > Aquatic > Freshwater > Ice > Liftoff...
ATCACCCGTCATCGTCAAGGCGAGCGCACGCGCCAGCCCCAAACGCTGCGGCATGAACCAGCTGCTGCCCGCATCCGGTATCAAGCCGATCTTGCTGAAGGCCTGAATGAAGCGCGCGGAGGGTGCGGCAATGGTGATGTCACACGCCAGCGCAAACGAAGCACCCGCGCCCGCCGCCACCCCATTCACGGCGGCAAGCACGGGCATGCGCAGGTTTTGCAGGCGCCGCGTGGTAGGGTTGAAGGCCTTCTCGATGGATTCGCCCGGGTCCGGACGCTGCGCGGCGTTCGCTGCGGGGCCACCCGACCCCATTTCCGTCACATTCAAGTCCGCACCAGCGCAAAAGCCACGCCCGGCACCGGTAATCACCACCGCGCGGATGTCCGGATTGGCCTCGGCCTGATCCAGCGCCGCCCACAGGTCGTGGTGCATTTGCCGGGTAAAGGCGTTGAGTGCCGCCGGGCGGTTGAGCGTGATTAGGGCGACGTTGCCGTGGTCGGCAAACAAAACATTCGGGGCGGTGGTGGAGTCATTCATCGTCAAGGCCTCTTCGCTATAGTGTGCAATCAAAACGCAATTTTCAAATCGAACGGTTTTCATCATGAACTACGAATGCATCACCACCCGTCTTGAGGGTGACAAGGTTGCCATCATCACCCTGAACCGGCCCAAGGCCCTCAATGCGCTCAACGACCAGCTCATGGACGAGCTGGGTCATGCCCTCAAGGGTTTTGACGCCGACCCGGCCATTGGCTGCATGATCATCACTGGCAGCGAGAAAGCCTTTGCCGCCGGGGCCGACATCAGCGCCATGGCCAAATTCACGTTTGCCGAAGCCTACAAGGGCGACTTCATCACCCGCAACTGGGAGACCATTCGCACGATCCGCAAACCCGTCATTGCCGCAGTCAGCGGCTTTGCGCTGGGCGGCGGCTGCGAGCTGGCCATGATGTGCGACTTCATCATCGCCTCCGAGAGCGCCAAATTCGGCCAGCCCGAAATCAAGATCGGCATCATTCCCGGCGCTGGCGGCACGCAGCGCCTGCCCCGCGCCGTAGGCAAGTCCAAAGCCATGGACATGGCCCTCACCGGCCGCATGATGGACGCCGTGGAAGCCGAGCGCGCCGGGCTGGTGAGCCGCGTGGTGCCGCAAGACAAGCTCATGGACGAAGCGCTGGGTGCGGCCTTGATGATTTGCAGCTTCTCGCAAGTGGCTACCGTGGCGGCCAAGGAAAGCGTCAACCGCTCGTTTGAAGGCACCCTGGCCGACGGCATCATGTTTGAGCGTCGCCTGTTCCACAGCCTGTTTGCAACCGCGGACCAAAAGGAAGGCATGGACGCCTTTCTGACCAAACGCACACCAAAATTTACCCACCAATAGCGACTGGAAGGCGCTGATCCAGATTAGCGCCTAAATTTTGGATATAATTGAGGGCTCTGGTGATATAGCTCAGTTGGTTAGAGCGCAGCATTCATAATGCTGATGTCGGTGGTTCAAATCCACCTATCACCACCAGAACACAGCCCGCATGGGCACTAGCCCCGCAGCTACTTAATTTGTAGCACGGGGCTTTTTACTTGGTGCTGTCGTTTCGCCTTGCAGGCAATTTGTGGGCCAGTTGCCCCAATGACGCGCCAGCACCCATCTGTTTTTATTTCCTAACGAGGTGCGCAATGGCTGATTTAACTTTAGAACAACTACGCGCAGCGGAGTCAGGATGCAAAGCATGCGTTCACAGCGTCCCTGTTCAGTTTGTTGGCGCAAAAATTCCGCTCAATGTCTGCGAGTTCGGTGGCAAGTACGGCACACGCTGCGACGACTTCAAAGCGAAGGCTTTGGTTCACTAACGACCACCGGCAAAAAAACGCGCAGGGCAAGCACCCCACCCGGTCAGTGCAACGCCAATGGTCCAAAGCATCCAGGTTTGCGATATGGCGCAGGGGTACAGCATCAGCACCAAGCCGCCCCATTTCAATTCGGGCAAATCAGACCTTCGACCCCGCTTGAAGGCAGCCCAGCCGAATACGCCAAAGATCAGCGCACCGGCGATGTAAGCGATGCTGGGAATCTCAAGGTCGATGCCGATGCCGGTGTTCACGGTGCGTTGTGTGGGTGACGAACCATTCCTACCGTGTGTGCACCGGCAATCTGAAATCCAGCGGCCCAAAATGCATGTGCATGGAACCCAGCCCCAGAGCGGAAACGATTGCGAAGATAGTAAAGACCCAGCCGATGGCGGTCATGATGGCGCTAATGATTCTCATACGGGTCATTGTAGGGAGGGTAGGCGACCGCTCCCTGCTCCAGGCGATGCGTCCATGCGCAGTGTCAAATCAGATCACAACCCTTGAAATTGTCGGTATTCAGATCGAATTCCCTGCATTTGTGATCACATTTTTAAATATCGGTATGATTCTGGCATCCCGTCAATGGAGCCCCCATGACCCCATCCCTCGCCGAATTTCTCACGCAGCACCGCATCCACGAGGTGGAATGCGTCATCCCCGACATGACCGGCATTGCCCGTGGCAAAATTCTGCCGCGGGACCTGTTTCTGGCCTCGGGCGAGATGCGGCTACCCAAAAGCGTGCTGCTCAATACCGTCAACGGCCAGCAACCCGACAACGGCCCGTTTGTGGGAGACACCGACCCCGACATGGTCTGCATCCCCGATGCCAGCACGGTGCGCATCGTCCCCTGGGCGGCCGAGCCGGTGGCGGTGGTGATTCATGATTGCCAGGAATGGGATGGCAGCCCGGTGCAGCTTTCACCGCGTGGCGTCTTGCGCCGCGTGCTGGCGTTGTATGCACAGGAAGGCTGGCAGCCCGTAGTGGCGCCCGAGATGGAGTTTTACCTGGTGGCGCGCCAGCAGAATCCGCATGAACCCCTGCAACCGCCGCTGGGCCGCACCGGGAAACCCGAGGCCGGTCGCCAAAGCTATTCGATTGACGCGGTCAACGATTTCGATCCTTTTTTCATGGAGTTGTCCACCTTTTGTGGGCAGCACAAACTGGGTGTGGAAACGCTGATCCACGAAGCCGGCGCGGGCCAGATGGAAATCAACTTTTCGCACGGTGAGCCGCTGGACCTGGCCGACCGGGTGTTTCTGTTCAAACGTACGGTGCGTGAGACGGCTTTGCGCCACGGTATTTTTGCCACCTTCATGGCCAAGCCCATGGAGCAGGAGCCGGGCAGTGCCATGCACATCCACCAAAACGTCAACGATGCCGCAACAGGGCGCAACCTGTTCAGCACCGCCGACGGCAGCGACAGCGCGCTCTTCATGCACTACATCGCCGGGCTGCAAACCTATATTCCGCTGGTGATGCCCATGTTTGCGCCCTACGTCAACTCGTACCGGCGGTTGACGCCCTTCATGTCGGCACCCATCAATGTGCGCTGGGGTCTGGACAACCGCACCTGCGGTATCCGGGTGCCCAAGTCGGGGCCTGAAGCGCGGCGCGTTGAAAACCGCGTGCCCGGCGTGGACGTGAATCCGTATCTGGCCATGGCCGCCACACTGGCCTGTGGCTATCTCGGCATACGCGATCAACTCAAAGCCAGCGCACCCACGCTGGACAGCGCATGGAATGTGAGCCACGAGCTGCCGCGCCACCTGGAAGACGCCATTGAGGCGATGCGGGCCTGCGAGCCCATGCGCGAGCTGCTGGGCCCCTCGTTTGTCGACGCGTTCTGCGCCGTCAAGGAACTGGAGTTCGCCACCTACAACCGCGTCATCAGCTCGTGGGAGCGCGAACATTTATTGCTGCTGGTGTGAGTTCCACATGAATCCTTCCAGCTTGCCCCTGCCTGCCACCGGCATCCACCCCGACCGCGTGCGTGCGCTCGCCGAACGGGAGCGGGACACCTTCATCCAGCGCAATCCGAAGTCCAAAGCCCAAGCGCAGCGCGCGGCCCACCACCTGATGTTTGGCGTGCCCCTGCACTGGATGAACGACTGGGGCACGCCGTTTGCCCTGCAAGTGGCGCACGCCCAGGGCGCGCACCTGACCGATCTGGACGGCCATGAATTGGCCGACTTTTGCCTGGGCGACACCGGTGCCATGTTTGGTCATTCCCCCACCGCGGTAGCGCAAGCCTTGCGCGCCCAGGCCAGCCGTGGCTACACCACGATGCTGGCCAACGAAGATGCCGCAGTCGTGGCTGAGGCGCTGGCCGCGCGCTTTGGCCTGCCCCAATGGCAGTTCGCCATGACGGCCACCGACGCCAACCGATTTGTCTTGCGATGGGTCCGCGCGGCCACGCAGCGCAAGGTGCTGCTGGTGTTCAATGGCTGCTACCACGGCACGGTGGACGATGTGTTTGTGGATCTGGTGGAAGGTAAGGCCGTGCAGCGCGACAGCCTGCTGGGGCAGGTGCAGGACTTGACCCAAACCACGCGCGTCGTGGAGTTCAACGACCTGGCGTCGCTGGAGGCCGCATTAGCCCCGGGTGACGTAGCCTGCGTGCTGGCCGAGCCGGTGATGACCAACATCGGCATGGTGTTGCCACGCCCCGGCTTTTGGGAAGCCGCTATTGAACTGATCCACCGCTACGGCAGCCTGCTGGTGCTGGACGAGACCCACACCATCAGCAGCGGGCCGGGCGGCTACGCGCGTGCCAACGGCCTGATGCCGGATGCGGTGGTGGTCGGAAAACCGCTGGGTGGCGGCATGCCCTGCGCCGCCTATGGCTTCAGTAGCGAACTGGCCGCGCGAGCGGAAGCGGCCAAGCGCAAGGCCCCACCGGGACACTCCGGCATTGGCACCACGCTCACCGCCAATCTGCTCGCCATGGCCGCCATGCGCGCCACGCTCACGCAGCTGATGACGCCTGCCGTCTACGCACCGATGCATGCGCTAGCCACCCAGCTGGCCGATGGACTGCGCCAAACGACCGCAAAACATGGTGTGCCGTGGTGCGTGACCCAAGTCGGCGCCCGTGTCGAGTTTCAGTTTTGTGCCGTGACCCCCGTCAACGGCACCGAGGCCGGCCAGGCCATGGACCCTGAACTGGAGCACGCCATTCACCTGTACCTGCTCAACCGCGAAGTGCTGATCACGCCCTTTCACAACATGATGCTGGTGTGCCCGGACACCACCCAGGCCGACGTCGCCAAGCTGATTCAGGGCGTGAACGATTTTTTGAGCGAGACCACCCCATGACCCGCCCCATGCACCCCTTGTTCTCACTGCACGGCCAAGTCGCATTGGTTACCGGCTGTGGCAGCGACACCGGCATTGGCTTTGCCAGCGCCCAGCTGCTGGCCGAACTGGGAGCGCGCGTAGCGATCTGCGCGACGGGTGCGCGCATCCACACCCGCGTGCAAGCCTTGCGTGACGCCCAACACGATGCACGGGGCTACACCGCCGACCTGACCGACCGCACCGCCACCCGCGTCTTGGTGGCGCAAGTGGAAGCTGACTTTGGCCGCATTGACATTCTGGTCAACAACGCCGGCATGACGCAGGAAGGCTTTGCCGAGGCCTACGCATCGTTTGAGGAGATGGCCGATCACCAGTGGGACGAATCCATTGCACGCAATCTCACCACCTGCTACAACGTGACGCGCCAAGTGTTGCCGGGGATGGTGCAGCGCCGGTATGGTCGCATCATCAACATCTCGTCCACCACCGGCCCGATTGCCAGTAACCCCGGCGAGGCCGCTTACAGCGCCGCGAAGGCAGCCATGGTGGGTATGAGCCGCGGCATCGCGCTGGACGTAGCCAAGCACCAGATCACTATCAACAACGTGGCACCGGGGTGGGTGGCCACCGCCTCCCAAACGGCCGAAGAGGCGATTGCCTCACGCTACACCCCCCTGGGTCGCGCGGGCTCGGCCCTGGAAATGGCGAGCATGGTTGCCTTTCTGGCCTCACCGGGAGCCAGCTACATCACGGGTCAATTGATGGTGGTGGACGGCGGAAACGGCTTGCAGGAAAACAAAGCGCCGGGTTTTGGCCCAACCGCAGGGTACTGAACATGGTGAATCCGCTAGGCACCAGCACCACACAGCAAGACGCAGCCTACGCTACCCTGCGCCAGTGGATTACGGTTGGCAAATTTCTGCCTGGCGAGCGGCTGAAGATCCGCAACGTGGCAGCCGATATGGGCGTGGGCCAGATGCCGGTGCGCGCCGCCCTACAGCGCCTGGCCGCTGAAGGTGCACTGGTCAACATACCCAACGCCGGGGTCACCGTGCCGCGACTGTCCTTCCATGAGTTTGATGATCTGCTGCAAATGCGCATGCTGCTTGAAGGCGAAGCGGCCGAGCGCGGCTGCCTGCGCCTGGACGCCGTTCAAATCGGCGCGCTGGCCGCCCTGTGCGACCGCATGGGCCAGGCGCTAAGCGCCAAAGATGCCACCGGCTACCTGGCGGCCAATGAAGACTTTCATGTGCTGCTGTACCGTGCTGCGGGCTCGCCCCTGTTGTTCGGATTGATTGACACGCTGTGGCTCAAGGCGGGCCCCATTTCCAATCAACTCTTTGACAGCCCCGAGGCCTCTCGCGTGTTGAATGACGCCCACACCGACCTGATGCGCGCGCTGGAACGGCGCGACAGCGCAGGCGTGCGCAGTGCGGTGGAAAAGGACATCTTTGTGGCCGGACAGTTTCTGCGCCGCCGATGCAAGCGGGCGTGACGCCAAGCAGCTTGCCCGCGGCTTGAAGGTCAATGCACCCAGGCAAAGCACCAAACCGACTCGCTTGGTAGAGTCCAGCGCATGGTGAAAACGCGCGCGCTGGTCTGGTTTAAACGTGATTTGCGGGTGCATGATCACGCGCCGCTGCTTGCCGCCCAAGGCTTTGACACAACCGTCGGCATTTTTGTAATCGAGCCCGAATGGCTGCAAAGCCCTGAATGCGATGCCAGTCATGTGGAGACCTGCATGGCTTGCCTTGCAGAATTGCGCGAAGCGCTTGCCCTGCGGGGTGTGTCGCTCTTAGTGCGGGTGGGCTCCCTGCTGCCGGTCTTGCAGACCTTACGGGCGGACTATGCGTTCACCCATCTGCTCAGCCACGAAGAAACCGGCTCTGGCTGGAGCTACACCCGCGACGTGCAAGTCGCAAAGTGGTGCCAAGGCATGGGTGTGGATTGGCAGGAGTTTTCACAAACCGGCGTCGTGCGGCGGTTGCGCTCGCGCCACGGGTGGGCGGGCCGCTGGCAAGCCCGTATGGACGCCCCGCTGCACCTGCTGCAAGGCAGCTTTAACGCTGGGCAAAGCCTTCACGCTGATTTGGCGGTGGATGACATTCCCACACTGGCCGCACTGGGTTTGCCGCCCCACGGCAAAACGCTGCAGGCTATGGGTGAGCGCGCCGCCCGCCAGACGCTGAAAACCTTCCTGCTAGGCCGCGGCCGCGACTACCGCAAGGCACTGTCAAGCCCCCTGACCGCTGACACGGGTTGCAGCCGCCTGAGCCCGCACCTGGCCTTTGGCACACTGTCGATGCGCACCGTGCACCAGGCGACCGAGGTCAGCATGGCCCGCACCGAAGATCGCTCTTTGGCATACGGGCTCAAAGGCTTTTCCAGCCGCTTGCGCTGGCATTGCCATTTCATACAGAAACTGGAGAGTGAGCCGGCCATCGAATTTCAGAACTTTTCACGCGCCTGCGATGGCTTGCGCCCCGGTGATATTCAGGGCGGCGCGGAGCCCTTTGGCGATGGGGAAGAGGCCCGTTTTCAAAGCTGGTGCGAAGGCCGCACCGGCTACCCGATGGTGGACGCCTGCATGCGCTCGCTCATCGCCACCGGCTGGCTGAACTTTCGCATGCGCGCCATGCTGGTGAGCTTTGCCTCCAACCACCTTTGGCTGCATTGGCGCGCAACCGGTATTTTTCTGGCACGCCAGTTTCTCGACTTTGAGCCCGGCATTCACTGGAGCCAGATGCAGATGCAAAGCGGCACCACCGGCATCAACACCCTGCGCATGTACTCGCCCACCAAACAGGCGCAGGACCAGGACCCGCAGGGCCTGTTCATTCGCCGCTGGGTACCTGAGCTGGCGCGGGTACCGCTGCCCTACCTGGCCGCCCCCTGGACTATGGACATTGCGGTGCAGCGCATGGCGGGTTGCTTCATTGGACACGACTACCCCGCACCGGTGGTGGACGACAAGACCGCCATGAAGGCGGCAAAGGACCGCATGTATGGCCTGCGCAGCACCCAGCGGCGCACCGGCCCCAGTGCAAAAAAGACCGAAATCGCGCCCTCTACCCAAGGCGACTTGTTCGGGCAGGACAGCACATGAAAATCGACTTTAAAGGCAACAAGCAATCGCTGCCCAGCAAGCTGTGTGCCGTGTGTGGCCGCACCATGACCTGGCGCAAAGCCTGGGCCAAAAACTGGGAGTCGGTGCTGTATTGCTCCGACGCCTGCCGGACCAACAAAAAAGAGAAACAGAAAAATGGCTGACGAAAGCGTCCAGAGTGTCCGCAACCTCGTTATCGTGCTGGGCGACCAGCTTGATGAGACCTCCAGCGCCTTCGACAACTTCGACCCTTTGCTGGACGTCGTCTGGATGGCCGAGGTGGCCGAAGAATCGGAACATGTGTGGTCTGCCAAACAGCGCATTGCCGTGTTCCTGAGCGCCATGCGCCACTTTGCAGAAAGCCTGCGGGCGCGGCAGTGGCCGCTGGCCTACACCGCACTGGACGCGCCGGCCAACCCGGGCACGCTGGGTTTGGTACTCACCGCAGACATTGCGCGCCTTCGACCCGCCGCGCTGGTGATGACTGCGCCGGGCGACTGGCGCGTCTTGCAGGCCATTCGCGCAGTTGCTGAGGGTGCTGCGCTGCCGCTGGACCTGCGTGATGACCGGCATTTTTTCACCACTGTGCGCGACTTTGCCGCCCACGCAAAGGGCAGAAAGCAGTTGCGCCTGGAATACTGGTACCGCGAACTGCGCCAAAAAACCGGCATTTTGATGAACGGCAAAGAGCCCGAAGGCGGCCAATGGAACTTCGATGCCGACAACCGCGAATCGTTTGGCAAGACAGGCCCAGTGAATGTGCCACCGCCCACCCGCTTTGCGCCCGATGCCATCACGCGGCAGGTGATTGCGCTGGTCAACACCCGCTTCTCTGCGCACCCGGGCACGCTCGCCTCCTTCGGCTGGCCAGTGGACCGCGCACAGGCGCTGGTGGCATTGCAGGCATTCATAGACCAACGCCTTCCCTTGTTCGGGCAGTATGAAGATGCCATGTGGTCGGGCGAGCCCTGGCTGTACCACTCGCATCTGTCGGCGGCCATGAACCTCAAGCTGCTGAACCCGCGCGAAGTGGTGCATGCGGCGCAAGACGCTTACCGCGCAGGGCATGCGCCGCTGGCTGCGGTGGAGGGCTTTATCCGCCAGATTTTGGGCTGGCGCGAATTTGTGCGCGGCATCTACTGGACGCAGATGCCCGACTACCTGGAGCGCAACGCGCTAGACGCCCAAGCCGAATTGCCGGCTTTTTATTGGACCGGCGACACCGATATGGCTTGCCTCAAAGACGCCATCATCCAAACGCTGGAACACGGCTACGCTCACCACATCCAGCGCTTGATGGTGACCGGGCTGTACGCCTTGCTGCTAGGCGTCAAACCACAGGCGGTGCACCAGTGGTACCTGAGCGTCTATGTGGATGCGGTGGAATGGGTGGAGCTACCCAACACCTTGGGCATGGGCCAGTTTGGCGATGGCGGCCTGATGGCCAGCAAGCCCTACGTGGCCAGCGGCAAATACATCCAGCGCATGAGCAACCACTGCAAAGGCTGCCGTTTTGATCCTGCCGAGTCCACCGGTGCCACCGCTTGCCCCTACACCACCTTGTACTGGGACTTTTTGATGCGCCATGAAGTGTTGCTCAAGCAGAACCCGCGCATGGCCATGCAGCTCAAAAACCTGGCGCGGCTAGACGGTCCTGCGCGAGATGCCATCCAAACCCAAGCCAACACACACAAAATTGCACACCGCCATGCCCCGCTTTGAACCCACGGTGGAAGCAGCGCGGCTGCGTTTGGACGCCGTGCGGCCCGACGACTATGCCCGCACCCGCAACGCACTTGATGGGGCCGTCACCCGGCTGTCGCCCTACCTCACCCACGGTCTGCTCAGTCTGCGCGAGGTTTACAACACGGTGCACGCACGCCACGCGCTGCACTCCCAACACAAGCTGGTGTTTGAACTGGGCTGGCGCGCCTACTACCGGCATGTGTGGGAAAACCTGGGCGACGGTATTGATCAATCGCTACACGCCGGGCTGTTGCCTGACAGCACCTACCAGAGCGACATGCCTCTGGACGTGTTGGAAGCGCGCACCGGCATACCCGCCATTGACTTGGCCGTGCGCGAACTGTATGAAACCGGCTACGTCCACAACCATGCCCGCATGTGGCTGGCCAGCTACCTGGTGCACCTGCGCAAAGTGCACTGGCATGCGGGAGCGCAGTGGATGCTGGGCCACCTGCTCGATGGTGACCGGGCCAGCAACCACCTGAGCTGGCAATGGATAGCGGGCACCGGCAGCAACAAACCGTATTTGTTCAACGCTGAAAATATCGCCAAATATGCGCCTGCACACTGGCATAGCCCGGGCACCGCCGTCGACGTTTCTTATGAGGTGATGGACCGGTTGGCGCGCGGCACAAAGCCGATTTTCCAGCCCCAAGATGCCCGCCGCGCACCGGATGGTGTGGCCATGCCGGAACTGCTCGGGTCACCCTTGAAGATCCGTTCAGGGGAAGATTCGGGTGGGCTATGGTGTGCGCTCGGTACGCTCGGTGGACCCGATGCGCCAGACGCGCTAGTCCTGCAACACCTGGCGGGCCGCGATGTCTGGTTGCATCACCCGTGGTCGCTAGGCCCTGGCCCCACCACACTCCCTGCGGATGTGCTGCATATCGGGGTCGGTATTGAGGCTTACCACACACAGAACCCATGGAGTCCACAGCGCTGGGAGTTTGTTGCCCAGGCGCTCAGGGCACAAGCCAACACAATGCTTCCTTTGTACTGGGGTAGCGTCGAACAGATTGCCCAGGCTTTGCAAAGTGCCCGATCAGTGCACTGGCAACCCGACCCGCACATGGATGCGGCGCTGGCACGCCTGCAGACGCTGCTGCACACCACCCAGCCACAATGCGCCACGGGCCCCCAACCGACAGCCGACTTGTTTGAACCGGTCAGCACCTACTGCCGGAGCTTTTCCGAATGGTGGAAACAGACCCGCATCCGCGATACCCGCCCGACCAGCAAAGACCACCATTTGTGGCATCCAGCAGCATGAAAATGATTAAACACATTGCCAACGCAGCGCTCAGCGCGGCCGACATCTCCCGCGTGGTTGAAATGGCCTGGGAGGACCGTACCGCTTTCGAAGCGATAGAGGTCCAGTTCGGCCTGAACGAATCGGCCGTAGTAGCGCTCATGCGGCGCACGATGAAACCGTCGTCCTTTCGCATGTGGCGCACCCGCATGGCAGGGCGCGTCACCAAGCATACGGCCCTCAGGGGCGCTGCGCACCTGCGCCACCGCGCCAGCCATACCCGCCAGTGAACGGCGGTAAAATTGGGCCTTGTTTCACTCAGCCTCTGGATACACACCATGAATCGCTGCCCTAGCCGCCCTGCCCTGCGCCTTACCGCAGCCAACATGGCCATCGCCATCAGCCTCGCCGCTGGTTCGCTCAGCATCGCGTCACCCGCCGCTGCACAACTGACCGTTCGCCCATTTCCCATCGCTGCCAAGCGCGGTGCTATGCAGGTGACCAATCCGCCCGATATGGTGCTCGACGGCAGGGCCGAACGCCTGTCGCCGGGTGCCCGTATCCGGGACCCGAACAACATGCTGGTGATGTCGGGCGCCATCATTGGCCAAAACCTGCTGGTGAACTATGTGCGTGAACCGCAAGGCCTGATTCACGAGGTGTGGATCCTGACCGAGGCGGAAGCCAAGGTCCCGCTATCCAAAACGCCGTGAGGCCCTGCGGGTGACGCCAGCGCGTCACTCCTGCACGAATTTTAAGCGTTTTAGGGCTCTAGCCCCCGTAGAACTTGCGCAAGCAGCTACTAAATTCATAGCAAATTTCAGAATTCGTCAGGATCGACCATGTCCAAAAAAGTCTTTATCAAAACCTTCGGCTGCCAGATGAACGAGTACGACTCTGACAAGATGGTCGACGTCATGCGCGCAGCCCAGGGCTACGAGCCCACCCAGAACGTGGACGAGGCTGACCTCATCCTGTTCAACACCTGCTCGGTGCGCGAGAAAGCGCAGGAAAAGGTGTTTTCCGATCTGGGGCGCGTGCGCCATCTGGCCAAAAAAGGCGTGCTGATTGGCGTGGGCGGCTGCGTAGCCAGCCAGGAAGGCGCCGAAATCATCAAGCGCGCACCCTATGTGGATGTGGTGTTTGGACCGCAAACCCTGCACCGCCTGCCCGAGTTGCTGAACCAGCGCGCGCTGCAACGGCGCCCGCAGGTGGACATCAGCTTTCCCGAGATTGAAAAGTTTGATCATCTACCGCCCGCCAAGGTGGACGGCGCGTCGGCCTTTGTGAGCATCATGGAAGGCTGCTCCAAATACTGCAGCTACTGCGTGGTGCCCTACACCCGCGGCGAAGAGGTGAGCCGCCCGTTTGAAGACGTGCTGGTGGAAGTGGCGGGACTGGCGGACCAGGGCGTGAAAGAAGTGACGCTCTTGGGGCAAAACGTCAACGCCTACCGCGCCAAAATGATTGGCGATGCCTCGGCGCTGTCCGCCGAGATGGCCGACTTTGCCACCCTGCTGGAATACGTGGCCGACATCCCCGGCATTGAGCGCATCCGCTACACCACCAGCCACCCCAACGAGTTCACGCCCTCGCTGATTGCCGCGTACGACAAGATCCCCAAGCTGGTGAGCCATTTGCACCTGCCAGTGCAGCACGGCAGCGACCGCATTTTGATGGCCATGAAGCGCGGCTACACCGCCATGGAATACAAAAGCACGGTGCGCAAGCTGCGCGCCATTCGCCCCGACATGGCCATGAGCTCGGACTTTATTGTCGGCTTCCCTGGTGAGACGGAGGACGACTTTGGCAAGATGATGAAGCTGATCGACGACGTCGGCTTTGACAACTCCTTCAGCTTTATCTTCAGCCCCCGCCCCGGCACACCTGCGGCCAACCTGCCCGATGACACACCGCATGATGAAAAGCTGCGCCGCCTGCACCTGCTGCAAGCGGCCATCAACGCCAACATCACCCGCATCAGCGAAAGCCGCCTGGGCACGGTACAGCGCATTCTGGTGGAGGGCGCCAGCAAACGCGATGGCGGCGAGCTGATGGGCCGTACCGAGTGCAACCGGGTGGTGAACTTTGTCGGTCAGCCGCGCCTGGTGGGGCAGCTGGTGGATGTGAAGATTACCGAGACGCGCAGCTACACGCTGCGGGGTGAAGTCTTGACGCAGGAAGTCCTGACGGGCTGAGATTTTTCCGCTCAGGTTGAAAAAGCGCAAAATGAAGCAAACTGACTTCTACTCGATTCGGCATGTTTAACGTGCGGTTTTGCGCGTTGGAAAGTTGCCGCAACTTATTGCGGACCTCACAGTCGAAAGTACAAAAAACATGGTTTACGAAGAACGTTTTTCTGATGTCGAACTGGCCCAGGTCATTTCAGAAGGATTGATCTATATGTGCGCCTGCCCCGCTCAAGTGGCCGAGGCCATACGCAAAGTGCGCGAACTCTATCGCTACCAGATGAACTGTCTGCAAAACTCGGAAAACGAACGCATAGTGCACCAAACCATTGCGGACACCGCGGCTGCAACGCATGCCCAATTGCAGGATTGCATGGACCAGATCCTTGTACTGGAGAAATGGGATCGAAAAACCCTGCAAATGCCCCCGTACCTGCGCGTCAAGCAACTGAAAGAAATTTCCAGCGACTGAAATTAGAAAGGCATCTTCGGCA
>Ga0105047_10012085_pt1 | contig 13932 bp, 13 predicted proteins | sample MAT04_FD_78384 | JGI IMG/M metagenome (GOLD analysis project Ga0105047, IMG submission 78384) | Freshwater microbial communities from Lake Fryxell liftoff mats and glacier meltwater in Antarctica - MAT-04 (megahit assembly) | ecosystem: Environmental > Aquatic > Freshwater > Ice > Liftoff...
CGCACCGGCAATTGCTGACGGAGACCGGTGTGGGTTACCGCCTGGCAGTTACCTGACAGGCGCACCGGATGCCGCAGCCCCTTACGCGTTCCTGATACGCGGGCTGCGACAGTGAAGTCATGTTCAATGCGAATGAAATGCCATGACTAAAGCGTCAAATCGGGAAAGTCTTGCCGCCCTCACACCACCATGAAAGAAATTTTCAGCTCCGCCACAGGAATTCCGCTGGACGCCACCCACCTGATTGGCGCGGCGTCCGTCATTTTCTGGGGGCTGATGATGATGGTCACGCTGAAGTACGTGCTGCTCATCCTGCGGGCCGACAACCGGCGCCGAAGCGCTCTACGCCGACATGGGCCACTTTGGCAAACGCCCCATTCCGTACGCGTGGGTCGGCATGGTGCTGCCGGCACTGGCGATTCACTACATGGGTCAGGGTGCGCTGCTGGTGCGGGATCCGGCTGCGCTGGAGAACCCGTTCTACCGCATGTTCCCCTCAGCCTGGTTGATGCCCGCCGTGGTGCTGGCCACGCTGGCCACGGTGATTGCCTCGCAGGCGCTTATCTCGGGCGCCTATTCCATGACCAAGCAGGCCATGCAACTCGGGCTGCTGCCCCGCATGCAGGTGCACTACACATCAGCCAAAGAAGCCGGGCAAATTTACATGCCCGAGGTGAACTGGTTGCTGCTGGGCGCGGTGCTGCTGGCGGTGTTTGGTTTTGGCAGTTCATCGGCCATGGCCTCGGCATACGGCATTGCGGTGACGGTCACGATGCTCATCACCACGGTGTTGACCTTCTTTGTGATTCGCCATGGCTGGCATGACCCGCTGCCCGTGGCAATTCCCGCTACCAGCGTCTTTGTGGCGGTGGACTTGTTCCCGCTGGTGCTGGGCTTTGGCATCATCATCATCATGGCGACCCCGAGCTCTTGCCCTTTGTCGCCGCGCTATCGGGCGACACCGTGCCACAGGCCTTGATGCGCAACCTCAAACACAACCAGGTGCTGCACGAGCGCAATCTGATTCTCACCGTGGTTTTTCACGATGTGCCGTGGATACCCTTTGCCGAGCGCGTAACGGTACACGCCCTGGTGCCAGGATTCTGGAAAGTTCAGGTCAACTACGGCTTCAAAAACACGCCGGATATTCCCAAGGCACTGGAGCTGTGCAAGGCCAAAGGTTTGGCGATCAACCTGTTGGAGACCTCGTACTTTTTGAGCCGCGAAATTGTGGTGCCCACCAAAGGGTCTGGCATGGCGCGTTGGCGCGAAGCCCTGTTTGCGCTGATGTCCCGCAACGCGGGGAACGAGGGTCCAGATTTGAACGCCTTGAACCCCGTTTCTGCGTAACCCTTAAACCGCAGCCAGCGCCTGCACCAAATCTTCTTGCAGGTCGTCGATGTGTTCGATACCGATCGACAGGCGCACCATGTTTTCGCTCACGCCGGCCTTGGCCAATTCAGCAGGATTGAGCTGGCGGTGCGTGGTCGATGCCGGGTGCGTCGCGAGCGACTTGGCATCGCCAATGTTCACGAGACGGGTGAACAGACCCAGCGCGTCCAGGAAGCGCGCACCGGCGGCACGCGGGTCGGCTTCGCTGGTTTTGAGGCCAAACGACAAAATACCCGAGGCCTTGCCGCCCATCTGGCGCTGTACCAGCGCGTGGTCGGGGTGGTCAGGCAGGCCGGCGTAACGTACCCATTCGACCTTGTCGTGCGCTTGCAAAAATTTCGCCAGCGCCAGCGTGTTTTCGCAGATACGGTCCATGCGCAGGGGCAGGGTCTCGATGCCCTGCAGTGTGAGCCACGCGTTGAACGGCGACAGCGCCGCACCCATGTTGCGCAGCGGCACTACGCGCGCGCGGCCAATGTAGGCGGCGGCCCCCAGCGCCTCGGTGTAGACCACGCCGTGGTAGCTGACATCGGGCTCGTTCAGGCGCTTGAAGCGTGCCTTGTGCTCGGCCCAGGGAAACTTTCCGCTGTCAACAATAATGCCGCCCAGGCTGTTGCCGTGGCCATTCATGTATTTGGTCAGGGCGTGCACCACGATGTCGGCGCCGTGCTCGAAAGGGCGGCACAGGTAAGGGCTGGGCACGGTGTTGTCGACGATCAGCGGCACGCCATGGTCGTGCGCTACTTTGGCCAGCGCGGCGATGTCGGTGACGTTGCCCAGCGGGTTGCCAATGGATTCGCAAAACACCGCCTTGGTGCGCGCGTCGATCAGGGCGGCAAAACTGGCAGGGTCGCGCGGGTCGGCAAAGCGCACCTCAATGCCTTGCTGCGGGAAGGTGTGGGCAAACAGGTTGTAAGTGCCGCCATACAGGGTGCTGGCCGAGACGATGTTGTCGCCCGTTTCGGCAATGGTCTGAATGGCAGCCGTGATGGCCGCCATGCCCGAAGCCATGGCCACGGCAGCAATGCCACCCTCCAGGGCCGACACGCGTTGCTCCAGCACATCATTGGTCGGGTTGGTGATGCGGGTGTAGATGTTGCCCGCCACCTTCAGGTCGAACAGGTCAGCGCCGTGCTGGGCGCTGTCAAAGGCGTAAGCCGTTGTCTGGTACAGCGGCACAGCAGCGGACTTGGTGGTGGGCTCGGGCTTGTAACCAGCGTGGACAGCAAGGGTTTCGATGCGCATGGGTTTCCTAAGGTGGGTTTGAAAGTCAAAGCGCCAGCGGGTGCTGGCATGGTGCGCATTGTCGCGCGGATGGGTACCGCGCCCAACGACGCTTTCGCTATATCGTTATGAAGAGTAGGCTTGCTTTAATTTTGCTAGCCCCTCACTTCGCCATCGAACAATGCCCCCCGCTCGCGGCCTGGCCGGAGCCAGCGGCGATCAGCGGCGGCTCGTTGCGCAGGTCCACCGGGGCAGATACTGAAAAATCCCAGGCCAGGAAGGCCAGCAAAATGAGCCAGAAGACGGCTTGCAGACGTTGGGTAGTGGTGGTCATAGCGCGTCTCCTGTCAAAACCCGTAGCGGCGGCGCAGCCGCACGCCCACCAAGGTGCCGCCAAAGGCCATCGGCACCCAAATCCAGCCGTGCAGGCTGCCGGTAGAAATACCGCTGAGCATGGCGCCCACGTTGCAGCCAAAAGCCAGGCGCGAGCTGTAGCCCAACAAGAAACCGGCGATCAGCCCAATCGCCCACTGCTGAGCGGTGAGTGGCTGGCCGGTCGGCGGAGACTTGGCCGACACCCAGAGCGCCCCGGCCAAAATGCCAACGTTGGTGATCGTGGTGACATCCATCAACACGGTTTGCGTCAGGCGCTGCGCGTTGCCGGCCTGGCTCCAGAAGGCGTTGGCCGCCGGATCAAAGGCACCCAGTGCGACCGAGGCCTTGGCAGCCCACAGCCCAAAGCCATAGACCACACCCCAAGGCTGGCCGGCCAGCAGCAGGTTGAGCGTGGCCAGCACCGCCAGCGCCACCGCGCCCCACACCCAACGTTTTTCAAGCCACTGCCGCCCCTCGCCTACCCAGGCGCGCACTGCCAACAGCGCCAACACCAGCAACGCCAACGTCAGCGCCAGCGCGCCGCCGGTGCCCAACTGCGCAGGCAGGCTGACCGGCTCGATCTGGCCCAGGGCCAGCCAGCTATCGAGGTGCGCCGAACCCAGAAAACTGCCCAGCGCAAACAGCGGCAATATGCCCATATTGAGCGGCACACCCAGCCCGGCCTTGTACAGCGTGCCCGAGCCACAGCCGTCGGCAATCTGCATCGTCAGGCCAAACACAAAGGCGCCCACCAGCAGGCTCACGCTCGGTGGGCCCAGAGCGGCCTGCAGTTCAGAAAACTGCCCCAGCAGCGGCAGCGCGGCCAGACTGGCCAGCGCCAAAAGCAGCACCTGCCCGGTCACGCCGCGCGGGTCGCGCTGCTCGATCAGCTGACGCCAGCCGGTGGTAAAGCCAAAGCGCGCGCCCGCCAGCGCCGCGCCCATACCCATGCCCACCAGCAACAGGACCGCTTGGCGCACGGATACTGACAGCACAAGAAAGATAAAAAAGGCGGCCACCAGGGCCGCCACAGGGAGTCGCTTCATGGCGTCAGTTGAGCGCCTTGGCGGTCCAGATTTTCGCGTCCATCAGCAACTGCTGGGCCCGATTCGGCGCGTTGGCAATCGGAAGGCCGTTGGGGTCTTGCGACCAAGCTGCCATCGAGCCGGGGTAAAGCTTGACCTTCTTCTGGCCCAGCACTTCTGACATGGCAAACCAGTTGGTAGCGGCCCAGTGGCCGGTGTTGCAGAACGATACGGTCTCTTTGCCAGGGTCCAACTGGCTGGATGCCGCGACCTGCTTGGCCTGCTCGGCGCCCATAAAGGTGGCGCTGCCGGGAGCAAACCACTTGTCGTGCTGAAGGTTCACCGCATCCGGCAGCGTGCCGGCCACCTTGGCAGTCGGGGCGCGGGTTTCGCCGTTGAAGAAGGCGGCGGGGCGGGCGTCAATCAGCACCGCATCTTTGGCTTTCACATGCTGGGCCACTTCTTCGGTGCTGGCGATGAGCGACTCGTCCAGCTGCGGCTGAAAGCTGCTGGCCGCAATTTTCACCGCTTCGTTGTTCTGCGCCAGTTGGGCGTCAGACCACGCTTTCACGCCGCCGTTCAGCACCGACAGGTCTTTGAGGCCCAACACCTTCAGCGTCCAGTACACGCGTGCGCTGGACCCGAAGTCAGTGGCATCGGCGCCGCTGGAGACCACCACCGCGTGTGTGGCGAAGGTCAGGCCCAAGCCTTGCACCAGCGCCGTCAGCTTGGGCAAAGCGGGTAGCTCGCCCGGGCTGGCAGCTGGCCCACGCCATTGCGCATAAGGTGCGCTGACCGCACCGGGGATGTGGCCTGCGGCGTACGACTTGGGGTCGCGGATATCAATCACCCGCAGGTTCAGGTCCGTCAAGCGGGCCTGCAGCTCTTTGGGCGTCAACAGAGGCTGGGCCGCAAAGGCGCTAGCGGTCGTGACGGCGGCGGCTAAGCCCAGACTCAGAGCGGCAATAAGGGTTTTAAGACGTTGCATGGTCGCTCCAGATAAACAATGGATACGATTTTGAACGGCCGCTTCATATAAGGAAACGATTCTTTCGTCACATGCTTATATCGAAACCGGTACATGCACCGGCGCCAGGATTCTGGAAAGTGCAAGAAGCGTGGCAGACCCCCCCCCTTCAGGCAGTCCAATAACTGCATGATTGCACTGGGAACCCGCGTTCAGGTGTGCACGTGCTGCCCAATCTCGGGCCAGCGGCGGCGGATGTAAATCCAGGCCACCAAGCCGATGCACATCATCAGCACGGATGCTGCGGCCAGCGCCACGGTAGAGTGCATGACCAGTGGCGAGATCACGCCCGCTACGATGCCGTTGGCCGTGGACCCCACGAACATCTGAAGGCTCGATGCCATGCCACGCCGGTCGGGGTGCAGGTCCAGAACGAGCAGCGTCACTACGGGCACCATCAGGGCCCAGCCAAACGAAAATACGCAAATGGGCAGCAAGGCCCAGCCCACCTGCGCCTTGAACAGCAGATTGGCAACCAGGTTGATCACGCCAATCGTCAGCATGATGACAAAGCCATATCGGATCTGCTGTTTAGGCGCAATCTTGCCTGCGAGGCGACCACTGAGCATGGCGCCTCCCATGATGCCGATGATGGTCAGACAAAAGAACCAGAAGAACTGCTGTGGGACCAGGCCCAGATGCTCACCCAGGAATACCGGAGCGCTCAACACGTACAAAAACATGCCATTGAACGGAATCCCGCTGGCCAGCGCGAGCAATAGAAACCGGGGGTCCGAGCCCAGCTGCCAGTACCCAGCCATGAGGTTTTTGACATTGAAGTTCTGGCGCTGGGTAAGGTGCAGGGTCTCTGGCAACAAGCGATAGTTGGCCACCCACAAGGCCACGCCCACCGCCGTCAAGAACCAGAAAATGCCGTGCCAGCTGACGTGTACCAGCATCCAGCCGCCCACCATGGGCGCAATCGCCGGAGCCACGCCAAAAAAGATGGTGACCTGACTCATCACCTTTTGTGCCTGGGATGGGGGAAACATGTCACGAATCACCGCGCGGGACACCACAATGCCGGCTCCCGTGGACAGGCCTTGCATCGCCCTGAAAAAAATCAGTTGCCCAATGCTTTGCGACAGGGCACAGCCAGCCGATGCGACCGTGAACGCGGCCAGCCCCCACAGCACAACAGGGCGGCGGCCAAAGCTGTCAGAAATGGCCCCGTGGAAAAGGGCCATGAAGGCAAAGCCAAACAGGTAAGCCGACAGCGTTTGCTGCATCTGCACTGGAGTGGCGTTCAGCGACTGGGCAATGCCCGCAAAAGCGGGCAAATAGGTGTCGATGGAGAAAGGCCCGAGCATGCCCAGCAGGGCCAGAAGAATGGCAAAAGCCCACTGCGGGGCGTGCCAGAGTTTATGTGCGTCCGGGTTCATGCGCCTATTGGACCATGGACACGATCACCACGGCGCGCGTCAGGTCTGCCATTTCAACCGCACAAACAGGCGGCCACCAAACAGGTTCACCAGCAGACCCGCCATCAGCAGCGCACCGCCCGCAAAGTGCACGGGCTTGAGCGCCTCGCCAAAGACAATCCAGCCGGTCGTCAACCCCACCAAAGGCACCAGCAGCGTAAACGGCGCCACCCGGTTGGCCGGATAGCGCGCCAGCAGGCCGGTCCACACCCCGTACCCAAACAGGGTGGCCGCCCAAGCCAGGTAGGCCACGGCCGCAAAAGCGTGCCAGCTGAAGTGCTGCAACGCGTTTGCCATGGCTGCAGTGCCTTCCAGCCAGGCGGAGAGCAGCAACAGCGGAATCGGTGGCACCAGACTGGCCCACACCACAAACGCCAACTGGTTCATGGGCCCATAGCGGCCCACCGCGCGGGTCACAATGTTGCCGCTAGCCCACATCACGGCGGCCGCCACCGTGAGCATGAAGCCCGCCAGTGGCATCGACAGGCCATGTGCACTGCCAATCAGCACCAGCCCCACGGCAGCCAGCATGAGCCCCGCCAACTGATTGAGGTGCCATCGCTCCTTGAGGAAAAACGCAGCAAAGAGCATGGTGAATACCGCCTGCGACTGCAGCACCAGCGAAGCCAGCCCGGTGGGCATGCCCACATGGATGGCCGAGAACAGCAAGGAAAACTGCCCCACCGAAATGGTCAGCCCATAGATGACATACAGGCGCAGCGGCACCTTCGGGGCCCGGAAAAACAGCATGGCCGGAAACGCAGCCACCATGAAACGCAAGGCGGCCAGCAGCAATGGCGGAACATCTGCGACCCCGACCTTGATGACTGCAAAGTTCACACCCCACACCAGAATCACCACCAGCGCCAGCAGAAGATCTTTGGGACGAAGGGGCGCGTGGAGTGTGGGCATGCCTCGCATCTTACGGTGCGACTTTGTGGAATACTTGTCTCATCGACTACTCCGGAGATTTCGCATGAAGAAGCATTCCACTGCACTGGCCTGTACGCTGGCTCTAACGGTGCTTACCACTCTGGCACCGAACGCATGGGCGGTCACTGCGCCAGCGGCCAAAACGCAGCTTGTCGCGGACAACAAAGCGGCTCTGACGCGTTACGAAACCGACAAAAAACTCTGCAATGACGAGACCTCCTCCAATGGCCGCCTGCAGTGCCGTCGCGATGCCAAATCGGAATACGACAAGGCGATTGCAGAGGCCAAAGCCAGAATGGCCGCAGCAAGCAAGTCCAGTGCCCCGGCAGCGGCTTGTGTCGATTGCGGCAAGGTTGTTGCCGTCTCGGTGACTGAAAAAGCGGGCGAAGGCGGCGCAGCGGGCATGATTGCCGGTGGAATTGGCGGAGCTCTGTTGGGCAATCAACTGGGCGGCGGCATTGGTAAAGACCTGGCCACCCTTGCTGGTGCTGCGGGCGGTGCCTATGCGGGCAAGATGATCGAGGGAAGAATCAAGACCCACAAGGTGTGGACCGTGAGCATTCAGCGCCCCAACGGCGACAAGGAAAACTTTGACTTCGACAAGGACCCCGGCTTCAGCGTGGGTGATGGGGTGAAAAAATCAGGCGACTCGATCATTCGCCAATAGGTGGCGTAACGCCGCGGCGCTGCATCATGTCGGCACTCATGACTTGCAGCGCTGTGCCCGAAAGCGTTGCTTGCGCCGCCGGATAGACGATGCCTTCTTCATCCTGAATGTGCTGGCCGTAGAGTGCAGCAAAACTGACGAGTGCCGTCGTTTGCTCAGATGACAACGGCACCCACTGCGCCACAGGTGCATCGGCAATGACCAGCAATACACAACGGGCCAGAGCCCAAGCCGACTCCATCTGCTGATGGTCCTGCATGAGCTTCCTGACGAGCGCATGCACCGTAGTGTCAGGCCCCCTGAGCAAGGGTGGAAAAACATGCAACTCTTCGTCCTGGTGGTGCAAGGGTGCAGCCAGATCAAAGTAGCGCATGACGTCGCGTGCGGCCTGGCGGGCGTCGGCATCCTGACCTTGGTCGATCAAGTGCTTCTGCAAACGCACCATCAGGTCCAGAGAACGTTGCACCCGCTCATGGCAGGCCACCAGCATTTCAAAAGGAGCTTCAAGGCCGACCGCAGGCGCGCGGTGTCCCGGCAGAGTCGGCATCATCACAGTCCTGTCAGCCGATGTTGACGGCGTGGCCCTGAACGTCAAACGGAATGTAGGCGCCAATGTGGCCCTGCTTGATGGCTTCCACCATATGCTCAAGCGCCTTCCCGGCTTCTTCACTGGTCGGCGGCTCGCCCGGCGCGCCCGACATGGCGGCTGCAAATACCATGCCCCAAGGCTGACCCAACAGGCTGGCTTCCTTCACCAGATCGGCAAACGAATCCAGCTCCTGCGGGCTTTTGTCCACACACATACGGGGAACCAGCGCTCCGCCCTCACCCGCTTCAAAGCCTGCACGCTGCTCAGGAGTGCTGTCCTCAGGCAATTCCACGCCAGCAAATACAAACAGCAGGCGCTGGGGCAAGGGCTGATAGCGGGCGGACTGCAAAAGGTCGTCAAAACTTGAAATGTTCATCACGGGTTCCCAGTAAAAAAGTTACACCCCGTCCTGCGCATCCGCAAGGGGCGCGAGAGTGTGAAAAAAGTCGGCCGTTGCGGGTCTCAAACGTCCGTTCTTGCGCGACTGCACAGTGCCCATACTCACAAAACACAGCGCATGCTCCCCATCCGTCAAATTGAACAGGGTGCGCAGGCCGGCAGACTTCAGGGCCTTGCCGCTGGTCAGCGCCGAACCATAGCCCAGCGCAGTGGCCATCAGCAACATGTTTTGCACGGCGCAGCCGGTGGAGACAATGCGTTCGTGCAGGTCCACATCGGGGTCGCCGCGCTGGCCGTCCACTACCACCAGCATGAGCAGCGGTGCACGGTGGGCTTTTTCCTGTGCCTGCGCAACCTGGTCGGGCGTGGCGTAAGCATCGCGCTCCAGCAGCGCGGCGCCAAACACATCGGCCAGCCGGGAGCGCGCGCCAACGGGCACCCGCACAAAACGCCAGGGCAAAATTTGCCCGTGGTCGGGCGCCGAAGCGGCGGCGCCCAGAATCAGATCGAGTTCGTTGGCACCGGGCCCGGGCTCCGTCAGCCGCTTGGGCAGGATGGTTTGGCGTGACCGCATCAGTTCCGCTGCCAAAGTGGCCTGTTCGTTGTTGGACATCACGCCTCCAATTCAGCCCGCACGCCCCAAGCCAGCAGGATGACAACCCACACGGCCGCTACTTCCATGCCCGTGGGTATCCACGATTACCCGCAAGTTCCGATGTGCCCACACTGGGTGCAGTAGTCACAGCCGTCCTTGCGGATCACCGCATGGGCGCCACATTCACCGCACTTTTTTCCAGCCATCACGGGCAGCGGTGCCGAGGCCAGCGCGCGTTCCTGCGAGGGCAGCAAAGTGTCGGAATCGTTGTGAGCCAGCGCCTGGTCACTCAGGCGCTGCGCCTGAATGTTCTGAATGGCGAAGGCCATGGCAGCCACTTCGGAGTCGTGCCACATAGGCACTTGTGTGCCGTCAGCCTTTTTATAGGTGCCCAAACGCACCGGGCCACGGTCCCAGGCAACCTTGCGCATGTCGCTGAGCGCACGCTCCAGGAAGCCACCGCGTGCTGCCAGCGAGAGCAGGCGCATGCTGGCGGTAATCCATTGCTGCGACTCACCGTTCTGGCCTACAGGCATAAAGAACTCAATGGCACGGTCTACCGTGCCGACACCGTCCGCGGCAGGCACAGGCAAGAACGACACCAACAGGTACAAGGTCTTGTGGCCTTCTTGCGTCCAGTAGTCAATTTTTTCGGCCACCGCTGCCAGCGCGCCTTTAGGGCGGCGCTCAATCACCGTGCGCATGGGATCAATCACCGGCGCTGCAACGGCAACCGGTTCCGCCGCGGGCTCTGAATGCACCTCCAGCACCGAGCCCAAAATGGCGTTGGGCCGGTAGGTCGCCAAGCCCTTGAGGCGTGCACGCCAGGCTTGCTGGTACAGGTTTTTGAAGTCGTCGTACGGGTAGTCGGCCGGCACATTGACCGTCTTGGAAATGGCGGTGTCCACAAACGGCTGCACCGCTTCCATCATGGCAATGTGGTTGGTGGCCGACATATCCATCGCCGAGACAAAATAGTCGGGCAACTTGCTGACGTCGCCACCCAACTCGCGGTACATGCGCCAGGCGTGGTCTTCGACTGCGTATTCGGAGGTGGTGCCGTCCGACTCACGCTTCTTGCGCTTGTACATCCACGAGAACGCCGGCTCAATGCCGTTGGACGCGTTGTCCGCGAAGGCCAGGCTCACGGTGCCCGTGGGTGCAATAGACAACAGGTGGCTGTTGCGAATGCCGTGCTTGCGGATGGACTTTTTCAGCGCGTCTGGCAAGCGGCTGGCAAAGGTGCCTTCAGCCAGGTAACCCTCGGCGTCAAACTTGGGGAAAACGCCTTTTTCTTGCGCCAGCGCCACGGAAGCGGTGTAGGCGGCATCGCGCATGCTGGTGGCAATGCGGGTGGCCATCTCACGGCCCTCGGCGCTGTCGTAGCGCAGGCGCAGCATGGCCAGTACGTTGCCCATGCCGGTGAAGCCCACGCCGATGCGGCGCTTGGCTGCGGATTCTTCGCGCTGCTGTGGCAGGGGCCAGAAGGTTACTTCCAGCACGTTGTCCAGCGCACGCACCTGCAGAGCGACCGACTTCTCAAAAGCCGCAAAGTCAAAGCCGGGCTGGCCGTCAAAACCGAACGGGTTTTGCACGAAACGCGGCAGGATGACCGGGCCCAGGTCGCAACAACCGTAGGACGGCAAAGGTTGTTCTCCGCAGTTATGCACATATAAACCGTTGGCATCAAACGCGTGCACATCGGCCACCGTCACATCAAACACATCTTCACTACCATCTTCGGCCAAAGACTCCACCGTAGCGGTAAAGCGTTCCTGATTCAGGTTGCGGCGGTAGCTGCTCAATACCTGCTCCAGGCGCTGGGATTTTTCGGTGTCGGCAAAACCAATGCGGTCGGCATACACCCGCAAATTGTCACCGCTGATAACCAGTTCGTGCTGCGCACCCGTCTCATACAGTTTGAGGCCGCCCTGCCCATCGGGCAGCTCGCGCGCCTGTGCCAAACGCCGGTTTTGGTAAATGGTGGCGGCAATGCCCAGACGCAGCAACATGCGTTGCGCGGACTGCAGCAAGGGCAAATCGCTTTGCGACAGACGCACGCTCACGCCCTTGTCCTGTGCGCCCTGGACAGATCCGTCCGCATCAAACAAACCGCGCAAAAGCCCGACAGCAAACGCAGAGGATGTCTTTTCCATCGGTGCGGTAATCGTCTTGTAGCCTGGGCGCATACCCATGTCATGCGCCAGGTGCCACACGGCAGCCGATGCCATTCGCGCCTCACCGCGACCGGAGACGGGACGCTGAAAGCCCTTGAAATCCGCACGATGGGACAGGGTGGCCGCGGCGGCCTCTGCAGCTGCCACAATGCCGGCGGCCCCGGTTGCGGCATAGGCCACGGCACTATTCACACCATTGACAACCTGTTTGAGTTCTGGCGCCCAAACGGAAATCACGGCTTTGTCACTCTTGAGCGTGCCGTCACCGACCAGCAGACCTAGCAGGTAACCCTGCTCCTGCGTGCCCACGCCCTCCCAGCCGCCCAACGCGCGGTGGTCATGCAACACAATTTCGTCACCCGCCTGCAACTGTGCGGCGGGCACCCACTCAGACTCCAGCACGTAACGCGTTTTGCGCGCCACGCGTCGCACCTGGTGGTCGGCGGTCAGGCGCAAGGCATGCCCTTCGCGGGTGCGCAGCGCCAACACGGGTTTATGACCCGTTTTGAAGAAGCCTTCGCTTTCTACGCGATACGCCTTGCCATCAACCACCGCGCCGAATTTTTCACCGATTAAATCGGCCACCTGCGCAGGCCCTTCAGTAGTCAGCACCCAGCTGTCGGCGGTGACGCAGGGGTTGGTGGCCTCGATTTTTTCGCAGTAACGCAGGTTGTTGTCCTGGTTCATGTTGTCCAGGAACAAGATGCCGGGCTCGGCAAAGTCGTAGGTGGAGCGCATGATTGTGTCCCACAGCTCGCTGGCGGCCAGGGTCTTGTACACCCACAGACCGTCAGCGCGTTGGTAGGCGCCTTGCGCCAGGATGGTGGCACCGGGCTTGGCGCGGTGCACCAACTCCCAGGTACGGTCGCCGTCCAGCGCCTGCATGAACGCGTCCGACATGCCGACCGACACATTGAAGTTGTTCCAGCGGCCCGGCGTGCGCTTGGCGGTGATGAATTCCTGCACATCCGGGTGATCAATACGCAGCACGCCCATCTGGGCACCGCGGCGGGCGCCAGCACTCTCAACCGTGGAGCACGACTGGTCAAACACGTTGATGTAGCTGCAAGGGCCCGACGCCATGGAGGCGGTGGCCTTGACCTCGGCTCCGCGTGGGCGGATGCGCGAAAAGTCGTAACCCACACCGCCGCCGCGGCGCATGGTCTCGGCCGCCTCACGCAATGCTTCGTAAATGCCGGGGTAGCCGTCGTCGTCCACGCCCTGAATGCAATCGCCCACGGGTTGCACAAAACAGTTGATCAGCGTGGCCTGAATGGAGGTGCCTGCGGCGCTCATGATGCGGCCTGCGCCAATGGCACCCGCGTAGAGGTTTTCCAGGAACAGCGCTTCGTATTTGGCGCGCAGGGCTTCGGGCTCGGCCGAGGCCAGTGCACGCGCTACGCGCAAGTACACGTCATCAATGCCGGTCTCACCCGCTTTGAGGTATTTTTCCTTCAGCACATCAAAACTGATGGGCTGGGTCGCCACGGCCTCTGGCGGGCGGCTGATTTTTTCGCGTTTCATGGGGAATGTCCTTACGATAAGACGGCTGGGTGCATGCCACCGAGCCGCCATTGCATTAATTCTTGGGAGGGACGAATTTAATCACCAAAAGGCAAGCGCCCGGTCCCGCTCAAGCAAATCCCTTTCCTCGTCACGCATCGTGCGCCAGCAGACTTGTTCAATCATCCGGCGATTCAATGTGCAAAGCAGTGGGTATTTGCTACGGTATTAATAGCTGCTCAGGCACATTGCACGCGGGCTAAGGCTCAATATGAGAAGATATTTCCATCGTTCTCGATGTACGGCTGGTAGGGGCCGGTCCCGCTGCTGGACGCGATGGACGCCGGAACAAAATTTCCTTGATTTACATCAAATATATGAATTTCCCCCTCCTCGATCACGTAATGCCAGCCATGCAGGGTCAAGCGACCGGCCTCCACTTCACGGCGCACCATGGGGTAATCCATCAAGCGCTCCAGTTGCAGCACCACGACGCGCTGCTCGGTGCGGCGCAGCGCCTCGGGGCAGGACTGCACGGGCAGCAGCGCTTCCTCCGCGAGTTTCAGCCAGGCCTTAAGGGCCACCGCTTCCTCCGGCGCCCCTTC
>Ga0105047_10012086_pt1 | contig 13931 bp, 16 predicted proteins | sample MAT04_FD_78384 | JGI IMG/M metagenome (GOLD analysis project Ga0105047, IMG submission 78384) | Freshwater microbial communities from Lake Fryxell liftoff mats and glacier meltwater in Antarctica - MAT-04 (megahit assembly) | ecosystem: Environmental > Aquatic > Freshwater > Ice > Liftoff...
ACCCACTATCACTCCAACGGTCACTCCAACGGTCACTCCAACGGTCACTCCCACAGTTCAACCCACTATCACTCCAACGGTCACTCCCACAGTTCAACCCACTATCACTCCAACGATTACACCCACTCCCTCACTTAGATCCACGCCCACAGTTGCTCCCGTAGCTACAAGACCAGTTGCAAAATCAATCATAGCCTTCATCAAAACAGCTCTCTCACCAAATCCAACAGAGAAGCCATCGCCTGAGCCGATTTCGGATCTAGTATCGCCGAGCCAGTCCCCCTCACCCACAATCACCACGGCAATTATCATCAGAGAGCCAATTTCTCAAGAGTCGCAGGAGGTTATTCTCGAGCCCAAATCATTCTGGGAAATAATTGTCGAATGGTTCCAAGGATTTTTTAATTAATGCTATACTTTATTTATTAATACATTTAAGGACCTACATGACCAAAACCAATCAAAACTCATTAACCGATACGCTCAAGTCTTTAGAGTTAGAAATCGAAAAACTGGCCTTACACAAAAGTCTCTTCGCCCTTCCAGATAGTCTTAAAGAATTGCTCGTCAAACTCTCTCCTTGGTTTGCCGTTATCTCCATGGTTATACTCTTACCTATTATTCTAGCTGCTTTTGGTTTATCCGTTATTGTTCTGCCATTTAGTTATCTAGGCGGCCTCCACATGGGCTTGTCCTATACCATCGGCCTAGTCTTTAGTTTTGGTATGATCGTCCTCGAGCTTATGGCCATTCCTGGGCTCTTTAAAAGGCAAGAGAAGGCCTGGAGACTTATATTCTATTCAATACTCTTATCACTAGTACAACAGCTCTTGAGCTTTAATCTAGGTGGAGTCATCATCGGTGGAGCCATTTCCCTCTATCTTCTCTTCCAGGTCAAGTCCAAGTACACGAAATAAGCAAAACGTTTGATATAATACCTGATGTTGGGCCCGTAGCTCACTTGGTAGAGCGCTTCTATGGCATAGAAGAGGTAAGCGGTTCGATCCCGCTCGGGTCCACAATTAAAGCTTTGCGACCAACTCCTCCACCTTCCCCATTCCCGCACTCACCCAAACTATTGATTTGTGTATCAATTTATCTATTTCTACCTCAATTTCTTTCCTCATTATTTCATCTACCAGCTCCATTTTATTCACTACAATGATTTCTTTTTTCTCCGTCAAACCGTTGCCATATTTCTCCAGTTCTTTCCGCACTATTTCATAGTCATGCACCAGTTGTTTCGACAGTTCTGATCCTTGCAACTCAAGATCTGGTGCCAGTACATGTATCAAAGTATTAGTTCGCTCCAGGTGGCGCAGGAACCACGGCCCTATCCCCTTTCCCTCCCACGCATCCTCGATCACTCCAGGCACATCGACTATTACTTTGTGATTTAGTTCCGATCCTTGCGTGTTTTTAGGCGAGTGATCGGAACTTTTGCGATCATACAAATTAATAACTCCCAAATTTGGCTCAAGGGTTGTAAAGGGATACCCAGCAATCTTGGGATTAGCGTTGGTCAATGCTTTCAGAATAGATGATTTCCCCACGTTAGGCAGTCCCACAATCCCCACATCCGCCACGACTTTCAGCTCGAGTATTAGCCATTTTTCATCCCCTGGCTTACCTTCCTCAAATTCTCTTGGAGTTTGATTAGTTGCACTACGAAACTGGAAATTACCCCTCCCACCACGTCCGCCCCAGGCTGCCTCAAATCTCTGGCCATGCTTGGTCAGATCCACCATTTGCCTGCGTCCCGCTACAACTTGCTCAAATACTTCCCTGTCGCGCAAATTAGCTACCGCAAATTCCTCACTTATCTCATAAACTACAGTCCCGACCGGGATCTTTATTTCCATATCATCCGTATCTTTGCCGTGCATATTTTTACCCCAGCCATGATCTGCGTCTTTGACAATAAATTTCTTCTTAAAGTTAAATTCCACCAAATTTGCCATGTTCTCATCTGCCACCAGGATTATGTCACCACCAGCTCCTCCATCTCCTCCGTCAGGTCCACCTTTTGGTTGATACTTGCCATGGAGGAAATGTACGCTTCCGTCTCCCCCATCCCCTGCCTTAATGTAAATCCGTGCTAAATCTTTCACTGTATCCCTTCGTAGTTCCCCCAAAACAATGGGGAATATCTTCATTATATCAGATAAATATAACAAACCCGGTCAACTACCTTCGTCTACTTTACCCACTTTACCCACTTTACCCACTTTACCCACTTTTTCCACTTTTTCCACTATACTCATAATATATAACTATACTAAAATTATGAGTGATATCATGATTTAAATCATGATATCACTAAACAAAGGAGAAGATATGTCTCAAATCTCATGCCGTTACTTAAATCCAAAGGCAGAAAAGCAAATTTTTAATATTTTTATAGATTCATTTAGCTCGCTTGGATCACCAGAAAAAACTCAAGATTTTCTCTATGATCTCCTCTCCCCCGTCGAGCAATTAATGTTGGGGAAACGATTAGCCATTGCCTATATGCTCCTCAAAAACCACTCTCAACGAATAATCTGTAATACATTAAAAGTGAGTCAGACTACCGTAGCCAGGGTTAATGCATCTCTAAAATCGGGTATTGGATACCGCACAATCATTACTCACATGCTCAAAAAGGAAGCCGTGGTCACATTCTTCAATCAACTAGAAGAAAAGTTGGACAAAATCCTACCTCCCAGGGGTGCAAATTGGTCAGATCACTATAAAAGAACCGCGACAGAGAGTGTCAAAAACAAAAAATCTTTCTAGTTAAATATTGATATCAATTATCATTGTATATTCTCAATTTCACAAACCACACCGCAGTGGTCACTCACCCCACTCACCACTTTCACATCACTGATTATATATTTTGGTGTCGACCACACATAATCCACCACAAACGCTAATTTACCTGGAGACTCAAAGTTGACCATATGGAGCACAGGATCGAGCGTCGTTGTTATCGCACTTGGGATATTGTCGCTATACTGTCCCGCAATTTTGAGATACATTTCATTACCTCTTGGGATATTAAAGTCCCCACAAATTACTAGTTCGCCTTTCGTACTCAAATAGTCTAAAAGGATTCCCGTATGATTCCTTTGTCGCGCATCAACCGAACCATCAGCCGTCCAACTAAAGTGAACAGCTCCAATCTGGAGATCACCGATATTGGCCAAGATCAAGATTGGCGCGTGGGTCCCCATACCAGGCTTCTCTAAATAAGCTCTATCATCTTCCCCGCAATAGAATTTTTCGGATCTCGTGATCGGGTTCTTCGAAAGGATCGCCACTCCCGTTGTCCCCCTCCCCTCAGATTCTGGCATTACATCATTGGGTGCATAGATTGTATGGGGATAGACATTCCCCAAGAGCATTAGAACATCCGATTCGCAAACTTCCATCAAGCAAACAATGTCAGCATCCTCTTTCGCCAAAAATTCGACTACCCTATCCCAATGTTTATGTCTCTCGATGTTGATCGAAACAATTTTAGTTACCATAACTGACATACTATCACTAATTATATATATTGGAGACTACTGTTTTTGGTACCCGTAATTTCCAGCCCGTATCCCCTTTTCGCATCAATTCCCTGATCTTGACTCCCTCAAGCTCATCTCGATTATAAAGACCTGTTTCATATATTTGATAGCCCACGCCACCCATCAGCCGAGTCACCCATTCATTATTAGACACGATTACCGAGTTTTCTTTGCTCACAATCTTGCTCACGTTTTCTACCCAATTCTCATCCTCTGGCGTGTCTGGTATCGCCACAATTTCTACCTGCAAGGACAGTCCTTGTAGGCCCCCTATCATCTTGACTCGCTCCTCAAAACTCCACGGATTACTTTCTGTCCCACTTTCCTGACTACTTCCTATCCCCACTATGACTTTATCAGCCACTTCCAAACATTTTTTTAAACTATACAAATGTCCATTATGAAAGGGTTGAAACCTACCAATAAACAATGCTGTTTCATATTTATGCATAAAAAAATTATTTCAAATACCCCAGTGGATCCACGTTCCCCCCACCAGTCCTAATCTCAAAATGCAGGTGCACTCCTGTTGATCTACCAGTGTTCCCCATTTGGCCAATTACTGACCCACGAGATACTCTCTGGCCTGTCACTACGGAAATAGACGACAAGTGACCATATAAAGATTGATATCCGTTACCATGATCGATGATGATGTGGTTGCCGTATCCACTATTAGTCCACCCAGACACTACGACGGTCCCCGAGTCAGCCGCTAGTATTGCTCCCCCATCATGATTCGCGATATCCAATCCCTTGTGGTACCAACGAAATGGTTGAGTCAGCCTACCAAATCCAGGCCAAACAAAGCTCCCCGTTGCCGAAACAGACCCAGCATCTGGAGTCAGGACCCGAGCAATCGATGGGGCACTCACCGATACTTCATCAGGCATTATTCCGTCAGGAATAATCAATGTTTGCCCAGCTACAAGCGCAAAAGTCTCATCATCAGAAAATGTATTCATCGGGAAATCAACGATCCCTTGGGCATCAGTTTGGAATTTCTTGGCGATTGAATAAACCGTATCTCCTGGCTTCACTTTATAAACTACTCCAGTAACAGGCGGAATAGAGACCACTACCCCAGGTTTTACTTTTTGCCAATTTATACTGGGATTGGCCCATTTGATCGACTCGATAGAGACCCCAAACTTGGAGGCGATCGAAGATAGTGTATCACCATCTTTTACGCTATACTCAGACACTTGATTCCAGGGCTTTTCTGATTCGAGCGTCACAATCCCAGTCGAGTCCAGTGACACACCTTGGGATGAAGCCTCAGATACCGAGTCCTCCCGTACCCCCTCACCGGCAAAGCTTTGTTGCACAAATTTTGGACCAAGAATGACTCCAAAAAAGATCAGTGCCATCATGGCAGAATGGAGAAATGGCCGGGCATATTTACCTCTCTTATGATAGAGTGCTCCCGCTACAATATCCTTCCCTGCTTCAAATCTAAAAAATGCCCGGTATGCATGCTTGGTAATGTAGCCCAGCAACTGTCTATTAAATTCCCCAAATTCCGCTATTTCATTCAAATCAGTCATGCGTCTGCTATCCTACCAAATTATCTAGTCATTGACAAACTAGATTACCCCTCTTTCAACATCGCCAGGAACTCTTTGTTTGATTTAGATTTATTCAGTCTCTCTACGAGAACCGAGGTGCGTTCATCATCATTTAGCATGTCGAGCATCCGTCGCATCATCACGATATTCTGATAGTCAGAACTAGAGAACAACAAATCTTCCCGACGTGTGCCCGATTTGTAAACATCTATGGCAGGGAAGATACGGCGTTCAGACAATCGGCGATCTAGCACCAGCTCCATGTTGCCCGTACCCTTGAACTCTTCGTAAATCAGCTCATCCATCCGACTACCCGTATCAACAAGCGCAGTCCCAATGATCGTGAGCGATCCTCCATCTTCCATTTTGCGCGCAGCCCCAAAGAACCGTTTCGGTGGGTATAGCGCCGCTGGATCAAATCCACCAGAGAGTGTGCGACCCGAGGTAGGAATAGCTAGGTTGTAGGCACGGGCAAGGCGGGTAACAGAGTCGAGTAGGATCACGACATCCATTCCCTCCTCTACTAGTCTTTTGGCACGCTCTAGGGCGATCTCAGCTACCCTTGTTTGATCTTCAGCTGGCTCATCAAAGTTACTGGCTGCACATTCGCCTCGCATCACCGAGTTTTCGGTCACTTTTTCCAAATGTCTGCGGATATCGGTCACTTCTTCAGGGCGCTCACCAATCAGCACCGTCATCAAATGGATCTCAGGATAGTTCTTGGCTATTCCTGTCACCATATCTTTCATGATGGTCGTTTTACCTGCTTTGGGAGGTGCTACGATCATTCCCCGCTGTCCACGACCAATTGGAGCGACCAGGTCGATAACTCTATTTGAAAGCGGTTGAGCACCCATTTCAAGAACAATTTTTTGAATCGGATAAATTGGAGTCAGGTTGTGGAACTTCACTCTTTTGTGAGTCTCACTTGGTGCCTTACCATTTACTTTATTTACAGTGACGAGTGCCCAATATCTCTCATTATCTTTTGGCTTGCGAGCAGTGCCTTCGATATAGTCTCCAGGTCGTAGTCCCAGGCGTCTCACCACCATCGATGCCATATAGGCATCACGCTCAGTGGGATGGAATTGAGGTCGGATTACGGCGTGGCCATCATTAGAGTCATCCAGGTAACCAGAGATCGGCTCAATGTCAGCTGTGTTTGTAGGCGAGGGTGACGGATTGTAACTAGGTCTTTGATTATTGTAATTATTCATTCCCCTATTTTGGAGTGGTCTAGCGTTGTAAGTCGATCTTGGTTGTTGTTGTGGAGACGGCGGAATCGCAATGGGCGTAGCAACAGGCGTTACCACAACTGGCTCAGTTTTAGGTTTTTCTTCTTCCTTCACAACTTTTGCTACTGGCATACTTAACTCCTGATAAATTAAATGAAATATTTACACTATTTACCTAAATTTTTTGGGGAACTGGTGTAGTATGACAAATTTAGCTCAGTTCGTCAACTAGTAGTTGTGCCACGCTCAGCACTTTTAGTTTTGATTGGAGCATTGGAGCATTTTGACTCACCGTATCACTCACCACAATCTCATCCAACTCACTGTTCTCGAGCTTCTCTTGCACGCCAGGCACATACAGGTGGTGGGTCGCGGCCGCAATCACCCTCTTGGCACCTTTCGACTTCAAAAACTTGGCCGTCTCCATCAGTGTACTTCCAGTCACAATCATATCGTCGATCATGATCACTTGGGCGCCATCCACCGATCCAGAGATCCCCACTACACTGACTTCCCCCGTTTTCAGGTCACGACGTTTGTCCATATACACAATTGGCACACCAAGCTCTCGAGCCAGCGCGCTAGAGCCTTTTACCGCCCCCTCATCTGGTGCCACAACTACCCAGTCTCCCAGCTCCCCTAGTTTGTGACCCTGCATCTTCTCTCTAAAATATTCCAAAAATAATGGTTTCGCCGATAACTCCACGACCGGAATATCAAAAAACCCGAGTATTGCCCTGTTATGCAGATCAAAGGTGATTAATTTTGTCATTTTGGTAGTTTGCAAAATCTGCGCCACCACTTTGGCTGCTAGCGACTCCCCAGGCAGGAAAACTTTGTCTTGCTTGCTATACCCAAGCCATGGCACTACACCCACCAAATTGGCATATCCATCTCTAGATAGTGCATCCGATAATAGGCAAAACTCGATTAAATGTTCATCAACTGGAGCAGACATGGATTGAACAACGACCGCCTTGCTTTTACCCTGGTGTTTCTCTCCATCTCCCACCCTCACTCTTCGCTCGCCATTTTCAAATTGCGAGCTCTCAACTATGCCCAACTCCATCCCCCCTGCTTGAGCGATCTCCTTCGCCAAATCCCGACTTGATGATCCACTAAATATCTGCATATTATTTACCCCAATTCCATGGATCACCATACCAACCCTTCACTATTTTCTTACTCTTTGTATCCAGAATTCCTCGCTCTTCTGCCACTTCCATAATAGTATCAATGTCAGTTAATGCCGTTAATTTTACATTCGCTTCTTTAAAAGATTTTTTTGATTCGGCAAAACCATAGCTTACGATCACAAAACAATCTTTCACTATTGCCTTAGCTTCCCTAAGCTCCGTCACCCCATGCAAGCTACTCCCGCCGGTCGTCACCAAATCCTCTATGAGTAGTACTATTTTCCCCTCCACGTCTCCACCTTCGACCATCTTCTTTGTACCATGATCTTTGGCAGATTTCCGGATAAATATACTTGGTTTTGTCAACAAGACTCCAAGTCCTGCGCTGTGTGGGATCCCTGCTGTTTCGATGCCAGCAAGAATATCAAACTGCGTTTTTTGCTCTTTTATCTTGGCAATAAATCCATCCAATACTATTCTCCACTCTTTGGGGTACGAGGGAAAGCGACGATTATCAATATACATCGGTGCAATAATCCCCGACTTAAAAGTAATCGGTTTCTCTAGTACAAATCCTACGGCTCTAATATCTAGCAGAGCCCCCGCAATTTGTCTGGCTATTAAATCGCTCATTATTTTCCTCCCCGGTATTTATTAATTTCATTTCGTAAATTTGTAGCTTCTTCTCGTGGATCACTCGCAAAAATAATCCCTCGACTAGAGTTGATTATAGCGCCCATGCCTCTAGAATCGACTCCAGCTTTTACAGTTGCTTCCACATCGCCTCCTTGTACCCCAATTCCTGGGACCAAAAATGGCATATCAGGAGCAATTGACCGTACTATTTTCATTTCTTCCGGATAAGTTGCACCAACAACTAGCAAACAATTCTCATTTTTATTCCACTCGTTTACTACTTTCATAGCGACCCGTTGGTAAAGTGGCTTACCATCAACTAATAAATCCTGGAACTCTCCTGCCCCAGGGTTTGATGTATGGCATAAGATAATACTTCCTTTATCTTTTCTGTCCAAAAACGGCTGAATTGCTTCGTGGCCTAGATATGGGTGGAGTGTCACCGCGTCCACGTTCAGGTAATCAAAAATAAATTTCACATATCCATTATTCGTATTGCCAATATCCGCTCGTTTGGCATCTAGGATAATTGGTATTTCTGGGTAATTTTTTTGGATATATTCACAAATCTTCTTTAGCGCCTCTATTCCTTTCGCGCCCTCTGCTTCATAAAACGCGCTATTGGGTTTGTACGCACACACGAGGTCGTGCGTTGCCTCCACAATTTTTTTATTGGCGTCCAGATTCCATTGATCCAATCCAACAGATAGTATTGAGTTCTGTTTTTGCATACTACTGGCTAGTTTTTTGTAAAAAATGGCCATATTATTTATTTGCCTCATTGCGAATATCTATCGCGAGTCCTGGTTTCCACATTGCCCCCGTCGCCGACTGGACGGCGTTCACGCCAGTCCTAATATACGCCAAATAATCCTCTACCTTGGTCACTCCACCCACGCCAATTACCACAAAATCTTTCCAAGCTTGAGTATTTTTATATGCCATAATTTTCTCGACCATCTCCAATCCTGCCCAGCGGATGGCATGTCCACAAACGCCAGAAGATAACCGTATTGATTTTCCCGGTAGCGCTTGTTCACCTTTTTCATTTAAAACTTTCGCCGCAATTGTATTGATGGCAGATACTCCATCCGCATATTGTTTTATTATCATTAAAAGTTTCTCTAAATTTTCTTTTTGATCATCAGGAAAATAGCCAATTTTTACAAGTAGCGGTGTATTCCCCTTCGCAGTGTGGAGAGCCTCTAAAATATCACATGACGTTTCAATGTCATTACAAATCAGTCCCTCTTTCCCAAAATTGGGGCAAGAAAAATTCACTTCCAAAATCGGTGCGCCCGTCTCTCTGGCTAGGCAGCACGCCTTCACAAAATCTGCAATATATTGGTCGCGATCCATCTCTTCCATCTTTGTCCCCATAAAACTCATAATCATTGCATTCCCTTTCGTCATATGGGAAACAGCTTGCTTAGCGTCATTTTGTCAAACAGCCACTTCTTTTGAAGGTACACCAAAGGAGTTTGTAATTCCGTCGCGATCTACATTGATTTTTTCGACATCATAGTCCCCGATCACCGTGTCGCCTGGATGAATATCGTCATCTTGCACTTTCACGCGGATTACGTTGGGGAAAGGATGTGTCGGATAAGCGTTGCCGCGCACCGTCTTATATGTCGAGAGACTATATCCCCATCTCCAAGCAGCCTCAACATAGCGGCTATTTAAGAGCGGACCTGCCGGAATACCAAAAGGAATATCAAGCGGAATTCCAAATATTTCATATTTTCCCTCCTTTAATTCCTGTGTCGGAGAATTTACAAAATCACCAAACGGCCCATCATTATAATTTTCATCATAAGAACGCAGAGGATCGTAAAATGGAATATTCATATTAAATTAATCCTAGCACTTTTCGCCCATTTGTCGTTGCAATTTTAGCAAGCGAATCTAGGTCATAATAATGACAGGTCTCAAGTAAAAATCTAAGTTCTGTCCATATGTCTCCATCGGTAAAAGGTTTGTAAACGTCAGCAATATTATCTGTTCCAAGTGCCACGATAATATTTTCTTTACATAATTCTTCGACCGGTACTATCGAGTTATGTGTCACACTCATGACTTCAGTTCGCCGCGAATCAATCCAAGCCGTAGGACAAGTAATAAACATCATCTCCTGCTCTTTTGCGGCTTTATAAATATGCTCACGATAAAATTTTGGATGAGCCGCAAGAGATACAGAGTGTATCGCAACCACACGCCCTGCCATGCCCCATTCTTTCGTTTTATTAATTAACTGTTCAGTTTCTTTCTCATTTGCATCATTAAACTGATCGACATGTACGTGTACCATTTTCTCGAGTTTTTTCGCGATACCAAACAGAACATCCAAATGCTCTTCTTCGCGCCCCAAATCTTTTTTCGGGAGTCCGCCAATGATATCTACAAACTCAACTGCTTGGTAAAACCACTCGGCAGCTTTTGGTTCAAGAACTCCTTTCAGCGCTTGATTAATAAAGACTAGCTCTACATCACCCTTGTATTTTTCGCGTACTTTTGTCGCGGCCTGGATTGCTTTATCTGTAATTACTTCGTCCACATCTATAAAACTGCCGATCACCTTCACTCCCTGGGAAATTTGTTTTTCTACCGCCAGACACATCCTGTCATAAATTTGTGTCACGCTGGACGAATGCTTTATTTCGTCGACTATTTCCCACTTCTCTTGTAGCGTCGCATCAGCAAGTGCGAGAGTTTCGGGGGTTATGGTAAAGGCTCGATCCAGATGAGAGTGACTGTTCACCCACCCCCCGTTCTCCTGGATTTTCTTTTCCAGGAGCGCGCGCATATCCCATGATTGAATATTATTTGCCATTTATCTTTCTCACAACTAAATGTTTTTTGAGTTTTGCAATCAATTCTTTTGCAGTGTGGAAATCACGAACAAGCGTCACACCGCTCTTGACTGCCCATTTACGGATCATTCCTTCATCTTTTTTAGCTTCGGCAATCTGTTTTAGATTTGGCACATTGATAATGAGATCAAAAAGATCCTGTTTCATTACATCTTCCAAATTTGGGAATAATTTTGTATACTTCTTGTGAACCAAGATAGACTCAATTCCCTCTTTTGCATAATATTCATGAGTATGTTCGGTGGCATAGAACTTAAATCCTAGTTCCTGTAGATCACGCACAATCGGCAAGAATTGTTTTTTATTCTTTTCATCACCAATAGTGAGGAGTGCAAAACGCTCTTTGTTTTGCGCAAGTCTCATCTGCATAGTATATATTTCTATAAATCCTGCCGAAGCATTCTGATTAAAAGTATCATTCTTCATAAACGTCGCCAATTTCTCGTCAAAAATCGTGTTGGCCGTTTCAACTGCAACCACTTCTGCAACTCCCTTGAATAATTTAACTGTCACAAGTCCGCTCACTTTTTCGTTAATCTTGTCGATAAAAGCGTTCAGGTCGTCCATCAATGGGTCATACCAAAGAGCGCCGTAGCAAGTGTATGCCCACTTCGTATCCACGAGTGATTTAAATTCGTTTTCGGTTCGTGTACACACATATTTTTCGAGATTCATATGTGCATTTATGATAATCTCTGCCGCCGGAGCCTCATAAAGTCCACGCACTTTGAGTCCAACCACACGGTCTTCAATATGGTGTGTTACCCCTACTCCATGTTTCGCTCCAATCTTATTTAGCATAATAATCAAGTCAGATAGCCGCATCAGTTTTCCGTTAAAATCAACCGGGATTCCTTTCACGAATCTGAGTTTTATATACTCAGGCTTATTTGGAGTTTTTTCGATTATTCGGCAAACCTGCAAAATTTTGTCGAGTGGGGGGATCAGCGCTGGATTTTCGATTTCTCCACTTTCTCCAGTTACGCCCCACATATTATCGTCGTAAGAATATGGCTTAGCAACAGTTTGTTTAACTGGGATATTATGTTTGGTTGCATATTCGAGTTCTTCGTCTCGTCCCATTCCCCATTCGCGTACGGGCGCGATAATTTTCATTTCTGGGGCCAACGTTAGTACCGAACCCTCAATACGAACCTGATCATTTCCTTTTCCCGTACATCCGTGCGCAATACAGTCACATTCTTCGGCTCTGGCGACTTCTACGGCAATCTTGGCGAGGAGCGGTCGACCAAGTGGAGTACTCATATGATATTTACCCTGGTAACTCGCATTTGCCTTGATACCCTTTGCAATATAGTGGTAAGCAAATTCATTTTTTGCGTCAATCACAATTGCTTTAATTGCACCTAGTTTAAGGGCTTTCTTACGGATTTCTTCCAAATCATCGGCCTGTTGACCAATGTCGACCGTAACCGCCACTACCTCAGCCTGGTACTCATCCTGAATCCACTTGAGCATTACCGAAGTATCTAGCCCACCAGAATATAGAAGCACTACTCTTTTAACCTCGCCCTTACGGCCTTCATAAGAAGAAACTTTAATGTATGATGTTTTATCCACGACTACCCCCTAATTAAAGAACAAATAATTAATGAAGACAACGGGAATAACTTAAGAAAAACTGAGTTTCTGGTTAAAAAAAATCTAGTGTAATTCACTAGAAATTTATTATAAAAGAAACATGTTAATTACACAATGGGCAATTTACTTTTCGCCTTCTTCTCTGGTTGATGAATATAAAAAGATTGTTCCTCTGAGGATATTAAGTATTTCTGCTATAAAATTATTCTACTTTGCTTTGTTAGCGTAAATCAAAAACTTATTCATAAACAATATGGAAGGGCTATGAGCCTGCCCTATCTCACATGCCCTTCCATATTATCAACGACTCAAGTACTTATAGGTCAAAGCACTACTGGTAGTGTGTAAGATATAGTCTTACACACAAGATATAGCTTGACGCTCATCTAACCTAGTGTTAAAGTTCTAATACGCTTGTGTAGGCATTGAAACATCTACACTTCGTATTTGAATAAGAGCATTGCTACACGTGATCCCGTGCAAATGGAGAATCAGCGGTAGGAATGCTCTTTTCGTATCCAGAGAGAAATATATCACCTCTGGTAGGAATAGTCAACCTATAACTTTTATCACCATACATGTCCACCTATCCCATATAAAAAACACATCTGGATTTATCCGATAAATCAGTACTGTGCATAACCCCGCAAAACTTAGTTTCTACCAGAAAATATCCAGTTGCGAGCAATTATTTGAGAATTTTTAGGATTTCACTGACTTTTTTAAAATTATCTCTTGAGTAAATCTGATTGTAGCCCAGTTTTTTGGCCTCTTTTATCCGCTTCTCATTCCACGACACGCTACGGATCTCCCCTAGCAAGCCCACCTCTCCCACCGCCACCGATTTTTTTGGCAACGCTTTACCACTGCTCGAGCTCGCCACCGCAAGACAGATGGCCAGGTCTATCGCAGGCTCTTTGACCGATAGCCCACCCGTTACTTTGATAAATACATCCTTGTTGCCAATTGGCAGACGAGCATATTTTTGTAATACACCAAGGAGGATCATCACTCGTCGTACATCCACTCCTTGTGAGACTCTACGGGGTACAGGTAGCTCCGAGTCCACAACTAGTGCCTGCACTTCTAGCAGTACGGGTCGCGTCCCTTCCATGATCACACTCACCGCAGATCCCACCGCACCTTCTTCCCGCTCTGCGAGGAAAAATTCACTGGGGTTCTGCACTTCCTCAAGTCCTGATTCCATCATTCGAAATACTCCCACCTCATCCGTTGCGCCAAATCGATTCTTTTGTGTCCGCAGTAATCGTAGGTCATAGTAGCGATCACCCGTCAGTTCCAGCACAGCGTCCACCATATGTTC
>Ga0105047_10012087_pt1 | contig 13931 bp, 10 predicted proteins | sample MAT04_FD_78384 | JGI IMG/M metagenome (GOLD analysis project Ga0105047, IMG submission 78384) | Freshwater microbial communities from Lake Fryxell liftoff mats and glacier meltwater in Antarctica - MAT-04 (megahit assembly) | ecosystem: Environmental > Aquatic > Freshwater > Ice > Liftoff...
CGAAGACCGCCATGAGCACCAGCGTCGAGCGGCGGAAGGCAATGGGGGTCGGCCTCATCAGACCGGATTCGGCTGGGTTGTCTCGGGCAGGGCTGTCGAGACGTCGATGCCTTCGCCGAGCAGCGCTACCACGATACGGGCCCGCAGCGTTCGGCCGACGGTGAACTGCTTGCCGGGAAGCGTGCGGGCGGTGATGCGCACGATGAGGTAGCCGGGGCCGATGCTCTGGACGCCCATCACGACGGGCGCATCGAGCAGCAGATCCGACATCTCGCTGTCCTCGAGCGCTGCGTCGCCCACCCGCTTGAGCATCACGAGGACGTGGTCGATATCGACACCGACCGGGATGGGGATGTCGAGCACGGCACGGGCCCAGTCGCGCGACAGGTTGGTCACTTGGCGAATCTCACCGTTGGGGATGATGAGTTGTTCACCCTCGAGGGTGCGCAGCCGGGTCACGCGCAGCGTGACCTCCTCGACGACACCCACCACACCGACGCTCGACCCGGGTGACGAGATTCGGATCTCGTCCCCGAACCCGAACTGGCGCTCGGCGATCATGAAGGTTCCGGCCAGCAGGTCGGCGACAATGCGTTGGGCACCGAAACCGAGGGCGACGCCCAAGGCGGTGCCGGGTACGGCCAGCGTGGAGAGCGGCACGTTGAACCGGGTCAGCACGAGCACTGCGGTCGAGAAGTAGACGATGACGATGATCAGCCAGGTGGCGACCTCGGCGAGGGCGTGGCGGTGCTTGGACATCTCGCTGGCGACGAGCGCCTCGGTGCCCGTCTCGTCGATCGACGCCGTGATGCGATTGCCGACCCAGCGCACCAACCGAGCCAACAGCACCGACCCGACGAGGAGCATCACGATCTCGAGACCGTTGCCTCGACCCCAACGGCTCAGATCACTCAGGTCGACCTGCACGGCAACACTCTGTCACACGACGCAGTGTCGGCTTCCCCAACCCGGCCGGCGCCGGGCTGAGAGCGTGACGAGATCAGGCGGTTTCCGCGAGCTCTTCGGCCAAAACGATCTGTGGCGTAGAACCCGACAGATTCGTCGGGCTCTACGCCACAGATGCTGGAACTACGGAACTCGCTAGTAAACCGGGCAGCCGATGACGCCGGGCAGCACCAGCTTCAGGATCGGCTTGGCGAGGAAGCTGCCACTGGTGATGTTCACCTTGGAGCATCCGCCACCGGAGTTCATGTAGAAGTCACCCTCGAAGTAGGTCGGGATCCCGATGATCGAGAAGTAGAAGCCGACCCGGGTCGCCTTCATACCGACCCCCTGGGAGAGGGTGAGCCGGGCCGATGCCACGTCGATCGAGGCGAGTCGCAGACGGCCACTACCGGTGAGCGACCAGCTCGGGTTGGTGAGCGACGAGGTGAGCGAGCCGCGGAAGGTGATTCCGAGCGGGAAGTTGGTGAGGATCACACCACCCTCGCCGGACAGCGTCACCTGCTCCTGGGTGGCAATGACCGAACCGCCGAAGTTGACGATCGCCGACGAGTCGAGGGCGAGCGAGCCGTTCACCGAGCCGACGAGGCTGAGGAGCTTGCCGCCCGGACCGAAGCTGGCGTTGACCGAACCGTTGAGGTTCGCCCGGGTGCCCACCTTGAGGCCACCGGAGAAGGCGACATCGAGCGGCGAACCGTAGGTGCTGCGAATGGCCAGCGATGCGCCGGTGAGCGTGATGTCACCCAGATTGACGGCGCCGGTGACCACGGCGTTGAGCTCGACGAGTTCGGCGAGTCCGTCGGTGATGATCACCGCACCGTCGATCGCGGCAGCGAAGCCGGCGTCGACGAGCGTGCCTTCCACCTCGAGGGTCGTGGTTGCACCGTTGGTTTCGACGATGGCCCTGCCGGTCGCCTTGAGCGTGCCGATCTTGAAGGTGCCGTTGACGACCGAGCGCAACTGGCCACCGATCGACTCAGCGGTGAGGTTGCCGGCCACCGAGACGGCCTGGCCGTCGTTGAGCGTGCCGGAGATCTCGCCAGCGCCCTCGAGCGCAAAGTACGGGGTGTAGGCCGTGATGCCGTCCCACACGATCGAGCCGTTGAAGCGCAGGTAGTTGGCGCCCTGCTCCACATCGAACACGCCGGTCATCGTGGCCTTGTTGGTTGCCAGCGCGAGCGTGCCGTTGGCCTCGATGACCCTGAAGTCGCCGACGTTGCCGGCAGCGGCGAAGGAGGCAACCGTCTCGGTGGCGTTGCCTTCGAGCTTGACCGATCCGGTGAGGTCGATCTTCTTACCGTCAGCCTGGGTTCCCACGAGTCGCGCTGCGATGTCGGCTTTGGCCTGCACGAGCGAGCCGGCCTTGTCGAAATCGACATCGACGCGACCGTTGACGGTGCTGGGGCCGATCTTGATCGCACCCTGAACGGTGGCGGAGACGCCAGCGGCGGGTGAGGCGAAGAACCTGATGGCGGCTCCATTGATGGTGACATCACCGATCTTGGCCGAGGTGGCCGATGCCGTCAGCGAAAGCGACGGCACGCCGTTGATTGATGCGAGCGTTCCCGAGAACACGACCGGCGACGAGACGATGCCCGGCAGGGTCAGGCCGCTGGAGGAGAGGTTGACCGACCAGTTGTCGAGGTTCTGCAGGTTGCCGACGAACCCGATGGTCGAGGTCTTGCCCGACAGGCGGACGGCGACGTTGCCGCGAACGGTGATGCCGTTGACCCCGATCTCGGCCGAGAGGGCTTGGATCTTGAGGTTGTCGAGAACGGGCTCATCAGCGCCGATCTCGTCGCCGGTGACCGCCGCCACTGTTTCCGTTGATGCGGTGCCCTGTTCGGCGAGGACTTCCTCGCCTTCAGCGAGCACAGCACCGTCGAGCTCGACACGAGCTGCCGAGTCGGTACACGACGTGCCCGTGACGGAGGCATCATCAGCGAGGGCGACGACATCGTCTTTGACGAGCACGGCGTTATCGGCAGCGGGCGGTGCTGCTTCGACCTTGTCCCAGAACTCACAGAACTGCTGCTGGGCAGTGGACGTGCCCCCGGTCCCTTGCGGCGCACAGGACGCCATGACGCCTCCGAACAGCGCAATGGCCAGTGTCAGCGTCGAGAACCGGCCGATTCGAGATCGGCGAGTGAGTGTGTGTGGCATCGTCCCCCCGTTGGGATGAGTTGTGTACCGGATGAGCATACGCGCAGCTGTGACTTTTATCACGAACTGTGTCTAAAAATCACTAGCGGCAGAATTCCGCTGCTTTTGAGCGCACTGTGACGCTTGACACTCGCGCGCGAATACGGCTAAGCAATCGGGGCTACCGGATTCGGTGGGCGACAAGATGGAGGGGTCTATGTCGGTGCGTCGTGCACTCATACCAATGCTCGGATTGATAGCGCTGTTGGCAACAGGCTGTCCAGAGAACCCGGGTTCGGGCACTGGAGGGACCACCACTACCACGGTGGCGCCATCAGGAAAGCCCACCGCAATTGCCAGTGCGTCCCCGACGATCGGCGATGCGCCGCTCACGGTGGCCTTCGACTCGGCGGGCTCGTTGCCCGGTACCGGTACCGGCCTCACCTACTCGTGGGACTTCGGCGACGGATCGGCCGCGGTCACCTCGCCCACGGCTTCGCACCTCTATACGGTGGTCAACACCTACCAGGCCCGTCTCACCATGACGAACTCCGATGGCTCGTCGATCTCATCGCCGATCACGGTCACCGTCAACCAGGACCCGAACCCCAAGTACTACGTGCGCACCACCGGCAGCACCGGCTCCGCCTGCGGCCCGCTGCTCGATCCGTGCTCCACGATCGTCGAAGCGCAGGCCAACGCCGTCGCCAACGGCATTCAGGTCATTCGAGTTGCCGGCGGCAACTACGGACCCCTCACCCTCGTTTCCAATATGGAGATCCAGGGCGGGTACGAGCAGAACTTCACCGACTTCGGTATCGGCGCCACCACCACGATCACGGGCACCGGCACCAGCCCCGCCCTCACCGTCAATGCGGTGACCGGCTCCAAGATCGGCGGCGTGACCGCCCTGGGCATCACCCGCACCTCCGGTAACGCCGTTGGCGTCCAGATCAGCGGCGGCACCAACAACTTCGCCATCGAGCGCTCCCTCGTGAGCGGTGGCGTCGGCCCGCAGGCCACGGGCGTCCTCGTCACCGGCGGCTCCAACGTCGACATCACCGACTCCACGGTCAACAGCGGCACCACCACCGGCGTCGGTGCCAGCACCTACGGCGTGCGGGTGCTCGGTCTGTCCACGGCGAACCTCATCCTCACCAACGTCACGGCTCAGCCGGGCATCGCCGGCGCCAGCGCCGGCGGCGGACCGAGCCAGGCGGCATCGGGTTGTGGCGGCGGCAACGGCGGCGGCGCCAGCGGGCCCTCCAGCCCCGGCGGCGGTGGCGGCGGGGGCGGTTGTTCCTCCAACGGCGGCGGCAACGGCGGTCGCGGCGGTGACTACAGCGGTAGCGGCGACAACGGCAACGGCGGCGGCGGCCCGGCCGGCGGCGGCGGCGGCGGCGGCGGATGCGGCAGCCTCTTCGGCTGCGGCGGCAACGCCGGCGGCGGTAACGCCGGCGGTATCGGTGGTGCCGGTGGTGCCGGCGCTTCCGGCAGCAACACCCCTAACTTCACAGACCTCTGGTCGCCCTCCAACGGCTCGGCTGGCTCCAACGGCGCCAACGGCAGCGGCGGCGGCGGCGGCGGCGGCGGTAAGTCGGCCAGCGCTTCTGGCGGCGGCGGCGGCGGCGGCGGTGCCGGCGGCAACGGCGGCGCGGCAGGCACGGTCGGCGGCACCTCGGGTGGCGGTTCGTTCGGCGTCTACGTCAATGGTGCCACGGCAACGCTCAGCTCCACGATCGTCACGGTTTCGGCCGGCGGCGTCGGCGGCAGCGGTCAGGCCGGCGGTCGCGGTGGCAGCGGCGGCAACGGCGGCAGCGGCGGCACGGACTCCTGCTGCTTGGCCGGCGGCGGCGGCGGTGCCGGCGGCGGCGGTGCCGGCGGCGGCGGCGGCGGTGCTGGCGGCGGAGCCGGTGGCCCCGCAATCGGCGTGTTCAAGGTCGGTGTCGGTACCGTCACGGTGACGGCCACCACCATCAACCGTCCAGTATCACCGGCTGGCGGCGGTAACGGTGGAGCCTTCGCCGCTCCAGCAACTGCCGGTCTCGGCGGATTCGGCAACGACGGCTCGGGCGACGGTCAGAGCTCCGGCGCTGCGGCAACCGGTCCGGCTGGCGCGAACGGTCCTGCTGGCCAGCTCTTCCGCATCTGGAACAGCGGCGTCGTTACCAGCTGAGCCCACTGGGTCAGCGGTAGAACGGATCACAGATCGGGACCGTCCTTCGGGGCGGTCCCGTTCGCGTTCCGGCCGTTCCTGCCCTCTCCCGCGACTCTCCCGTGCTGGCCTGCCGAATCCTCGGCTGGCCTCGGTGCGGCTTACGGTCTCTACCCCCGCCCCCGAAAGGACCCACCCATGAGCGTGTTCACCGAACTCGAACTCGAGTACCTCATATCCCAACCCCTGATGCGCATCTCAACTGCGTCGACCTCGGGAGCACCCGACATCGCTGTTGTCACGTTCGGGATCGACGGCGATGACATCGTGAGCGGCGGCCTCGACATTGCCGGGACTGTGCGTTTCCGCAACATCGGGAACAACCCTCGGGCGACCATCGTGATCGACGACCTCAAGTCGATCGACCCCTGGACCCCGAGGTTCGTCAAGATCCGCGGTACGGCATCGATTGAGGAGCGCCACGGCGGGCTGCAGTTCCGCATCTCTCCCCAGCGCATCTGGACCTTCGGACTCGAGCCCAGCACTGCGTCCGGGCCGGGCGAACTACAACGCCGCGACGTGGGCTAGCCCGCGGAGGCCGGCACCCTGCCTTGGGAATCAACCTGGAATCTTCCTGCGTGCAGCGACTTCGGTAAGTCTTCACATTCAGTCCATATGGTCACCGACCATGCGACGTATTCGATGTCAACGATTCTCGACTGCCCCGATCATCTGGCTACTCGCCCGACTCGGGTCCCGGCTTCGGAAGCGAGAACGGCAACCCGTTCGAGCCGTTCACCAGCGGCGTGGCGCCCGGGGACACGGCATCGGGCTCCGGGCTCGGCCTGACGATCGTCAAAGCCATCATCGATGCGCACGGTGGCGACGCCCGAGCCACGAATCGTCGACCCGGTGCCACCGTCGCTGTCACGCTCCCCTCCCACCGGACGCAAGCGTGACCCGGAGCAGCAGCGCCGCGATGAGCGAGGCGTCAGTCGACCGTGGCGAGGACTCGGCTCGCCTCCCATGCCGCCGTGGCAAGGAGCGTCGCTGTAGCGACTCCCAGACCCAGCCACTGCTGCGGGAGCGAGAGCGGCCGAGGCTTGGGGTCGATCCTGGGAGCGGTCGAGCGCGGCCACCGTCCGACGAGCTGCCACCGCCCGATCCCGCAGGTGGCCGTCGCTGCGAGGATGTACGCAGCGAGTTCGTAGGGGCCGGGATTGCCCAGCAACTCGAGCGACGGTGCGAGCTTGGCTGCCGGCCCGATCCGGATTGAGAACGAATTGGTCCCGGTGACCACCGCGGCGACCCCGATGATCATCAGCGCCGACCAGTAGCCCAACGGAACCCCTCGGCGGGTCCTCAGGAGGTTGGGTGCCACGATCACGAGTGCTGCGATAGAGAAGTTCAAGGCGAAGAGCCGCAGGAACTCGACGGCGAAGCTCACGGCCGCCTGATCGCCGCCGGCCAACGCCGCTGCCCCGGTTCGGCCACGGAGCAGCCCGACCGGCAGCAGGAGGAAGGCGAGCCACCAGCACGTCACGAACAGGGCAGCGGCCGCGGCCGCGAGGGCGCTGAAGCGGACGATGAGGCGTCGATCCGTCAACCATTCAACGAATCGTCCAGGGGTCACCCGGCTCATTTCGGTCTGCACCACACCACTACCGACTGGGCGACCTTCGCCTCCCTCCCCTCACCTGCAAGGCGGCGTTCGACCTTCGGGAACCTGTCGAGGTAGGCGGCGAGCAACGGAGCGATCGCTTCGGGCCGGTCAGCACTTCCAGGACCCATGACAGGAGTCTGATGCGGCCCCTGTGCGACCGACAGGGTCCTTCGTCCCTAATCTGGCTAGCGGCGTCGTACGGCAGAACGGCGCAACGTCAGGGCCGGTGGAGGTCGGCTGCGGATCGAACGACCACGGTCGAGCGCGTCGACCCAGCGACCAGTCCGTTGGTGACACTTCCGGCGATGGCTCGGCGGATCCCGGTGCGACCATGACTGCTCAGCACCACGACCTGGATGTCGTTGAGGTCGATGTAGGAGAGCAGTTCCTCGACCGGCCGGCCCGCCACCGTGTGACACGATACGGCTCCAACATGGGGCGACGCCCACGCTGCGATGAGGTCGAGGTATCCCGTGACGTCCCCGTCGGCGCCCGTCGGGTCGATGTGTAGGAGGACGAGTTCGACCTCTCGTTGCCCTGCGAGCGCGACGACGTAGGGCAACGCGCCTTCGGCGTAGGCCGATCCGTCGAGCGGAACACACACACGCCACGGCGACACGTCGAGCGGCTCACCGCGGTACACCAACGTCGAGGGCAGACTTCGGGGACCCGGGTCGTCGCCTTCGAGGTGGGCCACCATTGCCGCGACTTCGTCGGCACCGGGCCCGACACCGCTTCCGAACACATCGGCAGATCCGACGCCACGACTGGACACGAGCCGCCCCATCCGCTCGGCCAGTGCGCCCGGATCACCCCGAAGTCGCCGTACCACGGCGAAGGCAACGAAGAGACCCGGCACCAGCAGCCCGTAGATCCACAACCCGTCGCCCAAACGCTCGTAGAACAGCACCGCGGTGGCCAACGAGGTGAACAGCGCCGCCAAGATCACCGCGCCGAACGTCGCCACGCCAACCGAGACGCCGGCCCTGCGACGGCGCGACAGGCGCAGGACCGCCGCCACCGCAGTCATCGACAACAACACGAACACGCCGGCCGCGTAGATCGCGAGGTACGTCGATTCGTCGGTGCCCAGCACCACGAATAGCAACGCGGCGACGATGGCTTCGGCCCACACTGGTCGATCCGCCACGCCGCTGCGGTTCTGCACGGCGAACGCAGCCGGAGCATAGTGGCGCACCGACAGTCCGAGGAAGAGGTTCTCGATTCCGACGGCGCTGGCCGCGGCCGCAGAGAGGAGGACGAGAACGCTGACCAGCGTCCCGGCCCACGAGAGAGGACGAGGCAAGAGGGCATCCATGGTCTGCGTGAACACGGACACGTCGGGATCGGCCGGATCGGCCAGGGCGAGGATCGCCGGGCCGACGATCAACATGGTGATCGCGGTGCTTCCCATCACGAGCGCCAGACTCGTGAAGGCCTTCTTGCTTCGCTGGGCGGGGGTTCCCGAGTACGAGGCCACAAGATTGGCGAACACCTCGATGCCCGTCATCAACGCAAGGATGCGCACGAAGCCGCCAAGGGTGAATCCGAGGTAGCGACCTCGAAACGCGCCAAGGTGAAAGGGGGCCACGTGCACTCCCCGCTTCACGACGACGGCGCCGATCATCACCCACAGCAGCGCGAGCACCGCCGCGGTCGCCGGACCGAAGACACGCGACACGACCCGCGGTCCGCGACCCACCAGGAAGGCGCACACGAACGATGCCCCCACCGCCAGCAGCGACTTCGCCGAGACCCCGAACAACGAACCGGAGAGACCGAACCGGTCGGCGGTGAAGGTGACGAGCGCCGAGATGCTCACGAGGAACGTGAGGGTGTACTCGATGCACGTCAGCGCGGCGGTGATCTTCGCCGCCCACGAGCCCAGTTCCTCCTCGGCGAGACCGGTTCCGCCGCTCCCGTCGACGATCCAGCGCATCACCAGCCGGTAGAGCAGCGACACGACCACGATGGTCAGCACCGCCAGCCAGATGGAGGTGCCGAAGGTCACCGATGCCACCCCCGCGCCGGCGAGCAGGGTCAGGAACGGACCGAACACGTACAAGGGTGACGACGCAGGATCGCCGCCGCCGGCGAGCGCTCCCTGCCATGCGTTCGTCAGCGCGCGTTCGGTACCCGCGGCCATACGAGCAGCCTATGGCCTACTTCGGGACGACCCGCTCGCCGGACGCGGGGCCCCAGCTCGCTTGGGATCGCTCGCCGCTCCGCCCTGCTCGCCCGTCTCGTAGACATCCGAAGCGCGACCGACGATGAGTGGATCGAGCTCGCCGACCCGCTCGAGGCTCTTGCCGGTGTAGGGCATCGTGTGGAGAACGAAGCGGAGCGCGTTGAGCCTCGCCCGCTTTTTGCAGTCGGACTTGATCACGGTCCAAGGCGCTTCGGACGTGTCGGTGCGGAGGAACATCGCCTGCTTGGCACTCGTGTAGTCGTCCCACTTGTCAAGCGAGGCGACATCGATGGGCGAGAGCTTCCATTGCTTCAGCGGATGCAGCTGACGCTCGTCGAACCGACGACGCTGCTCGCCGCGACTCACCGAGAACCAGTACTTGATGAGATGGACGCCGCTGGACGTGAGGTTGCGCTCGAACTCGGGCGCCTGTCGGAGGAACTCCGCGTACTCGTCGTCGGTGCAGAACCCCATCACCCGCTCGACGCCGGCCCGGTTGTACCAAGAACGATCGAACAGCACGATCTCACCCCGCGTGGGGAGATGCTGCACGTACCGCTGGAAGTACCACTGCCCCTGCTCGACGTCAGTCGGTTTCTCGAGGGCCACGACCCGAGCGCCGCGAGGATTGAGGTGCTCCATGAAGCGCTTGATCGTGCCGCCCTTGCCCGCCGCATCTCGCCCTTCGAAGAGGATCACCACGCGCTGGCCCGAATCCTTCACCCACGCCTGAAGCTTGAGCAACTCGACCTGTAACTGGTACTTCTCGGCCTCATACGCTTTTCGCGTCATCAGATTGCGGTAGGGGTAGACGCCGCTTCGCCAGTGCTCGACCAGTTCGTCGTCGGAGTGCAGCGGGATCTCGCCGTACACGGGCGTGTCCTGATGGAGCAGGGTCGAACGCACCCAACGGAGATCGTCGGGCGACGTGCCCGCGAGCACGGCGTCGAGCCATTCGGCCACCTCGCGCATCTCGTGGCGGTCGGCTCGGGACAAGACGTCGCGAACGACGTGGAGTTTCGAACTCGCGGCCCCGTCGATCGCGTCGTTGACCGCATGTCGCTCTATCCCCACCGGAGTGAGGTCGGGCGCGACGTCGCCGCCAACAACCAGGCGAGCTTTCGGATGGACCGGCTTCGACATCGATCGACTCCTACCGTCGGTGGTGGACAGTGTCGGCGACCGACCACGCCATCAAGTCCGAAATGGTCACGTTCACGACACACCTTCCCCAGTGAACTCCGCGACGCATCGCGTGCTTCCCAGAGCCGACGGTAGCGGAACGTGGTGACGTGGCAGCAGGGCCGAACGTCACATCGAGAGTAGGCGGCGGCCGATCCCGCGCCGTTGAACCGCTGGACGTACGGCGAGGTCGTAGATGAACAGCTCGTCATCCTCGCTGCGAGTCACCCCGAGCTCATGCGCGGTGACACCGCCGACGATCTCGTCACCATCGATGGCGGCCACCACCCAGAATCACGAGCAAGGAGTCGTTGGATGTAGTCGTCCGACAGCACGCCACCCTCGACCTCGAACGCCTCGTCGAGCAGGGCGAACATTTGACGGGCCGCAGCGATGTCGGCAGCGGCCAGCCGTGCGATACGAATTTCGTTGCTCATGACAACCACCCTCCGTCGTTGGCGCTGTCGAACGCAGCTGGTCTTGGACCCATCCGCTCCAGGGTCACCGCGGCCTTGGAGCAGGAGTGACTACAGATGCGATGAGGTAACGAGCATCCTGCGACGGTTTGTGTACTCGTCCTCATCGATCTCACCGCGAGCGAATCGCTCGTCGAGGATCCGCACCGCCCGATCGTCTGTCGTCGGAGGCAGCATCGACCCGTGCGAGCGAGGGTGAACCGTCTGTCGGACGACCCACACGATGGTGCCGACTGCGAGTACCGCGAACAGCAGCATCATGGCCATCATCGCCCAGTTCCCTGAACCCCAATCCGATCCTTCGTTCCAGTAATGCATGTCGCCTCCCGGCTTGGATGGTTGTAGCCCAATCCTCGGCCGGTGGCTCTGGGCACCGCCAGAGGAGAAAGACCCGTGGACTTGCCCCGGCAACATCGGAGGTTGTCAGTTCGAGGATGCGGGCCCAGGTTTGGTCAGGGCGTACCGAGAATCTCGGAGGCCGTGGCCAGCGGGCAGTTTCCGCTCACCCAACTCGAGAACTCGGCGAACGCCGCGGTGGAGGCGGGATCGGCCGCCTTCTTGCCAGCAGCAGCCGTTGCTGCGGCCCTTGCCTCTGGGTCCTTGGCCACGAGCACTTTCGCTGACAGCGCCGATATCTCGCTCATCGCCGCCACAGCGTCCTTGATCTCCGGCGGAGCGGCCTCGAAGATCGCAGCGTTCTCCTTCTCGATGTCGGCGGCGACCTGGCCCGAGGGGTCGGTCGCGAGGGCGGCCATCTTGGCGTTGACGCTCTCCGACTGGGACACGAGCTGGTCACAGAACGCTCCGGAGTCTTGCGACCCGCCCACAGGACCCGTGGATTCGCTGGCATCACCCCCGGGGTCGACCGACCCGTTCCCCGAGGACACCTCACTCGTGGTCTCGGTAGATTTGCTCGTCGAGGTGGACTTCTCGGTGGTTCCACCGCAGGCCGAGACAGCAAGGACGACCATGACGACCAGAGCAGATCGAAGGGAGTGAGTCATGGGCGCCATTCTGGCCGTTTCAGACCCGAACTTCCATGGTTGTCCCGACCAAGGACTCTCGTGGCGCGGTGACCCTCCGCGGCACTCTCAGCTCAGCAACAATGGGCCACGGCGCAATGGCTAGCGTTCGCCATTGTGGAGCAGGTCAGACCCTTGTCTCTCTGAAAATCTCGGCGCAGCATCGACTGCACCGTTACCGCCGTGCCCTGCCACCCGAACCAGCCGTCCCGCCCCAGGAGCAACCATGACTGACGACAAAGTCCTCGAGATCAACGACAACGAGAGCGGGTGTCCGGTAATGCGCGGCCCCTATGCAGCGCACACGGCCGTCGGCTCCATGGCGAACCAGCACTGGTGGCCGAACCAGTTGAGCCTCGCGATGCTGCACCAGCACTCCCCTGCGGCCGATCCGATGGGCGACGATTTCGACTACGCCGAAGCGTTCACGAACCTCGACCTGACCGCAGTCAAGACCGACCTGACGGCGCTGATGACGTCGTCGCAGGACTGGTGGCCGGCCGACTACGGGCACTACGGCCCCTTCTTCATCCGCATGGCGTGGCACAGCGCCGGTACTTACCGGATCAAGGACGGTCGGGGCGGTGCGTCCAGCGGCACCCAGCGCTTCGCTCCGCTCAATAGCTGGCCCGACAACGGCAACCTCGACAAGGCCCGCCGGTTGCTGTTGCCGATCAAGCAGCAATACGGCCGGCAGCTGTCGTGGGCCGACCTGATAGTCCTGGCCGGCAACGTCGCTTTGGAGTCGATGGGCTTCGAGACGTTCGGCTTCGGCGGAGGCCGCGAGGACGTCTGGGCGCCCGAAGAAGACATCTACTGGGGACCCGAGACCACGTGGCTCGGTGACGAGCGCTACAGCGGCGACCGCGACCTCCTCAACCCGCTGGGCGCCGTGCAGATGGGTCTCATATACGTGAACCCCGAAGGGCCCAACGGCAACCCCGACCCGCTCGCCTCCGCCCGCGATATCCGCGAGACGTTCGCCCGGATGGCCATGAACGACGAGGAGACGGTCGCGCTCGTTGCCGGTGGCCACACGTTCGGCAAAGCACACGGCGCAGGCGATCCCGACCTCGTCGGCGCCGAGCCCGAGGGCGCCCCCATCGAGCTGCAGGGCCTCGGGTGGAAGAACGCTCTCGGCAGCGGCAAGGGGGTGGACACCACGACGAGTGGCATCGAGGGCGCGTGGAACCCGACGCCGACCACTTGGGACAACGCCTACCTCGACGTGCTGTTCGGCTACGACTGGGAGCTCACGGAGAGCCCGGCCGGGGCGAAGCAGTGGACTCCGACGAACCCCGAGGCGCAGGGCACGGTGCCGGACGCGCACGATCCTTCGACGACCCATGCCCCGATGATGACCACGGCCGACATGGCGTTGAAGCTCGATCCGGTTTACGAGCCGATCGCCCGCCGTTTCCACGAGCACCCTGCCGAGTTCGCCGATGTTTTCGCTCGGGCGTGGTTCAAGCTCACCCACCGCGACATGGGCCCGATCGACCGGTACCTCGGCCCCGAGGTCCCCGACGAGGAGTTGATCTGGCAAGACCCGGTCCCCGCCGTCGACCACGAGCTGATCGGCAACAGTGATGTTGCAGCGCTCAAGGCGACGCTGCTCAGCTCAGGATTGAGCATCTCCGAGTTGGTCACCACGGCGTGGGCGTCGGCGTCGACATTCCGCAACAGCGACAAGCGCGGCGGCGCCAACGGGGGCCGACTCCGCCTTGCCCCGCAGAACGACTGGGCCGTCAACAACCCACCCGAGCTGCGCAGGATCCTGACGGCCCTCGACGCGATCCGGACGGAGTTCAACGCATCGGGCAGGACGGTCTCGCTAGCCGACCTCATCGTTCTGGGTGGCTGCGCCGCCATCGAGGCGGCGGCACAGCGCGCCGGGCACGACATCACGGTCCCGTTCACGCCGGGCCGCACCGATGCCTCACCCGAGCAGACCGACGTCGACTCATTTGCGCCGCTCGAACCGACCGCCGACGCGTTCCGCAACTACCTCGGCAAGGCCCACACCCAGCCGGCGGAGCAGCTGATGGTGGACCGCGCCCAATTGCTGGGGCTGAGCGCCCCCGAGATGACCGTGCTCGTGGGTGGCATGCGCGTGCTCGACGCCAACGCCGACGGGTCG
>Ga0105047_10012088_pt1 | contig 13931 bp, 11 predicted proteins | sample MAT04_FD_78384 | JGI IMG/M metagenome (GOLD analysis project Ga0105047, IMG submission 78384) | Freshwater microbial communities from Lake Fryxell liftoff mats and glacier meltwater in Antarctica - MAT-04 (megahit assembly) | ecosystem: Environmental > Aquatic > Freshwater > Ice > Liftoff...
AGCCGAGCGGCACTGGCTGCACGAGCAAAATGACTCTCGCGGACGTCCCTGACGCGCGAAGCTGGTCCGGCTCGGCTCGCCGGACCTACTTATGGGACAGACTCTAAGTCCCGCGAGCCGAGCGGGACATCTCGGAGCCCCGCTCGGCTCGCGGGACCTACTGAGTTTATTGAGTTTCGGGCAACGGCACCGCGTCCGGGGTTTTGGCGCAATCGGCGTCTTGGAGATGCGTTGGCTGCTCGGTCCAAATCGCACCGCGGAGCCCGGCGAAACACAGCACCGCAGCCACCACGGCCGTGACGATCACGGGCCAACCGAAGTAGCTTCTCGCACCCGAGTCGTTCGACCTCGGAACGAACGTGGCATCAACCGGCGGTGCATCGCATGGCGGGGCACACTCCGAATGCGGAACGGGTTTTGCGAGTTCCAGATCGGCCCGCGTTCGAGCCACGGAAGCCACTTCGGGGGCTCGACCAAAACCATCCCGACACGCGGAGGGTTCTTTCAGAGAATCGCCGAGGCGAGTCGCCTTCAACGCCGCGACCCATTCGAAGAGATTGGCAAAGCGTGCATTGGGGTCCCGGGCCAAGGCGCGGGATAAGATGACATCTAGAACTGGAGGCAAGTCTCGACGAAACTCTCGAGCGGGAAGGTAGCTGCCGAGGGCTTTCTGGCGAACGATTTCCTCTTGGGTATCACCCGGGAACGGAAGCCGACCCGTCAGCAAGTGATAAATCGTCGCGCCGAGGGCGAAGAGATCACTGCGGCCGTCCACGAACTCGGCGTTCGCCGATTGTTCGTAAGGCATGTAGTGCGGCGTGCCGACACCTTGATGAATGGTCGTCAATTCCATGTCACCGACGCGACGTTTGGCGAGGCCGAGATCCGCGAGTTTCGCGGAACCGTCGGGGCCGAGCAGGATGTTCTCCGGTTTCACATCGCGATGGACGAGATCGTTCGAGTGCATGGCCTGAAGGGCCTGACCGATGGAAATACCGATCTTCACGGCCGCGGCGATCGAGAGTGGACCGTTCGCTTGCAGATGGGCCATCGCATCTGGCCCGTCGACGTATTCGAGAACGAGAAAGTGCTTGTCGCTGGCTTCGTCGTAGCCGAATTCGTAACCGCGAACGATGTGGGGGTGACGCATCGCCACGCTTAACCGGGCTTCGCGATAGAACCGGTTGACGAAGAGCTTGTCTCCGGCAAGGTGATCGGCGAGCAGTTTGACCGCAACGGTTCGCAACGCCGCGATATCGTAGGCCAAATAAACCGAACTCATCGCGCCGTCGCCGATGCGTCGGAGCAATCGATAACTGGTGATCGAACGAAGGACATTCGCCGATGCCTCGGCGGACGGTTCGTCCGACAACGGTGTACGCTCGTCGGCACCCATACCGGGAACCTTCGCAGGAATGGGGGAAGAGATCTTCGAGCGAGTCTAACGATACGACGCAATGCGAGACGATTTCCAACTAATAGTGTAACGTCGTTCAACTGCTTTTATTTGATGTTTCGCCAGATTTTTATCGAGACAAAAGCGATCGCTCGGGCGCAACCCCGTCCGGGGCCTACACGATGTAAAGTTTGCGAATATCACCGATCAACGGCGGGGTAGGAACGAACTCGGGAGAGAGCGGCGTGTCGCCCGGGGAAGGCGTTGTCGTCGGGTCGTACTGATTGTTCCAGTAAACGCCTTTAACCTGCGGCAAGGAAGCTGCCATGACGAACGACGTGACGGCCCAGTCCGGGTTGGAGCCCGGAAGTTCCGAGCCGCCGGGAGGTCGCCAGACGCCGACTTCGATCGGTACGCCGAGGACTTCGAAGAGCGCGAGTAACCGGTACGTTTCGAGTGCGTTCCGCGGAATGCTATCGCGACGGCCGATTCCCGGACGAAGTTCGAGTTCAATCGTGGCGAAACCGAACCCGGCCCTCAACAGCGTATCGGCAAACACGAGGGGCGAATACGTGTGGGCCTCGGTAATCATGTAATCGCCCCACGGTTGGGCGACGCCAATGGTCCACAATCCGTCGGGAGCGGTACCGCGAGCGGCTTCGAGCAATCGAGCGGCCAGGCGAAGTCGTTCGTCTTCGCTGAGCGACATCGCATCGCAATGGTTGAAACCGTGAAACACTTGCCAGGATTCCACGCGATCCTGGTAGCGTCGGATAACGGTTTCCAAAAAATCGCAGAAGAACGCCGTCAAACTCGGCAGATCGCCGGCCCACTGGCGGACCCACTCGGGTAAGGAATCTCCGGCAAGATCGATGATCGGTCCGATGGACACACTGTGCCCCGTGCCGATGGCCCAATCGACCAGTTCGTCGAAGCGTGTCCAGTTATAGCCCGCCTCGGTCGGTTCGATCATTCGCCATTCGGGCGTCAGCCGGATCGCGGTGAACTTCTCCTGAACTTCTTTTCGGGTCGTCTCATTCGGCAGCGTCGTGAAGCGACGGCCGAACGCCGTCTTGAGCTTGCCCGTTTCCCCGACGCGAGTCATGAGCAGTTGCTCGGCAAAAACGCGGGAAACACCATCCGCAAAGCGGTGGGCTCGCGCCAGTAAGGCGGTCAAGCGTTCGGTCTGTCCGGAGCTCCGAAGTTCGAGCACTTCCGATCCAAAGAGTGCGGAAGCGGCCCGGAGTTCTTCGCGATCCGTGGCGGCGAGTGTCAGCCCGATGGCCTCCCACTCGGCCGTTTGCGTCCGGATCTGGTTGAGCGTCCCGCGGGTGAGTTCGATCAGAAGGTGATAGGGTTCGGACCGTTCCCGTAAGGTCGATGACATCGAGAGGGGCGAACCGAGCCCCGGCAGTGGCCAGGGCATCTGAACGTAGCCGCTTTCGTTCGCTTCTTTGCTCAGGAAGAGCTTTCCGCCATCGGTTCGCGACCGGGTGGGTACGGGCGTGAGATCGTAGCCGCCGACCAGGCAGACCTGCTTCAGAGCCCGGATTCCCTCGGGGGAGATCGTTTCGGGCGGAAAGAACGAGACTGTTCCCATGAAACCCCGAAATGCGGTTCAGCGAAACCCCCGACGGGAAATTCACAATTTCATGATAAGCAAAAGTGTGGGGTGGTGGTCAGTCCTTCGAGCCAGTTTCGGTGATACGGTAGGAATATCCCATCCGTTCGTCGGTATAAGCCACAAGGGTCAGCCCCAGTTCATCGGCCCTTGCGATGGTCTGAACTTCATCGAGCAGGATCGTCCGGCCCGCTTCAATGGCGAGGACTTTCGCCCCGGCCTGCTTCATGGTTTCGATGGTCATCGTCCCCACGGTCGGCACATCGAACCGCATGTCCTGCTGCGGTTTGGCGACCTTCACCACGACGAACGCGGACCGGCCACAGAGTGTACCGGCTCGCAAAATCGCCTGGTCGGTTCCTTCGATGGCTTCGACGGCCAGCACGTTATTTTCTCGGACCATCACGCTTTGGCCGATGTCCAGGCGGCCCAGTTCCCGGGCCATTTTCCAACCGAAGCGGATGTCTTGCTCTTCGGAACTCGTCGGCTTCCGCCGGGTCAGAACGCCTTCGCGCACGAGCAACTCCGGGCAGAGATCGAGGGCCGAGACGCAATCGAACCCCTCGTCGCGAAACTCGCGGATCAGTCCGAGGAGCAGGGAATCATCGCGCCGGTCGCCTCGGTGGCGGTGCAGCCAGAAACGCAAGATTCGCCAGTCCGGGATGAGCTGAAAATACCGCCAGGGGCGAAAAAGCAACTGTTTGTGATACTTGCCCGCCATGGTCCACTGGCGGACCCCACCGTTGCGAAACGACCGAAGAATGAATCCGAGAGACAATCGTCTAAGCCAGTGAAAACGATGACAGATCGTTTTCAAGTAGGGATCGGCCATGCCCGCCACGCCCACGCAAACGACCGGGATGCCGACTTCGCGAGCTTTTTCCGCGAACACAATCGGGAACCGACCTGCCCCGGCGATCAGACCGACCGGCTCCCGACTCGGGCCGACGATCATTCCGCGTCTCCGTCGGTCTGCTCGTGCATGCCGAGCTTACGTTTCATATTGCGGACATCGTTGAGAATCCCCGGCAAACGCTCGATGGATAACAAAATCCGCATGGTCTCTTTGATCGGTCGAGCAGGTGTCCCGAGAATCCGCGAATCAGCAGGTACATCGCGGTTCAGCCCCGACAACGCCCCAATCAGGACACGGTCCCCAATCGTGATGTGATCCCCGATCCCGGATTGCCCGGCAATAGTGACGTTTTTGCCGGTGGTTGTGGAGCCCGCGATACCGACCTGACCGACGAGCAAATTGTGTTGACCGATCTGGCAGTTGTGGCCGATCATCACCTGATTGTCGATCTTCGTGCCGGAGCCGATTCGCGTGGCCCCGAACGTCCCGCGGTCGATGGTGGTGCAGGCCCCGATTTCAACGTCATCGCCGATCTCGACGAAGCCAATTTGCGGGACTTTCACGTGTTTGCCGTCGTGTTCGCGATAGCCATAGCCATCGGCACCGATCACAGCATTCGCGTGGATCGTCACGCGCGACCCCACGCGACAGTCGTCGTAAAGCACCACGTGCGGGTGCAGAACGACATCGTCGCCAAGGGTACAGAACCGACCGATAACAGCCCCGGCACAAAGCTGGGTGCGGGCGCCAATGACCGAGCCTTCGCCGACGACCACAAACGGTCCGATCGTCGCGTTTTCCCCCACGATCGCCGAGGGGTGCAAGTGGGCTGTCGGATCGATTCGATGGGTAATTGGCGAAGCCCGACTCGCTCGCAACGCCTGGACAATGGTCCCGAAGGCAATCAGCGGATCGGCCACGCGAATAAGCGGTCGACCATTGAGGGGGATATTCTGCGGAACAACGGCTGCGGAAGCCGTACAACTTTGCCACGCGCCGAGGTTGCGGTCGCCATCAACGAAGGTAAGATCCCCCGGTCCGGCCTCGGAAAGGGTCCGGGCGGATTGAATGACGAGTTCGCCATTGCCGAGGACTTCGCCACCGACCAGGGCAGCCAATTGCCGTACGGTCCGATTCACGGTCGGCCCCCATCGTCCACGCCTCGCCTTGCTCCTGGGAAACTGTCCCAGATTTGGCAAGATAGCGAAACCGGGCGGGGCGGAGCAAGGTCAAACCCCCGAAGTGGGGCACCGCCGGTTCCAGCGTGCTTACCACGCCACAACCATTGTCGGCCAAAATTCGCAGCGGTGAGAATTCCATTCCTCGGGATTCAGGATAACTGGGGCAATTCTGCCAAAGATAGCAGAAATTCCGATTTCTCTATCCGAGCCGGCTTCGAAATTCCTCCTGAGAGATCACAAAACCTTCATCGTCAACGACGGTTCCCTCACCTGCCGCGGCCACGACCCAGCAGCACTGGTCACGACCCATCAGCATGGCCGCATCGGCATTCCCCCAAACGAGGCAACGAACCGATGCGCCTTCGCGGCGAAGCGTCACCATCCCCCCGGGCAATCCGAGGCGAAGCTCCGACCAGTTGGCTTCAGGCTGTTCATCGGGAAACGCAAGTTGTCCATCGATCATTCGGAGTACCGGGACAATCTCAAGTTCCTTGAACTTGGCCACAATCAACTTCCAGTCCGGAATGACTCCGGACGGGAAGGTCACTTTTCGTTCCAGACCCACGACTTGGCTTCTCTCTTCAAGAATTATTTATCGAGGCCGCTTTTGGCCTTGTTGATCTCTTCGAGCCGTTTCTTCTGTTCGGCGGTTAAGACCTCGGCCCGTTCCTTGTCTCGCTTTTTCTTGAGCTCTTCAATCTGGGCTTCCAGTTTATCGATTTCGGTATTGTACTTCGCGTTGGTCCGGTAGACTTTGTCTTTTTGCTCGTCCGTCAGCCCCAACTTGGCCCAATTCTGAGGAAGTTGCCCCTTCACCTTGGCCGGCGGTTCTTCTTTCTTCGGCTCTTCTTTCTTGGGTTCTTCTTTCTTTGGATCCTCCGCTTTCTTGGCGGGGTTTTCCTGACCGGACAAACCACCGGTCACGAGCAAGGCAGCGATCAGAAATGTTGCCAGGCGAACGTACTTCATGGGGAAGCCTCAGTGGGAAACGATCGTGGCCAAGGATCCTTAATTCCAGGCCTGGGAAAATCATAATCGCGATCTAAACTGCCTTGCAATCACCGATTTCGACTTCGGAGCAAATTGACACAGTCGGTCAATCATAAACTCATCGAAGAAAAGCCCCCTGGAAGACCGCGAAATGTTGTTCGCTGTGCACATCTCCGATGGAATCGTCACCTGGCCCTGGCGGTTCGCCGGCTGGTTCGGAGCGGGTTGCCTCGTCCTGCTCGGCTTACGAGCCGTATCAGCTCAAATCAGCCGAGGTGATGACTCGGCAATCCCTCGACTCGGCGTACTCACCGCGGCATTTTTTGTCGCTTCCCAACTCCACTTACCCCTCGGCGGCGTCAGCGTCCACCTCCTGCTCAACGGCGTCGTCGGCCTCGTCCTGGGTATCCGCTCACCGATCGCCATCGCCATTGGGCTGACGTTTCAAGCCCTCTTCTTCGCGCACGGGGGACTCACCACCCTTGGGATCAATACCGTGGTCGTCGGTGTCCCCGCCCTTCTCGCCGGGGCGATTGTGCCCCATGTCATCAACACGACGTGGTTAAAAAATCCGGTGTTCCGATTCAGTTTGGTATCCACGTTGGCGTTCGTCGGCCTGACACTCGGTGTGCTGGCCGCCCAGTCGATCTGGCTCAAGGTCCGGTCACTCGATAGCGAGTTCTTTCAAAACCTCGAGTTTTTGTGGATCCTCAATCCGTTCGTACTCCTCGGAACCCTGCTTTTCGCAGTGATCCTGGCGACTCTGGAACGACGCATCGAACGCGACCCGCTTTTTCCCTTGGGCGTCCTCCTCGGCGGAAGCGTCGCGGGTCTCACCGTCGGTTTAAATTGCCTGGTCTTGAGTTTCGGCGCTGTCGAGCAGGCGCGCGCGCTCGGCGCGCTCGTGATAATCGCCCACTTGCCCGTGATCCTGGTGGAAGCCGTGGGCTGCGGGTTTATTCTAGTCTTCTTGGCACGGGTGAAGCCGGAGTGGATTGGCGGTTACTCACCGGCGGATACGGGAACGACTTCATCGAACGGCACTTCCCATTGACCAAGTCCCACACTTACCGACACGGTCATCTTCAACGGGTTGACCTTGACGACTTTTCCATTCGACCCGAACCGCGAAACGTGAACGACATCGTTGGGTTTCAACGCCAATCGCCGTTCGCGCAAATCGAGTTCGCGTTCGACCTGTTCCGTATGTTCGGTGACTTTGCGTTCGTACTCCTCGCGCTGTTTCGTCGCGACATGCTCCGCGGCCAGGGCGGACACACGGGCCTTTTCCGCTTCCTCGCGAAGTTCCTGCAACCGCACCAACTCGGCCGTTTTTCCGCGTTTTTTGCGAAGGTATTTGTGGGCTCGCTTCAAAAGCTCCCGTGGCAACTTCAACCGGCGGGCAATGAGTAAGGCGTTACTCATACCAAATTGCCCGATGAGCAAGCGATACGTCGGGCGAAGCGTTTCCACGTCGAATTCCACGGCCCCGTTCTCGGCTCGTTCGTTGTGAAAAGCGTAGGTTTTAAGGTCCCCGAGGTGCGTGGTCACAATCGCCCGACAGCCGACGATATCGAGTTGATCGAGGATTGCCCGCCCGAGAGCCGAGCCTTCCATCGGGTCGGTCCCCGCTCCGAGTTCGTCGAGCAGCACTAGCGAATTTGCATCGGCCCGTTCGAAAATGCTAGCGATCCGCGAGATGTGCGAACTGAACGTACTCAACGATTGTTCAAGACTCTGTTCGTCGCCGATGTCGGCCAAGATGTGTTGAAAAACCGGCACCGTACTCCCCTGCTCCACTGGGATGTGCATTCCCGCTTGGGCCATCAAACACAACAGACCCGTCGTCTTCAAACAGACCGTTTTACCGCCCGTGTTCGGCCCGGTGATGATGAGCAAATTGAACCCGATCCCGAGGCGAACATCGATAGGAACGACTTTTTTCAATGCGGAACGCGGAGTGCGGAGTGCGGAGTTATCAACCGCGTCCGTCGAGGGCTTTTGGGTATCGGGTTTTGAATCTGCGTTGCGAAAGATATTTTCGAGAAGCGGATGTCGTGCGGAACGTAGCCAAAGCCGTCCCTCCACGTTAAGGCTCGGCTCGGTCATGTTGTAATCACGGCTAAATTTCGCCCGGGCCGTGACGAAATCGAGCTTGGCAATGATGTCCAGAGCATACCCGAGTGGTTTGGCAACTCGACCGACTTCGGCACTCAACCGCCGTAGAATTCGCTTCTCTTCGCGGTCTTCCTCGGCTTTGAGTCCGATCCGTTCCATGCTCATTTTTGCGATGGACGCCGGTTCGATGAAAACCGTTTCGCCGGTGCCGCTGACACGGTGCACGACGCCGGGGATCTTGTGTCGGTGATTGACCGCGACGGGGAGAACGTAGTGGTCGCCATTGACCGTGGCGTTCGGATAGCTCAGAATTTTTCGCAGTTCCGGATCGCGTAACAAGCGTTTGACCTCGGACTTGACCTTTTCATCGATCTCAAAGAGTTTTTGCCGGACCACACCGAGTTCCCGGCTCGCCATGTCGAGAATGTGAGCCCGGCCGTCGATGCAGCCACCGATGGTTTTTGCAACGACGCCCAGATCCTCGATGCCACCGAGCAGGTCGATGAGTTTGCTGAGTTTTTCATCGAGCCGCATGCGATAGCGGTAGATCGCCCCTGTGCAAGAAAGTGTTTCAGCAACTTCGAGCAATTGTTCCGCGGAGAGCATGGTGCCAATCGCCGCCCGCCGCACGATGAGCCGGACATCGTGAAGCCCGCCGAACGGTGGAGATTGACCGTAGGACAGCGCCAAACTCATTTCCGAAACGAGCCCGAGTTCCCGCCGAATGGCATCCAGGTTCGTGGAGGGCTCGACTTGCCCGGCCAATTCCCGGCCCAGCGACGAGGCAGCGAAACCCGCAACAAGGTCGCGGACTTTATCGAAGCCCAAGAGCCCCAGCGTATGGGAATCCATGATCGGTAATCGTTCGGTAATCGTCATGCCAATCCGACACCCCGCCACGCGGCAGGGTTCACTGAGGTGTTGTAGGCCTCTGAGCACTCGTTCCCAAACTCTGTTTGGGAACGCACCTCCGCGAAACTTTGTTTCGCGAGACGTTTAATGGTCGAACGTTCCGACCTATTTCGAGAACTGGAGAAGCACGTCTGATACGATCAATGTCACTTGGGCTCTTTGGCATCTACGAAACAGAGTTTCGAAGCGTGCGTTCCCAAACAGAGTTTGGGAACGAGTAGCAAACTTCCCCGGTGAAATTGAGCGATTCCACAACGCAGAGCGTTGCGGATTGCGTACCCACGCCGAGCATGGGAACGAAGGTGAAGTCTAACCCTACTCCTTACCTCTTCTCAACCACCCACGTCTCCAGAAAACAACCACTCCCCGCAGCAGAGGCAAACGCCGTCGGCCGGGGTTTGTCCACGGGGCTGTAGCACAACTTCAACTGTTTCTCGCTCAGTTCGTAGATGCCGTGGACTTTTTCGCCCTTCTTTTGGCCTTCTTTGACCACGAGTTCGAACGTCTTGGCTGCGCTGTCAATTTTCAAATCGCCGGTGAACACGCGAACGTGCAGGTCCTTTTGGGCATCCGAAAGGTAATACATTCGGTACTCGGCATCTTTAATCACGAGCGTCATTACGGACTTCGATTTCGCGTCCGGGAAGGCTTCTTTCCCCTCTAATTGCACCGATTCCGGCTTGTAGAAACCGTTAAACTTCTTGAGATCCTCCGACACCGGCGACTGGGCAATTGCAAGTGCCGGCACTGCAAGGACAAGGGCCGCGATGGCGAGAGTCCGCATGATCCACCCCTGGTTTGACGAGACCGCTTGCGAAAGTTCTGGACTTATGCCGAGACCAGCGGAAGTCGTCAACGTCACCTGTCGCCTATCCTTCTACGAACTGAGCACATGTTGACCGCCAACATGAGGGCACTCGTGCTGCCGCAACCAAGACTGATTGTGCAATACAGATAGCGGAGTTGCAAATCGGCTCAAATCGTGCCACAAAGAGCGCACAAAGTATCACTTTAGGATCAAAAAAACGCGCATTCGGATCATTTAGGAGCAAAAATTCGCTGATTTCGGAGCCCGAAAATGAGTGAAATGGTTTGTGATCGACAGAGTTTCGACTGTACTGCACAGATGTTAAGATTACGAGCTCTTTGAAGGTGCCACGGTGCCAAGGTGCCGTGGCACCATGAATCGGGGGTGGGTGGCACCGTGGCACCTTGGCGCTCCACGCATTTGAAAATGAATTTCCCGTCCGAACGACGACACGCTCAACGGCTTAATTCCAAGAACGAGAAGCATATAACACCCTCATGCGAACACCGGACATCCTCGTCGTCGGCGGCGGCATCATCGGGCTGACCGCAGCGTACTTCCTGGCCAAAGCGGGCAAGACTGTCGAAGTCCTCGACCGCGGCGAGCTCGGCAAGGCGGCTTCGTGGGCCGGGGCGGGCATTCTTCCCCCCGGAAACCCCGCTCGGGCCGCCACGCCGATCGAACGACTTCGAGCCGCGAGCGTTTCGCGATTCGCCCAATTCTCCACGGAGTTACGGGAGTTGACGGGACTGGACAACGGCTACTTCAAATGTCAGGGTATCGAGTTCCTGGCCCCCGAAGACGCCTACGCGGTCGATCTGTGGAAGAACGAGGGAATCCGATTCCACGCGTGGTTTCGCAATGAAATGACCTCGGTCGAACCACCCCTCGGGACGACCGGCTACTTCTTCCCCGATTTGGCCCAGGTGCGAAACCCCTGGCATTTGCGGGCCTTGGTCGCGGCTTGTGAACAACTCGGAGTTCGATTGACCCCGAACGTCGAAGTCGCGGGCTGGCAGACTAACGACGGAAAAATCTGTGCCGCAGTGACACTCTCCGGAGAAGCGATTCCCGCGGGGCAGTTCCTGATTTCGACCGGGGCCTGGGCTGATGGCTTGTTGAAACCGCTGGGCTGGTCCCCGGGTGTTCGGCCGGTTCGCGGACAAATTGTGCTGTTTCAAGCGCCAAAACCGGTGTTGAAAACCGTCGTCATGGTCGGCAAGCGGTACATCGTGCCGAGGAGCGATGGCCGAGTGCTCGTGGGTTCCACCGAAGAGCCGGAGGCGGGTTTCACCGTCGGAAACACCCCCGACGAAATTCAACGCCTGATCGAGTTCACGCACGAACTGGTGCCAAAACTGCGGGTCGCCCCGGTCGAAATGTCCTGGTCGGGGTTACGCCCGGGAACGCCGGACGGTCTTCCGTTCATCGGCCCGATTCCGGGATGGGAGAACGCGATGGTCGCGGCCGGGCACTTTCGCTCGGGTGTGCAACTCTCCATCGGAACCGGGGAAGTTGTGTGTGATTTCCTTCTTGGAACGTCGCCGCGAATCCCGATTGACGAGTTTCGGCTCGACCGAGAACCGAAATTAACGGCCCGCCCGGCCTTCCGGTCGTAAGTCTTGCCAGTTTCGGGTTTGTCGGCGGGGTAGGATTTTGTTGAAATAGCGGCATGGACCACTCACACCGAGACCTCGTTCGACAACTCGCCGACGATTTGAGTTGGCTCGAGGACCACTGCCGCAAGCAGCCGGACCTCGCCGCGCACACCGCCCACCTGCGGTTAGCGGGGGCTTTGACGCGCAACGTGATCGGCCCCGCGGCCGATGGGCAACCGGCGAAACCGCCCTTCCTCGCCGTCGTCGGCGGCGCCGGAGCGGGGAAAAGTACTGTCGTCAATTTCCTGCTCGGCGCGGTCATTGCCGAAGCGAACCCGCAAGCGGGTTATACTCGCCATCCCACGGCATTCCTTCCGGCCACGCTCACGGCCGCGTGGCCGGCGTATCATGGGTTTCTCGGGCCGATGCAACGGCTAGCCCAGGTGCAACCTGCGAATCTGGATGAAGATGTTTACCAAGTCCGCCGGGTGCCGCCCTCGCCTCTCGGGTCCGATCCGCTGTCCGAGTTCGTGGTCTGGGATTGCCCGGACATGACGACGTGGGCTTCAACGGGTTACGTTTCCCGGCTCATGGAAGTCCTTGGGCTCGCGGACGTGGTTGTGTACGTTGCTTCGGATGAGCGTTACAACGACGAGGTTCCCACCCAATTTTTGCACCACATCGTCAAGGCGGGAAAAGCCGTCGTGGTCTGCTTGACGAAAGTCCGCGTGGCAGATGCCGAGGCACTAGCCGAGCACTTTCGCCGGGAGGTCCTGGGGCGGTTGCCGCAAGTCGCCGGCGATAGCCAACCGCCCATCGTGGTCCTGCCGCAGATGCCCGCCGCGATGCGAAACGACCCTTCGGGACAGGGTGCAAAGTACCGTGTGGAGTTACTCAATCAAATCCTGGCGTTGTGCCCGAGCCCGGAAACGACCCGTGCCCGTACCGTGACCAATGCGATGCGGTACCTGGAAACCGCCGCGGACGGGCTCGTCGATGTTGCCCGCAGGGACCTTGCCGAACTGGACGCGTGGAAATCGCTCGTCGCGGCGGGACGTGTGGAATTTGAAGAACGCTATCGCCGCGAGTTCCTCACCGGCGAATCGTTCCGCCGGTTCGACCGCACTCGCGAGCAAGTCCTCGAAATGCTCGAACTTCCCGGCCCGGGGAAGTACGTGAGTGCTCTGTTCGGTCTGTTGCGGTTGCCGTACAAGTACGCCCGCGATTTTCTGGTGAAAGTGGCCGTGCGCCCGCCGATGACGGGGTTGCCCGAGCAGGTCGTCTGTGCAACCGCTCTCACGGCGTGGCTCGACGGGCTGCAAGCCGAGGCACTTCGGCGATCCGGATCGCACCCCATCTGGAAGCAACTGACTCACGGCTTCGACGCGGGTTTGAAATCTCAGGCCCAAGACCGCTTCGGCCAGGTGTTCCGCTCGTTCGAATTGAAAGAAACCGACGAACTCGATCAGGCCGCCCGGGCCGTGCCGGAACGGCTGTCGCAAAGCCCGGTGTTTCTCACGATCTTGCGGTTCATGGTGATCGGCTTCGATCTCGCCGCCGTGGGACTCGTGCTCTACCTCACCATCGGGCCGAACTGGAACTGGTATCATTTGCTATTCATTCCGCTTTCGGTTTCCATCACCCGGCAATTCGCTGAGATTTTCGTTCGCCAGGTCGTCGATTCCGGGCGAAATCGATTGCGGAGCCACCGCGAATCGCTGGTTCACGAACACCTGAGTGCTCCGCTTTCAGCTTGGCTCACCGAGTATCCGACGTCGGGCGGTTCGTCGTTAGAACGATTGCAAGCCGTGTTGAAGCGCGTCCCGCAATCAATCCGCGAACTCGCCATGAAACTCCGTCCGCCGGAATCGCCGGCTCCCCTTGCCCCGGCCCCCGCGAGCCCATGAGCACAGAGCCGACCGAACCCACTGCTGCCCCCTCAGAACCCCCGGCCGCACCGCCGCCGTTTCTGCGGACGCTTTCTCCACTGTTGCGCGGGCTCGAAAAACACTTGCGCACCTGGCTCGATGGTCGCCGGTTCTTTCCGGTCGCCAGGACCGCCCGCTCCGAAGTCGAAGGTGTCGCGGACGACCTGTATCGCAAGGCCGTGGCTCTCGATGTCGAACGCCCCTTGCTAGTTGTCATGCTCATGGGCGGAACGGGGGTTGGCAAATCGACGTTGATGAACGCCCTGGCCGGGGCCGCGGTCGCCCAGTCCTCGTTCACCCGGCCGACGACCCGCGATCCGGTCGTTTACTTCTACCATTCGATTCTCTCGGATCGACTCGACCCCGCGTTGCGACTGTGCCGATTGGCCCAGCACGATCGCGAGGCACTCGCACAAAAGGTCATCGTCGATACGCCCGATCTGGACAGTAACGACCTCATCAATCGGCAACGGCTCATCGAACTGCTGCCCGTCGCAGATGTGGTCCTTTACGTCGGCTCGCA
>Ga0105047_10012089_pt1 | contig 13931 bp, 12 predicted proteins | sample MAT04_FD_78384 | JGI IMG/M metagenome (GOLD analysis project Ga0105047, IMG submission 78384) | Freshwater microbial communities from Lake Fryxell liftoff mats and glacier meltwater in Antarctica - MAT-04 (megahit assembly) | ecosystem: Environmental > Aquatic > Freshwater > Ice > Liftoff...
GAAGTCGAAAAACTGACGATGAAGTTTGGTGGCATCACTGCCGTCGATGGCGTCGATTTTGTCGTCGAACCGGGGCAGATTTACTCTGTCATCGGCCCCAATGGCGCGGGCAAGACGACCGTCTTCAACGCCATCACCGGCATCTATAACCCGAGCGGTGGCCGCATTCGTTTCGAGGGTCACTCGGCCGAACGCCCGCTCACTTTTCGGGTGCTGTTGCACTGTGCGATCGTCGGCGTGCTGACCGCAATTCTCTGTTTCTTTGCTGCCGTCGGTATCGAGCCGTTGTGGAATGCCGCGATCAAGCGTCCGCTTGCGAACGGCGTCGACAAGTTTTCGTATGCCGAATCGGCGAAGGCGGCGATGGCGTACCTCAATGGCGAACTTGCCATCGAGAAACAGCGGCGCGGCAGCCGCTGGCGAATCGTCAGTGCGGAAGGTTCGCAGGAGTTCGCCATCGCAGCGAATGAGATCGATGCGCGTGTCTTACGCGATGCATTTTCCGCAACACTTCGCGATCCGGCATCACCCTCATCGACACTCGACGCGCCCGAAATTGTCGCGAAGCTGGATGTGCTCCGCACGAAGATCCGTACCGATCACGCTGTGCTGATTGGCGCGACACTCGGCGGGTTGTTGCTGGGCGCGGCGGGTTCGTTCGTGATCTGGCGTCGCAGCAAACGCTCGGCGGATTTCCTTTCGCTTCAGGGTATCGCCCGCACGTTCCAGAACATTCGGCTATTCCAAAACATGACTGTCGGCGAGAACGTGCTGATCGGGATGCACCGCTCGATTCCCGGCGGTTGGTTGTCGGCAGTATTGCGGCTTCCGAAGCAACGACGCCGCGAAGCCGAAGCGGCAACGAAGGCGCGCGAACTGCTCCAGTTCATGGGGCTGGCCGGACGATTCGACGATCTCGCGAAGAACCTGCCGTACGGCGATCAACGACGCCTCGAGATCGCGCGAGCGATGGCCACCGAGCCGAAATTGATTTTGCTCGACGAACCCGCTGCCGGGATGAACCCGAGCGAAACGACGGGCCTGATGGAACTCATCCGCAAGATCCGCGAACGCGGTATCACGGTGCTATTAATCGAGCACCACATGAACCTCGTCATGGGAATTTCGGATCGCATCGCAGTGCTGGACTACGGCAAAAAGATCGCCGAAGGCGCACCCGCCGAGATCGCCCACAACCCGAAAGTGATCGAGGCGTACCTCGGCAAGGAAGAGGTCAGCTAAATGTCCGCGTTGTTGACAGTGGATAAATTGCGTGCAGGTTACGGGCCGATCGATGCGCTGCACGATTTGAGCATTGAAGTGCAGGAAGGCGAGATCGTCGCGCTCATCGGAGCCAACGGCGCGGGCAAGACAACGACGCTGATGAGCATTTCCGGACTCATGAAGGCGCGCTCCGGGGCGATCCACTTCAACGGGCAGAACATCACGCGGACACCGAGCCACGAAGTCGTGCGGCTGGGCCTCGCGCAATCGCCCGAAGGCCGCAAGATCTTCCCGCGATTGTCCGTGCTCGAAAACCTCGAGATGGGCGCGTTCACCCGCAATGACGCCAAGGGAATTGCCGACGATATTGCGACTGCGTTCGCGATGTTTCCGATTCTCAAAGAGCGCAAAAATCAGCCGGGCGGACTGCTTTCCGGTGGCCAACAGCAGATGCTCGCAATTGCTCGGGCACTCATGATTCGCCCGAAATTGCTATTGCTCGACGAACCCTCGCTCGGCCTCGCCCCGCAGATTGTCGTGCAGATATTCGAGGTGATTCGCGATCTGAACCGGAAGGGCATGTCGATATTGCTCGTCGAACAAAACGCCCGGATGGCGTTGAAGGTGGCGCACCGCGGCTACGTACTCGAAACGGGCCGCGTGACGATGACCGACAAAGCGGCGACGCTGCTCGACGACCCGCGGATTCGGGCAGCGTATTTGGGGGAGTAGCGGAATCGCGATGCGCACGTCTATAATTGGGCACTATGCCACACCTGCCCTGGCCACCCCCGAACCCCAAAATCCCGCTGGCCGTGCTATGCAGTGGCGGGCTGGACAGTGCCATTCTGCTGGGCGAGGCCGTGCGTAGATACCCTGCTGTGCACCCCGTTTACGTGCGAACAGGGGCCTATTGGGAAGCGACCGAAGAAGCGCACCTCCGCCGATTCCTGAACGCACTCCATTCCGAAGTCGTGCGCCCACTGATCGTGCTCGACGAACCGGTGGGAAACCTGTACGGCCGCCACTGGAGCACGACGGGCGACAATGTGCCGGGGGCGGACAGCCCCGATGATGCGGTGTTTTTGCCGGGCCGGAATGTGCTTTTGCTGGCGAAACCGCTGATCTGGTGCCACCTGAACGGCATCCCGCAACTGGCGACGGCCCCGCTTGCCACGAACCCGTTCCCCGATGCCACACCCGCGTTTTACGATGGCATCGCGTCAATCGTCAACCGCGCCGTCGGTGGGGCCGTTTGTGTGATCCGCCCGTATGCGTGTCTCGGACTGCGAAAGGTCGACGTATTGCGGCGCGGTATCGGGATGCCCCTGCAAGAGACATTTTCCTGTATCCACCCCGTCAAAGGTCAACATTGCGGGCAATGTAACAAGTGTGCGGAACGGAAGCACGGCTTCCGCGACGCCAACATCAGCGACCCCACGACGTATTTCCCCAGCGAATAACCGCGAGAAAGCTCCCCCCATGTACCGCGTCACGAAAGAAATCTGGTTCTGTTACGGCCACCGCTTGCTCAATTACAACGGGAAGTGTGCGAACCTGCACGGCCACAATGGCAAAGCCGTCATCACGATCGAAACACCACAACTCGATTCGCTCGGGATGGTTATCGACTTCGTCGACATCAAGAAGAAGATCGGCATCTGGATCGACGATAATCTCGACCACAAACTGATCCTGCACAAAGACGATCCGATGATCCCCTCGCTGAAGCAAATGGGCGAAGTGTACCTGACGATGGACGTGAATCCGACGGCCGAGAACCTCGCGAAGCGAATCTACGACCACGCCATCGAGCAAAAACTACCCGTCGTCGAAGTGACGCTGTGGGAGACGGAGAATTCGTACGCCACGTATCGCGCGCGATAATCGATCATGCCGCGCGACGGGTTTCGCCACGGTGGCCGAGTACGTTGTCGATGTAGCCGAAGAGTTCTTCTTCGTAGCGTTGTTTGCGAAATGGCAATGCGTTCCGGCGACATTGTCGCGGGTCGAACCAGTCGGCCACACGCTCGAATCGCTCGATCGCTTCGATCATCGCGTCGGTCGTTTGTTCCTCGAAAAACAGCCCCGTGGCGTCGTTTGTCCCGACGGGGCGAATCGTTTCGGTCGCTCCGCCAACACCGTACGCGATCACGGGGCAACCGCAACTTTGCGCTTCGACGGGCACGATGCCGAAGTCTTCCTCCGCCGGGAACAGGAGCGCGTTCGCACGCCGATAATGATCGCGAATTACCTCGTCCGATTGCCACCCGAGGAACGTCACCGTCGGTCCCGCCATCGCTCGGAGTTGCTTTTCCTGTTGTCCCATGCCGATGACAATCAGCTTGCGTCCGAGTTTCGTGCAAGCCTCAATCGCCAGATCGAACCGCTTGTACGGCGCGAACGCACTGACGATTAGGTAGAACGGCTCGCGTTCGGCCATAACCGGTAGCGGCGTGTAAAATTCGGTGTCGACAGGCGGGTAAACGACGGTACTCGGGCGATCGTAACAGTCGCGAATTCGCGTCTGAATCGTTTTGCTAATCGCGATAAAATGCGTCACGCGGTCGCTGGTACGGCGATCCCAGTCGCGCAGGCGACGCAAAATCAGATCGAGCGCCTTTGCCTTGATTTTGCCGGTGCGAAAGTACGATTCGCGCAGGTGCCAGGCGTATCGCATCGGCGAGAAACAGTAACTGATGTGCGGCACGCCGACGGGTGGAATCGCCGCCTTCGCGATGCAATGGCTGAAGCTCAGCACGAGTTCGCAAGGGGGGATCGGCCAGCGGGCCGCGAACGGCATCGCGGGTAATAAATAGCGATAGTATTTGTGGATCGCCGGCAGCCGCCCAATTCGCGAGACTTGCGGTTCGAGGCATTCGATCGTCGGCGACACCGACCCGCGCCGGTGCAAGAGCGTGAACAGCTTCGCGTCCGGCCAGCGTTCGCACGCCGGTTCGAGGCACTTTTCCCCGCCGCGCATTCCCGTCAGCCAATCGTGAACGAGCACCACTGCCATGAAGCGACCCCAAATCGTGAGTTCCGATCTGGGCGAAGCGTAACCGATATGCACCGACGAATGCAATCGAGGAACTCTCAATCTTAGCGACTTACTTCGCGAGGTCGACGCAGACCAGTTCTTCGTCGTTGCGCACGAACATTTTCTTGTTCGCGAACGCGGGCATACTCCAAACGACGGTACGGCCGAAGACCTTGTGCGTCGGCTTCAGGATCGTCGCGCGGTCGATCGGTTCGTAGCCCTTCGGCGACATTTTGCCGATGACCAGTTCACCCCGTTCCGTGGAGTAGAAGTAGCGGTCGCCGTTCTTGACGATGAACGCGGTTTCCGAGTTGCCGGACTTGCCGATGACATCTTCCGATTCCCACAGGCGTTTGCCGCTCGGGATTTCGACCGCGAACAGTTTACCGCTTTGGTCGAAGCCGTAAAGCGTGCCATCGACGAGGATCGGCTGCACGTTCACCGGCGAAATTCCCAGGCCCTTCTTGTCCTTCCACACGGTCTCCGCATCGGGGCGGCCATCGGTCGTCTTCAACTTCACGAGCATGTTTTTGTTGTTCCAGCCGCCGCCGAACAGGTACTCGCCGGAAACGATCGGCGACATGATGATGCTGCCGTTGTCGGCGGTGTACGGCTGCGTCCAGAGGCGTTTGCCGGTTTCGGGATCGATCGCGGTGAAGGCGCGTGGTTTGAGCAAAATCAGTTGGCGCACGCCGTTGACGTCGATGATCGTCGGCGGGCAATATCCGACGCCGTCCGGACCGGTCGACGACTCGGCTTTCCAGATTTCCTTGCCGGTATCTTTGTCGAGTGCGACGACGTGCGAACCGTCACCGCCGGCGAGCGTGATGAGTTTCTGGCCGTCGATCAGCGGGTGCGCGGCATAACCCCAGAGCGGCGAGCCGTTCTTGTACGTCGTCTTGAGGTCTTTCTGCCAAACGACTTTGCCCTTGGTATCGAGGCAAATCAAGTTGCCTTCGGCACCGAGAGTGTAGACTTTGCCGCCATAAACGAGCGGGGTGCAACGTGGGCCGTTCGGGTAGCTCACCGAGTACTTGACGGGGTATTCGTGCTTCCAGATCTCTTTGCCGTCGGCTTCGTTCAGGCAGAAGATGCGTTCGAGGCCGGTGAGTTCTTCGCGCTTCCAGTTCCCTTCCGGCACCTGATCTTTCGTCAGGTAATCCATGACGAAAACCTTGCCTTCGGACACCGCCGGGCCGCTATACGAACCCGCGACTTTCGTTCGCCAGACGATCTTCGGCCCGCCCTCGGGGAACTTCTCGAGAATCCCCGCTTCCTTCCACACGTTATCGCGGGTCGGCCCCATCCACTGCGGCCAGTCGTCCGCCCGCCCCGCCATCGCCGTGGCCGCCAGCACCGCAAGAGTCGTTATCCGTACGAGCATGGTCTTCTCCAGTAACGGTATTCGAGCAGTGACATTTTACGGAAAAAGCGATCCGTGTTCAGCGGTCAGCAATCAGCGTGCTAAGGTGTGATATGAGCACGAGAAAACGCATTCTGGTACACGGCACGATGGCGGCAGCGGCGCTAGCGCTCATCGGCTATATGTACGCACAGTTGGCGGGCGTGTGGGCCGCTTCGCAGACGACGCACCGCACGTCGGCGGTACTGAATCCGGGTACGAGCGAAATTACCGCCGCATCCGCCGAGGAAATCGCGGGAATGCTGATGTGGCGCGTACCGCTAACAATGGCCGCAATGGGCTTCGCCATCGTGGCCATGGGCGAAGGCCTACTGAGCGCATGGCGCAAGCCAGCAGCGGCACCAACAGACACGCGAACGCACGATGAAAAAGCCGAGGAACTCATCCAGCAACTCTTGAAAGACATCGAAGCCACAAAGCAAGAATCCACTTTGTCAGCGAGCAGTTGATACCCACAAATTGGCGGCGAATGGATATCGATCCACTATAATCTGAGTACGACTTGGCAATCGGCTTCGGCTTGATCGTACTCGCTAATCGCTTTCCTGATTTCAATCAGGTGCTGATTCAGTTTTTGCTGGTAGAGCGGAGCCAACGATTCGAGTTCTTTGAGATGCTGCTCGATTTCTACAAAGTACTGTTGTTGCCGAGTACGATATCGCATTGAAACGTCTTGTATCTGGCTGGTTGATGTGACCTTGGAGGCGTCAAAAGTCGCGATAACTTTGGCTTTCCATTCCATCAAACTGCGTGTCAGCCCTTCGCCAAACCCACTCAAGTCACTGATTACGCTTTCGTGAACATCCTCCGCCGTAAAAATGTTATTTATGGCAAGGATTTGCTTGCGAGTCGGACCGATCTTGTCGATGATTGCATCGGAAATCAAGTTGAGACGCAGGTGCCGAATTCTTGCCGCCGCGACGGAATTCACGACAATTTGCTTGCACTCCGATTGGTACAAGGTGGATAACTCACGAATGCCCGGTACGATCCCATTGATGGCAAAGATAATTTGTTTGTAACGTAGAGTATATTCGTTAACACATGCCAATCGCAAATACTCCGATTGCTTTAGCTTCTCTATTGCCTTTAAGGAAACGTTTTTTCTTGCGAAAGCTTCCGCATCCAGTTGCTTTGTGGTAATGTCCCTGGCTTCTTGATGTATGTGCAGTATCGCTTGTCCTGCCTTTTCATGCAGATCTGTCTCAGAGTTTTGGAATTGCAATTGCAACTGTTGCAGTTCAATTTCCAGTTGCTGATCCGCCTTCCAACGCGATTGAATGATTTGTTGAATTTCGCGTTCCGTTCGCCTCCGCTCTTTTAACAGCAACAATCCGCCTTGTTGTTTTAGTTTTTCTTTATCTGATTCGGCGCGTTGCCTCGCCGAATCTGCGCGTTTGTGGATTTGAGAAAGATGTTGGTCGGCTTTCTGTCGAACCAAATTCTTGGCAAACTCGATTTTTCGATTCGCTTGTTGAACTCGCCTTGCGGCTCGTTTTGTATGTCCCTCTGCTCGGCTAACTTGTATTTCAAGCATTTTGAATTTGATTTTAGCACTCGCATACGGCGAAAATACAAAAAACAGTGTAGCCATAGCCACCGTAACAAATAACACGAAGAATCCAAAAAAATAGTATTCATCAGAATACAAACCCGACGCACACAAGACGACACCACAGAAACCACTTACGCCCAGTAACCGTGCAAATACTCGATGACGACCATGATAAGCCAAACAGATTTTCGATGCCTCTTTTAGAAGCACTCCAAGTTCATTCTCGTGATTATTGCACGCGATTTCCGCTTCTACCTCAACCCGCTCAAATTCGAGTTCTCGATCGACAAGCTTTTTTAGTTTCTGGATCGTATCGTCTTTTTCCGTTTGTTCGATTTCAATCGCTTGGATCTCAGAACGTTCAAAATCGAGATGGCGATTCTTGTTCTTTTCCCGGTACTCTGTGTGGATTGCATCGAGTTTCAACTTGAGTTCGTTTTCCGTTGTTTTTTCTCGATCTTTTGATTTCTGTTCCTGAGTACTGCGATTCAATCGCAGACTATTCTGGCTGTTCTGATACTCAGTGTTCAAGTCGGCAAGCAATTTCTCTAATCTCGCTTTTTGTTCCCCTTCACGTCGATCCCGATTGTCCTTTACCTGGAGGATTCCATATTGCGCAAATGGCTTACCCACGTATACTTTCGATGTGCGATATGTCCTTCGCTCATACTCGAAATTCACAATTTTCGCTGCCTCCAGACGTCGCATTACGTCCAGAAGCTTTGTCTCATCGACCGCAAATGTGGTGGCAACTCCCGACGCACCGTAATAGAATTCAGGCCCACCTTTCTCTGCTAAACGGCACCACACGCAACCGTTCGCGCCCTTCCAATACTTATGCCCTGCGTCCGCTTTGCACTCGATCGTGGCCTGTTCCAGCAGTTTCAGCGTAGGCAGCCAGTCGGCCGCTTTTGGCCGTGCCGCATTTTCACTTCCCCGTTCGAATGCACGACGAAACAGCATACCGACTTCTGGCGAGATGTCCGCAAACACAGGAGTATGTCGCGGCGCTCCCATTTGCCATGTGTGTGCGAGCGGCCCTTGAAAAAATCGGTACTCAGCAATCAGTTGCTCGAATGACGGATCCCCTTTACCATTAAAAATCCCGGCGTACGGGTGTCGGCCTACGAACAACAACTGAAAAATGAGAACGGCCAAGCCGAACCGGTCGTGATTTTCCGTTCGCGTGATCCCGCGAAGGCTCTTGCCTTGCAGTTCCGGCGGAACGTAATGAGGGGTGCCTACTTCACAAAGGTAAAACTTGCCATTTTTTTGGATTTGAAACGAGTCGCAATCGATGAGTTTCACCAAGGCTTGCTTTGAAACAAACGCAAAACTTTGGTTGACATCTCCAACGAGGCACCCTGCTTTATGGACTTCGTCGAACGCCGCCGCCAAGTTGTATGCGGCGCGAACCTGGAATGCCCAAGTCGACTGCGGGAAAAATTTCAATCGCATGATCGGGTTGTAGAGACGTTGTACCTCCTCAGATTCGATCATTTTCGGCATGACGAATCCCGCCACTTCCCGCCCGTTCTCGTATCTCAACAAGTCCGTTGGCCATGCGGCGAGATCGAGCAATCGTGGGTTAACCATCCCGGTCATCACCGTCAATTTTTCAACTTTCTGATCGTCTGGCGGCTTGTGATACACCTTCGCAACAAAATTCGGTGTGTTGGCGATTGTGTAAACAGCCCCTTCTCCACCTGCCGCGAGTTGGCGGTCGATGAGTACAGCGCGCCCATTACTATCGATCAATCGTGGCAGATTCATTGTTGTCTTATCGCGATGACCAGGGTTTTGTCGTCGTCGGTTCGATCGTTCACGCGGGCAGAATCGAGGAATTCCCGAAACGGCTCGACCAGCGTTGTCGGCTCCGTTTCAACTCGAAGTCGCTCGAAAAACGGTTGGAAAAATGCACGATGCGGTTGGCGGGTGGTGAAGTCGAGTGCCAGTCGTTGCAAGCCATCGGTGAGAACGGCGAGTTCGCAAATGCTTTCCGACATCGTTGCAAACTGGATCGCCTCACGGAATCGATCTTCCGTGAGGAAGTCCGTTGCATTGGCGTATTCAGACGGTTCCGGCCAGAATACTGTACGAAATTCTTCACTGCCCCTGACGACGATTGCGCCGTCTCCCAGTTGCGCGAAAGTCGCCGTCATCGGCCCAATCACGCAGAGCAATACGGTACAAGCCAGTTCGCGTGGGACGGCGTTCAACCGTTCGGCTTCCGCAATGACAGTATCCCGCACCGTTGCAAAGAGTTCGATGATCTCATCGCGATTCGCTAACTTGTCTGGCTCGATATTCGGAACGCGGCTGATGAATTCATCGCAGACGAGTTTCGCACCGATCTCCGAATGTGCTGCGCTACCGGCACCATCGGCTACCGCGATTACCAGCCATTCGGCAAATTCGCCGAACGCCTCGTATCGGAACGCATCCTGGCAAGGCGTGTTTCGCGTGCGATGCGACGTTCCCGTACAGCAATCTCCGAGAACGGCCCATTCTGTGACTGGCGTCACAGATTTGCCCAACCTGTTGGTGCCGTGAGCTTGACTTGATCTTCTTGTCCCGGTGTCGAGTGCGAAACGCTTCGCTGCGATTGCGACAACCAGACGAACATTTCCCGAAAGCTGTAACCTTTCAGGTGAAGTGGTTCTCGAACCGAAATTTGTTTGAGAATGTCGAAGTTCGCTCCTTCGACACCTACGGCGAAGAATGCGAATTTTTTGTTCGTTTCGCCCTCCCGAACTTTCTCCGCCGCCACCTTCCAGGCATCTGTCGGCTCACCATCGGTTATGAAGAAAATCCATGGCCGATAATAGTGCAGGCCATTTTGTTTGTAAAGTGTCTTGCGTTCCTCAATGGCATTGATCGCTTGCAGAATCGCGGCCCCCATTTTTGTCTCACCGTTTGTCGTGAGCGTGGGGGCAATAAATTGACTTGCAGATACGAACGGAACAACCGTCTCCACCGAACCGCCGAAAGTAATCACCGAGACTTCGACTCGTTGCATGGCGAGCGAATCGGTCAGTAAGTCTGCTTGATAAGCCTTGAGACCTTCGTTCACTTTGTCGATTCGGGTTGTACCGCCGGATACTGCACGGTACGTTTGACCGTCTTGTTGAACGGTATATCCCAAATCTTTTCCGGCATCACCGACGACTTCGGACATCGAGCCAGAGACATCGATTAATAACACGCACGGACATCGGGGTTATGGGTTTGTGGCAAGTTCTACGCTGGCAAACGGCGACTGTTCGGCCACGATGTCTCCTTTTTCGAACGATAGAAAACGATTCATCGTCACCACGCGGAGCCGATGCTGCGGCCGGCGAGGTCGTAGCCGTCGGCGGCGGTGACTTTCACTTTGATGAAGTCGCCGGAACGGAGATTCTTGCCCTTTACGCGAACTTCGCAGTCGATGTCGGGGCTGTCGGCGTAGGTGCGGCCGCGGAAGTGGTTCGCGAACTCGGGGTCGGGGCCGTCGATCACCACGGCAAGTTCCTTGCCGATTTGCTTGTCGGCATATGCGAACGCGATCTGCTGTTGCACTTCCATCACACCGGCGACGCGGGCCTGTTTCACTTCCTCGGGCATGTGGCCATCGAGTTTCTCGGCGGGCGTGCCGGGTTCCAGAGAGTACGGAAACACGCCGACGCGCTCGAACTTTTGTTCCGCAACGAACGACTTGAGTTCCTCGTAATCGGCTTCGGTTTCCCCGGGGAAGCCGACGATGAACGTCGTTCGCATCGCGAGGTTCGGCATCGCCTTACGAAGCCGGCCGATGAGATTTTCGGTGGCGGAACGATCGACGCGGCGGATCATCCGCTTCAACACGCGGTCGTTAATATGCTGCAACGGCATGTCGAGGTACGGCACGATTTTTTTTGCATTCGCCATCGTTTCGATGAGATCGTCCGAGAAGTGTTCGGGGTAGGCGTACAGTACGCGAATCCATTCGATGCCTTCGACCGCATCGAGTTGCTTCAGCAGTTCGGCAAAGCGGACGCGGCCGTAAAGGTCCATGCCGTAATACGTGCTGTCTTGCGCGACGATGATGAGTTCGCGAACGCCATCGGAGACAAGTTCGTGAGCTTCGCGGATGACTTCTTCCATCGGCTTGGTGATGTGCTTGCCCCGCATCTTCGGGATGGCGCAGTAGGTACACAATCGGTCGCAGCCTTCGCTAATTTTCATGTAGCCGAAGTGCCGCGGCGTGATGCGTAGCCGTGCGGTATCTTCGAGCGCCCGCACGGGTGCGGGGCGGAACAGCGAGCGTTGTTCGTCGCGATGTTGCACCGCACGATCGACGACGGCGGCGATCTCTTCGCGGCCGAACACGCCGACGATCTGATCGACTTCTGGCACAGTTTCGAGCAGTAAATCCTTGTGGCGTTCGGCGAGGCACCCCGCGACGACAACGGAACCGACGCGGCCACTCTTCTTGAGCGCGAGCATCTCGCGGATGACGGCGAGCGATTCTTGCCGCGCGGGTTCGATGAAGCCGCAGGTGTTCACGACGACGACATCCGCACCATCGGGGTCGGGCTGGAGCGCGTAGCCATCTTGCGAAAGTTTGCCGAGCATCCGCTCGGAGTCGACGGTATTTTTCGGACAGCCGAGGCTAATGAAAGCAAAGCGTCCCTTGAGTGTGCCGGGAATGACCTCCGCCGCCGGTGGCGTCGTCATCGGGAGGCTTTTCGTTTTCGCCATTCGTACAACCTTAATAACAGTCACTTAATCTCTCTTCTCTAGATTATTCTATGAAGTGGCCACTTGCATCACCTACGATTCGGCCCTGAAAGCCTGAAAGGGCCGCGAAGTCGTGAGACTTCGGGAAGCGGGAAGTCTCTGCGTCAGAAGTCTCACGACTTCCGCTACGAAATACAGGGCAAAATACGCCAATCTAGAAATCCGTCACGGCGTTGCCCTTCAGGGCCGATGAACATTCCACCATGTTACCCAAGGCTTTGCCTTGGGCTAAAGGAACGACCCTTCAGGCCGGAAGACTGGCGTATGGATAATTACGTCGTGTTCAGATGGCACCGCGCAGCGCGCGTTTCTTTCGGCATGGCAATCCAGAGACTTCCTGGATGTGTGGCGGGAGAATCGCTTCATCGACGAGTAGGATCGGCAGACCTTGTTTGATTGGGAAAGTAACGGCGCATTGAGAACAGCGGAGAACCTGGTCTTCGCGAGAGAGTGTTGCTTGTCGGGTATGGTCGAGTGGGCATCGGAGATTGGGCAGGAACGCATCGTCCATTGTCGTGTTGTCGTGGATGGAGGTGTGTAGGAAAAGCGAAAGCCCCACCGGTTATCCGCCGGTGGGGCTTAGAATATCTTTGTAAGTTAGTAGCGAGCTTATCGAATCGTGAGAGACATGTTCGACTAATAAAGATCTGGTGGTCTTTATTGTCTAGGATAGCATCCTTAGAAAGGAGGTGATCCAACCGCAGGTTCCCCTACGGTTACCTTGTTACGACTTAGTCCCAATCAAAAGTTTCACCTTCGGCTACGGTAAAGTAGACTTCGGGCGCTCCTCTTTTTCGTGGCTTGACGGGCGGTGTGTACAAGGCTCAGGAACACATTCACCGCGGTGTTGCTGACCCGCGATTACTAGCGATTCCAACTTCACGTAGGCGAGTTGCAGCCTACGATCTGAACTGGGGCGTGTTTTTTGGGATTGGCTAGGCCTCGCGACTTTGCTTCCCTTTGTTCACGCCATTGTAGCACGTGTGCAGCCCTGGACATAAAGGCCATGAGGACTTGACGTCATCCCCACCTTCCTCCGGTTTGACACCGGCAGTCCCCCCAGAGTCCCCGGCATGATCCGCTGGCAACTGAGGGTAAGGGTTTCGCTCGTTAAGGGACTTAACCCGACATCTCACGACACGAGCTGACGACAGCCATGCAGCACCTGTATTAGGCTCTACCATTGCTGGCATTCGTTACCGTTTCCGGCTTCTACTACCTAACGCTTTCGCACATGTCAAGTCCAGGATAAGGTTCTTCGCGTAGCCTCGAATTAAGCCACATGCTCCACCGCTTGTGTGAGCCCCCGTCAATTCCTTTGAGTTTCAGCCTTGCGGCCATACTCCCCAGGCGGAGAACTTAGCACTTTTGCTTCGGCAGTAAACCCATGTCTAGTCTACTACCTAGTTCTCATCGTTTAGGGCTAGGACTACCGGGGTATCTAATCCCGTTTGCTCCCCTAGCTTTCGCGCCTCAGCGTCAGAAAAGGTCCAGCACGCCGCCTTCGCCACCGGAGTTCCTGTGCATATCAACGCATTTCACCGCTCCACGCACAGTTCCGCATGCCCCTACCTTCCTCGAGATCGCCAGTATCCACGGCAGTTCTTCGGTTAAGCCGAAGGATTTCACCACAGACTTGGCAACCCGCCTACGCGCCCTTTAAGCCCAGTGATTCCGAACAACGTTCGCACGGTTCGTCTTACCGCGGCTGCTGGCACGAACTTAGCCCGTGCTTCCTCCAGGGATAGATCAAACTTACGCTTTTCTCCCCCTCGACAGTGCTTTACAACCCGAAGGCCTTCATCGCACACGCGGCGTCGCTCGGTCAAGCTTGCGCTCATTGCCGAAGATCCTCGACTGCAGCCACCCGTAGGTGTCTGGCCAGTGTCTCAGTGCCAGTGGCGCGGGTCGTGCTCTCACACCCGCTAGAC